>ERZ1026894.852-NODE-852-length-20258-cov-13.784784_pt1 | contig 20258 bp, 20 predicted proteins | sample MGYA00380177_ERZ1026894 | MGnify/ENA primary metagenome ERZ1026894 (study PRJEB33269, sample SAMEA4719813) | human gut metagenome | biome: human-associated habitat; feature: organic feature; material: feces | place: Cameroon | collected 2013-10 ... | reverse complement strand
GAGGAGTCTGGCTCTGAGAGAGCACGTTGAGTTCCTTCACCAGGATTTCGATATCGCCCGTATCCATCTTAGGATTCTTGCTTTGGCGTTCGCTTACCACACCCTTGATCTGGATGCAATACTCACGGCCCAGCTTGTTGGCTGCATCACACAATTCCTTATCGTCAGCCTCATTGAAGACCAACTGTGTGATACCATAACGGTCGCGCAAGTCAACGAATGTCATACCACCCATTTTTCTTGAGCGCTGTACCCATCCGGCAAGTGTCACTTCCTTGCCAGCATCAGAGAGGCGTAACTCTCCACATGTATTACTTCTGTACATACCTTATTATATTATATAATTTATTTCCAATTTGCAAAGTTACGATAAATAAAGGAAATAACAAAATAAAATCGCAAAAATGTTACAGAAATAACATCTTTGCGATTTTTTAACGGGCAACTGGGCTAGAAACCAGCCCATAGCTGCTATATTTCATTTTTTTCAAGTAAGTAGTTTCCACTTACATTCCTTTTATTTTCTGGCATTCATTTTATTTTCTGGCATTCCTGAAAGCCTGGCGATGGAACTGCTCCTCAGCCTTGATGATGCGGAGCACCTTGCTTGCTGGCAGGATATACAGAAATCGGGAATGATATTCCTGCTGCAACTGTTTCATCTCAATATCAAGTTCGTCCTGGCGGCGGATAGCTTCTTCACATGCCCGTTCATCCTTCGGATTGACAAAATGAAAGCGGCGCATCGCATCAAAATGCGAACGCATCTTTCTCATCATCTGACGATAAACCGGGAAGAACCTGGCTGCCTCCCTAGGGGTGAGTGCGGCATGGGTGGTGATGTATTGTTCCAAATCTGCCTCGAAGCGCTTCGGATCAAACGGAGGGCGCTGCTTCTTCGGATTGCCGGCAAATCCATCTGTGCTTGACATGCTCAGCATACCAATCATCATCACCGACAGAAATACCATCAGTTTGCTTTTTATGAGTTGTTTCATCATTTTCTTGCTTTCTTTTTTGAATATTTACTACTCTAAGTTGCATTAATGAGACATTCTAGTTCTCAGCCACAAGCTGGGCATAGAAATCCTGGCTATCCATCATGGCATAGTCTGCCATCTGGTCAAAGCTGGCATCTTCGCTGTTATAGTACAACTGGTTTCCTGCGGCATGGCTGGCATGCGCCATCTGCGCATCTCTTTTTCCCTGATGCTGCAAGCCAATCAACATTCCTCCTCCCAGTAAGACAACAGCAGCAATGGCAGCAGCAATCTTGCCCATCCCCATTCGCTTCCACAGAGAAACCTTCATGGCTCTACGAGGAATCGCAGTGGATGCTGCAGGACTAGCAAGTCCAACAACCTTCTCTTCTGGAATCTGCGCCATAATCTGGTCTGTCAACTGGTCAAAATATCCAGCGGGCACCTGAAAGTGGTTGTCCTTGCCAAAAACATCATTTATTTTTTTCTCTTCTTGAATCATATCAATATCCCTTTCTTTATCTTTTAGAGATTCTTTATATTATTGTGACGAAATTGCTCCCCGAAGGTTTAATCCACCTATTCATAAAGATGCAAATATTCTGTTATTTTCTTCACTGCCAGATGATAAGATGCCTTGAGTGCTCCCTCACTGGTATCGAGAATCTTACTGATTTCTGAATATTTCAACTCATCGAAATATTTCAAGGTAAACACCGTGCGCTGCACTTCGGGCAACCGGGCCACAGCTTCCTGCAACCGGGCCTGAGCCTCATCGCCATCAAAGTAGTCATCACTCATCAGTCGTGCCGCTACCCCAGGATCATCTTCAGTACTCACGGTGGAAGAAAGGGCAGCCTTGTGCCGTCGAATCAAGTCGAGCGCTTCATTGATGGCTATGCGATGGAGCCAAGTAGAAAGCGACGACTTACCCTGGAAGCTATCCAGATTGTTCCAAACCTTGAGAAAGGCATTTTGCAGCACATCATTGGCATCCTCATGATTCAAGACGATACGACGCACCTTCCAGTATAGCGGCTCGCTATACTGCTTCACCAGGACGGCGAATCCTTCTCGCCTGGTGCGTGGCTCCCGGAGCATTTCTATCATCTCTTTATCACTGAGTTCCATAATCTTATATGACCTTATTGATGTTTTACTTTATGTTATTTACTACAGATATTTCTTCAACAAGTTGTATATTACTTCGTCGAATCCATAGACATCCGGATAGTTAGCCATTCCGCCAGCAAGCGGATAGAGGGTATAATAGGTGATGAAGAGCGGAACCTGCGGATTCACCTTCACGGAGCCCACCACCTTGCTTCGGATGCTGAGCGAATCGGCTGTCATGGAATATTCGATGCGCTGCAAGAGCTTAGGGTTCTTTTCTTTCAGCAGGAACTTAGCCAATTCAAACGGCCTCTCCACCCTCACGCAGCCATGCGACACGCCACGATTTTCCTTTTCAAACACGCTTCTGCTAGATGTATCATGCAGATAGACGGAGAAATTGTTATCAAACCGGAAGATAATTCTGCCCAAGGCATTGCCCTTTCCGCCCCGCTGCACCACACCATACTTACCCGAAACAAGCATACTGCGCGTAACCCTAGCCGGATCTACCTCCTTGCCCGTAGAGCGATCGGAAATAAAGTAATTTCGAGACTTGAAATAGCCCACGTTTCCCGCATGATGCGCCATATCCTTGAGTATGATACTGCGAGGCACAAACCATTTCGGATTCAAGTCCATCCGCTTGAAATAGCTGGTAAGCAATGGGGTTTTGGTCTTGGTGGAACCACACCCTATCCGCATTGACAGCGTATCCTGATGATCGATGGCATAAAGATGGTAAGACGGGATGTTGACCAGCACATACTTCTGATGCTTTTCAGGACTATCCGCCTGTCGCCAGCGGCAACGCTCCATATTCACCAGAATCTTAATCCTCATCGCCTTGTCCAATCCCGGTGTCTGTAACTTCTTAGCCAACTGCTCATAAAACGCAGACTTGGGTTGCACATCATGCAGAAAAGCAGTCAAGGAATTGGATGCAGCGTTCTGATTATCCCCTGCACCGTCACTTTTACCACTCTTTACAATCTGCTGTAAAGCAAGAAGATAGAAATGATCATTGGCATGATCGATCTTCACATCATAGAGTCCTCGATACCTTACGGGGCGCTTGATGGAATCGTATGGATTGGGATCGATGCTGTCGAGACGATTGAGCACAAAAGTAGGATTGACATAGCCAAATCGCTGTCCACCTGCATAGCGCAGATACGACTTGGTGAGTCGGTATTCCAATCTGGCAAGCACATGGTTAATATCCTCCATACCCTCGCCCAATTGCAGTTCACGGAGTCGAAGCAGGTCATTCTCTATGTTTTTCACAAAGAAATGCTTCGGATTGAGCCCCATGTCCCCCACCCGCTGAAGATAAGCTAGCAAGGTGTCGGCACGATGATCCACACCATGCCTGTCAATCCAAAGGAAGCCCCCTTTTTTGCGGTAATATCTCTTGGTATGCTGGTCAGCCACGGTTGTGCCGCCATCATTGCGCATCAAGCTATCCATCAGCTCCCTAATCACCTGCGAGTTGATGGCATAGTTCGGATTACGCATTTCCTGGTAGTATTCTAACGATAGTCCTACATTGCTATTCGGATCATGCTCCTGGCATGATAGCAAAGCCAGACACAGCAACGCAGGAATAAACTTTAAGAGTCTCACTGACATATCACTATTTGAAGGGAGTACGTCCAAGATGCCTCAGAAAAGCACCTTCAACAGACGCTGTAACTATCGTCTTACAGTAATCTTGCGAGTAAACGATGGTCCCACCTTAATAATATATACGCCATCAGGCAAAGCAAGACCGATGCGCTTGTCAACACCATCCACTCTAAACGATTTCACTGCGATGCCAGCCAGATTATAGATAGTAACCACCTGGTTGTTGGCACCGGTAATGTGCATCACACCGTTACCATAGGTCAGCGTGATGTCCTGCACATCCAAATCAATCAGCTCCACGGCACTATTGGCAGCCATGGTATTTGCTGGCATTGCGAGCATCATACCCGCAACAGTTATGATGGTAAATAGAGTTTTCTTCATATCGTTGCAAATTTCGTTAAAATACTTTTTGCAAAGATATAAAAAAAGAAGGAACCCACCACCTTTTTCGGCAGAAAGTTCCTTCTTTTTAAGAATATTTAATCTATAACTTACATGATTCCGTCAGCACGGAGCTTCTCCTGCCACTTCCAGGCAGATGCAAGCACGTCAGAAAGGTTAGACTCAGCCTTCCAGCCGAGCACCTTGTTAGCCTTGGTGCAGTCGCCCCAGATCTTCTCGATATCACCCTCACGACGAGGACCATACTTCCAGTTCAGCTTTACGCCAGTAGCCTTTTCGAAGGTCTCTACGATTTCGAGAGTTGAGTTACCTTTACCGGTACCAATGTTGAAGTACTCAATTGGCTCAGTCTCCTTGTCGAGCACACGGGCCATAGCGCAAACGTGAGCCTTGGCAAGGTCAACTACATAGATGTAGTCGCGGATGCAGGTTCCGTCAGGAGTATCATAGTCGTTACCGAAGATGGTAAGCTCCTTGCGGATGCCCATGGCTGTCTGTGTTACGTAAGGAATCAAGTTGTTTGGCACACCATTAGGCAACTCACCGATTTCTGCAGATGGATGGGCACCGATTGGGTTGAAGTATCTCAACACGATGCTCTTGATGTTAGCGCCACTATGGATATAGTCGGCAATAATCTGCTCGTTAATTTCCTTGGTGTTACCGTATGGAGAAGTAGCCTTCTGGTGAGGCGCATCCTCAGTAACAGGCAAGTTCTCTGGCTTTGGCTGACCGTAAACGGTGCAGGAAGAAGAGAAGATGATACCCTTTACATTATACTGTGGCATGAGCTCAAGCAGATTGATGAGCGAAACCAAGTTGTTGCGGTAGTAGAGCAAAGGCTTCTGTACACTCTCGCCCACAGCCTTGCTGGCAGCGAAGTGGATGATACCCTCGATAGCCGGATACTTCTTGAACACGGCCTCTGTTGCAGCCTTGTCACGCAAGTCCACCTGCTCGAAAGCAGGGCGAATGCCTGTGATTTTCTCAATACCGTCGAGTACCTCGATCTTAGAGTTAGAGAGGTCATCTACGATTACTACGTTGTAGCCAGCCTGCTGCAACTCTACTGTGGTATGGCTACCGATGAAGCCTGTACCGCCTGTTACCAAAATTGTCTGTTTCATTATCGTTAGCTTTATTGAAAAGTTGATATTCTAATTAACTAGAATCTAGTTACGGCTGCAAAAGTACTGCAAAAATATGAAACTACAAAATAAAATCGAAAAAATATCTCGACAAATTCTTTATTTTCAAGATTTAGCTGTAACTTTGCACTTGAAATAACTCGAATATAATTATCAACTAAACGCAAAAAAGATTTTATGGTAGCAAAACATTATGACATAAATCATGACATGCGATACTTGCAGCTCCTGGCCCAGTCGTTCCCTACGGTGGCTGAGGCGAGCACGGAGATCATCAATCTGCAAGCCATTCTCAACCTCCCGAAGGGCACGGAACATTTCCTTGCCGACATCCACGGAGAGTATGAGGCTTTCCTTCACGTATTGAAGAATGCATCAGGAAACATCAAGCGCAAAGTGAACGAACTCTTCGGCAACACGCTGCGCGAACAGGATAAGCGTGAGCTCTGCACCCTCATCTATTATCCGGAACAGATGCTGGAACAGGTGAAACTGCGAGAAGCTGACATTAACGACTGGTATCACATCACCCTGCACCAGCTGGTGGCTGTATGCCGTGATGTATCAAGCAAATACACCCGATCAAAGGTGCGCAAGTCGTTGCCATGCGACTTCTCCTACATCATCCAGGAACTCCTGCATGAGCATACCGAAGACCATGACAAGGCGGCCTACGTCAACGTCATTGTGGATACCATCATCAGCACTGGGCGTGCCGACGACTTCATCGTAGCCATCGCCAACGTCATCCAGCGCCTTGCCATCGACCAGCTCCATATTCTGGGCGACATCTACGACCGTGGTCCGGGCGCACATATCATCCTCGACAAGATGCGCCACTATCACAGCTGGGACATGCAGTGGGGTAACCACGACGTGCTCTGGATGGGAGCTGCTGCCGGCAACGATGCCTGCATCTGCAACGTAATCCGCCTCTCGCTGCGCTATGCCAACCTGGCTACCCTGGAAGAGGGATACGGCATCAACCTCATCCCGCTAGCCACTTTTGCGATGGACACCTACGGCGACGACCCTTGCGAGGAGTTCAAGCCTAAGATGACGGGCGGTGCTGCAGCCATGGACGAGAAGACACAGCGACTCACCTCCTTGATGCACAAGGCCATCGCCGTAATCCAGTTTAAGATAGAAAGTCAGCTCATCCAGAAACACCCGGAATGGAAGATGGAGGGACGCCGACTCTTCGAACAGGTGAACTTCGAGCAGGGAACCGTGATGGTGGACGGAAAGGAATATGAGATGACTTCCTGCAACTTCCCTACCATCGACCCGAAACAGCCTAACAAGCTGAGCCCAGAGGAAGAACTGCTGATGCAGAAACTGCACCACTCCTTCAAGGTTTGCGAGAAACTGCACAAGCATATCCGCGTAATGCTTCAGCATGGCTGCATGTATGCCATCTTCAACAACAACCTGCTCTTCCACGCATCCTGCCCACTCAACGAAGACGGTACATTAAAAGAGGTGGAAATCTATCCAGGACAGAAATATAGCGGAAAGGAGCTGATGCACCATACAGGCATGCAGATTCGCACCGCCTTCCAGCAAGACAGCGACCCGGACGAGAAAGAATACGCCATAGACTACTTCATCTATCTGTGGTGCGGTCCAGACAGTCCACTCTTCGACAAGAGCAAGATGGCTACCTTCGAGCGATACTTCATCGCCGACAAGGAAACCCATAAGGAAGAGAAAGGCTACTACTTCAAGTTGCGCGACAACGAAGAGGTGATAGACCACATCATGGATGCCTTCGGACTTGACGGCGAGAACCGCCACATCATCAACGGTCACGTGCCAGTGCGCACCCTGAAGGGCGAGAATCCTATCAAGGCTAACGGCAAGCTGATGGTCATCGACGGCGGTTTCTCCAAGGCCTACCACAACGAGACGGGCATTGCCGGCTATACCCTGGTTTATCACTCACGCGGTTTCCAACTGGTTCAGCACGAACCATTCACCAGTGCCGAAGATGCCATCAAGCGTGGCACCGACATCAAGAGTACCACCCAAATCGTGGAGATGTCAAACCGCCGCATGCTTGTAGCCGATACCGACATAGGTCATGAACTGCGCAAGCAGATTGAAGACCTCGAAGAACTTCTCTTTGCTTTCCGTCATGGATTCATCAAGGAGACCGAAAGAAAGAAGTAAAAACAACAAGATAATCAGATTTTGCAAGTGGCTTAGCTTCTCTAAGCACTTGCGAATTTTCACAGAATACAGACAAATCAAAACTATCAGAAAAATGAAGAAAACGAGATTGATGGGCTTATCACTCATGGCAGCACTTGCTATGGCTCCTGCCTTCACGGCAAGCGCACAATGCAAGAAGGCTGAAAACAGCTGCTGCAAGAAGAAAGCAGATGCATGCTGCAAGGATGCCAAGCAAGAAGGTGTCTACACGCAAGACTACAGCAACGACCCAAAACTGGTGAAGGCTGCACAGAAATGGTACAAGAAGGGAAAGTGGCGCAATGGCTTCAAGAAGGCTGATGCCCACAGCAGCGTAAACCTGGTGGATTTCTACCTGCAATATCAGAAGAACCCGGAGCAATGGAAGGCACTCTTCGACTTCATCGCCAAGACCGACCTGCTCGCCATCCCTGGCGGCAAGCACCCTATCCCAGGCTCCAACCTCACCATCAGCGTTGAGGACAGCAAGAACGATCCATTGGAGAAGCGCGGCAGCGAAAGCCATTACCACCACATCGACTTCCAGTACGTGGTAAAGGGTGTGGAGCGTTTTGGCGTCATCGACCATCTTACCAGCAAGCCTAATTGCAAGTATCGTCCAGACGTCATCCACTACGATTACGACAAGTCGCGTGCCCGTTTCTACGACAGCACCCCCGACAAGTTCTTCATCTTCTTCCCTGGCGACTGGCACATCGCCAAGATTGCCAACGATACCGACAATCAGGACATCAGAGTGATTGTCATCAAGGTGGACTACAAGGATTAACCGAAACAAGCAAAAGGATTAATCGAGATTAAAAAGGATTAATCCCCAAGACAAAAGTTCTATCCGCCACTGGCGGATACATATACGACAACGCCGGACTTGCACCCGCCAATGGCGAATACAAGTCCGGCGTAGCTGAATAGAACATTCATTTCGAAGAAAGTTCTATATTTTAGGCAGAGAAGGTTTCTTCTTGCTTACCTTAAATCTGTCAAAGCCCTCACCATACACACCGATTACGGAACTCTGGCTCACGAAGGCTGTAGGGTCAATCTCATCTATCAGACGAAAGATCTTCTGCGACTCACGCTGTCTTGCCAGCACGAAGAGCATGTGAACATCCTTTCCGCTATAGCAACCATGACCATCCATCACCGTACAGCCACGGTCGGCAGCCGTATTGATAGCTGCACTCAACTCCAGGTATTTATCAGAAATGATAAAGAACTGAACCGAACGGCGCAGGGCATTCACCACATGATCTACAGTGATTGACATCACGAAGAGGCAGACGTAGCCATAAATCACCATCTCCCACGAACGGAGCACCAGATAAGAACTGGTGATAATAAGCAAGTCGCACACCATGATGGCATGTCCCAAAGAGATGTTATAATACTTATTGATCATGGCAGCCACCGTATCGCTACCTCCCGTCGATCCATTGCATCCCAATCCTAGTCCGGCACTGCTTCCCATGAAGAAGGAACCAATCACCGTAGCCATGAAAGGCTGGTCGTGCAGCAGCGGGGTCATGCCCACGGTGTGCGTCTCGATGAATCGCGTTGCCGCTGCAAAGATAGCCACGCCATAGATGGTCTTGGCACAGAATTTCCACCCCAGAATACGGAAAGCGATGAGCAGCAGAAACACGTTGAGCACCAAATAAGTGACAGAGGCCGGTATACCGAAGCCCCAACAGACAATAGAGGAAATACCTCCCACTCCACCCATCGTGATATGGTTCGGAATCAGGAAGATGTTGAGTCCGATACTACCTTCTATCATGGCAAGAGCAATGATAATGTAGTCACGAAACTCGTGCATTTTTGTTTTTCTCGTCATTGTGTTTAAATCTTTTTTTTTTGTGAATTGCCATCCAACCGACGTTGGAAAAGCACCCATATTTTTCTTTTCGGCTGCAAAGTTAATAGAAAATTTGTTAAACACAAAGCAAAAACCGCCAAAATATCGTGAAAACATGAAAAAATCCCAAAAACATTCTCTTAATAAAAAAAATATTTCTATTTTTGTACCCATTAATTGAATTTCAAATATATTATTCATCTTGGTCTATGGAAGAAATTAGCACAAAAATCGCATCATGGCCATGTCTTAACAATGGCATCCACTACAAGTGGCTGGTTGATTATGCAGCCTTCAGTGCCTTTGGTACCTTCGAGCTTTCTGCAGAAGAATGGGAAAAGCGTGACCTTATTGTCAACTTCAAAGGTAATTCGGAACTAACAACCGAAATCGACCATCAGCAAGCCGTTGGCAAAGCCATCGACCTGGTGACCGACTTCATAAAGAAGTCGTTCGGAGAAACAGCGTCTTCTCTTACCTTCGCATGTATTCCTGCATCGCTGCGCCAGCATACAGAGCGCCGCTTCAAGCTATTCAGTGAGCAGGTCTGCACCCAAACGGGTATGGAGAATGCCTATCCTGCCTTCAGTTTTTCATCTACGGCGGATGAGGATGGCGACGAGGTGGATACGCTCCACATCGACGAGTCGTTCTTCCAGGGCAAGAAAGTTCTCCTCTTCGACGACATCATCGCTTCTGGTGGCAGCATAGCCCGTTTTGCAGAGAAACTCCAACAGATGGGAGCAGAAGTTGTTGCTGCCCTGGCATTGGGCAAGAAGATTTCTGATGGATACGACCAGACAGAATAAAACAAGGATATCAGTTTTATCTAAACGATATATACAATGAATAAATCCCAGCCGAATCATTCCGGCTGGGATTTATTTTATCTTCTTCCTTCAAACCACACCATCGCATTATTTCCGGCGATAAGCCTTGATGGCAAAATAAATATAGGCAATGAGCAAGACATATCCTATATAATATAAGGACAATACACTGAAGATGATGTAATCGAGAGCACACACTCCAGCCAGTCCTCCCAGATAAAGCAAACCCTCACCAAAAGTAAGGCGATGATACACCTCATCCACACAAGCCAAAGCTACAATCAATACCGCCCAGACCAAAGCCAGGAATACACCCAGCAGATGAGGAACGGCAAAAGGATTGAGCGACGGATGGAAATAGAAATGTCGCCACATCTCGGGCTCAAAACTCTGAATCCAACCATAGAAGGCTGCCGAGATACTCACCAGGAGCACCAGCGTCACCGGATAAGGAGAGTCTATGTCGTTGAAATGAACTATCTTGCCGTTGCTGTGGAACACCTTGCGCACCAGGTAAGCCATCGTAATAACTACGATTACTACCAGGAAGATGAGCAGATGCACATTACTGAAGGTCATGATGAACTCAGAAATCGGGTCGTCTGGTACTACCCTACGCAGCAGTTTAGATTCCCTTACCCATCCAAAGTCATTATTTTCCGTGGCAAGTTGCACCCACACAGAGTCGATGCTATCCTGCGGAACCATCCGGATATCCGTAACCACCAGCAGATGGTTCTTCTTCACGGCAAACGTATCCACCTTTAAACCGCTGATATACTCCTCAGGCTGCTGGCGCATCAGCTCAAGGGAATCCTTGAACACCAGGAAATTATACTTGTTGGTATAATGATGAGTGGTAGAGAACGAGATGGAGTCGAGCTGTCTGTCGCTATACTCCACCATCGCCGCATGTTGCTGATGAGAGTTATGGCGATGGTAGCAGCTGCTGAACATCAGTAGGATGCCCAGCAACATAACCTGCCATATCGTCGTTTTTCTCTTCAACATATCTTTCTTGTCCGTTAAATGCTATATATATTCATCTGGCATTCGGCACAGTTGAATTCCAGGCGGAATCTTCTGCCGTCGCCCAACTCCAGATAGAGCGGTTCCTTCCACTGAGGCTTCTTGCCGCCACGCTTCACACAGTAGCCCAAGGAATAGCGGATGCAATGGCGACACTGCATCAGGAGCGACTCGCCCTTGGCATCGGTAATCACCTTCTTGTTAATACCTGCTGCCTTCATCGCCTCGAAGTTCATGCGGTCGGTCTTCACTGCAGCCTGATATTCTTCTTCATTTTTTGAATCCCATTCCAAAGGTCGTTTCACACCCAGTTCAAATGCCTGTGTAACAGGGGCTAAACCATGAATGCGATAAAAGTCCACCGAAGCATAGTTTGCCACATTATAGAGATACTTCCACTTGCCATAAGCTGGCTGCCATACAAACTCCTCAGGCTTCATCTTTACTTCTCCAGGAAGATCAAGCAGGTAAGGCGAGCTCATCAGTTCTTCCATGAATCCATTCTGCAAAGGAGCATCTACTATCTCTTCTATCTTTTCGTTCATCTTCTCTACCAATTCACGGCGAATCGTAGAAAGCACACTGTTTGGCACGAAATATTCCTCGATGCCTTGCAGGGAAACACCCTTGCACTCATAGCGCGTAGTGCCCAACTTGCCGAGCTGCGTTCTGATGTTATCACCCTGAGGGTGCTTTGCCTGCTCCAGAGGCATCTCATAGAACACCTCGCCCAATTCTCGGGTAATGGCGGCAATCGAAGAAATATTCGTAGTCTTGAGGTATGGAGTAGTCATCATTGTCTTGGCAGAAACCAGGATACCAGAAGGCTGGTTCTCAGAAGGATTCTCATAGATGCCTTGCACATCAAAAATCACAGGAATCTTGCGACTGGCTGTCTTCCTGGCAAGAATATTCTCAAATGCCTGGTCGTTGTTGCGATACAGTGCCATGCCCGGACGCAGGTTCTCTGGCATTCGAAGCGGGAAGAGGCGGTTGCCTTCCACTCTGTTCACACGGAAGCCCTCCAATTCACCTTCGTCATTGATGAAGCAGAGGCCATCGCCATTGGCAAAGCTGGCAACAGTGGCAACATTGAACGACTGGGTGCCACGAATCTCCTTCACCTTGCCCACAAACTCGCCCATCGCCTTAGGAGTATCGAAAGATGCGATGTCAGGCTGTCGGCCATTGAGGAAATAATTGGTATATCCACGGTTGAAGGTCTTCTTCAGATTTGGCTGGAAATTGTAAGCCGTTTCGCCCATGGATGCTCTGATGTATTTGCCATTGCTGGAAGCCACAATCTCATCGAGTTTCTGGCTATAGGCAGCCACCACGTTCTTCACGTAGTTCACATCCTTCAATCTACCTTCAATCTTAAATGAGCAGACACCGGCATCGGCAAGCTCCTTCACGTGGTCTATCTGGCAGAGGTCTTTGAGCGAAAGCAGATGACGCTGATGTTCTATCTCCTGATTATCAGAATCTACGAGATTAAACTTCATGCGGCAGAATTGAGCACACTCTCCGCGGTTTGCCGAACGGGCAAAACATTTCTCAGATGCATAGCACACGCCCGAATAGCTTACGCAGAGTGCACCATGCACAAATGCTTCCAACTCCACATAAGGCACCTTCTCGTGGATGGCACGAATTTCATCTAACGAAAGTTCACGGGCCAAGACTACTCTAGAGAAGCCTATATGATGCAACCAAGCCACCTTGTCGGCAGAACGTGCATCGCATTGCGTACTGGAATGCAGATGGCGATGCCACAGCTTGTTGGCTCTCGTCTCCCAAAGCACACCCATATCCTGCAACAGCAGCGCATCCACACCGATGCGGTCGAGCTCGCCTATCATATCAAGCGTATCCTTCATCTCATTATCATAGATGATGGTATTCACCGTGACATGAACCTTGGCGCCAAACTGATGAGCATACTCGCAGAGCTGCTTGATATCATCAAGTGAATTACCCGCAGCAGCACGGGCACCAAACTTTGGTGCGCCAATATACACGGCATCGGCACCATGATCAATGGCGGCAATGCCACACTCCAAATTCTTAGCTGGGGCCAGAAGCTCTAGCTTTCTTGGGGAAACCTTTTTGTTTTTTTCTTGTTCTATAATTTGAAAAAATGTTTTATCTGGGCCATTAAGCTCAGTCTGACAACTTCTAACTCCCATTATCTTACTCCTATTATTTTACTTCTAATTATCTTACTCCTATTATCATACTCCTAACCTACTTGATATCATCAATGTTGTAAGGAGTCTCCTGGTAAACGTAATAGTTAATCCAGTTGCTGTAGAACAGGTTGGCATGAGCACGCCAGGTTACCAACGGCGCCTCATTAGGGTCGTCGTTATAATAGTAGTTCTTTGGCAGCTCCACATCGTCACGCTTTCCCATGTCGCGCTTGTACTCCTTGTCCAGGGTGTTAGGCGCATACTCCAGGTGTCCGGTAACGAAGAACTCTCTTCCTCCCCTTGCCATCACGATGCTCACTCCACTTTCCGGCGACTCAGCGATGATGTCGAGTCCCGGCACCTTCTCGATGTCCTCGCGGCGCACCTCGGTATGGCGGCTATGCGGCATATAGAAGATATCATCAAAGCCTCTGAAGATAGGCTGCGACGGATCTAATGGTTTCTGAGGGAAGATGCCGAACATCTTCTTGTCCAACTGATACTTAGGTACTCCATAGAAATGATAGAGTCCTGCCTGCGCACCCCAGCAGATATAGAGCGTAGAGGTAACGTGGGTACGTGCCCAGTCGAATATCTCGGTGATTTCGTCCCAATACTGCACATCCTCATACTCCATTGTCTCGATAGGTGCACCCGTCACAATCATGCCATCGAACTTCTGCTTGGAAAGTTCGTGGAAATCCTTGTAGAACATCATCATGTGCTCAATAGGCGTATTCTTGGGAGTATGACTCTTGAGCTTCATGAAACACACCTCCAACTGCAACGGGGTGTTGGAGAGCAAACGCACCAAGTCGGTCTCGGTGGTAATCTTGAGCGGCATGAGATTGAGCACACAAATCTTCAGAGGTCTGATTTCCTGACTGTGCGCACGGCTCTCATCCATCACGAAAATATTCTCGTGCTTCAGCAATTCAATTGCTGGCAGCTTATCCGGTAATCTTAACGGCATATAATCTTGTTCCTTTCTTTTATAATCATTATTTAATTTTTCTGCAAAGTTACAAAAAAAATGAATGAAGGGAAACAATAAAGGTAAGTAGGCAGCATATTTTTCTCTTTTTTTTTCGCCATTTTAAAGTTATTTATACTATCGCAAGCTTTCATAACAGTTTTTCCCTATCAGATTCTAGTTTTAATATCACTCCCCTCTCTCTGAAATCCGGTTTCTTTTCCCGATTTTTCTCCTTTAGCAAGCACCCCATACTATTTACCAATGTTAACTTTGCGAAAGAATTTATAAATAAATGTTATAAGAATAGGATATTCGCAGAATTTTCAATAACTTTGTAGGTTGTAAAAACAGAACATAAAATATTCGGAAAATGAAAAAGTTATTCATCTCGATACTCGTGCTACTCCCTGCCCTCACGATGCAGGCACAGAACGTGCTGACACCGCAACAGCAGCTGGAGAAAGCACAAAAGGATTTGGAGGAAGCCAAGAAGGCTCTTGAAGCTGCAAAGATACAAGCTGAGGCTGCTAAGACAAAGGCGGAAGCTGAGAAAATCAAGGCGGAGGCTGAGAAAGTGAAGGCAGAAGCTGCTAAGACAAAGGCGGATGCCAACAAGACCCAGAACCAGCAGACCCAAACCACATCCGGTTGGGCGATTCCTACTGCCGAACCCAAGAAAGCAGAGGTGAAGAAAGTAGAGAAAAACGCTCAAGGAGCAGTCATCAAGGTTGATGCAAAATACCTGGATGGTGCCATTACTACCAATGCAGAAGGAAAGGTGGAATTTACACTCGACACTGATGCCAACGGAAAGAGCGCTAATGAAATCTACAACATCGTTTACCAATACATGAGCGAACTGACTCAGGGCGAGAACAACATCAAGAGCAGAATGGCACTAGTGAACAAAGACCAGCATATCATCGCCAACACCATGGACGAATGGCTCGTCTTCAACAACTCTTTCATCTCGCTCGACCGCACGGAGTTCAAGTATTACCTCGTGGCATCCATCAAGGACAACCACCTCACGCTGACACTACAGCGCCTCTACTACATTTACGAGGAAGACAGAAGCACCGGATTCAAGGCTCCTGCCGAGGAAGTGATTACCGACAAGTATGCTCTCAACAAGAAAAAGACAAACCTTGCCAAGATATTCGGCAAGTTCCGTCGACTCACCATCGACCGCAAGGACCAGATTTTCAACGATCTGACCGCGTTGGTAAAGCAATAAATAGAAGGTAAAACAATAAATATATAGTAAGAAATCATCAAACCATTTCATCATGGACATTAACAATACAGAAAACAAGGAAACTACCGAGACCACCGCACAGCCACAAACCAGCTATGCCGTGCGCCCGGAGCATCGCCGCCATCGCCGACTGGAATACGCTGACAAAAGCAACATGCTGGCAGTGCGCAACTGGCTCAACATCGGTTTCATGCTGTTTGCCGTAGTGGGTGTCATCCTCTGGACCCAGATGGACGACCACACCATCGCCAACATCCTGCTCATCATCGGCGTCATCATGAAGATAGCCGAAGTCTGCATCCGATTATTCAAGAAATAGACGCATGGCTCAAAGCCAGCGTTTCTATCATCAAGAATCAAGATTTAAATGAAGAAAATACTATTCTCATCACTCTTAGTTTGTGCTGCGACCCTCCCGGTTGCGGCACAAAGCGATTTTAACTATAACGAAGATTCGCAGTTCCGCCCTATTACCGGCAACAAGGTGAACACCGACTCGCTGGGATCGGACAAGGAAATCCCGAAGGGAATCAGGGTATGGACTGTGGACGAGAGATTCGGCGACGTCAAGGCTGCCGTGGTTGACACCATGCAGGCAATGTATCAGAACACCACCTTCACAGAAGGATTGCGTGGAGAATACAATACCCTGGGCAACATGGGTACCGCCCGCATCAACCGCATCTTCATCGACCGCCGCAATACGCAGGGCAACTTTATGTTCACGGAACCATACGACAACATCGTTACCCCCGTGAGCGACTTCCACTTCACCAACACCTACTCGCCTATCACCAATATCACGCTCAACAGCTGTGGTAACAGAACCAATGGCGAGGATGACTTCAGAGCTGTGTTTGCCGTAAATGCCAACAAGCAACTGGGTGGCGGATTCAGATTCGACTACAAGTATGGCCGCGGATTCTACGATGCCCAAAGCACCGCCCACTTCAAATACACCATGTGGACTTCCTATCTGGGCGACCGCTACCAGGCACATATCCTCTTCAGTACGAACCACCAGAAAGTGACCGAAAACGGAGGTATTACCAACGATGACTACATCAAGCATCCAGAGCTGTTTACAGACAATTATGCTTCGAACGAAATCCCTACCGTCTTGCAGCAGAACTGGAATCGTAACGACAACCAGCACATCTTCTTCACCCATCGCTACAACGTGGGATTCAGCCGCAAAGTGAAGATGACGGAGGAAGAGATAAAAGCCAAGAAGTTCGCCATGGCTTCTGCCAAGGAGAACGCTGCAGAGGAAGCGAAGGATGAAGCTCGCAAGAAAGCGAAAGAGCAGGGAAAGGAGTTTGACGAGAAAGCCTTCGAGAAAAATCAGAAGAAATTCTCAGGACGCCCTGACAATGCGAAAATCGCCGGAAATGAACCAGCCAAAGAAGATAAGAAGAACGAGAAAGACTTGGCTTTCGGAACAGGAAAGGATTTCAAGAGCGACAGCACCCGCATTGCCGTAAACGGAAAAGCGGCTGCCGACAGTCTTCTTGCCCTGGAGAAGAAAAAGTCACAAGACTCTCTCTTCTACAAGTCTGAATATGTGCCTGTAACCAGCTTCATCCATACTGTTCAGTTTGACAATTACAGACGTATTTACCAGGCATACCAGACTCCACAGGATTACTATCTCAAGGAGTATTACGATGCCGGCAAATTTACAGGCGATTCCATCTACGACCAGACCAAGCACTGGCGCATCAAGAACACCATTGCGATGGGAACGCTCGAAGGATTCAGCAAATGGGCTAAGGCTGGCTTGAAGGCTTTCGCCAGCTATGACCTCCGACATTATGAATTGCCAGACATGGAAGGCGGATTCAACAAATACAACGAGCATGCGCTGAGCGTGGGCGGACAGCTGAGCAAGACCCAGGGAAAGACCCTTCACTATAATGTAGTAGGCGAAGTGGGATTGACCGGAGTAGATGCCGGAACCTTCGCAGTAGACGGCAATGTGGATATCAACCTGCCATTCCTGGGAGATACCGTACAAGTGAGGGGTGATGCCTTCATCCACCACGAAAATCCAACGTTCTACTATCGCAAGTATCACGCCCGCCATCTCTGGTGGGACAACGACTTGAGCAAGATTATCCATACCCGCATCATGGGTACCCTGAGATTCGGAAAGACCAATACCACCCTGCGAGTGGCCGTGGATGAAATCAAGAACTACACCTACTTCTCGCAGCAGTATAACATCACGGAAAACGGACTGCGAACGGGTGTAACGGTGACTCCGATGCAAAGCGGCGATGCCATTAACCTGCTCACAGCACAACTGCAGCAGGACTTCCAGTTTGGCATCTTCAACTGGCAGAACATGATTACCTACCAGCATACCAGCAGCAAGAGCGCCCTGCCTGTGCCAGACCTCAATGTATACACCAACCTGTTCATCAAGTTCAAGGTGGTGAAGGTGCTCAACATCGAGCTGGGTGCAGATGCCAGATACTTCACAAGCTACGAGGCACCCGACTATTCTCCTTATATAGGACAATACACCGTACAGGGCAATGGCGACAAGAACGTGAAGGTGGGCAACTACCCTATCGTCAATGCCTACGCCAACGTACACATCAAGCACACCCGCTTCTTCGTGATGATGAGCCACCTGAATGCAGGTCAGGGTGACAAGAACTACTTCTTTACCCCACATTATCCGATGAACGAACGTATATTCAGAATGGGTGTAAGCTGGAACTTCTTCAACTAAGCAAGAAGCGACTTTTACAAAACATAATGATTAGGAGCGGGGACGACACCTCGCTCCTATTAATTTTAAAGCAAAAAATATGATGGTAAAGACAAATTCACTAAAAGCCTGGTTTCTCGCCGCCCGCCTCAAGACATTGTCGGCTGCGGCAGTGCCAGTGATGCTAGGCACAGCCCTGGCATACAAGGATTCAAGTGCCAACTGCCAATGGGTTCCTGCCCTGCTCTGCCTGCTCTTTGCTTGGGTAATGCAGATAGACTCCAACTTCGTGAACGACTTCTTCGATTTCAAGCATGGCAACGACGATGAAACCCGACTGGGACCGAAGCGAGCCTGCGCAGAAGGCTGGATTACCATGAAAGCCATGAAATGGGGAATCATCATCACTACCCTTCTAGGCTGTATCATCGGTTTGCCCCTCGCCTTTTACGGCGGAAAGGAGATGATCATCGTGGGTATCTGCTGCGTCCTCTTCTGTTTCCTCTACACCACCAAGCTGAGCTATCTGGGATTGGGCGACCTGCTGGTACTTCTCTTTTTCGGCATCGTGCCAGTCTGCTGCACCTATTATCTGGTAATGCCAGAAGAAATGCAGACTGTATCAGCAGAAGCCATACTGACTTCCATCGCCTGCGGACTGGTAGTAGATACGCTGCTCATTCTGAACAACTATCGAGACCACGACAATGATATCAAAGCCGGCAAGAAAACCCTGATTGTTCACATCGGCAAGAAAAACGGCGAGCGTCTCTACTGTGCCCTGGGTAACATCGGCATCCTTATCATGATAGGAATCAACATCTACGGTGCACTTGCCTACGATGCAGATTCTAAGTTTTTGCCTTTCGCTGCTGTATGTCTCGTACAGCACAACAGAACTTTCGCCAAGATGAAAAAGATAGGAGAAGGCAGAATGCTGAACAAGGTGCTGGGCTATACAGCTCTCAACATCTTCGCCTTCGGCATCATATCCACCTTCATCATCATAGGAATGATGAATTGATTATAACACATAAATAATAATGTACGCGCGTACATTATATATAATAAAAGGTAAAGAATATGAGGCAACAAGTAAATCTGGAAATCATGCAGTTTGTGGAAACACAAATTCTGCCCAAATATACAGAGTTTGGCGAGAGCCACGGATTGCGCCACGTGACCCGTGTTATCAGAAACGCCCTGAAACTCGTACCTGTAACAGGTGCCGACATCGACATGGTTTATATCGTTGCCGCCTACCACGACCTGGGCATGAGCGGCCCTAGAGCCATCCACCACATCACCAGTGGCAAGATACTCCAGGCAGATGCCCGGTTGAAACGCTGGTTCAACGCAGAACAAATCAAGATTATGAAGGAAGCCGTGGAAGACCACCGCGCCTCCTCCAGTAGACAGCCCCGAAGCATCTATGGAAAGATAGTAGCCGAAGCCGACCGCGACATCGATGTACACGAGATATTCCTTCGTGCCATCGAATACGGCAAGGAAAACTATCCGGAAAAAGACAAGGAGGAACAATGGAAGCGATTCTCTGACCACATGGACGAGAAATATTCCCGAAATGGCTACATCAAGTTATGGATACCCAATTCGCCGAATGAGAAAGCGCTGAAGGAACTGCGCAATATCATCGACAACAAGGCAGAACTGAGAAAACATTTCGAGGAAATATACGAAGAATTGAAGAAAAAGGAGTCCTGATTTGAGAGAAAGAAGATTTTTCGAAAAAATCGGCTCAAAGATTTGGTAGTTTCAAAAGATTGCATTATCTTTGCAGTAGAGAAAACCCAAAGACTTCTATCGGTAGATGATAGCCCATGCTATGTCTATCCGACAAAGATATAAGGGTCGTGTCGGTTCGATCGGGATACTCATCAAATTACACT
>ERZ1026894.850-NODE-850-length-20396-cov-21.041099_pt1 | contig 20396 bp, 14 predicted proteins | sample MGYA00380177_ERZ1026894 | MGnify/ENA primary metagenome ERZ1026894 (study PRJEB33269, sample SAMEA4719813) | human gut metagenome | biome: human-associated habitat; feature: organic feature; material: feces | place: Cameroon | collected 2013-10 ... | reverse complement strand
TCTGGCAGCCATAAGTTTCAATAAATAGTTTCTTCATTGTTCTAGATGAATTCTAATTTATGTTTGATGTATTAAAATGATTTCTTTCCTGTATCTTCCATGCCGCCATCATTTCATTTTCTTCGAAACTGCCATCAGCAGGAAGTAGATGACCACGGCAGAGATCCATCCGGCGATGGCATCGATGAGATAATGTGCCTGGATATACACGGTTGCCATACACAGGAAGATGTAGAATGGCAGCATGGTGAAGAGCAGCTTGCGGTTTCTGCTGTGCCAGGCAAGGAGCATGCAGATGGTGCTTACGCCCACGTGCGAACTCGGGAAGGCAGCGGTAGGTCGCTCTCCTGCTTCCTTGGCATCCTCTACGAGCTGGTAGAAGATTCCGTCGGTATAACCTGGGGTTGGCAGACAGTTGGTATGGGTGCTGAAGTAATCGCCCATTGCCGGGAAGATGCCCTTGGCAATATCCTGCACTCCTACGGCGTCGAAGTAGAACGTTGGTCCTACCACCGGCACGTAGATGTAGATGAGATAGTAGATGAAGAAGCTGGCAAGCAGTACAAAGCTAACCCGTTCTGCCTCGTAGTATCTGCAGAAGAAATAGTAGAGTACTACCGCTGCTATCATCGGATAATACATGAAGTATCCCATCGACATCAGTTCGCTCACCACCGCCCAGGGCAGTGCCTTGGCAAAGAGCAGGGCAGGCTGGCATCCGAAGAGGTCCTGTTCCCATCCTGCGAAGAGATGATCGAGGTTGGGAAACATGCGGTTGATCTCGTAAGTGTCTGGATACCACCAGGCAAGCAGGGCGATCTGCGCCATGATGCGCACCATCTTCGTTATCCTGCATGGAATCATGCGATATACGCCCCAGAGGGCGAGGGTCATGACCAGAATTCTCAATCTGCCCCAAAGCATCGACTCCGGATTCACTACCTTGGTAAAGGTAAAGAGCATGGTGATGACTGTTATCGCCATATAGCCCAGCATCACCCATTCCAGTGGAAGGAGTCCCTTCTTTGGGTTCTTTTCTATCTTAAAATAATCTTTTATCACGGTGTTACTTTGAACTTTGAGATTTGAACATTGAACTTTATGATATGTTTTACAGCCATCCGTTATCCTTATACCACTTGATGGCGAGTTTTACGCCTCTTGACAGAGGATAGTGGGGATGATATCCCAGCTCGTCCATGGCTGGTTCGATGTCACATCGCCAGTTGCGCTGTTTCAGGATGTTATACTTGTCATTGTTCAGTGCCGACATCTTACCGGTCATTCTGCCCAGGTATTCGCCAAAGAAGGTTACGATGCGGAGCACCCAGATAGGAGCCTTGATGCGCAACATCCAAGGATTGCCCAATTCTTTATGAATCAGGTCGCTGAAAGCTTCCGACTGGTAAACTTCTCCATCGCTGAGGAAGTATTTTCTGCCGTTCATACCATGGTCTAGGGCAAGGAAAACTGCCTGCACCACATCCTGAACATATACGAAGGTGATGTCCTGGCGCTTGAATCCTACAGCAAAATCCACGTGCTGCTTGATGCTCTGCGCCATGAGGAAATAGTCTTTTTCTCTTGGACCATATACGCCGGTAGGGCGCAGGATGATATAAGGGAAGTTGTTGCCGATGCTGTCGAGGTAGCGTTCTGCCGCCAACTTGCTCTTGCCGTATGCCGTATTAGGCTTAGGCACATCGTTCTCACAGATTTCCTGATAAGGCTGCTCCTCGCGGATGGCTCCGAAGATGCTGAGCGAGCTGACAAAGACAAATCGCTTGATAGGCATTCCCAGATGCAGGATGGCATTTACCAGATGCTTGGTGCCCTCGGTGTTCACCTTATAGAAATCCTCTGCATGCAGACACTTGGTAGCGCCAGCTGCATGCACAATATAGTCGAACTCGTGCGGAGCGAGTTCCTTCTCCAACTCTTCCTCTGAAGAAAGATTGAGGTTGATGAAATGAATGCGCTCGTCTTGCAGGTATTTTCTGGAACTGGTAGGGCGTACTGCCGCCCAGGTTTCCATGCCTTGTCGCAAGGCTTCTTCTACGATGTAACTGCCGATAAAGCCCGACGCACCCGTTACTAGAATCTTCATGAATTATATATAAAATTGCAATTTCGGCTGCAAAGATACGACTTTTTGATGATTTATCACCATGATTCTGTTCAAAAAGGAGATAAAATTTGAAAAAATAGTGTGGGTTTCTATAAAATGTTGTATCTTTGCATGCATGGAGCAAGTATCGGGTTTTTATTTCCCTCCCTCAGAAATGACTTCTGCGCAGTTTAGCAGCATGACAGAAATCTCGGTTAGTGGCTTTAATATCCTCATCCGTGCCAAGCGTGATGGCAGGTGGTGGATCTTGAAGGCGCTCGCTCCCGCTGTGCGCAATAGCGAGGTGTATCAGAGCTTGCTTCAGAAGGAATTCGATATCATGAAGCATGTCCAGCATCCCGGAGTTGCCGAGGTGACGGGTATCGAAGAAGTGGACGGATATGGCAAATGTCTTGTGATGGAATGGATAGATGGAGTGACTCTGGAAGAGTGGCTCCTGCAACATCATTCCAAGATGGAAAGGGTGCATATCGCCAACCAGCTGCTCGTGGTACTTGAGTTTGTACACGACATGCAGGTGGTGCATCGTGACCTGAAACCTTCCAACATGATGGTTACCCGCAATGGGAGTGTGCTGAAGCTGATAGATTTCGGATTGGCTGATGCCGACAGCTATGCCGTACTGAAGGAACCGGCGGGAACAGATGGATATGTTTCTCCCGAACAGCAGAAGGGCGGACCTACCGATGTGCGCAATGATATCTACAGCGTGGGCGTTATCCTGGACAAGATGAGGCTGAATTTCTCTTATCGCCTGGGATTGAAGCGTTGCCTCCGTCCGTTGGCGGAGCGATATCCCAACATGACCGCCATGCGCCAGCATATTCATTCTCTGCATCGCAACCTGCTTGCCTTCTGGATTTCTTCGGGAATATTGGCTGCATGTACTACGGGGGTGGTTATATATAATAAGGTGAACGAGCCTCCTCGTGGATACGATGTGGTGGCAGAGTTTAAGATAGGAAACTTGGCTTATAAGTCGTGGGGTGGTGGTGTCGTATCGGTCAGGGCTGCCAATTCCAAGGATTCCTGCATCGAGGTACCTAAAACGGTGAACTTCCAGGGAATGACCTATAAGATAGATGAAATAGAAAAGAAGGCGTTTGCCGATCAGCCCGATCTGAGGAAACTGGTGTTCCCGGATACCAAGTTCCATGTGATGAAGCAGATGGTGGAGAACAGTCCGAATCTGCACAGCATCTGTTTCCGAAGCGCCTTGCCGCCAGTCATCGGCAATGCCATCTGGAAGACCAGGATTCAGGATGTCTTCAGTGAATCTGATTTCAAGCGTGTCATCCTGTATGTTCCCAAAGGCAGCTTCGATGCTTATCGCAATTCTGCATGGAATCAGTTTGAGAATATCATTGAATATGATTAGAACATCATAGATTACGAATAATAATGCAAATAGCCGCATCTCACATGGGATGCGGCTATTTGCATTATTATATATGTATCAATACCATACTTCTATCTGTGGTGATTCCTTGGCATAGCTAGGCATGCACTTACCGATCTTGGCTCCGATGTAGGTTGGGTCGCAGATGTAGAACTTCTTGCCCTTGTACTCGTATGAGGTTCCGTTCTCTACCGGCTCGTGGAAGGCTACGGCTGTACATTCGTGTCCTGTGAACTGGATGAGATGTACATCGAGTCCGAGGATCTCGTGTACCAGATAGGCATAGAAGATGGCGCGATCTTCGCAGTCATTCTTAGGATAGTAGAGACTTTCCTCGAAGTAGAAATACTTCTCGCGATGGAACTGCTCATCATCGGTAGCGTATGGGAATCCCATCTGTATGAATCGCAGGATGCGGTTGGCTGCTTCCTGTTCGCCGAGATCCTGTACCTGTGCTCTGATCTGCTTCACCACATCGTCGCGCAGACTCTTATCTACTACAGATGCGGCTACGGTAGGAATATCTATGATAGGATATTCATCGAGCAGCGGCATGACGCCGGTTGGTACTTCGCCCTGCAGGGTGATGCCCGCAGCTTCGTATCTGAACGGCTTGGCTTCATCGCCAATCACGGTCTTGCCGGTGAATCTCAGTCCCATATCCTTACCCAGCTCTGCGCCCTTAGGCAGTTCGCAGGAACGGAAGGATCCTTCATCCTCTACGTTCGGATAGATGTAGTAGCGCTTGCCGTCGATATTGAGGTACGACTTCTCGAATACGTGCTCCACGTAAGGGATGAGCATCACCACGTGGTTGCCGCACAGGGCAAGGCGTACGTTGTAGCCGCAGTTGGCAAGCACATACTGCGAAGCGATGATTTTCTCATTCTGGCTGGCGTTTGGCATGGCGGTATCGATGTATTTCTCTACGAGCATGGCAGAACCCCAGTCGCTGAGTCCCATCTTGCGTGATTCGGTGGCGAAAGCCTGGGTTACTTCCTTGAGGTCTGATTGCTTGAGATTCTTCCAGTAGTTCACCACATCGTCTGTAGAGCTGATGCTCATGGAAGCGAGTCGGGTTGCCTTTTGCATCTGCAGGTTTGCACCATAGAAGTTGACGTCGATGGTCTGTTTGCTTGCCGGAATGTTGACGTGAGGCACGTTTGGCAGGGCAGGCATGACTGGCACGGCTGCTACGGCAGGCATCAGCGGCAGTTCGATACCCGAACCGGTGTATTCGATGTCTGGAATATCAGGCTTTACCTCTGGCAGTTTCGGCTTCTTCACCGGTTCTATTTTTGGACGGACGGTAGGAGCCTTTGGATCTGGCTTCTTCGGAGTCTCCGGTTCTGCAGGAGTTTCCGGAGTTACCGGAACGGCAGGAACCTTAGCCAGCGGATCGTCTGGCAGGGCTGGTACCTTCGAGAGGTCGGGTCTGTTTACGAGATCTCCGAATCCGCCTTCCGGAATCAGGATCGGGCTTACCGGCATCTTAGGCTTCACGGTAACCGGTTTCTCCGGTTGTTTCGGAGCTGTATATGTTGGTGGCGTCTTAGGCTTAGGCACCTGCGAGCGCACATCTCCCTTAAACTTCTTGTATTCTTTCCATACGCCTTGCATATACTTATCGTAGTCGGTAAGTATGGTGTTGCGGAACTTGTTGTAATCATCCAGCATCGCCTGTCTTGACTGCTGAAACTGTTTCACAAAGTCATCGTTCTGCGAAAAGCTTGGTGTTGCATGCAAACCGAGCAGCAATATGAAACTGAGAGTAGGATAAATTCTATTCATAATCTGTAATTTTAAGATTTCTACTTTCCTTGTTGATAGATATGGGGCAAAGATACGATTTTTTTCTTAATCGCCCAACTTTTTTTAAGGAAAAAGGCTCTCCTACCTTAAAATATTGGGAGGAGAGCCTATCTTTATTTTTATGTTGGTTCCTAGAAATTACCTGGACCGATGATTCCCCAGTCTCTGTTCGAACGAGGTAAGTTCGAATTGATGTTAGGGTTTCTGTCAGGCTGCCAGGTTCGTACCTTGATAGATGGATTGTCTGGATCATTGAAATCTACCATCAAGAACAGGTAACCATGGTCACCATAGTTCGTAGAATAGTAATCTTGTTTTATCTGTATGCCATAAGTCTCGCCTCCGGCTCCCATCTTCACCACGTCGTTGTCGGCGAAGCGGATATTGATAAACTGGTTGCTCTGGAAGCACATCTTCAACTTTCTCATATACTCGCTCTTGGTCTGTCGGGTATATTTTATCAGCTTGTTATTGCTGTTGATGAAGCTTTCTCCCTCCATGGCTACTTTCGGAGCCTTCTTGATGATGTGACCCGTAATGATGGTTGCGTTGTCATCGAAAACGCTCTCCAGATAGTCGAGTCGCTTCAGGGCGAAGGCGGTCTTGTAGTTTTCCAGGAAGGTGGCAATCACCATTTTGGCGTAGTCGCTCCAGGCTCCCACACCCTTGTTGAAGATATCGGTCTTGGCTTGGCTGCCAAGTCCGAATGCCACACATTCTATTTTCTTGTTTTCATCGAAGGTGAAGGTTACGTCCTCCACAAACTTTCGTCTGTTGTTCTTGAACGAGAATGCCATCGGGATGCTTCGGCATACGACTCGCTTTCCCATTGTATAGAATGAGAACTGAGGATCTCCCAGCAGTCGTGCCTGTCCATAGTTGAGCAGCTTCTTGTACATCTCCAGTCCGTCCTCCGAGAAGCAGTCGCTTACGCTGTCGTAGTCCTTTGCCTTGATGGCGTTGATGACTCTTGTCATGATGCCGGCGAGTTCCTTTTCGTTTTCCACCTTGCTCAGGGTTTCCAGGTTGGCTGCCGATTCAGTCTTGACCGATTTCTCGAACTCCTTTTTGGCTTCGCTGGAAACAGCCGACTTCTTGTCGAGGTTGTTGATATAGACGGATGCATTCTTGAAAGAGGTTCCTTTGAAGAGCTGCATCACGCTTTCCAACTCCTTGTCTATCTGGCATTGGTCAGCGTATTCGTATTCGTATTTCAGCTGTAGGCTGTTGATCTCCACTCCTGGTCTCAGTTCTACGATACCCATACCATCCTTAGCGCTGTAGAGGTTGCTCCAGGTCTGTCCGTCGAAGTAAGTGTAGTCGAGGCTTGTTACCGGTTCACCCTTGTACTTGATGAAGAGATTGATTTCGTTGCCGTCTTTGCTGGCTATTTTTGTTGATAGATTACTCATGATCTCTTCTATCTGTTGTGGAATCCAGGTAACGAGCAGGCGCTGTACACCATCGATGGTCATCTTCACGCTGTTTGGATACTGCAGACTGCGCACCATGGCGAAAGCCCAGTAGTAGTTGCGCAGGGCATCGTCTATCTTAGCCTTTTCTTCGGCTCTCATGGCAGAGCGCACGTAGTCGAACACCTTTTCCTTTCGCTCATCGAAGATCTTGTTTACCTCGCTTTTTCTGATATATCTCAGCACGTGGGTCTGAGGAGTATTGCTGATGACGAGGTTGAAGGTGTTGGTCAGCGTAGCCTGTGCATAGCTGTTCATCACCGAAGTTATCGCCGTCTTCGAGTCGAAGCTGCTGTTTGTATTAAACTCCTCTTCCTTAATCTCGAAGGAATTGGAGATGTTGAGAGAGATTTTGCTGATGAGGTCAGCCAGTGCGGCTTGGTCAGCAGAGTTGTATGTGTCTCCCCATCCCTCTCCACAGATGTATTCCGCGTTAGCCTTCATCTGCTCCGCCCTTTCCTCTGCCGTTTGTGCCAGAGAGGTGAGAGGCAGAAGGAGCATCAAGATCATCCAAATCGTCTTATGCATAAATCTTGTCTTTGCTTTTATCTTCTGTTATCAATTATCAATCATTTACTTTTTATTCCGGTTTACTGGGCAGCGAAGCCTTCCTTGATGAATTCTCCTACCTTGGAAGCATACTTCTGGGCTACCGCAGATTCCTTGGCTGCGATTTCGAAGGCGCGCATACGAGCCTTGCTGGCTTCTGCTTCGTTTACGATGAAGAAGCTCTGCATCTCGAAGCTTCCATCCTTGTAAGGACGGATGAGGCTGAAGCTCTCTTGCATCTCGCCCTTGATTTCCTTCTCTACTAGCGACTGATAAGCTCCATAGAAGTGGTCGAACTCGTTGACGATGCTGTCGCTGTTGGCACCCATATCGCTCACTACTCTTCCCTTTACATGGCTTCCAGCCTGACGGGCGTAGATGTTGCAGGCATTGTTGATGGCTGTCTGGTGTCCGATGTTCTTTGACTTGAACTTGGTGGCAGTTCCGATGATCTCATGCGCATCCTCCCCGCCTTTGGCGAGTTTGTCGTAATGAGAGAGCAAAGCCACTTCGAGGGTACGTGAAGAACCATAGATCTGCCATTTTTCCTTCTTCAGCTCCTTGAGTTTGTTCTTGTATTGCTTTTTGAGCTGTTTTGCCAGGAGCTGACTATACTGCGAATCAGCGCTTTGTGCCTGTGCTACGGTGCAGTTGGTTGAGAGAGCCAAGGCTGCAATCAGAGTCATGATAATCTTCTTCATATCTTTCTAGTTTTTAATTATACATTTACTATGTTTTTTAGACTTTGTCCGTGCAAAGATACACTTTTCTTTTGAAACGGCATTGGTTCAAAACGGTTCATTTTTTATTTTCCTTCATTGTTCAGCTTATTTATTTGTCATCTAAACAAATCATCCAGTGTTACTACTTGCTGAAAATCACCACTATACTCATTATATTTCAGTCCATAAGTGGTAATGAGCGTAGAATGGATAGCTTTCTTTTTAGATATATGCTCTGCCAATGAGTTTTGGCGATGCATCAAGACAGAGTGGTATGTCTTGCTAACCGAGAATTCCTCATTGTAGAATTTCATCTCACACATATTGATAATGTTGTCTTTTCTATCTATCAACATATCAATCTGTAGTCCTTCCTTGTTCTCGTTGCCCTTATCGGTCCATGCCGATTGTGCCGAGGAGACACCTGCTATTCCCAAGGCCTCTTTTATTTGATTGATGTGCAGAAAGCAGACTTCTTCAAATGCTATTCCTCGCCAGCTGTTGATGGCTGAGGAGTCTATGTTGTGCATCCAGAAATTGTCGTCTAGGGCATCGTGACCATTTACAAACTTTTGGTAGAACAGGCAGAAAGGATCAGTTAATCGATAATACTCTTGTTTCTTGGTATATCCGAAAGGCACGTAAATCTCGATGAAGTCACTTGCGATAAGAGCTCCTAGCATTTTAGAGAGATTTCCACCTGCTGGGATATGCAGGGCATCTGATATTTCCACTCTTGTATATCCCATGTGTTTCGTGCCAAGGAAGTTTACAATCCTTTTCATTTCTTCTGGATTACTGAACACTGAAGCAAAGAGCCTGTCGTATTCTATTTTCAATTTAGCGTTGTTGGTGAAGAACAGTTGATCTATGTTTTGAGCCAAACTGAGACCTTTTTTCATATAACCCAAATAGTAAGGTATACCTCCAAGAATCATATATCCTTGGGTGATGTCATATCTAGACATTTTGATGCCTTTGGATTGGTAATATGTCTCACATTCATTGAGTGTGAATGGAGCCAGCTTGATTTCGTATGTTGTTCTTCCGTATAAGCCTCCATGGTTGTTTACTAGATTGTTGAGCATCCAAGAGTTGGCACTACCGCAGCAAACGAGCATGATATTGCTTCTGTGGCAAGCCCATGTGTTCCAAAAGCCTTCGAATGCTGTGATGAAGCCTGAACGAGGAGTGTCTAGCCAAGGCAATTCATCTAAGAATATGACTTGTCTGCTACCATTGTCTTTCTCTTCTAGATATTTTGAGAGCAGGAAGAAGGCTTCTAACCAATTTGTTGGGCACTTGCTTTTCTTCATGCCTTGCAGTTGAAGGGAAAGATAGAAGTGCTTGAGCTGATTTTTCAAGTTGTTCTTTTCCGTTGTCTCATCAACAGGTGATAAACCAGCATGTCGGAATGTGATTTTTCCTTTCAAAGCTTCATCTACTAGAAAGGTTTTACCTATACGGCGACGACCATAGATAGCGACAAATTCTGCTTTGCCGCTGTGATAGAGGTCTTTAAGCTCTTTTATTTCCTTTTTTCTTCCAATGATATTTTCCATAAAAAGTCGTTTTATTCGTCCGCAAAGATACAAAAATGTTTAGTTCCGGACAAATAAAACGGCTTTTTTAAGATTAGTTAAGGGTTAGGCACTAGCTTGAAAGTGCTATACTAACGCCATAACTATGCTAAAAAAGATAGTTATGGCGGTGTTATCCGTTATTTTCTAACATCTATCTGACCGCTACTTTCTTGTTGTTTACGATATAGATGCCAGAAGGCAGGTTGGTGATGGTAAGGGTTTCACCAGCCTCTACATTCTCGCTTCTTACCAGCATACCCATGGTGCTGAATACCATTACCTTGCGTGCCTTGTCGCTTTGGATGAAGAGGGTAGAACCGTTGGTCCAAGCCTTCACGCCTTCTACGTTCTTGACAGGCAGGTTGTCGATGCCGGTAACGCCACCGCCAAACTGCAGGCTGAATGCCTGTGCTGCCTGTGCAGTAGTGAGATAAGCCTCGAATGGCTTCACATCCCTGTAGTTGTCTGCAAAGATACTACCTGGTCTGTATCCCTGATACTCCTCACCTACGTTGAGGGCATAGATACCATCTCCCTTGGCAATCTGCTCGAAGGTGGTGATGAACTCACGGTTCGGGTTCTTGCTGCTGGAAGCTGTCGTGGCAGCCACTCTTGCATTGTTGGCAGAGAATGTCACCTTACCTCCCAGGATGTATTCATCCGAGTAAGCCATCGAGTTAGGCATACTTATTATATAAGGTGTATTTGCCCTGATGCTTGCTGCAGACTGGAATCCAGCCTCTGGTGAAAGCTCGTAGAGCCAGAAAGGCTTCGCATTCTTGTCTCCCTTGGCAAATGGAGCAATCTCGCCGTTGGTTTCGTGCTTGATGGATTCTACGTCGAACGGCAAAGCGATGGTTTCCCAACCCTGGCAGACACCTACCTCTGTTTCCTGGGTGAAGTTGCGCGTATAGGAAATCTTCTGGGCAGTAAATGCCTTTGGACAGAAGAAATTGCTTTCCGTTTCTCCATTAGGAGTAGAGAGTACCACGTTCTCAGCGATACCGCTGGCTACCACATTGTTGATACCTGCAGGTGCAGCACTCTTGGTGTTCACGTAGAGCAGCAGGTTCGGGTTGTTGATGCCGTTGAGGGCATCTGCTGGTATGGCAGAGTTGGAGTTCCAGATAACGGCTGCCAACTTAGGACAGTTTGCAAAGATCTCCTTGCCACAGGTGGTAAGGGTAGCTGGCAGACTTGCCGATACGATGTTCATTCCTGCAAATGCCTGCTCGTTGATGGTGTTGCCTTCTGTATTGGCTGCATTCATGTCGAGTAAGCGCAGGTTGCTCATCTTGGCAAGGGCTGCGAAATCTGCAGCGTTTACATTTCCTGTAACATTCAGCATGTCTTGCTGTGGCTTTCCTCCACACCAGTCGAAGGCGGTGGCAAGGTTACCTGCAATCTTGACACTTACCTTGTTGTTGCCATCGTAGTAAGATGGAATGTCGTAAGTGATGACCTTGGAATTGTTCATCAGATCCATGGTGGCGAAAGCCTTGATGGTTCCTGCTTCGCTTACGGCAATGCCTGCATCTATGTTATAGAGCTGCGACTGGGTGGTAGGATCGCTGCCATCCAGTGTGTAGTAGATGTCGGCATTCTTGTTTGATGAAGTCAGGGTCATCTTTCTTCCATCGTAGTTTACCTGAGGGTCTGCACAGGTCAGCGGGTCGAAGTCACCAACGAGGTAGCTCTGGATATAAGAGTCGCTCATTCCTTCGGCACTGGCTATTGCCTTGACACGGGTATTCTGCGTCATATCAAGTGGAGCGGTGTAAATGGCACTCTCGCTTGTCGGCATGGTTCCGTCCAGGGTGTAGCGGATGGTGGCTCCCGGGGTATCGCTGCTGATGCTCAACTGGTGGTTGGTATAGCCGAAGACAGGGTCGTTAACCCAGTTCTTGCTGCCCGTGAGTCGGATACTTCCATCCTGGTCCTGGTTGTAGATGATGGCGAAGTAGGTACCTGGTGCCAGCAGGGTACTCTTGTTGCTTACCATCTGTTCTGGTGAGAAGGTTGACAGGTGCTTGTTGTCCTGATAGAGCATCACGTTGCAGTTGGATGATGAGCCGAAGTAGTAGCCGTTGTTGTCGGCGATGGTAAACTTGGCGATGTCGTAGTCACCCTTTCCTAGCTTGCGGATGCCGAGTGTATGCTGCAATTCCAGCTCCTTGGCAGTACGGATGGTAGAGTCGGAAGCAAGGGAGTCGATGAAGACCGGTTCTCCCCAGTTGCCGACCTTGTTCTTAAACTGGATATAATAGGTGAGGTCGCCGATGCGTTTCACTTTCACATCCTTTGAGGCATTGTCCGTGGTAAATTCGTAGTTCTCCACGTTTGCAAATTCTTGGGCGGAAGGGATAGCAATATCTACTGCCAGCGAAGGCACATTATCCACCTCGGTGATGTCCTTGGTTACGCTCTTACTATTCACACCATAGCGGTAACCCGTGATCGGTTGTTGGGTCTCGGCTTGTTCTGTGTTATTGCTCTCTGGGGTGTAGAATGGAAAATCGTAGCTTCTCCATGAGCCTTCATTGTTCTTTAGGCGGAAGTGAAGGGTATGGACACCACCAGCCAGTTGGGTATAGTCAATCTGCTGGCTGATATCATCGGATGTATAAGGCAGGGTCTTGGCATTTGTCTTGTCATCATCTACCCAGTATTGATAAGACACGATGGTCGTTACCTCTTTTTCACCGCTGTCATCGTCACTTCCGTCTGTTGTTGGCAGGTAGAAGGAGCCGGCTACGGCTGCTGCACGGTTCTGGCTGTTGATGGCAATCAGTGAATAACTGTGTTTTCCACCAGACAAGTTGGTGATGTCTTTTTCGAAAGAGATGTCTGCTTCCTTGTAGGCTTGTGTCACCTTGTTGTCGAAGTCTTCGTCTATCCAGTAGATGATTTTCTCTACAGGAGGTATGGTGGCGTCGTCTTCTTTCTCATCTGTATTCTGGTATCCTGCATAGAATGGGATGTCAGATGTGACTCCCCATCTGCCATATTGGTCTTTCAACTGGATGTGGTAGATATGTAGTCCTACGTTGAGGGATGATACATCGATGTTGCTCTCAATGTCCTCGCCATTGAGAGAAGCTTCTATCCGGTTTGTGTTATCGTCTATCCAGTATCGGTAGGCGGTAGCCTTGGCTGGCTCTTCTGCGACATCCTCGTCTATGTTGATGTCGGGAGCTGCTTGTGCTGGCTGCAGGAAGCTGGTCAGCACAAAGGCTAATGAGAATATATATAATAAACGTTTGTACATAAGCCGATGTAATGATTAGTTTGCGGTTACGTTTACATTGATGGTCACCTTTTTGTTGGTCAAGTCAACATTTGCACTGTTGGAATTGATGGAAGGAGCGTGGATGGTGAGGGAGAAAGGGTTTACGCCACCCTCAATGCCGACAACCGTGCCATCCACACCGAGATAACCTGCAGTCTGTCGTTGCTCGACAGTCATAGGACACTCCATGTCACCATTATTGCTGCTGATAACAGTTTCTGTAGTTGCCCAGCAGTCCTGCAGTGATGTCTTCTCCATTGGATCATAACCATTCATATTATGATATAGCGTGTTCACCAAGATGGCATTATTGCCGAGATAACTATCTGTGCCATTTCCCACTTCGTTGATGATGGAGTTGACAAACATAGCTTTTGTGTTTGTATCTACTTGGCGGATATTGCAATTGATGAATTTACAAGAAGAATTGGTTTGTCCACCTTGACCGTAGGCATTATTGATTTTGCAGTTCTTGATGGTGGCATCTTCTATGTTTCCTGATGTGGAAATGTTTGATAAGCGGCATCTATCTATGGTTACTTTTTTGTTATAGTTATTATTGTAACCATTACCAATGTCTAGACCATTAGAAAAGTAGCATTTCTTTACTTTTAAGTTCTCTATCTTTCCTTCTACGCTAAAAGATGAACCGAAAGCTATTCCTTCAATGGTTACTGAAGAAATAATCTTGCCATCTCCTGCTTTTATGCGTGGACTATTATTCCAGTCTATAGAGGTGGATCTTTGTTCGTTATGTCCAGCCTCTGCGCCACTACCAATGAGGCTGATAGACTTGTTGATGGTGAAGTTGCTGTTAAAGCGACCCTTACTGAGAAAAAGGGTATCGCCATCCACGGCAGCTTCTATTGCCTTGTCGATTTCATCACCTCCATACATAGCAGTGATGTTTCCTTTGTGTTGTAAGAATACCTTGCCGCTGTAGTTGTCTTGGGCAAAAATATTTTGTGCTGTTGCCATCAGGCAGCAAGCTATCATAAATAATATCTTTTTCATAATCTTATCGTTTTATTGTTTTTCTGTCACTTTGATATTGAATTGTACCTGTTTCTTATCTCTGTCTAGATGAACCTTATTGGTAACTTCTTTATTCCCGAGACTTAATGTATATGGATTCTTACCACCATATATTCCCACAACGGTTCCATCTTTGCCAAGATAGTTTTTGCTTAATAGCTCCTCTTTGGTGAGGTCAAATATATATTTATTGCTGTTATCTGTGTATTTATAGCAATTTTGTATAGTACACCCATCATCAACGTAGTCTTCTTGTGCTGAGTACAAACAATTGATTAATACGGTTATGGCAGAAGAATTTCCTGGATCTGTCATATAGTAATCGTTGCTATTTAGAATACAATTGTAGAATGTACCAAAGAAGCTGGCACTGTATTTATTGTTGATACCATTAATACTACTGCCTCCATATGAATAAATATTGCAATTATAAAAAAACATATTTGCTGACAAGCTTGAGTAACTTGGAGTTCCACATACGATGCTATTTCTTACAAACATTTTTCGACAATCCTTCACTCCATAACTCAAATAGCAATGACATCTGTCTATTAATAAATATGAGATGCTTTTATCTATGCTGAAAATATTATTGTTCCAATAACATTTTCTGAAGATTACATTATCGATGGAAGATTTGAAGGTGATACTTGTATTGCCATTATAGAAACAAATACCATCAAACAAACGTGCTGTCAGTTTTGTCTCTTCTGGTAAATTGATAACAATCTTACCTTCGTAATATGTACAATTGTTCCCTTCTTTATCTCTGTCAGCTCCGGATCCGATAAAGGCAAGTTTCTTGGTCATGATAAAATCACCTTGGAAATATCCTGTACTGAGGAACACCGTGTCTCCGTCTGCGGCTGCATCCATCACCTTTATCATTTCGTTATAGGCAAAGGCAGTCTCATTACCTTGGTGCGACAGGGTAATGGTGCCTTTGATGGAGGTGTCTTGCGCTGCACTCTGTAAGATTGTCAGCGTCAAGGTTATTATAAATAAAGTAAATCTTTTCATAATCTCAATAATTTATAGTTCAGATGAAACTTTCAGCTTGATTTGTATCTGCTTCTTATCCTTGTCGAAATGAACTTTGCTGGAAGTGATGGTTGTTTGAATTTGTTTCAGGGAGTATGGATTTTTGCCTCCATAGCAACCTACCACTGTTCCGTCATTTCCTAAGAAGTTGTTTTCTAGCAATTCCTCCTTTGAAAAGCCCCAGATACTATTGTTCTGATGGTCATTTAAATTAGATGCGTCAAAATACATATCGTTTTGCACGGTTGCTCCATTGAATATTTCCCTTCCCTCTAATGGCTTATAGAAAAGGCAATTAGTGAAAGATGCGGATGATTTCGTTTCTGTATTGCTTGGGTTGTAGAGCCAACCTGCATTCCTGATTCCATCCCGATTTTCGTCATTGTCTATAATGCAATTCACAAAACTTCCTCTATATATAGGACAATAGTTGTGATAATTCCCATTTTCATCATTGTAACTGTAGTTTGATGGATCTATGGTACAATTGATGAATTGCCAATTGTTTTCGTCGTTGCCATCAGAACTCCAAATGTTTAAACCGTAAATTTGGCAGTTCCTTGATATTGCTTTTTTCACATTGTCGGTGTAGAAATTGTCTCCATGTATATAGCATCTATCAAATAGAATACTCTTGATTACGGCATCTATGCTATAGTTGTATCCATATACCCTGCATTTTTTGAACACAACATTCTCAATGGAAGTTTGATATTTAAAAGATATGTCCCCAAAATAAATACCTTCGAATAAACGAGCAGAGAGCTTTGTGTTTTCTGGCAATTTAACAATGATTTTATTGCTGTTGTTACTGCCATAACAGGTACAATTCTTCCATCCATTGTCTGAATCTGCTCCAGATCCAATGAAGGAAACCTTCTTATCTATCACGAAATCTCCTTCAAAGTAGCCTGGGCTTAGGTATATAGTATCTCCATCTACGGCAGCCTCCATAACACTCGCCATTTGGTTGTAGGCAAAGTCTGTTGTTTTTCCTTGGTGCGATAGTGTTATCGTACCTTTGATGGAGGTATCTTGCGCCGTCATCTGCATCACGGACAGCACAAGCAGTGTTATAAATATAGTAAATCGTTTCATACTTTTATGTATTTATGATTTCTTTGTTAAATCAAATAATGTCTCATTTTTTTCTCATATAAAGAGAACTAGCGTTGAATTTTTGAAATCCAATCAATCACTTTAATATCCCGGTGTCGGATTATCTCCTGAATCCGGTGCACCACCCGAGGTGGTGAAGCTAATCACATTGCTATACTCTGTACCCAAAGGACCTTTGGTGTAGAGTCTTGCAAAATAGGTGTTGCCGGCTCTCAGATTCGTCAGCGTTGCGGATACAATGTCTTGGGTGGTGGTGGTAGTGCCTACCTTTAACACTGTTACCTTGTCATCGCTCATGCTTGTGGTCGGCTCTCGCTCGGTGAGGGAATACACGATGCCATACTCTGTGATATTGAAATCGGAGGTGAACATACCTGACACGTCTGCCTGATATCTGCCTATGTTGCTGGCTTGTACCTTGGCAAAAGTGGTAGGAGCGGCAGCAGCCTGGTTAATCGTTACCGTTTGCTGATCTTTTCCATAGGAAAAGGTGATGATGGCTTCGCGGGGCGATGTGTTGTTGTTATCTTCCAAAGTCACAGTAAGCGTACTGTTTGCCACACCATTTGTTGCACTCAGATTCGCCCATGTTACATTGGCTGAGGCTCCCCATGCCGTGTTCGAAGTGATGGTGATGACCTGCGAACCGCCTTTGGCTGGCAAATCGACCACCGTAGGAGTCAGCGACATCGTCAGCGAAAGCTCCTCCGAGGCGAAGACATCCGTCTCCTCCTTGTCGGAACAGGAGGTGAGAGAGCCTAGAGGCAAAACCAGGAGGCTTGCCAGGGCTAGGCTGTATATCGATAATTGTTTCTTCTTCATATACCTTATTATATTATATAATGTGAGGTTTGATGATTATATAATCAATCTTAGAAATTCACGATGATGCCGGCATGAGCGTAGAAACCGCCCTCGGCAAAGCCACCTACATCCACAATGCTCTTGTAAGTTTCGCTCTTCTTGTTAGGAATGGCGAACTCCGGATTCAGCATCAGACAGAGATGAGGTACTGGAGCTATCAATAACTTGGCACCAACCGTGAACGAACCGCAGTTGGCTCCGTCACCATACTGACCGCTGCTGGATAAGGTCTGAGTCATATAACCAATCTGTGGGGTGAGTCCCACACGCATGCTGAGAGCAAACTGATAACCCAGCTTTACGCTGATGGTATTGAGCTTGTAGGTATCTACCTCCTGCTCTACGTTGGTTTCTTTAGCATACCAGTGTACCGGGTCGCTTTCTGCCAGTCCCATGGTGTAAGATGCCTGCACGTCAAAGTTGGAGATGCTGAAACCCAGGGTTCCTGTTACACCCATGGTGCTTCCTCCGTAGGTGAAGGCAACGCCAGCATAGATGCCGCTCTTCTTGATGTAGGTGAGCGGCTTGAGCTTGATGGTATCGTTGAGCTCACCGTCGCGAGGAATATCATAAGTGCGGGTGATGCTTCGGTAACCTTCGTGCTTATAGGTGATTTCGTTCTTGCCGATAGGAAGTTTGGCGAAACCGTTCTCCGAGAGCAGCTTGGTGTCGCTGTACATTCCTACCTGCTTAGGAGTGGTGAGTACGGTGAGGGAACCGGTGTATGGGATAGGGGCTTTCACCTCTACGGTCTTGTCGCTCTTGCCTTCCACTTCGAAAGAGGTGGTCTGGCTCTCGCAGTTCTGCTTGCGGGTTTCCACTACGTAGGTACCTGCCTTCAGGCGCTGGTACCAGGAACCGATACCCACCTTCTTGCCATCAAAATAGATGTCTGCACCATCTGCCACGGTTACGTTTACGGTACCATAAAGCTCATCCTCATCTTTCATCTGCAGGGAGAGAAGCTTGTCTCCATCCTTGGTGATGTTGATGTTCTCATCATAGTACATGTTACCGTTGCGGGCGGTGATGTGGTGGATTCCGTAGGTAAGATAGACGGTTTGAGGGGACTTGCCCACATTCTCGTCATCTACGAAGATGCTCGAACCGGCTACGGAAGTCTCGATGGCAACATCCATACCCTCCAGGGTGAGCTGCATGGAGTAAGTGCGTGCGGCTTTGATTTCAGAAGGATAATAAAACTCGCAGGCACCGAACTTAGGATGGCGGATGGTGATTTTCTGAGCACGCTCAGGAACATAGACCCACCACTGACCCGTCTTGTGCTCGGTGGTTACAATACCGTAGGAACCACCATCGAAGGCGAGATCATCGAGATTGGTCTCGATTTTCAGCAAGGCAGCTGTCCTGCCGTTGTTGTCTTTCTTCAGAGTACCTTTGAGGTTGGCAGTCTGGTCGTACTGCTGATACTTGAAATCTCGTATCACCAGATTGTTTTGAGCCGACATTGCCACCGCTACAAAGGCGAAGAAGCAAAAGAGTAGAAGTCTTCTCATCATATAATCTGTGTTAGTTATTATTTCCATTTACTTTTGGGGACAAAATTACCTAAAAAATATGAAAATGTATTGGTTCAAATTGGTTCAATTTAAAAAGATTGTGAAGAAATGAGGAAAAAAGAGAATAAGAACCGAAAAAATGTGTATCTTTGCTGCATTAAATAAGTTAAAGATATGAGATATGATAGATAATTATAATCCTGATATTTTCGAGCAACTGAAGCAGGAGGTGGAAACTCTGGTGGGAAGGTCTATCAAGACCCCTAAAGACTTTGAGTTTCTTTCTTGTCAGATTGAGGGCTATACCCGGGAGACCATCTCGGTGAGTACCCTGAAGCGTATGTGGGGATATGTGGCTTCGCCATGCAATCCGAGCAAGTATAATCTCAATTTGCTTTCCCGCATGGTGGGCTATCCTGACTGGGCTTCCTTTGTAGGTGGACAGGAGGGCTTGTCTTCCAGCCGCTTCTTCGTGAAGAGTAAGCTCATAGCGGATGCCTTGCAGAAGGGGGAACTGGTGAGATTGACCTGGTGCCCGGGCAGAGTGCTTACCATCATGTACAAGGGCAATGATACCTTCGAGGTTGTGGATAGCATCAACAGCAAGCTGGCAAAGGGGGATACCTTCACCTGCCCGCAGTTTGTTGAGGATCAGCCGCTTTATCTTTCCAATCTCAGCCATCCTGGCATCCCGCTCTGCAACTATGTAGCAGGTCAGAATGGAGGAATCAAGTGGAATCTGGGGGGGGTGATTCTGGACCTTCCTGAAACATAAAGACAAAAAGCAAAAAGCTTGGAATCACGAATGCGATTCCAAGCTTTTTTCATTAATTTCATTGGGGGTTAGCCTCATGCAGCTAATTTCATTGGGGCTTAAGCCTCATGCTGTCTTACGCCCATACGAGCCTCTACTACGTTTACCACGTAGTCGCCGAGCTTCTCGCATTCCTGGATGATATCCATGTACATGGTACCGATGGCGTAGGTGTAGAGATGGTTGTTTACATCGTTGATGTTCTGGCTCTTCAACTGGTTGCGATAGTTGTTGATCTCGTTCTCGATGTTGAAAGAGAGGTTCGCATCGTTGTCCCCCTTATGACCTACGAGAGTGATGTTCATCTGGGTGAGGGCATTATCCGTAAGCTCCATCATCTGATGCATGTGCTCATACTGAGAAGGAATGAAGTCTTCCTTGCCACGGATGCGGCGGTTGAGGGTGCGGGCTATGTTGAAACAGCTGTCGCCGATACTCTCAATCTCTGAAATCTCACGCAGCATGGCGCGGATCTTCGCCTTGGTCTCATCAGAAAGATGAGAATCGCTCACCTGGTCGAGATACTTCGCAATCTCAATCTCCATGTTGTCGGAGATTCCCTCGTATTTCTCGATGCGGGTATAGAGCTTGATGAACTTGTCGTCGTTGGTCTCGCCCAGGAGTTCCTTCACCATACCGAACATACGCTGGATGCGCTCGGCGAAACAGTGGATCTCCTTCTGAGCCTCCAATACTGAGATTTCCGGAGTCTTCATGATACCACTCTGGATGAAACGCAGACGGAAATCATCTTCGTCGGCATTCTTCTTAGGACGGATAATCTTGCATACCAGCTTCTCTATCTGTGGGATAAACCATACCAGGATAAAGGTATTGGAGAGGTTGAACGTGGTATGGAAGGCGGCAAGCACGAACGACAGCTTCGCTGCATTGGCAACGAAGTGAGGATCGCTCTTCTCCATGGCATCGTCGAAACCTACCCAGCCGCAAACCAGATGGATGAACGGACGGAATACGCAGAGTATCCACAGCACACCGAAGATGTTGAATACCATGTGCGCCATCGCCGCTCTTCGCGCCTGCGTGTT
>ERZ1026894.849-NODE-849-length-20401-cov-5.604345_pt1 | contig 20401 bp, 11 predicted proteins | sample MGYA00380177_ERZ1026894 | MGnify/ENA primary metagenome ERZ1026894 (study PRJEB33269, sample SAMEA4719813) | human gut metagenome | biome: human-associated habitat; feature: organic feature; material: feces | place: Cameroon | collected 2013-10 ... | reverse complement strand
CTTAGTTAGCTTCATACAATATTTTTAAACAAGTTTTTTTTAAAATGATGATTATTAGCTTGAATATCTGCTGCAAAATTAGCCTTTTTCTGTGATAATAGGATGTGGAAATGTAACAAAATAGGGTATAAAATGTTAACTGCCACATTTTATACCCTTTTCGTTAACAAGAAATCAAGAGATTCCTATGATTAGAAACTCTCGCCATTGAGTTTCTTCTTGTACTGGGAAGGCGTCAGTCCATAAGCCTCCTGGAAGTACTTGGAGAAATAGCGAGGATTATTGAAACCAACTGTATAAGCGATTTCGCTGATATTCAGCTCGTCACTATGAATCAGCTCTTCAGCCCGCTTGATGCGCTTGGCACGCAGATACTCTGAAGGAGTAGTACCCGTGAGCGAAACCATACGCTTGTAGAGCTGGACGCGCGACATGCAAAGATGAGCACTCATCGACTCTACCGAAGTATCCGGATCGCCCATCATGTCCTTGATGTATTTATCCACATCTGCCAGGAACTTGCGGTCGCTGGCTGTCATTTCAAAGTCGCCCAGTTCTCCCTTAGGAATCGCTCTCTCCTTAGGCTGGCTTGAGTCCTTCATCTCTTCCTTATTCTTATCAAGGAAAGAACGACGTGCAGAACGACGCGCCCAGCCCAAGAGATTGCGGATGCGAAGATTGAGCATGTCGATATTGAAAGGCTTGGTGATGTAATCATCCGCACCACTCTCCAATCCCTCTACCCGATGCTCGGCAGCCAGACGTGCTGTCAACATCACAAACGGAATGGAAGCCGTCTCCTCGTTGCTCTTAACCATGCGGCAGAGTTCGATTCCATCCATCACAGGCATCATTACGTCAGAGAGAATGACGTCCGGACGAACCTCGATAATCTTCTGCCAGGCATCCTGACCGTTCACGGCCTCGATAACCTGATAGTCGGTAAGCACATCGCGCATAAACTCGCGGAAGTCATCGCTGTCATCTACCAGAAGCACCTTAGCCACATAGTTCTTGCGGGTAGGCTTGGCGGCGTGCGAAGAACGATGAACGCCATAGAGCGCATCAGAAGAGCCTCCCTCATCTACCGTCTCTTCCATCGTATCCTCAGCCTTATGAACGGTAGCGATGACTGGAGCCACACGCATGGATTCCAGATGGGCGTTGGTCTTGGCAGCTCCGCCATCATCCATCGGCAAGTCTACGATAAAGACTGAACCACCGCCATCGTTGTCTTTTACTTCTACCTGACCTCCATGAAGTTCTGTAAACTTCTTAACCAGGTTGAGTCCGATTCCGCTTCCTCCGGCAGGCTGCATTTCCGTGCCGTTCACCTGATAGAAACGCTCGAAGACGTGTTTCTTCTCCTCATCGCTGATTCCCTTGCCGTTATCGGCTACGCTGATGCGCAACATGTCGTGAGTATGGTCTTTCACCTCTACGCCCAAGGCAACGGAAAGCCTAACCGTAATGGAACCTCCGTCTGGGGTGAACTTGTAGGCATTACTCAAGAGATTATTGATAATCTTGCCCACCTTGTCAGCATCAAAGGTCATGATCAGCTTGGAAGTATACGACTCGAAAGACAGATTCACCTTATTATTAGCCAGGATTCTGAACGAATTGCAGATACTGTCCACAAAGCTCACGATATCCATACGGGCAAGAGACAGCTTCTCCTTGTTCTGGTCGAACTTGCGGAAATCCAGAATCTGGTTGACCAGATTCAGCAGTCGGGTTGCATTACGATGAATCAGTTCGAGCTTTCTGCGCTTCTCAGGGTCAGCTTCATCCCGAATCATGGCTACAAGAGGCGAGATAATCAGGGTGAGTGGCGTACGAAGCTCGTGGCTCACATTGGTAAAGAAGTTGAGCTTCAACTCGTTCATCTCACGGGTCTTCTTGATACTGTCTTCCCTGATTTGAATTTCATACTTCACTCTCTGCTTCTCAATCATGCGGCGGCGATAGTACCAGAGGACAGCCACAACAAGGAGCAAATAAAGAATGATGGCCCAGGTAGAGAGATAGAACGGAGGATGGATGTGAACCTTGAGTCGGCTCACCTCTTCGCTCACGGTTCCGTCTCCATTCACCACCTTCACTTCGAGCACATAGTTGCCTGAAAGGAGATTGGTAAATGTAACTTCCGATCTTCCGTCAGGAGTCATCATCCACTTATCGTTCAATCCCTTCATGCGATAAAGGAAGCGGCAACGTGCCGGAAGCGACACCTGGTCAGAAGCCAGCTGGATGGTAAACGCCTTGTCCTTATAACTCAAGTCAAGTTCCGGATTGCTGTCGAGCGATAATTTAAGTGGCACTCTGCCCTCGAAGTTTTCGCCCGCAGTAAGAGGATGGTCAAAAAGAACCAATCCGCTGAAGAGCACATGAGCCTGCTGCTTGTTGGCGCGAATGGTTTTAGGCCGGATGATGTTAATACCATCCTGACCGCCCACGGCAATCGCTCCGTTTCGCATCAGATAGGCAGAACGGATATTAAACTGACGGCTCTGCAATCCATCCAGCGAATTGAAACTGATCATAGTCAAATCCCACTTGCCCTGAGCATCCTTGGTCAAGGTAACGCGGGTGACGATAAACTCGGAAACCAGCCAGATATTATGCTGATTGTCCTCAATAACAGAACAGCCCACAGCTCCTGTGGTTCCATTCAGTTCGTTGATGGATTCATACTGTCCGTTGCTGCTGTCATACATCGAAATACCTCCAGGGGAAGCCATCCACAAGATGCCACGGCTATCCTTCATCGCATAATTGACAGAAGGACTCTCAAAAGGAGTTCCGTCCTTGGTACTATTGATGTTAGTCATCTTCCTACTATGAAGATCAAAGACAGAAATATACTGGGAATGACCTATCAGAGCCTCATGATTATTGAGCAGGAAGATGGAATTGATGAAATTGCTCGTTATTCCCGAATTGGCAATATTGAAGGTAGAGAATTTCTCTGTGACAGGATCAAAAATCTGCACACCACTTCCCAAAGTACCGATAAGCAAACGATGCTGAGGGCCTTCCTGAAAGCACCAGACGCTATTATTAGCCAATCCGCTATTGGAAATATTGAAAGTCTTCCACCTGCCATTCTTGAATTGGGTAAAGCCGCCGTTGAAGGTTCCGAAATACATGGTTCCATCCGTCATGGTTACGCTGCTCACCACAACATCAGTACCAAGCCCAGTCTGAGCCTGACCGAAATGCCAGGTCTGCCCGGTTACCGGATTATAGCCCACGATTCCCTTGTCGTTGGTTCCACACCACAGATTTCCTGCCAAATCCTGCGTAATGGTACAAACATCACCAAGCGGAATGGTATTGAACTTGCTGGAAGAAGGTGAATAATAAGCCACACCATTCTTATAACTGCCAACCCATACGGCTCCAAAATTGTCAATATAAACCTTTTGCAAAGAATTGTCTACAATACTTCCCCGGACATTACTATGCACATACTGGTGACAAGCCTTTGTCTTGAAATCAATATAGAAAAGTCCATGATGATCGGTAGCCACCCACAAGGCACCATTTGCATTTACCTGAAGATCGCGGATAACGATACGGTCATTTACCGGAACAAGAATTCCTCTCTGTGCAAGATAGGAACGCGTACTCAGCCATTGTCTGTTAAGAGAATTGAAGACATAAGCCTCCGTAGTTGTTGAAACCCAGAAAGTATGATTGTTCTCTACAAAACTGTAAGCGCCATTATCGCCACAAAGGCGATGGTCTTTCAGGAAGGTATTATACCAGAGCGCACTCTGTTTGTCACCATCCAGCAGGCACAGCATTCCGTCGCCATAAGTAACCAGCAACTTACCGTCTACATCCTTCAGACTACTGATGTCCCCATCCATGAGACAACCGCTCTTGGGCTTCTTCACATATTTGAACAGGTAAGTGGTTTCATTCTTCACATTATAATAATAAAGACCCTTACCCCATACCTGAATCCACATATTCTTCTGTGAATCCACCAATAGTCTCTGTGGTACACCCTCTACGTTGATGGTCTTCAACCATACTTCCGGCTTGCGGTCGAACTGCTCGGTAGTAGGATCATAGACACAATAACCCACAGAAGTATGCACCCAGATTTTTCCTTCATTGTCCTCCTGCAATTCATCTACGTAATTGTTGGCCAATGAAGTCTGGCTTGTGGCACTATACAAGAAGGTCTTCATTCGGAATCCATCAAATCGACTGAGTCCCGACTGAGTACCAAACCAGACGTAACCTGTCTTATCTTTCAAGATAGCATTCACCTGGCTATTACTGAGTCCGTCACGGTTATTCAAACTGGAGAACTCGATGTTTTGTAAAGCCGCTCTCATCTGGAGAGGCTGCAGAAGCAGCACAAATCCTAGAACCATGAGGGCCCGCCTTAGCAAATTCAAGTTTTTAAACATGCTCATTCAAGGTTTATATTTATAGTTTGTCGTTTTTATCTTTATCATCGCTTTCCATCGAGGTTCATCAGTCTTCAAAGTGGTCTTTCAGTTCTAGGGAAAAGTTCCTTTAACCCTGCTTCTCAGAGCTTTCTCTGATTTTCAGAATCATCGGCACAACTTCCTTGTAGATTTTCTCATCCCCATTGATGCTGCGCATGAGCAATTCGCAAGCCTTGGTACCCTGTTCGTGCGCCTTATCCATGATGGCAGAAAGGCGTGGAGTAACGAAGGCTGCCGTATCTCCATCCGTGAAGCCGATAATGGCAACATCTTCTGGAATGCGTAAGCCCTTAGCCTTGATGGCATCAAAGGCAGCATAGGTAATGATATCGTTGAAAGCAAGAATAGCATCCGGGCGATTCTCACTCTCCAGAAGTCGAAGTGTAGCATTACGGGCTACATCGAAATCAATCTTGTCACAGACTACCAGATCGCGGTCGATAGGAATACGATTCTCCCTGAGCGCTTCCAGATAGCCATGCTTGCGACGGCGAACCATATCGAGATGGTTAGGACCGCCAATGAAAGCAACACGACGGGAGCCGGTCTCAATCATGTGCTGAGTAGCCTCCTGAGCCGCCACATCACCATTACCCACAACCTGAGAGAACTTGTCTTCCAGGCAGCAACGGGCAAAAAACACCAAAGGAACTCCCATCTTGTGGAGCTGCTCGAAATGAGAATAGTCGGTAGTATCTTGTGCAAGGCAAGCAATAATACCTTCTACATGCATATCAAGAAAATTATCAAGAGCCTTCGCTTCACGCTCATGGTTCTCATGACTATTGGCACTAATAACCGAATAGCCACACTTTGAGGCATAATCTTCTATGCCATCCAGCACGGCAGCATAATAGTGGGTAACCAGATTAGGAACAATGACGCCTATCACCCTTGGAGCTTCCTTCCGAAGACTCTGTGCAAATGGGTTAGGCCGATAGTTGAGTTCCTTTGCCAAGGTCTTGACTTTCTGAGTCATTTCCTCTCCCACCTCATGACTATTTCGCAAAGCTCGAGACACGGTAGCGATGCTCACTCCCAGCTTGTCTGCGAGATCTTTTAGTGATGTTCTACGTTGCTTCATTTACTAATAAGTTAGATTAGAAGATGCATTATTGCACTTTTACGTGCAAAGATACAGATTTTATTCGAATTTGCAAACGTTTACGTGTGTTTTTTCAACAGAATATGCTATTTTTTCTATAAAAACTTGTAATTTTGCACGCAGTAAGTAATGAATAGTTGATAATAAGTTAGTTAGAAACAAAGGGTTTCAGACTGTCGGGAGACAATCTGAAACCCTATTTTTTAGCCGTATACAGAAATACGTTTTTCGCTTTGCCTTATAAATATCATATTCTGCAGAAATTCTAAATATAATATTCTGCAGAATCTACCAAACCAGCTCTTAAAGCATATTTTGTAGCCTCATGAACATTATTTACGCCTAATTTTCTGAAGATGTTCTTACGATGGGTGTTCACGGTATGAAAACTGGAGAAACGCTTTTCGGCTATTTCCTTCGTAGTCATTCCTAATGCAATATCTTTCAGAATCTCAGTCTCAGTCTTGGTAAGATTTACCTTTTCTTCTGTTTCTTTCTTAGGAGCGAGCAATACTTCCATCATACGCTGGCAGATGAAACGGTTGCTGGCTGCACAGAAACGGATAGCCTCCTTGATTTCCATCAGCGGGCTCTCCTTCAGGAGAATACTGAACATACTACTGCTAGCCACGAGTACCTTCACGAAGTCGGTACTCAAGTCTTCACTAAACAAGAGCCATCGGGTATAAGGAAAACGCTGATTCAGGATGAGCAGCTCTGCTGCATCGTTGATGTCGAAATTCGTGTAGTCGAGTATCACTACCGTATCTTCGTTCTCTTTGAGCGCAAGCATCAGCTCAGCCTTGTCTTCCACATACTTGCTTTCCAGCCCTTCCATTTTCTCTATCACGTAGCTGAGTCCTGCTCGCGTGATGTCCTGTCTGTCTGCTAGCAAAATTTTCATGATTCTATCTCCTATTTTATTTTATGTTGTTGATGACAAATATGATTTCTGATGGTCCGCTTCCAGACCATCAGAAATTGATTAGAACGTCATGAGGAATCCCATGCGGATGCCCCACTTGTCTACATTAGGATGATTCAGGTAATTGATACGGCGCACATAATCAATTCCGAAGAACTTGAAGATGTTGTGCACGCCAGCCACCAATTCCCAATATGGAGTATCACCAAAGGTGTAAGAGTTGTTTGGGAACTTGAAGAGAACATCATCGTTCGGATTCTTCAGCGGATTGTTCTTATCCGTAAGTTGTCCCCAGACTCCCTTGGCTGCAATATATTCACGCCACTTGAGCTTCTTGATGAGCGGAATACGGTTGAGCAGCTTGCCGTTCATATCCCAGGCTACAGACCAGAACACCTGACGGTCGCTCAGGAATTCCCAGTCTTTCATCATACTGATAGTGGCCTCCTGTTCAAAGATAGAGAGGTTGACCGGTGGCTGGATAAGCATGCTGAATGGCACCTTGTTCCATTGCATCTTACCCACAATATTGAAATCGATGTATCCGAAACTTCCCAACCATTGGCGCTTGTAAATGCCCAGGCTGGTGATGTTGCTCTTATACTGTCCACCCATAAAGCCATCGAGACCCGTCGTATGGCGCAAGCTGAGCTCAGGACTATCCAGATTGATAGGCAAGCGCTGCTGCTTGGTATTCACATAGGTAACACCAGGATTGTAATTGAGTCCTGCCGAAACCTCCGTGGTACGGATTTTCTTTACTTCTTCGCCCGTGTTCACCTTATAATAATGCAGGTTGCCCACGGTACGGTTGCTCTGCCAACGTATATTCGTATCGAAGCGGAAGCCCCAATCGGTCTCGTAGACAAAGCCCAGCTTCTGGCGCTGGTAGAGATACATCTGATCCTGAGTCGTGGCACGAAGGGTCATGAAGAAGTTGTCCTTGTTGTGCAACAGGTTGTCATCAGATGGAGAAGTAATATCATGTCCCACCTCGAAAGTCAGGTTGCGCATAGGGAACTCGAACGGACTGTTTTTCTTCTTGTTGAAAGAATAGGTCAGCACATGACCATAATACCATTCATGACTCTTCAGACCATAGGCTCCGTAACCATTCCAGAAGAAATGAGGATTGAGAGCAGCCATCGTGCGACCAGCCAGACGCAGACGGATTCCATCTACGAAGTTGTTGGAAAGGAACGTATTGATAGGTCCCAAGTCGAAATAACTTCTGTTTTCCTTATTCTCCTCGGTCTTCTTGGCATGAGCCACCTCAACATAGTTCTCCATCAGGGCTCGCACACCCAGGATAATGTATTTGAAGCCCTTGGAATTCTCCATACGATGAATAAAACTATCCATCGACGATTCGCTCTTCGTAAGGCCTACCTGTCGGTATTTATTCCAGTAAGCCTCATCACGGTTCATGGCGTCCATATCGTGCCTTATCTTCGCCTTGCCCTTGAACAGCTGCTTCGGCAGTTCATCAAAGGCATAGTCGGAGAGTCGCGTATTTCTTACCACCAGCAGGTCCTGCAACAGATTATTGATGTGCATTTCTGCCACCATATCGTCCTTGGTCAAAACCCACTCGCCATTATCGAGCTTCGTAAATTCCTGCTCTATCTTCATATCCTTCACCCAGTTTACATCACTATTGTGAGGCATATAAAGATTACATTTCTTTACATGCAGGGTGCTGTCAGCAAGCACATAGAGCTCTCCACGGAATCCGAAGTCCTGACTGTTGGCAGGAATAAACTGCAGATGATAGCAGAGATCGCGCTCTACATAAACCGTATCCTCTATATAATAATGGTAGAAGGAAATGGCTGTTCTACCGATAGGAGAAGGGAACGGATATTGCAGGAGGCGCACATAATCATCATAAATATCGACATCGGTAAATACATCCTTCAGAACTGTGTTGATGATTTCACCCGTCTGAATCACCTGTCCGATACCATTGCTCTGCTGACCCTTGATAATATCTTTCTCGCTCTTTGGATCCTTGCGGTAGATGTGCTGGGAAACCGTCTCGTTGACCTGCACAGGCAAGGTCAACTTATCATTATAAGGAGATTTCTCCACCTGGTCCAGCAGATACTGGCGCTTGCTGAAAAACTTACCCTCCAGCTGTTCCTTGGTCAAATCGTTGAGCGAAAGGGTTAACTTCTGATATTTATCAAACTGATAATAATCATGATTACTCAAGTCGCTCTTCTTCTTGGCAGCAATCACACGTCGCATCAGCTCTACGGCAGGATTTTCCTTTCTTTTGTACTTACCTTTCTTCGATTTCACCACCACCTCGTTGAGTCGGCGGCTATCATCTTTCAATTTCACTTCCAGAAAATTGAGCTTTTCGCTAATCTTCACAGTCTGTGACCTATAGCTGAGGGCACTCACGGTAAGCACCCATTCGGGATGCTTCTCAATGGTAAACTTACCCTCTCCATCACTTGAAACGGCAATCTTGTGTCCCTTGTATTGCACGCTAGCATAAGGCACGGCAAAGCCATCCTCGTCGATGACGCGACCGCTGATTTTCTGCTGTGCAGCCATCTCGAGCGCACAGACCATCAATGTAAAAAACAACAAGAATGCTCTTTTAAAATTCATATCCTTCATTAACCTCTTCTAATAATACCTTAAATTATATAATAAGCCATGTTTAAGCTCTATTGGGCTTCATTTGTGGCTTTTTTCCGAATTCGGGTGCAAAGATATACATATTATTCTGAAAATAATCGAAAACTATTTGGATATTTTAGTTTTTTAGCGTAATTTTGCAACCGAATTACAAACAATCAAGCAAAACGAATAGAAATTAGGCAAAAATGAACAATAAAGGAAATCTAACCAACGAGCGCCCTCCGCTGCTGCCCGTCATCATCGGAACAGGCTTCGGAAGCGGCTTCTGGCCCTGGGGACCAGGCACGGCTGGCTCAGTCTTGGCCACCCTTATTTGGGCATTGATGGCTTACCTCGGTGGCTTCAACGGAGAAACGCTGCAAAGCATCACCTTCTTCCTCGTCATCCTCTCTACCCTGTTAGGAACCTGGGCTACAGCCCGACTACAACCTTACTGGGGAGAAGACCCAAGCCGAGTTGTAATCGACGAGATGGCTGGCGTATGGATTCCCCTGTCCCTGATTACGCCTTTTACTGCCACAGGAGCACCCAAGGATGCCTGGTGGTGGGCTTTGGTTGCCTTGGTTCTCTTCCGCTTCTTCGACATGGTGAAGCCACTTGGCATCAAGTGGCTAGACCGCAAAGAGGGAGCCTTCTATGTCATGGCAGACGACCTGCTGGGCGGATTCTATGCTGCCGTCGTAATGCTGATTGCCAAAATCATATTTTTATGGGTAAGATAAAGCAGGAACTGGTAACCTTCGGTAAGGCTGAGCTGACTGCATCAATAGCCTCGATAGTAGACTTCGGACTGGCTTTCTTTCTCTCCGACATCATCGGAATATACTACGGACTAGCCAATGCCCTAGGCGTCATGAGCGGAGGAATCACCAACTGCACCCTCAACTATCGCTACGTATTCGGCGATTCCAAGCGCAAGAAAAAGAGCGTGGCATGGCGATATTTCATCATCTGGGCCTTGAGCTGGACACTCAATTCGGGTGGCACCATCGCCTTGACAGAAGCCATCAACCTGCATGAACACGTCAATATCCACTACATGATTCCAAAATGTGTGGTTTCATTTCTTGTAGCCGTGTTGGTGAATTATCCCGGACAAAGGAAATTCGTTTTTAAGAAAAAGGACGAAGAAGATATTCCGGAAGAAAGGAATTCAGAAGACCTCCTATAAGGAGGAAAAAGAAAATTAGGAAATTACAAATGACAATAAACAAATGAATTACAGAGATTTCTTACAAAAAGTAATCTACGTGATGATCAATCCTCTCATCAAGGCGATGATAAAGATTGGAATCACGCCAAACATCGTGACGCTGGTAGGTTTTATCGGCAATATTCTTGCTACCTGCTTCTTTATTGACGCAGCGTGGATTCTGGGAATGGGCGGAGTCAACAGCCACCCTACCCTGATGACTGCCGGCACTAGCGACTATACTTATGCCGACTGTATGACAATCATCGGATGGGGTGGATTTATTATTCTTGCCTCCGGTCTCTTCGACATGATGGATGGAAGACTGGCCCGCATGAGCGGCAAGAGCAGCCTCTTTGGTGCACTTTGGGATTCTACACTCGACCGTTACAGCGAACTGGTCAGTCTCTTCGGCATCTGCCTGGTCTTCATCCTTACCGACAAGGGCGAATGGTTCTGGATGGGCGTAATGACCTTTGCTGCCATGACGGGTTCCGTGATGGTTAGCTACGTTCGTGCCCGTGCAGAAGGTCTTGACATCGAGTGTAAGGTAGGTTTCATGCAACGTCCTGAGCGAGTTGTCGTTACCGCCGTATCCGCAATCGTTACAGGTATTACCGGAGATTTATGGTGGTTGGCGAGCGGTATGATTCTCATCGCCATTCTTGCCAACATCACAGCATTCTGGCGCATCGCGCATTGCTATCGAGTAATGAAAAAAAAATAAGAGAAAGTGTTTAGCATATATTTAATCATTCTATTGGTCGTGCTGATGGCTTGGAAGAAGACCCGCAGCTTTGCCATCTACTTCCTGCCTTGGTTCCTCTTCGGAATTATCTACGACTCGATGCGCCTCTACCCAAACTATAAGGTAAACTCCATCGACGTAATACACCTGTATGAAGCAGAGAAATATCTCTTTGGAATAGCAGCCACTACCGCTGCCGAACTGCAGACTGTAGCCGACCATACAAGCATCATGATACCGGGCGAATACTTCAAGGTTCACAACTGCGGAGTAGCCGATTTCATGGCAGGCATCTTCTACCTGTGCTGGGTACCGGTACCTATCGCCTTCGCCATTTATCTCTACATCAAGAAGCAGTATTCTTGGTTCAGACGATTCTCATGGGCTTTTCTCCTGGTAAATATCATTGGCTTTATCGGCTATTATATTTACCCTGCCGCCCCACCTTGGTATGCGATGAACTACGGTTTCGAGCCGGTTCTCCACACCCCGGGTAATGTGGCAGGTTTAGGAAGATTTGATGAAATGACGGGACTTTCCATCTTTCATGGACTGTACGGCAAGAACGCCAATGTATTTGCTGCCGTTCCTAGTTTGCACGCAGCCTACATGTTCCTCACTACCATCTATGCAGTAATGAGCCATAAACGTTGGTACACAATAGCCCTATTCGCTTTCATCTGCTTAGGAATCTGGTGGACAGCCGTTTATTCCGGCCATCATTACATCATCGATGTCATCTTGGGCATCCTCACCACCCTTATTGGTGTAATACTGATGGAACTGGGAGGTTTGAAGGGCTTTCTGGGAGAAAGAAAGAATCTAAGATATTAGGAAATCCAATAAAGCTATAAAGCAAAGCGCCTGACTCAGAATCAATGATCTAAGCCGGGCGCTTTTTTATCTTAAAATCGCATTTTCCAAACAAATTTATCTTATCTAACCATCACCTTACGGTAACATCTGCGGCGACGATGCTGCTCGCTTTCCAGATATTGCCATTGGCTCTGCACTCCTTTATTGCTTTCCATCTGTGGCATAGCCTCAGCCCATTTAAATCCATAACGGCGATATTGCTCTATAAGATCGGCAAATATCAAGGCATTGGCACCCTTGGCACGATACTCAGGCAATACACCTATCAGGAGCAAATCTACTGTATCTGTAGCATGAAGCTTCATTACCTTCAGAATCTTCAACCAGCCCCAAGGCAACAGTTTACCATTTCCTATCTTCTGCAAAGCATCGGTAAAGGAAGGGAAAGATACGCCAAAACCAATCAATCTGTTACCATCATTACCATCTACTACCCCCGTAACCAGATTCAAATCAGCCTTCTTGATATAATCATTTACATACTTATCAATCTGACTTTCCGTAAGCTGCTGGAAATCATAAAGGTCTTTATAGGTTTCGTTTACGATATGAAACACCTCTCGCCCCATACCTTTCTTAACCAACTCTCGGGAAGTAAACTTATGCACATGCAGATTGTATCTTTTTTCTATCATCTCTGCTGTTCTGGCAAACTTGGCCGGGGTTTCCTCAGGCACCTTGATGCGATATTCCAACCAGTCATTATCCTTCTCATAGAACGACATGGCTTCCATGTGGTTCTTATAATAAGGATAATTATAATTGATATACATGGTAGATTTATGATGGAATCCCTCGATGAGCATTCCTTCACGGTCCATATCTGTAAAGCCAAGCGGTCCTACGCACTCAGTCATTCCCTTTGTGCGTCCCCAGGACTCAACAGCATTTAATAAAGCCTGCGATACTTCTAAATCATCCACAAAATCAAACCATCCGAATCTCACCTGCTTCTTATTCCATTGTTCATTGGCACGGCGATTGATGATGGCAGCAACACGACCCACGATACGAGCCTGGCTGTCGACAGCCAGGAAATACTGCGCCTCACAGAATTCAAAGGCAGGATTCTTGTGCTTACTCAACGTATTCATTTCATCAAAGCGCAAGAAAGGAACAGCAAATTTATTGCCCTTATACAGCTCGTAATAGAAGTTTACGAAGGCACGCAATCCCTTTCGGGTTGTTACTGGTATTATTCTTATATTGCTCATTACAGTTATTACTCGATTTTAATCAAATTCTGATCAGTATAATTAGTCAGTTTTATACAGTTAGTCAGTCCATACATCTTGTTTTACAAGAAGATAGGGAACTACAATTCGTTTGCAAAAGTACTACATATTTTTGACAGAGGCAAGTTTTTAGTGTTTTTTTATTTAAAAAAGTTCACATAAATCCCATTATTGGGCGATAATCGAAAATAAAATAGTACCTTTGCATGGTCAAAAAAAAAGAAGAAAACAGATTTTTCACAATGAAGAAAACAAGAGATAATTATACATTCCTGACCGAAGCCCCTGTGCACAAGGTTGTTTTCACGATGGCGATTCCTACCATCATCAGCATGTTGTCTACGAGTATGTACAATCTCGCCGACACCTATTTCGTGGGAAGCATCAACACCCAGAGCGTAGCAGCTGTGGGAGTATCGTTTGCCATGATGGCGGTAATACAGGCAGTAGGTTTCTTTTATGGTCATGGAGCTGGCAATTATATCTCTCGTAAGTTGGGCGCCAAAGAGGAAGAGAATGCCAGGAAGATGGCTGCAACCGGCTTTGTCTTGAGCTTTCTTACAGGTTTGGTCATCGCAATACTGGGACAGCTGTTTCTTACCCCACTCTGTCTTATTTTGGGATCAACTCCCACCATTCTTCCCTATACAGAGCGTTATCTGGGCATCATCCTGTTAGGTGCTCCTTTCATGACTACTTCGCTGACACTCAACAATATGATGCGTTTTCAGGGCAACACGATGTACGCGATGAAAGGCATCATGTCAGGCGTTTTACTGAATCTGATTCTCGCCCCATTGCTCATTCTCTACTTCGAGCTGGGCATTACGGGTGCAGCCATCGCTACGCTCATCAGCCAATGTTTCGGTTGCGCCATCCTCTTCTGGATGACCCACAAAGGACAAAATATCCGCATTCATCTGCGTAATTTTACCCAGAACAGAGCCTTTGCCAAAGAGATTATCTTTGGTGGAACCCCATCCCTGTCAAGACAAGGCTTGGGAAGTATCGCCACCTTGGTATTGAATGTGGCAGCGGGAGCTTACGGAGATGCTGCCATTGCCGGCATGAGCATCGTCACCCGCATCTCTTTCTTCACCTATGCTGTGGTAATCGGATTGGGACAAGGATTCCAGCCGCTTTGTGGCTTCTGCTATGGAGCCAAACTATACGCTCGTGTCAAGGAAGCTTTTTACTACTGCATCAAGTGTGGTACGATATTTCTGGCTATCTGTGCCGTGATTGGCTTCATTTACTCAGAGCCTATCATCGAACTCTTCCGTGATGACGCAAGGGTAATAGAGGTTGGTTCCATGGCTTTGAAATGGCAGGTTATCAGTTTTCCTCTGGTTGCCACCATCGTACTTACCAACATGCTCATGCAGACCATCCGCAAGCCTATCCGTGCCAATATCGTTGCTGCAGCAAGAAGCGGTTTATTCTTCATTCCGCTCATCTTTATCCTACCCCATTTCTTCGGTTTGCTAGGTGTAGAAATGTGTCAGGCATGGGCAGACGTCTGCTCCTTTACCGTGGCTATTCCGATAGCTTGGAGTGCGTTTAGAGATATGAGAAAGGAGTGAATACCCTTTCTTTGTCTCCCCAAAAGTCATAAGCTTATTGGCAAAATTTATAGCCGTCTTTTGGTTTTCTTGAAAGATTTTTGTAATTTTGCAGGCTGAAAGAAAGAAGAGAAATGGAGAAAGCAAAATATAGTATCGGACTCGATGTTGGCTCAACAACAGCCAAAATTGCCGTTATCGATGGCAAGAAAAACTTGATTTACTCAAAATACGAACGCCACAACGCTCGTGTCAAAGAACTTGTGTCTCATTATTTCGATGAGATTAACCAGCTGATTGGCGATACAAAAGTAAATATCTGTGTTACGGGAAGTGTGGGCATGGCTACGGCAGAACAGCTGCAGGCTGAGTTTGTTCAGGAAGTAGTGGCAGCCTCGGTTTATGCCCGTAAGGCTCATCCTGAGGCAAAGGCTCTCATCGATATCGGTGGAGAGGACGCCAAGGTTGTTTTCTTCAAGCCTAATGGCGGAATGGAGCTTCGCATGAACGGAAACTGTGCCGGTGGCACAGGTGCCTTTATCGACCAGATGAGCGTATTGATGGGTGTAGACAATCAGAAGATGAGCCAGTTGGCTATGAATGCCCAACATGTTTATCCGATGGCAGCCCGCTGTGGTGTCTTCGCCAAGACCGATATCCAGAATCTCATGGCACGTAATCTTCCTGAAGAGGATATTGCAGCCAGTATCTTTCATAGCATCGCAGTACAAACTGTGGTGACGCTTTCTCACGGCATCGACTTCGAGGCTCCTATCCTACTTTGCGGTGGTCCACTGACCTTTCTCCCAGCACTCCGCAAAGCATTCTGCGACTATATGCATCTGTCAGAAAATGATTTCATCGTATCAGAGAATAGCAATCTGATTCCTGCGTTGGGATGCGCCTACCGTAATTCTCCCAAAGATTCCACAGATGACACAGATTCCACAGATGACACAGATGCTTCTGATGCTGACGGAATCCAATTTTCTATTCTCAGGAAACGCTTACATCAGGAAATAAAGGTTGAGTGGAATAGTAGCCTGGAACCTTTGTTTAAAAGCGAAATGGAGCACGATAAATGGCTACAGTCAAAAGCAAGATTCGCTACCGAAACCCATCCTCTGGCAAAAGGTAAGCAGCAGGTGGTTATCGGTATTGATTCCGGCTCCACTACGACCAAGATTGTGGCAGTTAGAATGGGAAACAATACGGATACAGATGGAAAATCTGACCAAAAGGACAAGGGCGATATTGTCTTTACAAACTATCGCCTGAACCTGGGCAACCCTATCAAGGCGGTAGCCGACGGTCTGAACGCCCTGAAGCAGGAAGCAGAACATAGAGGGGCAGAACTGGAAATCGTAGGCTCTTGTTCTACCGGCTATGGCGAGGAACTGATTAAGGCTGCATTCGGACTTGACAGCGGCATTATCGAAACCATGGCACACGAACGGGCTGCTGCATCACTCATGCCTGACGTCAGTTTCATCCTTGATATTGGCGGACAGGACATGAAGGCTATCTTCGTAGAAAAAGGAGCTGTAGTAAGAATGGAACTCAACGAGGCATGCTCTTCCGGTTGCGGAACCTTCATACAGACTTTTGCCAACAACATGGGATATTCTGTAGGTGATTTTGCCAAACTTGCCTGCCAGTCAAAAGCTCCTTGCGACCTGGGTACCCGCTGCACGGTCTTCATGAATTCCAAGGTAAAGCAGGTACTCAGAGAGGGTGCTTCGGTGGCTGATATTTCTGCAGGAATCTCTTATTCGGTTATCAAGAACTGTCTTTACAAAGTACTGAAACTCCATGGTAATGAGAACCTTGGAGGAAAAATCGTCGTACAGGGTGGTACCATGAGAAACGATGCTGTGGTAAGAGCTTTCGAATTGCTGACACATACCGAGGTGGCTCGCAGCAACATGCCGGAATTGATGGGAGCCTACGGCTGTGCCCTCCATGCGGCAGTTGATTACCAAACAGGAACGAATGCCCGCTGCATTGACGACCTTCTGAATCTCGCTCATTACGAAACCAGGCAGTTGCAATGTAAAGGCTGTGAGAACCATTGCTATGTTTCTCGCTACACCTTCGCTGGCGGCAATAAGTTTTACTCGGGAAACAAGTGTGAACGGGTTTTCAACAATAAGGGAGCAAATGAGATAAAAGGTAAGAATATTTACGAATATAAATATCGCTTACTCTTTGACTGTAAGAAAGTTAAACACTTCGAGATCACAAAACGCCACATCAAGGTTGGTATTCCCCGCATTCTCAACATGTATGAGGAATTTCCATTCTGGAATGCCCTGCTTCATGCAGCAGGTTTTGATGTCATTCTCTCTTCTGATTCAACCTTCAGCCAGTATGAAGGAGCCTTGAATACAGTTATGAGCGACAACATCTGCTTCCCTGCCAAGTTGTCCCACAGCCACCTCAAAGAACTTAATGAGAACCTGGAGGTAGACCGCATCCTGATGCCATACGTAGTATATGAGCACAATGACGACCCGAAGAATACGCTGAACAGTTTCAACTGTCCTGTGGTTTCGGGCTATAGCGATGTCATCAAATCGGTAATAGATCTGAAGAAACCGATTGATTCTCCTGTCATCAACTTTGCACAACCCAAGGCTTTGGAAAAGCAAATCGTGGATTATCTCAAGAAGTTGGGAGTAGACAGAAAGACTGCCCGAAAAGCCTTGAGAGAAGCACTCTATGCGCAAGCTGCCTACTCAGCAGAAATCAAGATGAAAGGTTGGGAGATTCTCAACCAGGACGAGGAGAAGCCTCGTCTTACCATCCTCCTGGCAGGCCGTCCTTATCATACTGACCCGTTGGTTCAGCACAAGTTGAGCGAGATGATTGCCAACCTGGGAGTCAACGTAATCAGCGAAGACATCGCCAGAGGCTCATCAGACAACAACGATGCATACAACAGCCAGCCTGAGACTTATCTTGTCAAGCAATGGGCTTACATGAACCGTATCATGAAGGCTGCGCAATGGGCAGCTGAACAGGGTGACAATGTACATTTCGTACAGATGACCAGCTTCGGTTGCGGACCGGACAGCTTTATCCAGGACGAGATTCGTGACATCATGAAGCGCCACAACAAGCCTTTCACGCTCTTGAAGATAGATGATGTCAGCAATATCGGTTCGCTGAAACTTCGTGTCCGCTCGCTGATAGAAAGTCTAAAGGGAGTGAAGAGTGAAGAACGAAGAGTGAAAAATTCAACAGCAGAAGAAATTCAACACTCAACACTCAACACTCAACATTTACAGCAGACCAAGGTTTTCACCAAGCAGGATGTGCATCGCAAGATTCTCGCTCCGTTCATGACAGAGTACCTCACCCCTATCATTCCTCCTATCCTGAAGCTGATAGGTTATGATGTAGAAGTATTACCGATGAGCGATGAAGCTAGTGCGGAAATCGGCTTGAAATTCGCCAACAATGAGGTTTGCTATCCTGCAACGCTCATCGTGGGAGACATCATTAAAGCCTTGAAATCAGGCAAATACGATCTCAAGAACACAGCAGTAGTAATGAGTCAGACAGGTGGACAATGTCGCGCAACCAACTATGCTGGTCTCATCAAACGGGCGATGATTTCGAACGGTTTCCAGGATGTACCATTACTCACACTAGGCGTGACAGCCTCGACAGGTGAAGTTTCCGGTTCTACGGATGATAAGCAAGACTATAACGAGCAGGATGGCTTCAACGTGCCTTGGCTTAAATACAGCCAGATTATCGTTACCGCTATTTTCTATGGCGATGCGATTAACGAGATGTACAACGCCTGCATCGCAAGAGAACGGAAACAGGGAATAGCCAAGGAATTACGGGATAAGTACATACGCCTCATCGACGAGCCTATCGCCCGAAACTCAGCGAAAGGTCTCATCAAACTCCTGGAACAGGCTGCAGAGGAATTCAACCAGATGACCCTCGACAAGGATGTACCCAAAGTGGGCATCGTAGGAGAAATCTTCCTGAAGTTCAATCCTTTTGCCCATCAGTACCTGGAGCGATACATCATCTCTAAAGGCATTGAGGTTGTGCCTCCGCTACTCGCTCCGTTCTTCCTTCAGGAATTCGTGAATGTAGAGATACAGAAGCACATGCGACTGAGTTGTACCAAGGTACCCGACTTCATCATCAAGGGCGCTTATCAGGCTTTGATAGGCAGAAGATTGCGCCAGGTGAACAAGGCAGCCAGCAGGTTCCGCTACTTCCGTCCATTCACCAATATTTATGATGATGCGAAGGATGTGCAGGGTTTGGTTTCGCTGGCAGCACAGTTTGGAGAAGGCTGGCTCCTGCCTGCCGACATCGTGGGTTATATCCGAGACGGAGTGAACAACATCATCTCGCTCCAGCCATTCGGATGCATCGCTAACCACGTGATTTCCAAAGGAATCGAGAAACGACTGCATGAGCGTTTTCCACAACTGAACCTGGTATCCCTCGATTTCGATTCGGGAGTTTCAGAAGTAAATGTCACCAACCGATTACTGCTCTTTTTAGACAGTATCACAGAATAGAAGCCGAAAAAGCAGATTCCGTATTTTAGTGAATCTGCTTTTTCTGTTTCGATTATTCTACAAAAAAGCAAAAAAAACAGCCGTCATTTTTTTGCAATTCAAGAAATAAATCGTATCTTTGCACACGAATTTTATTGATACATGAAGAAAATGAGTAAAGATACATTAACTCATCAGCTGACAGAGACCATCGACGAGCTTTCTTGCGCCGATTCATTAAAAGGTCTCTTCCATCAGCACAGAGACGGAAATCCACTTCCTTCGGGCAAGGCGCTCGAAGATATCATCAATCTGTCTCGCTCCATCCTCTTTCCGGGATATTTCGGCAATTCTTCCGTAAATATCTCCACTATCAAATATCATATTGGAGTAAGAGTAGAGAAACTCTACGAGATGCTTGCAGAACAGATTCTCGCCGGACTCTGCTTCGCCAATGATTGCGAAACTGAGACACAGGCTGAACTACAGCATCAGCGTGCCAAGGCTGGCGTTATCGCAGCAAAAGCCATCATGGAGTTTCCAAAACTTCGTAAAATTCTCGCCACCGACGTGGAGGCTGCCTATAATGGAGACCCTGCGGCAATGAGCCACGGAGAAATCATCTCCTGCTATCCTGTCATCAAGGCGATAACCAACTATCGTATCGCTCATGTACTTCACCTGCTCGGTGTGCCACTCATTCCTCGTATGATGACCGAATTGGCACATTCAGAGACCGGTATCGATATCAATCCAGAGGCTACCATCGGTCACCACTTCACCATCGACCATGGAACGGGTGTGGTAATCGGAGCCACCTGCATCATCGGCAACAATGTGAAACTCTACCAGGGTGTAACCCTCGGAGCCAAGAGTTTTCCACTCGATAAGGACGGCAACCCTATCAAGGGAATCCCTCGTCACCCTATCCTGGAAGACGATGTCATCGTCTATGCCAATGCTACAATCCTCGGGCGCATCACCATCGGAGAAGGCTGCGTAGTGGGAGCTAACGTATGGGTAACCAAGGATATGAAGCCCAAAACAAAGAAATATAAAAAAGAAAAACAAAGTTTATTAGATATAGAATTCAATA
>ERZ1026894.847-NODE-847-length-20415-cov-27.513802_pt1 | contig 20415 bp, 20 predicted proteins | sample MGYA00380177_ERZ1026894 | MGnify/ENA primary metagenome ERZ1026894 (study PRJEB33269, sample SAMEA4719813) | human gut metagenome | biome: human-associated habitat; feature: organic feature; material: feces | place: Cameroon | collected 2013-10 ... | reverse complement strand
AGGAGTCGTCGGCAGCGTCAGATGTGTATAAGAGACAGGTATTTAATTGCAGTATACAAATCTGTTTTATTTGGACACCATTCATTTCCACGGTTATTTATAATAGAGATTTCAAAATATTTCTCATTAATTCCTTTATATTCTTCATAATCCTCAATACAAGTTTGCAAACAAACAAGTTGTAATCATTCAAACTCATAGTAAAAATATCTAATAGTAGCAAGGACTTCTTCAAAAATATTTTTAGGAATAAAAATTTTTTTCAAATATTCGCTTGTCACTTTGCATTGAGAACCGCCTGCTTCTATGGAAATTAAACTTGATTTTTCTTCTTCCAATCCTAAATCCAAGAGAACAGATTTCAAGATGATTCTAGGGTCTTTATTATCTGAATTATATTTTTTGAATAAAAAGGAAATTTTGTCTTCAATCGAATAAAATTCATGAGTTTTATTATTCTCTTCTGTCAACAATTTCAATTTTCTCAAATGTTTTAAAATATGATTGTCAACATTTTTGCCTGACACAAGACATTCTTCATAGTCTTTTTCTTCATCTTTCCAAAGATAATCGACAACAGTTTTTATGGAAGCTAAAGATTCTTCTGTTAAAATTTTCTTTGAAAGAATTTTTTCCGTATCAAAGCTATGTTTTGAAATCCAGTCATTATTCGCAAGAAGACACTTTTTTGTAATTTCCAAGTTTTCAGCTTTTTCAAAACCAAGTATCTGCAAATTTTCACAATTATTTTTATCTGGAGATTGTGTAAATCCTTCAAAGGTATAAAACATATATTCGTTCATACCAAAATATTGATCGAATTTTTATTTTGATCAACTACAAAATTAAATCCAGTTCTTTTTTTTCTATTTCGAGCTTGTACAGTTTTTCAATTTTGTCATAGCTTAAAAATTTTACTCTTTTATCTTTTCTAATCTTATCAAATGCTGTATAGCCCAACTTCTTGTCATATTCAGCATGACGCCTTTCATCTGCAACAATATACATATTTGTATAAAAATCCTGCAAGTCTGAAAATTTTGTAAGGGAGTTTTGAATGTCTGTTGAATGCTCAACTTCAAAAAAATCTTCCGGCATTTCTCTTTCATTAAACCAAATTACATCAATAGTCGAGCTTCTTTGCGTAAACTTTTCATAAGAATATACCGGCTGTTCTTGCAATGTTCGCAAATCACCAAGCCTTTCATTAAGAAACATTTTTGACTTATCTTGATTAGGAACGAAAGTTTTCTTGTTTCTCAAATTGCCGATAGTCACCAAAAGTCCCTGATAATATGAATGTGTAAATTCTTGAACAATTTTTGAATCTTTATTTTTTTCGGTTTCAACGACAATCCCTTTTTGTTCAAGTTCTTTTTGATAAGATTTTAAAGCCCAAAGTCCAGGTTTGATTTTATAGATATTTGGATTTTCTTGAACAATCCGGCGGATTGAGGCAAAAGGAGTTTTTGATTTCCATTCGCAATCTTTTATTTTAAATACTTCCTGATTTAATTGTCCTAAAGTTGCAGCTCCGCCAAGTTTTTCTAAAGTTTGAATTACTGCTTCATATTGTTTCATGGATTTTACCTTTATTTATATAATTTCTGCGTGAGGGATTGTAGCACCTAAGTTCCAGAGCAACCAAAGGTTGCGGCGGAATGAGCGTGAGCGAAGTGCGGAAAGCCCGACGGCTTTAGCCGGCACGCCCTTATTTTCTGAATACGATGTGAACGCGGAAGTTTGTGTTAGAGGTCGATACGGCGGGTCAAGATAAACAAAAGTTTCTGAATCAATAAAATCCTTACAGTCGGAATAATCGCCGGTTTTCATCTGCACATTCTGCAAAAGTTCTGAACACGCTCTTAGATTTTCTTCATCACAAATAAGCGGATTTTTTGCATTGTTGAACGGAACATTGAATTCGCCTCTTTTGTTCACGCGGTAAAGTCCGTTGAAGCATGTTTTGTTCAGGAAAATAAATAGCGCGGCTTTTTCAAGATTTTCAGCGTCGTTTCTGTTTATTTTTAGTTCGTTGTAGCGAAGGCGTTTTTCATAAAAAAGAATTTTATTTTTTTCCAAAGACTGACTTTTATAGTCCTGTTGAAGTTCAGAAAGTTGCTCTATCAAAAGATTGCAATCAGTTTTTATCTGCAAATATGTGTTTATCAGTTCCTCATTCACATCGTTCACAAGAACTTTTTCCGGGCGGCATTTTTGAAGCACATCAAACAGCACAGCTCCACCGCCGACAAACGGCTCGCAGTATTTTTTTATTCGGTGAGGATAATGTTTTCTGATTTCAGGCAGAAGCTGAGTTTTTCCGCCTGCCCATTTTACAAAAGGATGTGCTATGCTTTGCATAAAATTACTATACACAATTTTTGGTAAAACTTCCATAGGAATTTGCAAAACGAAGTTTTACGGCATGAGCGTAATCTGCAAAGCAGATGAAGCGAATGCACGTTAGGGATTGTAGGGGCACGCCGCAGGCGTGTTCCGAAGCGTAGCGCAGGAATGGAGGCGAAAGCCGTAACCCCGGAAAGCCCGACCCATGCGGCGGTTGAGTTTATCGAAACCAAAGCATGGGTAACGCCCAAATAAAAAAAAAGCAGAACCGGATTGGAGACTTGATCCGGCTCCGCTGAAAAAAGGATGGATTTTTGTTGTATTTAAAGATGATTTCTACTGTGCGACTGGAGCAGAAACATCGTTGTTCTGTGGAAGTTCCTCCTGAACGGCGGCTGGATTTTCACCCTGCAGAGCGTCCTGTCCGGAAAGATTTTCTTCTGCCGGAGTTTCAGCTGGAACTTCAGTCTGAGCCGCGCTGTCCAATTCATGCTGAACCGGAGCTGTTTCCTGTGCGGCAGACGCATTCTTGTTTGTTCCGGCGCAAGAGAACATCATTGCGGCGAATCCAATCATTGATACGGCGATAAAATCTTTTTTTGTTGTTTTCATAGTTTTCCTCTTGTTTTATAGTTTCTTTTGTCAGTGCCGGGCTTGAGCCGGCAATCCTGATTACCGATTTTTTTCTACTCTGCAAGCGCTACAGAAGTTGACTCGCTGAAGTTGTTTGCAAGGCGAAGAACTGCGACTTTGTCATCTGCGCTTTCTGCAAGACCTGCGACTTCAACGTTGTTTATAAGAACCGCAGAATCCTTTACTTCAACCGGGAGTGTTTTGCCTGAAAGTGTCTGAACGGAACTCTTTGCCTCAAGGTTTTCCTTTGTGAGTTTTTCAGGAACGATGTAGTCGGAAATGCTCTGGGTGATTTTTCCTGTGTCGGCGATTGCATCAATCGGGGCAAGAACTGTAACGCCGGAATCAGATGCGACTTCCTGGATTTTGTCGGAAGAGTTTTTTAGGATGTTGGCAAAGATTTTTATTCCGTCAACTTCTTCAATCGACTTTGAGATTTCCTGAGCGGAAAGGGTTTTGTCCGCTGCGTTTTCAGAAAGAGCTTTCTGATTTGCACCTGCCTCGGTGTTTGGTTTTGCGTTAAGCCCACCGAGCACCGATGAAGAAGGATTGAATTCCTGCGCAAAAAGCGCAGCCGCGACCAATGCCGATACACCGAAAGTTAAAACTGTCTTTTTCATAGATTTTTCCTTGTCATAAAACAGAACGCTTTTACGACGGACTTTGACGCTCAGGCATCTGTTCCATCCCCCTCTCTGCTTTTGACATCGCCATAGTAGAATTCCTGTTTCAAGATTTTCTTTCGGAAATGTCAAGATTGTGTGAAGATTTAAGAGAAATGAGGAAAAATAAAAAAACAGCCCCTGCTATAAGACAGAAGCTGCCTGAAAAAATCAAATCCATGTGAACAAATCCGCAACACGCAAGTGAGAAATCCATATCCACGCATTGCGAATTAAAATATCACAGGACAAAACCGAAAGAAAACATAGAATGAGATAAAAAAAACGTTTCATATCAAAATGAAGTTTTCTGCAAGTCAACTGTCATTTTCTAAAGTTCTTATCTTATTCCTTGTGATTTTTTAGATTTCGCAATGCAAGAACTGCAAAAAGCGCGGCTCCGCACAAGGCGACAATCACTCCTAGAACAGAATCCTCTTTGCTTATTTCCAAAAATGGCTCGCCTCCCAAAACGTTCGCAATTCCGTCTACGCTCCACATTATTGCGGCAGCCCAAAAAGCGAGCGCTGTTGTAAAAAGAGGCTTGGTAAATTTTCTTAAGCGGGAAGTTTTTGGATTTTCCGCGCCGTCATTTTTTTTTGAAACAAAGAACAGAACGGAAAACACAATCGCCGCGGCAACTGCAATCAGAAGGCACATCAGACAGCCGCCCCGGAAAGTCCAATTCCGTCTGCTGATTTTTTCTTCAGATTTTTCACTAATGCCGAGATTCCGATTCCTGCCGCCCAGACCACAGTTGTAAGCAGAGCCATTCCAACTCCTACGGTCGTCATTTCACGCAGCATTTCAGGAATTTCAGCCGGATTTTTCATTGCCGTTAAAAATGGCGGAACAAGGCTGATTTCACCGTGATACAAATGCTCGACTGCAAGCAGAAAACTTCCGCCGTAAAGCATTTTCTCAAGGATTCTGAATTTTTCTTTAAGCACTGCGATTTTCTGATTTTTCGTCATTTCCGCCTCATTGATGACAGAATCCGCATTACGCTTAAAAGCAATTTTCTTAACGGCTGTAAGAACAACAGCCTCCGCCAAAGGAACAGTAAAACACGCCATAATTTCCTCCCAAAAAAGACTCAATGAGAAAACTTCAATTTTCGATTTGAGTTTTTTAGTTTTTTCGCAACGCAGTGAACTCGCAACGCAAGTTTCCAGCGAAAACAACAGTTGATATATAAGTTTGCAACGCAAACTTGTAAACAAAAACCTTGACGCTATCTTGGGCAAAGTTTTTGTTATTCCTCCAAATTTTTATGAAATATCATTTAGTACAAGCGCACTCATTCACAATTTTGTTGTAGACTTCGCCGAATGGCTTTTTTGTTTTTTGCGCAATCCGCGAAACTCTTTCGTATTCCGGATAAAAACGTTTTTCGCCGTACACGTCCACGACTTTCACTTCCGCCTTTTCTCCAAAAACTTCTACCGAACACTCCGAACGAGCAAGGCAGGTACGTTCCATTTGCGACATTCTGATTCCGATTGTCGTTGTATGCATAAAAATGATTCTTTCCATTTTCGCCGCATCTTCAAGCCTGCAAAGCACAACCAGAAGCCACGCCGGCCGGTTCTTTTTCATAAAGCACGGAAGATAGTGAACATCAAGCGCACCCGATGCAAAAAGCTCGTCCATCACAAAGCCCAACGCCTCGCCGGTTGAATCGTCAATGTTCGTCTCAAGTTTTATAATCTTGTCGTGAAAAGCGGAAGTAAGCTGATTTTCAGGATTGTTTTTTTCCTCCGTTTCAACAAGCATCGCACGAACAATGTTCGGAACGCCGTAATCCCGTTTTCCTGCTCCCATTCCGATTTTTTTAAGCACAAAATTTTTCGGCAGACTAAATTCCGTTGCAACCGCAGCAACAAAAGCCGCCCCAGTCGGAGTAACAAATTCGCCGCGCTCCCCAGTTATTTTTAGCGGAACGTAATATTCCTGCAGAATGTTCGCGACCGCCGGAACTGGAACAGGAAGAATTCCGTGCTGACATCTTACAGTTCCCGTTCCCTCGCACAAAAACGGAACAAAAACTTTTTCAACGTGAAGGCTGTAAAAGCAGACCGCAAGCGCAATCACGTCAACGACAGAATCGACCGCGCCGACCTCATGAAAGTGAACTTCCTCAACCGGCTTTGAATGAGCCTTGCTTTCCGCCTGTGCGATTATCTCAAAAATTTTATGCGCAAGTTTCCGCGCGTTTTCTGTCATCTCTGTCTTGTCGATTATTTCAAGAACATCATGCAGATTCCGGTGCTCGTGGTGATGAACTTGTTCATAGTGAACTTGTTCACCGTGATGAATTTCATGCTGTGCCGCGTGAGAATGTTCTTCTGCCTCAGAATGATGATGGGTATGCCCGTGGAAATGTTCGCCATGCCCGTGATTATGTTCCGCGCTCTCATGTCCAAAAAGATAGTTCATGTCGTGGTCGTGGTTTTCGTGTTCCGAATCCAAAATCACATTGAAGTCAAGGCAGGAAACGCCGTTTTTTTCCACGCGCTTTATTTCAGTTTTAAATCCTTTTACCGGAATGCTCGCCAAAGCCTTTTCAAGAACCGTTCTGTCCGCACCTGCATCAAGCAAAGCTGCAACCGCCATGTCGCCTGAAATTCCATAGTTACATTCAAGATATAAATCGCTCATTTTTCACCTGCCTGATTTTTTACGCTTCCACCGATTGCAAGACGGTTTATCTGCGTCGCGATGTAGCCAGCACCGTAGCCGTTGTCTATGTTCACAACGCTGATTCCGTTTGCACACGAGTTTATCATTGTCAAAAGAGCCGAAATTCCGCCCAAGTTCGCGCCGTATCCTACCGAAGTCGGCACTGCAATAACAGGAACACTCACCAAGCCGCCAACAACGCTTGCAAGCGCGCCTTCCATTCCGGCAATCGCGACAACGACATTCGCCTTTTCAAGTTTTTCAGTCTGAGAAAGCATTCTATGGATTCCAGAAACGCCGACATCAAAAATGCGCTCGACATACGAGCCGAAAAATTCCGCAGTCTGGGCAGATTCTTCTGCAACAGGAATGTCCGCAGTTCCAGCTGTGCAGACCGCAATGTTTCCAATAAGTTTTTTCTTTTCGCCCTGAACTTTTATAATTCTTGAAACGCTGTCGTAAGTCGCCTGCGGAAGAATTTCCTTTACAAGCTCAAACTGCTCTTGCGTTGCACGAGTTCCAAGAACTTCGCCATTCGCTTCAAAAAGCCTTGAAAAAATATCTTTCAAAAACTCATTTCTTTTTCCATGGCAAAAAACAACCTCGCCAAATCCAGTCCGCTCTTTTCGTCCTGTGTCGAGCTTTGTAAATCCCAAGTCGCAAAAAGAATCTTTCATTTTAAAGCCTCGTTCATTGCGCCGGTTCTGTAGCCCTGCAAGTCAAGCGAAACGTACAAGAAGCCAAAACTTTTTAATGCACCCATAATTTCTTCCCGGAGCAAAAATGCCTTTTCCATTTCCGCAGGGGAAACTTCGATTCTTGCAAGGTTTTCGCCGTGGATTCTTACCCTAAGCTGACAAAATCCTTTGTCGAGCAGAAACTGTTCCGCTCTGTCAACCATCAAAAGTTTTTTCTCGCTGATTTCTTCGCCATAAGGAAAGCGCGAAGAAAGGCACGCGAACGACTGCTTTTTCCAAGTCGGAAGATTCATTTCCTTTGAAAGCGCGCGGATTTCTTCCTTGTATAAATTGCAATAACGCAGCGGACTTTTTACACCGAGTTCCGCAACCGCCTGCAAGCCAGGCCGATAATCTCCGTTGTCATCCATATTACTTCCCTCGCACACAAAAGTTATTTTATTTTCTTTTGCAAGCGTAATGATTTTTGTAAAAATCTCTTTTTTGCAGAGATAGCAACGGTTCTTTGGATTGCGGCGGAATTCCGGAATATCAAGCTCCTCAGAATCCACACTTATATGACGGATTCCTTCTTTTTTACAAAATTCTTCCGCCTCGTCTGTCTCGCGCTTTGGGAAACTACAGGATTTCGCCGTAACAGCAACCGCATTTTCGCCAAGAACATCGTGCGCTACTTTCAGCAAAAACGTTGAGTCGACTCCGCTCGAAAACGCAACCATCACGCTTCCAAGCGAACGAAGATAATTTTTAAGATTTTCAAGTTTTTCGTGGATTTCCTTTTCAGACATAAATTCTCCGTCATCTACAAAATCAGACTCACAGCAAATCCTGTAAAAAATTAAAACAGAATAACGTATACAATATAGAAGAAAAAATGCTTTGTTCCAAGCGCAATTTTTGTCAATCACTTTTTCCTTTCCGCCCAGAACGTCAAGAGCCGCAAGATAAAGCCGCCTGTTCCTGATGTACTCGGAAGGCGTCATCTCCGTCAGAATCTTGAATCCGCGCTGAAAATAAAACGGAGACATAAAGATTTCCGCCGCAACGTCATCGACCGAAATGTCATCCAAAAGATGCGCCTCCATAAAATCAATTGACTTTTTAATCGCCGTAAGCCATTCCATTTTTTTCTCCTTGCTGAAAAAGAATTTGATTCATGCCACGAAAGCACAATAAAAGAATACAGTGGAAACAAAATCTGCTCCTGACATTTTCTGCACAGTTTTGTCATGCGTAAAGGGAAATTATGGGATGAAATTCCTTGTCATTTTCTTGTTTTAATTCTCTGTCATTGCCGCGCACCGACACGGCAATCTATAAAAAAATCCACCGGCAATGGTGGACTTTTAAACGTTCACTACTCCACTTTTGAAAGCGTGAGCCGGGCGAGTTCTTTTTTTGTGCTGTCAGGGTAGACGTTTATACTGAATTCCGTGTGTGTTCGGTTCATGCTCACAGGATACGCCCATTCGATTTTGCGCAGGCGTTTTGTCTTTGCGTTGCGGAATGTCGCGTTCAGTTTGAAGATTTTTCCGCCTGAAAAACTGTCGCTTGTGTACGAATAAGTTCCGCTGCCTTCCAAAACGTTTTCATTGCCGTCCGAATCTACGGAAACAACTTTCACGCCGCACTTTGATTTTTCGCCGAAAGTGATTTCGTAGCTGTCATCGAATTCGTCGGTCGAAAGAGTTCCAGTCCAGACGCCGGTAAAAATATTCGGCTGGGGCATTTTCTTCACGCATTCAGACGCGAATTTCGGAAGCTGAGATTCGTACTCGTTCCAAAAGTTCAGGCTCATTTTTGCGGAATGAAGAACCGTGCCCTTCTCAACGTCAATCATGCGGGCAGTGATGTAAAGCGGACAGCCCAAAGCCGCCACCGAGCCCACAATTATGCAGTCCGCGCCGATTCCCTTTCCCATCTGCTTTGCCGTCGTGATGTCGATGTACGGATTTGCCTGAAAACTGTACTCCGCCATCACCTTGTCAATTTTTTTGCGCTCAACAACAGTAACGTCGCCGGACTTCACAAGCTCATGCACAAGCAGGTCGGTCATCGTGGAAACCTTGTCATAATAAGCCTCGTCGTCGCAGTCAAAGTCGAACACCGCAACACTCTGCGCCGGAAGAACCACCGCCGCCGCAAACATCAAAATTGAAAGAAAAATTGATTTTTTCATTGTGTTGCCTAATTAACTTTGTAAAACTGATAATATTTTGTAACTCCTTTTAATTTTAGTTCGGGTTTTAAACGCAGGCTTCGATTACCCATGTCAAATTGATACTCTACAGTTCTATTAAATCTATCAAAATTAGAATTGTAAAATTTAAAATTCAATTTTAGTTCTGAATTCCAGTATTCCCAATAACCTTCGCCAGATGTTGACTGCTTTTTGTTTCCCCACCATATAGAATCTTCATCATAATAATCCCATTGATGCACTCGCAGTGTATTGTTTTCAAAAAATTCTATGACTAATATTCCGTCATAACTTTCTGCCTGCCATATACCAACAATAGGATCTATATATTTTTTTTCAACTGTTGGAACAATTTTTTCTGTCATTGTATTAACCATATCTGGAATAACAGAAAGGACATTTCCAAGATTGTCAAATTCACTTTGTGAAGCAGAAACAACTTCGAAACCATCAATCTTTAAAAGTGTAGCCGATAAAAAAAATCGTGAGTCCAATTTCATAAGTTGTCCACGAACAATATATTGTGCATTTACAGCTTTTCCTATAGATTGCACTTTGTTATTATCAGATGACCAATCACTAGACTGAAAATGAAGTTCATCAATAACTGCATCTAAATTTTGATGTTCAACCACATGGAATTTATTCTGCATTACCAACTGCGATGTAAAAAGTTTAGTAATAGTTACGGAATCACTTTCTGTTATTTCTCCTATTGATTCAAATGGAGCAACAACAACATTTGGTTTTTCCTGTGCAAATAAATTATTTATGCAAATACATATTGCCAAAACACCCAAAAACTTTTTCATAAAATTTCCTCTAAGATAGTTAAAAATTTTAATCATTGATAAATTGATAAAGAAAAAAATTTGTAATAAATGAAATACTTGAGCTATTTTCAACTTCAGCCTATACTCTTTACTATTATAGACTGAAGTTTTTTGTTAGATAAAAAAGAATTTAAAATTAAATGAAATCAGTACTTTGCAGGAGTAGTAACTTCCTTCATATTCGACATTTCGGATTCTTTACTTCCTGCCTTTGCAATGACAACAAAACCATAATCTGTATTCGGTGTTAAACCATATACAAAACAAGATTTTGATTCTGTTTGAGTGTAAACATATTTAGTACCTTCATTTTCAGTATAGTCATAGTAATAAACTACATAAGTTTCAGCATCAGTTACAGAAGACCATGACAAGAAAACTGTTGTTGAATCTACAACTTTACATACAGAAAGTTTTGGTGCATAGAGTTCGCCCCCCCCCTTCACCATTTCCACTTTCATCATTACTACAACCTAAAAACAAAAAGGTTGCCAAAACAAAATAAATAAAATGTTTAGTTTTCATTATATACTCCTACGTCTAATATAAGCTTATAACAACAAAAGAATTCATCGTTTAAATTTGGATTTAGCATAGACTTTATTATGATTTTTTCAGATATAATATAATTACATAAATATTCTTTTTATAGAGGATTATTTTATATACTAGAAAATAATTTTTTAAGACGGCAAAATAAATTGATGAAGAGAAAATGCGAAATTACCGAAAGGAACTTTCTGCTAACGGCGAAAAAAACAACATGAACTAAAAATCGAAACTCCTCATCTTTTTCAATTAACTTGACAAAAAAACTCCCTCAAAGTATAGTTCTATAAAATTTTAATTTTCTGCCACCGGGCAGAAGAAATGCTATTGAGCCATTTGGCGGCGCAGTCGTTTTTCAACGATGTGGTGGAAAAGAGCATTCACAAAGGAATATCGGTAGGTCTGGAGAAATCCATGCAGATATTCTTTTGCGAATGCTTTTTTTTTGCATTAATAAATTTGGTCAATTTGAAAATTGATATTTTCAAATTGACTTTTTATAGGAGTTTTTATGAAAAAAAATCTGATTGTCCCAGAACTTTCATTACCTGAAAAGATTCTCTGGACGGCTTCTGCGGTTTGCGTTACGGTTCTGTTCTGTCTTGTTCCGCAAAAAAATCCGCTCACGCTGATTGCAACGATTGTGGGCGTAACGTCGCTTCTTTTTACCGCGAAAGGACACGTTTCCGGGCAGTTTCTTCAACTGGTTTTCTGCGTGCTTTACGCAATTGTCGCGCTCGGATTCAAATATTACGGCGAGGCGATAACTTACATGGGAATGACATTTCCAAGCGACCTTTTTGCAGCGATTGTGTGGCTAAAAAATCCGTCCAAAAAAGGAAAAACTGAAGTTCGAATGGCTCACCTTACTCCGAAAAAATCCGCAGTGGCAATTTCTGTAAGCGCAGCAGCAACTGTAATTTTTTATTTTATCCTGAAAATGCTGAACACGGCGAATCTTGAAATCAGCACGGTTTCTGTTGCAACAAGCATGGCCGCAAGCGTCCTTACAATTATGCGTGTTCCTTACTATGCGCTTGCCTACACCGCAAACGACATTGTGCTGATTATAATGTGGATTATGGCGAGCATCGAAAATCCGGTTTATGTTCCGATGATTTTCAACTTTGTGATTTTTCTGGTGAACGATTTGTACGGCTTTTTCAGTTGGAAGAAGCTCCGTCGCATCCAAGAAGAAGGAGAAAACACCTTGGGCGATGAATGAAATTATTCCGCAGACGGAAATTGCTTACTTTCACCAAACGGAATAGTTCCGCAGACAGAAATCATCTGTTGCCGGCAAACGGAATAATTCCGCACGGAGAATTTGCTTGCTTTCACCAATCGGAATAATTCCGCAAGCAGAAATCATGTGCGGTCGGCGAATGGAATTATTCCGCAACAAGAAATTACGTATTTTCACCAAACGGAATTATTCCGCAGCAGTTACAGCCTGTTTTTCAATCGAAAATATTCTGCTACAATCTTTTCGTATGATTCCACGGGAGACAATCAACAAGGCGATTGACTACATTCTTCTCCACCTGACCGCGCAGATTTCTGTTGACGATGTGGCGGACTTTTGCGGCTGGTCGAAATTTTATTTTTGCAGGGAGTTCAAGCGGCACACGGGGCAGAGCGTGCATTCGTTCATCAAGCGGATGCGACTTGAGCAGATTACGATGAAGCTCAAGACTAGCGGCAGAACAATCAGCGACATCTGCCTTGACTACGGAATCAGCCCTTCGAACTTTGTTCCGGCGTTCAAGAAACAGCAGAAAATCTCGCCGTTCTATTTTCGGAAGGAAAGCGCGCTCCGTTCGGTTGAGCATGATTTTTTTCATTCTGCGGCGGACGGAAAGGCTCAGCTTGCAACTTTTGAAGAAGTTTCGGAAAAAGTGACAATTGAAAATCTTCCGGATTATTTTGTGATTTACGAGCGCAAAATCGGGAACTACCACGACATGAGGGGCGACTGGTGCGTGTTCCTGGAAAAATATCAATCGGTAGCAAAAAAAGGCGCGATCTGCTTTGAACGGACTTTTGATGATCCGTCATGCTCGGACGAAAACCGCTGCCTTTATGATTTGTGCATCGAAGCGGAAAAGGACTGCACGCTTGAAAACACGTGCGTGATTCCGGGCGGAAAATTCGCAGTCTATCACTTTAAGGGAAGCCACAAGGAAATCTACGCGGCATACCAGAATATGTTCAACATGTGGTTTCCAAAAAGCGGCGCAAAATTCGCAGACCGCATAGGATTCGACAGATACGTCTACGTGAACGCCGACGCAACCTACATGGAAATCGACCTGTGCTTTCCGGTTGAATAGAAGTTCAAACCGACATTGCCACACTTGATACGACAATCCATTCTAAAAAAGCAAGAATTCATAAGTATTAAATTATTCTTTTCTGTAACATAAGAACTGTAAACGATTCCGGCGCGCCAAAATCAATTCAAACAATTTTCTCTTTTTTTTACTTAGAGGTATTTATGAATTCTATGAACGTCGATTCAATCCGCGCAAACAGGACGCGTGCGATTCTGGCTTTTTCTGTTCCGGCGATAATCAGCATGGTGCTTACTTCGCTCATAAACGTGGCGGACGGATTTTTTATGGGAAACTTTATCCACAAGGATGCGATTGCGGCGGTGAATTTGGGGCTTCCGATTATCTATCTTTTTCTTGCGACAGGGCTTATGGTTTCGGTGGGCGGCTCGGTTATTGCTGGAATGTTGATGGGAAGAAAGGATGAAAAAAGCTGCCGTTCTGTTTTCAGCCAGACGATGGCAACCTGCGCGGCATCGTGCGTGCTTTTGAGTGTTGTCATGTTTTTTCTGCTTAGGACGGTTCTTGCCGTTCTTGGAGCAGAGGGAAAAGTCGCAGAATATTTTCTTCAATATTATACGGTTCTTCTTTTTGAGCTTCCGGTTATGACCGTGAACGCCTCGCTTGGAATGTTCGTGCGTGCGGAAGGGCGGCCGCAGTTCTACATGGCTGTTACGGCTTTCACCTGCGTTCTGAACATTCTGCTCGACTGGCTTTTTACGGCGGGCTTCGGATTCGGGGTTCGCGGAATTGCGGCGGCTTCTCTTGTTTCGGCTCTGCTTGGATTCGCTTTTCTTCTTTTTTATTTTCTGAAAAAGGCGCGAGTGTTCAGGTTTGTCAGGTTCCTCTTTGACCGCAAAGTTTTCCGCGACACAATGCTCAACGGACTTTCGGAATTCATCGGCGAGCTTTCAATGTGTATCAGCATGGCGGCTTACAACTTTGTGATTATGAGACGGATTGGAGTTGACGGCGTTACGGCGTTTACGGTCGTTGGCTACACAACTTATGTTTTCAGCATGGTTGTGTGCGGATTCGGTCAGGGAATGGCTCCTCTTTCAAGCTTTGTCTACGGCACAAAGGGAAAACTTCTGGCACGGAACCTTTTTACGCGGACAGTTCTTCTTGTGCTTACGGCAGGATGCGCGACAGTCGCGCTCGTCGGATTCGGCTCATCACTCTACAGCAGAATTTTTGTGGACGACGTGGCGGTTCAGCAGATGATAAAAAGCGGAATCCTGATTTTCATGTGGAGCTACATTCTCTGCGGACTAAACGCAATCGCCTCGTTCTACTTCACGTCAATCGGAAAAGCGAAAGAGTCGGCGGTGATTTCAAGCGCACGCGGACTTGTGATTCTTCTTGCGGCAATCTTTGTTCTTCCGGCAATTCTTGGCATGAACGGAGTGTGGCTCGCCTCGCCCGCAACTGAAATTCTCACGCTCGCAATCACTCTGTTCTACCTGAAAAAGGACAGAAAGGAAATTGACGACGCAAAACAGGCGGAATAATTATAATCCCAAGATGACTTTGCCGCGTCCGTTGCATGAAAAAAAATTACAGATGTTGCAAAGTTTTTTCAAATCAAGCAGAATAAATTTTTCCGTTTTCAATAATAAAACCATAGGTATTTTTCTGCGAGCTTCCCTGAATCAATGCGATTTTCAAAATAAAACTCCTTTTTAACATTGCGCTGATAAAATTTTAACTCAATTATGAAGATATTTATAAACAATTAAACAGTTTTGGAGTTTATAATTCCATTCAGTAAATATATTTACAAAAACATTGCCAAGATATATTATCTGCTTTGAAGGTAGAATTTACAAATGAAATCTATAAAAACCATTGTTCTTACATTTTGCATTTCACTCATAGCAGTTGCCAGCATCGGAATAATAGGCACGTTAAAAGTTGGAATTGGAAAAATTCAAAAGTTCAGCACAGAAAGCGTAAGATTTGAGCGAATGAAAGGCTACGATGATTCTGTGAAATTTCAAATCCAAAATGCCATTTCAATTTTAAAGACTTTTTACGAAGAAGAGCAAAACGGAACACTTTCACATGAGCAGGCGCAAAAAGAAGCAATAAAAATTATAAAAAATATCCGCTACGGAGATGACAGTTCCGGCTACTTTTGGATTGACGCAACAGACTGCACACTCATCGCCCATCCAATTCTTCCACAGAACGAAGGTCAAAACCGAAAAAATCTTAAAGACAAAAACGGCGTAACAATAATCAAAAAAATTCTTAGTGTTGTAAATGAAAATAAAGAAGGCGGATTCAGTGAATTTTATTTCACAAAGTCAGACGGAATAACTGTCGCGCCAAAAAGAACATACTCAATGCTGTTCAAGCCGTGGAACTGGATTGTAAGCAGCGGAAATTATTATGACGACATAAACGTTGAACTTCAGCAAATTGAAAATGAAGTTAGAACGCACTTTTCAAAACTTTTGCTTTATATTTTTGAAACAATGGCAGTTGTGCTGGTTGCCGCAATTTTTGTAAGCCTTTTCTTCTCCAAAAAATTTTCCAAGCCGATTGAAGAAACCGCACGCATTCTTGAAAAAATGGCGGCAGGAAATCTTACGCTCAGACTTTCAGCAGAAAAAGGAAAAAATGAAATCAGTAAAATGCGGCGCAGCATAAACGCTTTCACGGAATCCATAAACAAGATGGTCGCAGTTTCAAAGCAAAATATAATTTCATTAAGTAAAGTCGCAGAAAACCTGAATGAAAACAGCTCGGGAATTTCATCAGAAATAAAGCAGATTTCAGACAATTCATCGGAACTTGCAGACCAAGCAAAAACGCAGCTCGAAACAGTTTCACTTACAGTCGACACAATGGGAAAAATGACTTCAATTACAAATCAGCTTTCTGCACAGATTCATGATCAAAACAACGACCTTTCTCAAAGTTCTGCGGCTGTAGAGGAAATGATTTCAAACATAAAATCAATCACTGAAAATATCGATAAATTTGGAAACAGTTTCAACCAGCTTTCTTCAGATTCAGAAGACGGAAAAAACAAAATCGAAAATGTAATCAATCTCATAGAATCAGTTTCTGCTGAATCTAAAAAACTTCTGGATACAAACAAAGTAATTGAGGACGTTGCCCAGCAAACAAATCTTCTTGCCATGAACGCCGCAATTGAAGCCGCTCATGCCGGAGAAGCCGGAAAAGGTTTTGCCGTTGTAGCCGAAGAAATCCGCAAGCTTTCTGAAAGCACAACGAAACAGTCACATTACATAAAACAGACACTTTCTTCAGTAATTGAAAATATAAATGAAGTTACAAATGCGGCAACCAGCGCAGGTCTTACTTTTGGTGAAATCGTAAATCAAATTTCAAGCGATGATTCTTTAATTACAGAAATACGTTCTTCTATGGAAGAGCAGTCAATCGGAAGCAAGCAAATTGTAGATGCGCTTGGAAACATAAAAGAAACAACGCATACTATAATTGAAAATTCAAAGCAAATGAATTCTGTAATTGAAAATGTTGTTGCCCAAGTAAAGGAACTTGAAAATGCCGCTAAGAATTTATCATCAAAAACTGATGAAATAAAAAAATCTACACAAATAATAAATTCCAATGCAAACAAACTCATCGGCATGGCATCTGAGAACAAAAAATTTGCAAAGGAACTTTCAGCTCAAACAGAAAAGTATATTGTGTAACTAAGTTTTCAAAAGAAGCATACGTTTTAACTTTTCGTTAATTTTACTTTTAAAGTCAAAACTAAACAAAAATTTTATAACCTAGATTCAGACAGCATCAAGCATTCGTATTTAGGTTATTCTATTCATAAAAAAAGCATTGTGATATAATTTTGAAAATATGGATAAAATTTTATTTGTTGCAAATATTTCAAAAACAGCTAGTGATATTTTCAATTCACTTTCAAAAAATTATGAAATCATAATGCAAGATTTTAATAAAATAGTGCTTCCAAGCAGAGCTGCCGAAATGCAGCCAGACTTAATCGCAGTATATTCAAATGAACTTTCACATGAGGATGTACAAGCTTATCAAAAGATAGTTACAGATGAAAAGTCAAAGAACTTCCCGATTATTTTCATTGGAAACAAATTTGACTATAAAGACTACATAATGCCTTGGGGCGGAAGCATAATAGGAATCATTATAACGCCAACTCCAATGTCAAATATTATTGAAAAAATTTCAATTGCACTTGAATCAATGCATACAAAAAGAGGCGACAAAATTAAATTAAAAAAGCCAGAGCAAAAAACTGACAGCCGAAAGCATATTCTTATCGTTGATGATGACCCAGTTATGCTCAGAGCTTTAATCAGCATACTAAAAGAATCCTACAAAACAACAGTTGCAAAATCTGGAACATCTGCAATTTCTTTGCTCGGAACACAAAAACCAGACTTGATTCTTCTTGACTACATGATGCCAGTTTGCGATGGAATCCAGACACTTCAAATGATTCGCTCTGAAGAAAAAACAAAAGACATTCCTGTTTTTTTTCTTACAGGTGTGAGCGATACAGAAAGTGTAAAAAGCGCAATGAGTCTGAAGCCGGAAGGATATATTCTAAAGTCTATGCAGCCGAAAGAAATCTTAAAAAGAATAGATGACTTTTTTGAAAAAAATGAAACAAACTGAAAATATAAAGTTCAAGACAGCAGAAAAATCTGATTATAAAATTCAAAATCAAGCAGAACGAGAAGAACTTTCTTTTCTTGCCGCCTTAAACAACAGTTCCATATTGGACAAAGTCGCACCAATCGTTGCAATTCTTGAAACGGCAATATTATTATTCAGCAATATAGTAAAAAATCCAGACTTTATGAAGTGGCAAAGTCTATACAACATACTTTATATTTTGTTAGTATGCGCTTCTGTCGCAGTATATATTTTTAATCGCCCATGTAGAAACAATCTTCACACAAGGCAACGCAGAGTTATTTTGCTTTCCCATTTGTATGTTGCATTTATAATCGCATGGAATGTAGTTATGCTTATTACAGATTTTCATACGACAAGTCAACTTGACTTTGCACTTTATTTTACAAGCAGCCTTGTTTCAGTAATCATATTCAATCTGATACCAGTTATTATAATTCCTCTTGTTACAGCAGCAACAGCAGTAATTGTAATAGAAATTCTTTTTGTACAAAAACTAGATCCAAGTATATTCTATAAACCAAATCTCTATCTTTTTGTAGTGCTAGGCTATTTTTGTGTAATCGTAAGGCAAATGAATTTAATACTGCGGGCAAAGCAAAGCATAAGGCTTAGGGAAGCAAGGGCAGAAGCAGAAAGCGCAAATCAGGCAAAATCAACATTTCTTGCCACGATGAGCCATGAAATAAGAACACCGATGAATGCGATTCTAGGTTTTTCAGAAATTGCACTGAAAGATTCATCTCCGATTACAGCAACTTATCTCGAGAAAATAAACCGCGCTGCGCATACGCTTCTAACTATTATAAATGACATCCTTGACTTTTCTAAAATAGAATCAGGAAAACTCGAAATTGTTCCTGCAGACTACAATCTTGATACATTAATAAGCGATGTTGAATCAATTATAAAAGTCAGACTTGCATCAAAATCAGTCGCACTTTCTATAGATGTCAGCAACAATGTTCCGCGCAATCTTTTTGGAGACGATATAAGAATAAAACAGGTGCTTTTAAATCTTGCAGGAAATGCGGCAAAATTTTCAGAAGAAGGCGAAATCAAAATAACTGTAAAACTGCATGAACCCTTAAAATCAAAAGAAAGCTTTTTGGAAAATCAAAAAATTATCCTTGATTTTTCCGTAAAAGACACAGGAATTGGAATAAAAAAAGAAAACTTAGAAAAACTTTTCACTTCATTTCAGCAAGTTGATATGCAGCACAACAGAAAAAAAGAAGGCAGCGGACTTGGACTTGCAATTTCAAAGCAGCTTGTTTCCCTTATGGGCGGAACATTCGGTGTAGACAGTGAATATGGAAAAGGAAGCAATTTTTACTTTTCAATTCCACAAACTATTGGAAAATCAAAAGAAAATAAAAAAGCAGAATCAATCTCTTTCATAGCTCCAAATGCAAAAATTCTCGTTGTCGATGACAATGAAGTTAATCTTCTCGTGGCACAAGGCTATCTTGCAAAATATAAATGCAAAGTTGAAACATGCATGAATGGAGAGGAAGCTGTAAAAAAAACTGAGCAAGAAAAATTCGACATTATTTTTATGGATCACATGATGCCGATTATGGATGGAGAAGAAGCCACAAAAATAATTCGTGGCGAAGAAAAGAAAAAGGGAATACAAAACTGCATAGTTGCGCTTACAGCAAATACAACAGACGGTGCGCGTGAAAATTTTCTTGCTTGCGGGTTCGATGATTTTCTTCCAAAACCAATTGAAGCACAAAAGCTTGACCACATAATGAGGACAAGGCTTCTACGTTCTAAATGCATTTTTGAAAATGCTAAAACTGAATCAGAAAAAAGAGAACTTTCAGAGCCAGTAAATGAAGCTATTCTAAAAACCTTTTTGCATCAAATTCCACAAAAAGCAAAACTGATTCGTAAATACCAACAAGAAGCAGAAGAAGGAAACGAGCAGTCATTAAAACTTTTCAAAATAGAAGTCCATGCGTTAAAAAGCTCAGCAAAAATTTGCGGTTTCCACGAACTGAGTTTTCTTACAGAGAAACTTGAAAAATCAGCAGCTGAAAAAAATATTGATTTTATAAAGGACAAAACGCCAGAACTTATTGAAAAGTGTATTATGTCTGAAATAGAACTGAATACGCGGTTCAACAAGCATATTGAAAATGAAGAAGAACTTCCAGTAGTTTCAAAAGACGAGCTTTCACACATAGTGATGAAAATAAAAGAATTCGCAGAAGAATGTGACCTTGCATCAATTGAAGACGAAATAAATATTCTTTCAAATATAAAACTTCCAGAAAGTTTAAAATTAAAATTCGAAAACTTAAAAGAGGCCGTTGAAGAAATTGATTTTGAAACTATAAAAAATATTGTAAGCTAAGTAACAAAAAAAATTATCTTGGTGTATTGGCTTCCTCATATTCAACAACAATCTTTCCATCAATCTCTTCAATTTTATTTATGAAATATTTATCGTAATTTGTAGCCATTCTTTCTTTGCCGCTTATAACCATCATTCCATAATCTGCAATAAGCCAATGGTCATAATCAGTCCAATTTGAAAATTCTTTTATCATATTGAAATTATACATATTTAACTAAGTAAATCAACATATCAAATGGAAATACAAGCGTTTCTTATATCCGTGCGCCAAAATATCCGTCATCTGAACCGATTAATGAATGCCTAAAGAAAAAACAAGGCGATAAAAACTGCAAAAAAAAAGCTGTCTTTTAAGAAGTTTTGACAACTTAAAAAACAGCCTCATGAAAGCATATATAAGATAAAAGCCGGCCGCTACCTACTTTCCCGCCATGGGC
>ERZ1026894.846-NODE-846-length-20451-cov-16.794568_pt1 | contig 20451 bp, 14 predicted proteins | sample MGYA00380177_ERZ1026894 | MGnify/ENA primary metagenome ERZ1026894 (study PRJEB33269, sample SAMEA4719813) | human gut metagenome | biome: human-associated habitat; feature: organic feature; material: feces | place: Cameroon | collected 2013-10 ... | reverse complement strand
TCGAACCTATGACCCTCTGCTTGTAAGGCAGATGCTCTCCCAGCTGAGCTAAGATTCCATTTCGTTGCTCTCGCAACCGACCTGTTCAGTATACAATGGGCAGCCTACTTTGTCAACACGTTTTTTGATATTTTTGTAAAAATTTTGTATGCAATTAGAACAATAGTCGGTTATTGCAGGCGGATATACCCTTTTTGGGAGGTGCCATTATATTTATATTCCAGATCTACGGACTCGGTAATCGTCGGAATCTGGTAATAGATCCGGAAATTCAGGGTTGCTCCCGGCCACAGGTCAGGGGGATTTGAATATCCCAGTGTAAAGACCGGGTTCTGATCCAGATCGTAGTCCTCCATAGAAAATAAATAGTTTGCGTAACATTTCAGATCATTCCGATGTACCTCTTGATGGGCGGAGGAATAGTTCGTATAAGTGACATCGACCATGAGATATTTCCAGCCGTCTTCCGGAACCATAGAACTATAAGGAGCGGTGTAATCGGTAAAATCCAGGTCGTAATCGTTCAGAGTGATCAGCAGTGCACCGGTGTCAAAGGTATCCCCGGGGGAAGCAATGGGGAGTTCGGAAAGCGCTTCCTCTGCCCCGGAGCGGCTTTCGTTATAACTTATGAAAGCATCCGTCAGGGCAGTTGCATGGTAAGGGTTGGAGAAGTAAGTGTTTGCCAGCATGAGCACGAACAAAATGTGAAACGGAATGGTACACAGCGCCAACGCGGAACAGGAATGATCATAATTGATACTTTTCTTCCGCAGGTCGGTGACAGCCAGGAAAAGCCCTACGGGAAGAGTACAGAAAAGAATGGAAAATATGAGGGCAGCAGTACTGCGGGAACTGTGCGCCTTCGGAGTATAGTCTTTCGCCTTGGGATCTATGGGAATGGTACAGCAAGCCATATCTGATTACCACCTTTCTGATGAGGATTAGAGAGCTTTCTTTACACTGATTGCTTTCATGGGACACATTTCCTGACAGCAGAAGCAGGAGATGCAGCCCTTTCTCTTAAACTTCGCCTTGCGGTTTTCGATGCGGATCACATGCGCCGGGCAGCTTTCCGCACATTTTCCGCATCCCACACATTTCTCCGGGGTGAGCTGCGGATAGGATTTTAACAGTCGGGAAGCCACGAAGGTAAAAGGCTTTCGTAAAAATTTTGGAACGCCGTTGGTGAAGTCTAATTTTATGGTATCCGGCTTCTGAAAAGGAGATAAGCCTTCCGGAACCGGATCACCCACAAGAGTCAGATCCTCCGGATGCGCCAGCCCTTTTTCGATTGCCTGACGCAGCATGACGATCTCTGTGAGCTCTAATCCCATGAGTTTGGCGGCAAAACAGTCCTGGGTATAGAAATCTTTTGCCGCAAGCAGTATATGCAAAGGATGTGAGGTGCCGCCGGTGGGACCGTTGCCCTCCATGGCATCGATGGCATCAATGACGGTGAGATTGGGAGCCACGGTCTGCGCCAGCTCTAAGAGCATGTTGGAGAAATCTTCAATCTCCGGCCAACGGTAGTGCATCTGGGGCTTTTCCAGTCCGGGGATGGTGCCGAAGAGATTCTTGATACCGCCGGAATAGCCGGTCATGGCATGGGTCTTTAATTTACAGATATTAATGATATAATCGGCTTCCACGATGGGAGTGATCAGGTGGAAACTGTGATTCTTAAATCCTTCCGGACAGTTCACGGTCTGCGCGGAGAAATCCATGTTGAGTTCGGCACCCTCGCCCAGCGTATCCATACCGCATATGTGATACACATGCTTCATGGCTTCGGCATTGTAGAGACCGCCGGAGCTTTCCGCAATGGTGATATGCTGCATACCCTGTTCACGAAGCCAGCGAACCACTGCTTTTACGACTAGCGGGTGTGTGGTGGCGGGAAAATCCGGGGATTTTGCCATGACGAGGTTGGGCTTGATGACGATCTTCATTTCCGGGCGCAGGTCTGTGGCGATGCGCAGTGCTTCCATGCTTTCGCAGATGGCGGGATAGATCAGTTCTTCCTTATATTCCGGTACGATGTGTAATGTCTGTATCATAATGACCTCTAAAGTGGTTTATTTTCTATATAGTACATGAATTTACTTGTTTTTTCAATGCTTCCGTGCTATACTACGAAATGTTGTTGAGATTTGATGGAAGAAATCAGAAGCGCATCGCAATGATTTCTTTTTTTGTGCTAAAAAGGAGTATTTTGTGAGTTATTTTTTGGAAAATGAAGAAGTGGAAAAAGTAGAAGAGGTAAAGGAGCAGGACGGTATCGCATCGATCGAGCCGTTGTTGGATAACCGTATCGTCCGTGCGATTCGTGAGATGGGTTTTGAGAAGCTGTCTCCGATCCAGGAGCAGGCGATTCCCTATTTATTACAGGGTGAGGACATTATCGGACAGGCACAGACCGGAACGGGCAAGACTGCTGCATTCGGCATTCCGGCGATCCAGCACATCAATCCGGATGTGAAAAAGTTACAGACCATTATCTTGTGCCCCACCAGAGAACTGGCGATCCAGGCAGCGGAAGAACTGCGGAAGATCGCAAAATACATGCACGGCATTAAGGTGCTGCCGGTCTACGGCGGACAGGATATCAGCCGTCAGATCGCGGGACTGCGGGGCGTGCAGATCATCGTGGGAACCCCAGGACGTGTCATGGACCATATGCGCAGACGCACCATTAAGCTGGATCTGGTGAACATGGTGGTACTGGATGAAGCGGATGAGATGCTCAACATGGGCTTCCGTGAGGATATGGAGCTGATCCTTGGTCAGATCCCCGGAGAGCACCAGACCGCTCTGTTCTCCGCGACCATGCCGAAGCCGATCCTGGAGATCACAGACCGTTTCCAGAACGATGCGAAATTAGTAAAGGTGGCAGCGCAGGAGCTGACCATTCCCCTGGTATCCCAGAAATTCTACCGTGTGAAAAATCAGGACAAGGATGCCGCCTGCGTAAGACTGTTAGAGTATTATCAGCCGAAGCTGACCCTGATCTTTTGTAATACGAAGAAAAAGGTGGACGAGCTGTCGGATTTATTAAAGGAGCAGGGATTCCAGGCGGAAGGACTGCATGGAGATCTGTCCCAGGCGCAGCGTGACGCGGTCATGAAGCGTTTTCGTAACGGTGGAACCAGTATCCTGATCGCTACGGATGTGGCAGCCAGAGGTATTGATGTGGATGATGTGGAAGCTGTCATCAATTACGATATTCCGCAGGATATCGAGTATTATGTGCATCGTATCGGCAGAACCGGTCGTGCCGGCAGAAAGGGCAGATCCTTTACGTTTGCCAACAGCAGAGAGATCTACAAGATCCGTGAGATCGAGAGAGTCTGCCACACCACCATCACGGAGAAAAAGCTTCCCGGAGCTGCGAAGGTGCTGAAAGCGAAAGCAGACAAATATCTGAACAAGGCATGGGAACTGCATGAGCATGAAGACATCGAACTGATGAAGAGCTTTTTACAGCGGAAGATGGAAGAGGAAGGCTGTGATGCACTGGAGCTGGCAGCAGCCATGCTGAAATTACAGGTCGGTGACAAGGGCGAGGAGATCGCCGCAGATGAATATACAAAGCGTGGCAATCGTTTCGGGGACAGAGGCCGGTCCGGCAGAGACGATGGTGAAGGCCGCAGCTTCGGTAGAGGAGACGGAAGACGGAGATTCGGCCGTGAAGACGGGGAACGCAGAAGATTCGGCCGCGGTGACAGAGACCACAGAGAGGATGGAAGCACAGGTTCCGGTGAGGATAGAAGACGCCGCAGAAGTGACAGCCGTGAAGACGGAAGAAAATGGAACGACCGCGACAGAAAAAACGCAGATCGTAAGCCCTCCGCAGAGAGAGAAGCGAAAAAGCGAAAGAAACGGGAAGAGCCGGGCATCGGCAACAGCTTCCCCAAGAGAAAACGATCTTAATTAAATGAGAAAACTTGTAGATTTGCCGCAAAAGCCGCAGTTGTGCTTTTGCGGCAAATCGTGTATAGTTAGGGAAGAATGCATAGGCACTAACAGAAAGGTCTGCGGTATGAAAACACTGAAAAAACAGATACCATATATTTTGCTGGGAGCGACGCTTCTGCTCCTGCTTGGCCTAAATATCATCAGCCAGGATCACTGGCTGGATTCCGATATGGCGGCGGAGATGATCTTTTCCCGGATCCTATCCGAAGAGCATCACATTTTTTCTACGACAAACTGGTATTATTCCACGGAATTCCGCGTGTTGTATACACAGCTGATCATGGGACCGCTGTTTCGCATCTGCAGCAGCTGGCATGTGATCCGCATGATCACGAACCTGGTATTTTACGGGCTGATGCTGGCTTCCTATTATTATTTTATGAAGCCGTTAAAAGTATCCCGCGGACTTACAGTGTTAAGCTCCTGCCTGCTGCTGCTGCCTTTTTCCGAGACCATGATGACGCATATGCAGATGGGCAATACCTACATGTCCCATGTGATTCTGGTGCTGTGGTTCTTCGGTATGTATCTGCGGTTGTGCAGCGGAGAATATTGTGCAAAACGTAAGGTCAGCCTGTGGATATTCTATGTGCTGCTTGCTGTCGTCTGTGGAATGTCCGGCGTGCGTTACCTGCTGGCATTGCAGTGTCCTCTGGTACTGACTTCCTTTTTCTATCTGCTGGGCGGTGAGGAATTTCAGAGTTTCCGCGGAGAGATGACAAAGGAGCATTTCCGCTCTTTACTTTCTACGGACAGGATGCGGTATTTTCTCTATAGTCTGGCGGGGGCATTTTTCGCGGTAGCGGGTTATGGCATTAATGTTGTCTTCATCAGTCACGAATACGTATTCCAGACCTATGGTGCCACGAATTTCATCGCGCTGTATCACGGTGTGTTATTTGACCGGATCCAGAATGCGGTGGGGTGCCTTTTGATGCTTTTTGGCTATATTCCGGATAAGGGCTTTTTATCTCTGCGGGGTGTTGTGACGATGGCAGCCTTCGTGATGCTTGGTATCTACGGATACGTTACGGTAAAAAGCGGGAAAATGCAGCGCATCACGGGATTTCGCAGTCTGATCACACTGTTTTTGAAAGTCAGCTTCGTACTGAATTTATTTGTTTTCATATTCACCACCAGTACCATGGTGCCGCGGTATTATATCACAATCTTTATTTTCGTTCTGCCGGTATTGTGTTTTTATCTGGAAGAGGAAAAAATGCCCTTTGACCGTCTGGCGGTGACGGCACTGCTTACCGTATGTCTGATCCTTGGAACGGGGAAAACGGTGATGTCTTTCCTGACGGTGGACAAGAACGAGACGAAGCGTCCCGTGGCGCAGTTCCTTGCGGAGAACGGGTATGATTTCGGCTTTGCTACTTATAATAATGCCAATATCATCACGGAGCTTACGAATGGTGAAGTGGAGATCGGCAACATCGGAGATCCTGAGCATCTGGAGTATTTCAAGTGGTCTTCTCCCATGAAATATTATGAGGAGGGGTATCATGTCGGTGAGACGTTCCTGCTGCTGACGGCGGAGGAATGCGCGGAATATGCAGAGGCTCCCGCATTAAAGCAGGGCGAAAAGGTATATGAGGACGGCAGTTATACCGTCTATGTATTCGACAGCACGGAGGAACTGATGAATAGTGCTGTGACGAGACAATAACGACAGAGATTTAGCATATTGCGGACGGCATTGACACCCGGTACTGGCCGCAACGGGACAGAACGGTTTTGGGACTGGCTGGTTGGAGAATCTGGATACAGAGGCCGGGGAACAACGTCTGCGGAAAGGTTGTAAGTATGAGAATTGGAATGGGATATGACGTACACCGTCTGGTGGAGGGAAGAGACCTCATCATCGGCGGCGTGAAAATACCTTATGAAAAGGGACTTCTGGGACATTCGGATGCGGATGTTCTGCTCCATGCAATCATGGATGCACTGTTGGGAGCAGCGGCGCTGGGGGACATCGGGAAACATTTCCCGGATACAGATCCCGCGTACAAGGGTATTTCTTCCATAAAATTGCTGGAAAAAGTGGGCGAACTGCTGGAAGAGAATCATGTGTTTATCGAAAATATCGATGCGACGATCATTGCACAGGCACCGAAGATGCGCCAGCATATCGATACCATGCGGGAAAATATCGCGAAAGCACTGCTGATCGATGTGGGACAGGTCAATGTGAAGGCCACCACGGAGGAAGGACTGGGATTCACCGGCAGCGGAGAGGGAATCTCCTCTCAGGCAATCTGCCTGGTGACTACGCCGTTTGATCTTACGGCACAGGCAATGCAGGGCGGCTGCGGAAGCTGCAGTGGATGTTCGAAGAACTGATAATTTCGGAAAATAAGAACTTGACAAATGGGTCGATAGGATATAGACTTTAATTAGAACAAGGTCTGTATGCTATCGACCTTTTATAATGTGATGAGCGCAAAAAAACCAATAGGATTGCATATGGCAAGCGCTGGATTAAGAAGGATACAAGGAGGAATGGGAATGTATCAGATGACGGAGACAGAATACAAATTTGCAGAGCTGATCTGGGAGGAGGAACCCATCGGCTCCGGAGAACTGGTAAAACAGTGTGCGGAGAAGTTCGGCTGGAAGAAATCCACTACCTATACGTTTATTAAAAAGCTTTGTGAGAACGGTATTTTCAAAAATGAGAATGCCATCGTATCTTCCGTATTGAATAAGGAGGAATACCACAGAGCCCAGGGGGAGGCTTTCGTGGAGAAGGCTTACGGCGGTTCCCTGCCGAAGATGATCGCAGCATTTATCCAGAGCAAGAAGCTCAGCGCAGCGCAGATCGCTGAGATCGAAGCTATGATCGAGGATTATAAGAGCTGACGGAGGAGATTGGATGAGGGAGATTTTAGAGAAGGTATTTGGGATCGTTTGCAACTTGAGCCTGGTGGGAAGCTATTGCATTTTGCTGGTGTTGGTGGCGAGACTGGTGCTTCGCAGGGCTCCCAGATGGTGTTCTTATCTGTTGTGGGGGATCGTGTTCCTGCGGTTGTGCTGTCCGGCATTTCCGCAGACACAGATCAGCCTGATTCCACAGCAGCTGGTAACGGAACAGACGGTGAGCGCGCCTCTGACGGTGCCCGGAGATACCATACAGAATGAGGAAATGGTCGGAGAAAAAGTTACTTTGGAAAATTCGACCGCGGAAGCGATACAGATTTCAGGCGAGGCAGTACAGAACACTGGAGATGATCGTAGTCCGGTAGAGGCACTTTCGCAGGGGATATCTGCAACTATCGATGCAACCCCGGAAATGTTTGCAACTCACAGTACACGAACCTTGAAAACACTGTCCGGTATGGTGTTGCCGTATCTGTGGATCCTTGGATTCTGCGGGTTCGCCGGTTATCATCTGTTTTCCTATCTGCGGATGTATTATCGCCTGCGTCAGCCGGAAAACGGCGTTCATAAAGTAGAAGAAGGAATTTGTGAGATTAAGGGTGGTCACCTGTCCTTTGTCATGGGGATCCTACATCCGACCATTTATCTGTCGGCGGAGCTTGCCGGGGAGAGCAGAGAAGTAGTGTTGTGCCATGAGAGGGTGCATTTGCAGAGGAGAGACTATCTGATCAAACCGGTAGCGCTTTTTATCTGCTGTGTGCATTGGTTTAATCCCCTGGTGTGGCTGGCATTTTACTTGATGAATATGGACTGTGAGATGTCCTGCGACGAAAAAGTGGTAAAGCTTTTGGGAGAGGAAAGCAAAAAGGTCTATTCTTATACACTGCTGGAGGAAGCCAGCGACGGCAGGTGGAGAAAATACCGCGGCGGTACGATCTGTGCGCTGTTATCCTTCGGAGAGGATCATGTGAAGAACCGGATCCGTCATGTGTTGGATTATCGCAAGCCTCCGTTCTGGATCCTTATTGGTGCAACGGCTGTGATCGCAGTGCTCATCCTCTGCCTGTGCAGTAATCCGGGAGGAGGCCGTAGTGAGGACAAACTTCCTACGGAGACTGCAGCGTCTGCGCAGAACGAGCCGGTGGATATCAGCGATACGGAGTATTCCGGGGAGGATTCCTGGACACAGAAGGAATGGGATGCTTATGCGGAAAAGCTGTCTTGGGCAACGTTTGAGACACGATCCGATTTCGCGGAATTTTATTCTCCCGAGAGGATCGAGAATACCCATTCCTTTGCACAGGAGAAGGGATGGTATGTTAATCACAGAAGGTATGCCGGAAGTCCTGCAAGCTGGGAAATGTTTCAACTCAGCCGTCTGGAGGAGCGACTCGGGTCGGAGAATCACAGATTCTACGAGGATTATAAGGACCCTGTGACGGCAGCAAAGCAGCTCCTTTCGCTGGGAAAGGGTACCGGTGAGGTGACGGAAGTCCTCTACGAGGCGGCAAGACAGTACCAGCTCTATGGCGATGACCGTATGGGAGAAGGATCGGTGGTCAATGTGGAGTATACTTTTGAGAAGGATGGTTCTGTGATCGAGATTCCTATGGTGCTGGCGGAGGAGGAACAGAAGATCTGGCTGTTGTCTACCGGAGATGTGAGTGCGGCAGCAAAGCAGAAGATCGGACCGCTCCCGGGAGAGCAGTCTGCACGGAAAGTCTATGTGGAATATGAAGCGTATTCCCCGGAAAATATGCCGGCAGGACAGTATACAGAGTATCTGGAGACGAAGATCGGAAGTTATTCCGGTTCCGGTATTCATATTCAGGTATCCAGCTGTGGAATCTACGTGATGTATAATCATACCTTCCGGTGTGTGTCTGCGGATGGCATCCCGGAAAATATGGCATCGGCTGCAATCTGTGACCGGACTTACTACTGTACTTCCAACGCTTATAACGAGAAGGTGCAGGAGGACAGCAGTATCGGCTGGATGGGCAGCAGGGTATTCTATATGACAGAAGCGGCGGAGCATTTACAGGAGGACGGGAAACCTACACTGTATACGGTGAAGAACTGCAGCCTGGCAGGTGATACCGGATGGGAATTGACCGGGGAAGAAACGGCAGAACCTGTGCTTCCGTTTTCCATGAAAGTACAGAATGGTTTCGTGACGGTCTATAACGGCAACGGAGAACTCTATCAGCAGTATTCCATCAGTGGTCTGGACGCCGGAGCTGACAGGCTGGATCAGGTGTCAAGGGACCGGTATGCTGTGGAATGGCGGGAAGATATTTTATCTCATCCCGGTATGGTATGCGATGTGTCCCAGAGAACTTTTTCTGAGACCTATGCACTGATCGATCTGGATGGAGATGCGACAGCGGAGCGGATCACACTACAAACAGACGCCTGGAAGAACGTGGAAGGAAACAGCCCGGTGAATTACACCTTCGGAGTGGAAGGTAACAATGTAGACCGCCATGCAAGACTGTTGGACAACAGCATTCTCGCTTACAGTCCGGATGGGGAGCAGATCGTGATCGCACTGTATGAGACCGGAGATGATGCAAAAGCGAGAACCGTATTCTTCACCTACGATGGGGAAAAATTACAGGAGACCGGAAGTCTGGAGGCGGACATCCGACGGTGCCAGTACTGGATCCTGGATGCGGCACCGGAGGGACAGTGGATACTTCTGGAAGAATAAAAAATATGTCACTGAATGAATACGTGAGGGAAACCTTGGAAAAAGCAGTGATGTAGGAAACTCCGGGGTTGACAAAATCCGTATTTTTGCATATCTTATTTAGTAGGAATTATCATATATGCAGTAAAGGCATGGAGCAGGAAAAGTACTTTTCGGTGGGACGCCAGAGAGAAGCTGTTAGAAGCTGGGAGCGGCTTTCGTCTGAGGAAAAGGAAGTGCGCCTGTGAGCTGATCCGGGGAACAGACATAAGTATCCGGATCCGGTAAGCACCCGTTATGTGCACGGTGTTCTACACAGGATGTACAACGCCAGAGTGAAGGGCATTGTCCCTTAAGTAGAGTGGAACCGCGGATAAATTCGTCTCTAAGAGAAGAGTTTGTTCGCGGTATTTTTTTCGAGGTGAGAACATGGGCATCATCAAAAATTTAAAAGAAGAAGTCCGTATTATCAAGGAACGTGATCCTGCGATCCATTCCTCCATGGAGGTTCTTTTGTATCCCAGCTTCAAGGTCATGATCCATTACAGACTGGCGCATAAGCTGTACCTGAGCGGCCATTATTTTTTGGCGCGGTATATCTCCCAGCGGGGCGTGCGCAAGACCGGCATCGAGATCCATCCCGGTGCACAGATCGGCAAGGGATTTTTCATCGATCACGGTAACGGTGTCATCATCGGTGAGACCACCATTATTGGCGACAATGTGACCCTGTATCAGGGCGTGACCCTGGGAGGTACCGGTAAGGAGCACGGCAAACGTCACCCCACCATCGGCAACAATGTCATGATCAGTGCGGGAGCGAAAGTCCTGGGATCCTTCACCATCGGAGATAATTCGAAGATCGGTGCCGGAAGCGTAGTCTTAAGTGAAGTGCCACCCGGATCCACGGTGGTAGGTGTGCCGGGACGCGTTGTAAAGCGTAACAACGCAAGCCTTCCCCAAGAGACCATGAACCAGACGGATCTCCCCGATCCGGTACGGGAAGATATCACGGTATTGCAGCGTGAGAATTCCGAACTGACCAACCGGGTACTGGAAATGGAAGATGAATTAAAGCAGCTGCGCAGGCTGGTGGTAATGAGTGCGGAGACCGGGGAACAGCCCCAATCTGCAGAAAATGACAAGACAGTGTGATAAAATAAAGATATATCATTGCAAAAATCGCAATTAGGAAAGGATAAACAATGAGCATTCAAATCTACAACACCTTAAGCAAGAGAAAAGAAGAATTCAAGCCCTTAGAGCCCGGCAAGGTAAAAATGTATGTCTGCGGACCTACCGTATACAACCTGATCCATATCGGAAATGCCCGCCCTATGATCGTATTTGATACCGTGCGCCGTTACATGGAATACAAGGGATATGAAGTGAACTATGTATCCAACTTCACGGATGTGGACGATAAGATCATCAAAAAGGCCAACGAAGAGGGCGTCGAGCCCGGCGTGATCTCAGAGCGTTACATCGCAGAGTGCAAAAAGGATATGGAGGGCATGAACATCAAGCCCGCTACCAAGAACCCCAAGGCTACCGAAGAGATCGGCGGCATGCTGGATATGATCCAGACACTGATCGATAAGGGACATGCCTATCCCGCAGCAGACGGTACCGTATATTTCCGTACCAGAAGCTTCAAGGACTACGGTAAGCTTTCCCATAAAAATCTGGATGATCTCCAGGGCGGTAACCGTTCTCTGTTAGTCTCCGGTGAGGATCAGAAGGAAGATCCCTTAGATTTCGTACTGTGGAAGCCGAAAAAAGAAGGCGAGCCTTATTGGGATTCCTGCTGGTGTCAGGGACGTCCCGGCTGGCACATCGAGTGCTCCGTCATGAGTAAGCGTTATCTCGGCGAAGAGATCGATATTCATGCCGGCGGAGAGGATCTGATCTTCCCTCATCATGAAAATGAGATCGCACAGTCCGAGGCAGCCAATGACAAACCTTTTGCAAAATACTGGATGCACAATGCTTTCCTGAACATTGATAACCGCAAGATGTCCAAATCCCTGGGCAATTTCTTCACTGTCCGGGAGATCTCCGAAAAATACGATCTGCAGGTACTGCGTTTCTTCATGCTGTCCGCGCATTACAGAAGCCCGCTGAATTTCAGCGCTGACTTGATGGAAGCTGCGAAGAACGGCTATGAGAGAATCGTCACCAGCGTGGACAATCTGAAGTTCTTACTGGAAAAGGCAGCAGATACCGAAATGACCGAGGAAGAGAAGAAGTTACTTACCGAGGCACAGGGCTTTGAGACCAAGTTCGACGAAGCCATGGACGATGATTTCAACACCGCAGATGCACTGGCAGCTATTTTTGAACTGGTAAAATTCGTGAATTCCAATGCCAAGGCTGAGAGCAGCAAGGCATTCCTGGAAGCATTAAAGCAGGAGATCGTGACTCTGTCCGATATCTGCGGACTGATCGTGGACAAAAAAGCAGAGATGTTAGACAGCGACATTGAGGCACTGATCGAGGAGCGTCAGGCAGCCAGAAAGGCGAAGAACTTCGCAAGAGCCGACGAGATCCGTGATGAACTGTTAGCTAAGGGCATTGTACTGGAAGATACCAGAGAGGGTGTAAAATGGAAGAGAGCATAACCCTTCTTACTAAGATCAAGCAGACCTTCGACTGCGAGGGGCAGGATGTCCGGGCATATTCTCCGCTGACATTAGCCTACATCGGAGACGGGATCTATGAACTGGTGATCCGGAGCATTGTGGTGGAACGTGCCAACCGCTCCGCCAATGACCTGCATAAAAAGACAACACGCTATGTAAAAGCACCGGCGCAGTCCGCCATGATCGAGGCACTGCTTCCGGAGCTGACGGAGGACGAGGAAGCGGTGTACCGCAGAGGACGCAACGCCAAATCCTACACCACGGCGAAAAATGCTTCTGTGGCAGACTACCGCAGGGCTACCGGATTTGAAGCACTGATGGGGTATCTGTACCTGACGGGGCAGACAGACCGGATGCTTGACCTGATCAAAGACGGTATCCGCCTGGCAGGTCTGGAGATCTGAGTGTAATGTAACGCATGTGACAGGAAAGTAATACGTAATGAGAAAGTAATATGTAATGAAAAAGTAATATGTAATTAAGAAAGTAATGCATAATAAGAAAGCAATACGTAATAAGAAAGGACAAGCATGGGATATCAGGAATTTACCATAGAGGGCAGAAATGCCGTGATCGAGGCATATCGTTCGGGCAAACCCATTGACAAGCTGTTCATTTTGGATGGCTGTCAGGACGGTCCGATGATGACCATCAAAAGAGAAGCAAAAAAACATGACACGTTAGTAAAGTATGTGACCAAGGAGCGCCTGGATCAGTTATCCGAGACCGGAAAACATCAGGGCGTCATCGCTTATGCGGCGGCTTATGAGTACGCGGAGGTAGATGACATCCTGGAAGCAGCGAAGAAAAAGGGTGAGCCGCCCTTTATTTTCCTGCTGGATAATATCGAGGATCCCCATAATCTGGGAGCTATCATCCGTACCGCCAATCTGGCAGGTGCTCATGGCGTCATTATCCCGAAGAACCGTGCAGCGGGACTGACCGCTACGGTAGCGAGAACCTCCGCCGGAGCACTGAACTATACGCCGGTGGCAAAGGTGACGAACCTGGCGAAGACTATTGAAGACCTGAAAAAGGAAGGTCTGTGGTTCGTGTGCGCGGATATGGGCGGGACTACCATGTACGATCTGGATCTGAAGGGCCCCATCGGTCTGGTCATCGGCAACGAGGGCGAGGGCGTAGGCCGTCTGGTGAAGGAAAAATGCGACATGGTGGCGTCTATTCCCATGAAGGGCGACATCGATTCCTTAAATGCTTCCGTAGCAGCAGGCGTACTGGCTTACGAGATCGTACGTCAGAGACTGCAGGCATAACAGGACGCTGCATTCGGGAACAGGATATCAAAGGGGAAAGAATGACAGAACGTTTCAAATATGAAGATATGACAGATGAGGAACTCATCGACCAGCTGCGGGAAGGCGACAGGCAGGTGATGGACTACATTTGTGACAAGTATAAAAATCTGGTGCGCAGCAAAGCAAAATCCATGTATATCCTGGGCGGAGACAGTGAGGATCTGATCCAGGAGGGGATGATCGGGCTGTTCAAGGCAGTGAGGGATTACGACTGCGGCAGAGACGCCAGCTTTTACACCTTTGCGGATCTATGTATCAGCAGACAGATGTATACGGCGGTGCAGGCATCGCAGCGGCTGAAGCACACACCGTTAAATACCTATGTCTCCCTGGACAGCCATGGAAGAACAGAAGAGGACAGAGATCCGGAGACGCAGACACTGGCGGAGCTTCTGGCGGATAAGACCGGCAGGAATCCAGAGGAACTTTTTCTGGATAAGGAGAGAGTGGCCTATCTGGAGAAAAGGATCGCCACGGAGCTGAGTGAACTCGAGCGTCAGGTACTGGATCTCTATATTACGGGAATGAGCTACACACAGATTGCGAAGGTGCTCAGGAGGAGTGAAAAAGCAACAGAAAATGCGTTGACCCGTGCAAAGCAGAAAATCCGCGGCTTTATAAGCAAAGAATCGAAATTTTAGATTTATTTAATGGATTTTCGCGATTCGTTAGTGGTAACATACTACTATACAGATGCTTACGTGGGAAAGGCGCGGGAATATATGGAAAAATTCAGTGTAAAAAAACCGTTTACAATTCTGGTGATGGTAGTTGCCATTATTATTCTGGGATTTGTAAGCTTATCGGGAATGACAACGGATCTTCTGCCCAAGATGAGTCTGCCGTATTTACTGGTGATCACGACTTATCCGGGAGCGAGTCCGGAGAAAGTGGAGTCCAGTGTGAGCGAACCTGTGGAAAGCGCATTGGGCTCCATTTCCGGTGTAAAGAATGTATATAGTATGTCCTATGAAAACTACGGGATCGTAGAACTGGAATTCGCAGACGGAACGGATATGGATTCCGCCATGGTAAAGGTATCCAGTGCATTGGACAGTGTGAAATCAGCATTGCCGGAGGAATGCGGTTCACCGAATATCATGGAGATCAGCATGGATATGATGGCTTCCGTGTATCTGGCGGCATCTTATGAAGGTAAGGATATTCAGGAGACCTCACGGTTTGTTGAGGACACCCTGATCCCCTATCTGGAACGACAGGAGGGCGTGACCAGTATCTCTGATATCGGAATTGTGGAGAATTCCATCTCCGTGGATCTGAATCAGGATAAGATCGATACATTGAACGAAAAAATCTTGGCGAAGACCAATGATGCTTTTGCGGATGCAGTGGATCAGCTGAATGATGCGAAGAAGCAGCTGCTGGAATCAGAGCAGAAGCTGGCAGACAGCACGCAGGAGTTGGTCGACGGACAGAAGGATATTGACGACGGCAGGACGAAGTTAGACGATGCACAGAAGGAACTGGACGAGCAGAAGGAAAAGCTGGAAGATGCCAAGGATTCCCTGGAGGATCAGAAGAAGGATACCGAGAATAAGCTGGCGACCGCCAGCCAGGCACTGGATCAGCTGAATGCACTGCAGACAGACCTGCTGACGTTACAGGCGCAGGAAGCATCACTGAAGGCGACGATCACCCAGATAGAAAAATCCCTGGAAGAACAGCGCAAGACTACGAATGATATTCCGGATGTAGTAGCCGGATTAGATCAGATGAGCACAGTCTTGACATCTTCTCAGATGGAAAATATGACGGGAATGGATAGTGCAACGGTTAATACAATGCTTGGATCATCCGGTATGAGTCTTCAGAGTCTTGGAATAGCTGAAACGGCATGGGATGCCCTGACGCCCGAAGGACGAAAAGAACTTTTGCAGAAAACAGCAGCCGGATATCAGACCCAGAAGGCTCTGTTATCCGGGTATGATGACTACGTATCTTCCCTGAACAGCCTTCAGGTCGAGAAAGCCGGTGTACAGGCAGCGGTATCCGCAGCAGAAGCGGAGCTGAAGAAGAGCGGTGTTTCCTATACGGATATTGAAAAGGCAAAAATCGAGGCGGCAGCAGGCTTTGGTGCGGCTTCTGCACAGATCTCTTCCGGACAGAGTGCGCTGAATTCCGCCCAGACAACCATTGACAGTAACAAGGAAAGCCTTAATTCTGCCCAGGATCAGATCACAGAGGGCTGGGATTCCATTGCGGATGCGAAAAAGCAGCTGGCAGACGGCTGGGATCAGTATAATACCTCTCTGGAGAATTTTGAGGTGCAGAAGGCGGAGGCACTTCGTAATGCCAATGCAGACCAGCTGGTGAATATGCAGACACTGTCACAGCTCATCTATGCACAGAATTTTGCCATGCCGGCAGGATATCTGGATGATGCGGAGGACAATTCCTGGCTGCTTAAGATCGGAAGCAATTATGAAAGTGTGGACGAACTGTCCAATATCGTGCTTACCAATATCGAAGATATCGGAGATGTACGGCTGTGCGATGTGGCAGACATCACGGTGATCGATAACGCCGGTGACAGCTATGCCAGACTGAATGGTCAGAGCGCGGTGGTGCTGTCTGTGTTCAAAAGCTCCACAGCGGGAACAAATGAGGTGAGTAAAAACATCGCTGCTGCAATTTCAGAGCTGGAAGAGCAGTATCCCGGACTGTCGGTACTGACATTGATGGATCAGGGCGATTACATAACTATGATCATAAATGGCGTATTGCAGAGCATGATCGTAGGTGCAGCACTGGCGATCCTGATCCTGGCGCTGTTCTTAAAGGATGTAAAACCCACCATCGTTGTAGCTGTCAGCATTCCCTTGTCTGTTCTGACGGCATTGATATTAATGTATTTTACAGGCATTTCACTGAACATGATGTCGTTATCGGGTCTGGCACTCGGAATCGGCATGCTGGTGGATAACTCCATCGTCGTGATCGAGAATATCTATCGTCTGCGGTCTAAGGGAGTCGGCGCAGCGAGAGCAGCGGTACAGGGTACGAAACAGGTGGCAGGTGCGATTATTGCTTCCACCCTGACAACAGTCTGCGTATTCCTGCCGATGGTATTTACCGCAGGAACTGTCCGTGAACTGATGATGCCCATCAGTCTGACAATCATATTTACCCTGGCGGCATCGCTGTTGATCGCCATGACCGTAGTGCCGGCAGCGGGTTCGACCCTGCTTCGTAATTCCAAAGAGAAGAAGCATCCGTTCTTTGACAAGGTGCAGGATATCTATGGGAAAATGCTGGCATTCTGCCTGAAAGTGAAGGTCGTGCCTCTTGCCATTGCCATCGGTCTGCTGGTATACAGTATCTGGGCGGTCATGCGGATGGGTATCGTCATGATCCCGGATATGACCTCCAACCAGATTGAGATATCTGTGCAGATGCCGGAGGATACGGATAAGGAAGAATGCTACAAGAGGGCTGACCAGGTGCTGGATGCCATGACGACCATAGATGGCATCGGAGATGTAGGTGCCATGGCAGGTGGAGATACCACCCTGGTGGCTTCTTCTTCCGGTATGTCAGACAACACCTACGATCAGTTTACATTTTTGGTGCTGACAGAGAATGAGAATGCCGGAAAAGAAGAAGTAAACAGAATCTGCAGGGAGATTGAAGAACGCACAGCGGATATTGACTGTGAACTGACGATATCAACGGGAATGTCTGAGATGAGCACTATGATGGGTTCAGGATTATCTGTTAAGGTATATGGCGATGATCTGGATACCCTGACGAAGATCACGCAGGACATCTGCGATCTGGCTGCTACGATCCCGGGCTATGAAAATATTTCCAACGGGCAGGAAGAGCCGGATCAGGTCATCCGTCTGGTACTGGATAAAGATGCTGCCATGCGCAAAGGTCTGACGGTTGCCCAGATTTTTTCCGAACTGAACGGAAAGCTGACGGAGAGTACCGATGCCGCCACTGTGACCATAGACGGCGAGGATATGAAGATCGTCGTAAAGGATGGAAGAGAACCGCTGACCCGTGAGAATCTCCTGGACTATAATTTTGAGATCCAAACCACGGATGATAACGGCAACACTGTCACAGAGGATCATCCGCTGTCTGAGTTCGCCACACTGGAGCTGGAGGATGGTGTGCAGAGCATCAACCGTGAGAATCAGAGCCGCTACATGACGGTGACAGCCACTGTGGCGGAGGGAAGCAATGCCACCCTTTTGTCCAGAGAATTGCAGCCATTGATCGATGCGTATGAATTGCCGGATGGTTATACCATTGACACTGCCGGAGAATCCGATATGGTCAATCAGATGGTGATCCAGATGAGTAAGGTATTGCTCTTAGGTCTTGCCCTGATCTATCTGGTCATGGTGGCACAGTTCCAAAGCCTGCTCAGTCCGTTTATTGTATTATTCACAGTACCTCTTGCGTTCACGGGTGGTCTGATAGGATTACTGCTTATGAATGAGCCGTTGTCTGTTATGGGTATGATGGGCTTCGTCGTGCTGCTGGGTACGGTTGTCAACAACGGTATTGTGTTCGTGGATTATGCGAACCAGCTCCGTATGGGAGGACTGGAACGCAGAGAGGCACTGATTGCTACTGGCAAGACCAGAATGCGCCCGATCCTGATGACGGCGCTTACCACGATCCTGGCAATGGCGAGTCTCCTGTTCGGAGATGACCTCTCCAGCCAGATGTCCAAGGGCATGGCGATCGTAGTGGCGGGAGGACTTGCCTATGCCACCCTGATGACGCTGTTCATCATCCCTGTCATGTATGATATCCTCTTCAAGAGAAAGCCTCTGCAGGTGGATATCGGCAGTGAGAACCTGGATGACGTACCGGATGATGCGGCGGATTACCTGAAGCAGGAGGAGCAGAAGGAACTGGAGCAGCAGGAGGCAACACAGAAAGACGAGAAAAATCCTAAATAGTTATAAGTGTAGCAAAAAAAGCAAAAAAAGAAAAAATTTGTGTTGACAAATATAGATTGCTTTGTTACAATGAATCACGGTGATTGCGTTAGCAGTCACGTGATGCTGCTGTGGCTCAGTCGGTAGAGCGTCGCATTGGTAGTGCGGAGGTCACGGGTCCGATTCCCGTCAGCAGCTCTTTTGAAAAGCGTGGAAACCTTGAAAATACAAGGTTTCCACTTTTTTTTGTGTGCCTAAAAGTTTGTAGACAGTTGTAGACAGCTTATAATGCTTTTGAAATCAAGTCATACGTTTCGTTATCTGTCAGTGGATTGAACAAATACTCCAGTGTGGTTGCAAGGGAACTATGCCCTAACATTTCACGAATACAGTCTAATGGTACACCGCTTTTATTCAGATTACTGGCATAGGTCTTACGGATCTTGTGGGACGATTTCAAGGGCACACCATTATAGTTTGCGTATTTCCGCAGTATACTGGCAATACGGATAGAAGTAATCCGTTTCCCGTCCCTTGTAAAGATATACTTATCCGTCCTGTCGATTTTATTTAAAATCTCTACCGCTTTCGGAACGACCACAACAACTCTGTCACGGTTGGTTTTCGTATGCTCTACTACAGAATAGCTGTTATCTGTCTGGTCTCTTATCTCTTCACGAACAATATGTAAATGGCTTGTGTCGCACCAGTCCTCCCATTTTAACGCAACCAGTTCTCCTACACGCAGACCCAACAGAAAATTTAACTTTACCGCTAAATAGGAAGTGTCGGAAGTTTCTGTATACAAACGGTCTAGGAAAGCGTTAATGCTTGCTAATTCCTCTGTGTTGTAAGTTTCTGTCTTACCTGTCTTTTTTACCACTTGTCTGAATTTCACAAGAATCTGAACATTTGCAAGCGGGTTCTCTGTAAGATACTTCTTTCGGATAGCATAGGCATACATTCCGTTAAGGATGGTTTTTGCATTGCACCATTCTTTCCTTGAAAGATTGAACTCACGGACAATGCGGTTACATTCCTGTTCTAACAAAAGTTCATCGATTGTAGGTAACAGCATCCCATCCAACGTAGAAACAGCAAAATATTTATTGTAGTGTTGTTTATGCCGTTTAATCGTGTTCGGACTGTTTGTGACCGTGGACTTATAGTTCAGCCATTCAACGAAAAGTTCGTGAAATGTCAAATTGTCAATGTGCGATTTGGAAAAGTAGATAGGGATTAACTTATCTAACAGTTCCTCTTTTGTCGGTGCCTTGAGATTTTTACGTTTCCCGTTCCTGTCAAGGTAACTTGTTTGCCACCGCCCATTTTCGGTTTTGGGTGGTGTAAGAGTGTAAGGATGTTGTTTTTCAACCTTTTCACGCAGTGTTGCCATAATCTCATTATGCACGCCGCCTGTTTCCAACATAGCGTTTTCATAAGTAAATTGCAATATATTTTTATCTAATTGCATACCTTTTTTTGGCTTTAGGGGAGAATATAAGCAAAGTGTCTAGGTATTTAGTGCTCTAGGAATTTAGGTGTTTCGGAGTTAAGGAAGCTAGGAATAACGATGTCCCCTTTTGCTTTTCCTTTCATTTTGATGAGTACTATACAAAAATAGAAAGAAAAAGAGTTTCGTTTCTTTTTGAGACATATATCTTGAGCAGATTATATAGCGCGGAAACCAACAGTGTACCTGTCTTTAGAGCTTTTATGTGTTTTATTTTTCTGAGTAGTGTTTTGTTTTCTAAATTAACGATTTGTTTTTCTAAATTTGTTTTCCGCTTTCTTAGGATAGCTATTTTAATTTCTAATTTTATATTTTCCAAAATCAAAAATGATGTTGATGAAAGAACGATTTTATTTTCTAAAACTATCGACTCCTTTTTCTACTTTTTGTTTGCCGGAGATTTTCACACAGCACGAATAGCGAATAAAAGTGAATCAATTTTCATTTTAAAGAATACACGCTTTTTTAAGTGCGTTTTTAAAACATATTTTGTGAACATATTCTTGAAGTT
>ERZ1026894.845-NODE-845-length-20500-cov-4.082612_pt1 | contig 20500 bp, 13 predicted proteins | sample MGYA00380177_ERZ1026894 | MGnify/ENA primary metagenome ERZ1026894 (study PRJEB33269, sample SAMEA4719813) | human gut metagenome | biome: human-associated habitat; feature: organic feature; material: feces | place: Cameroon | collected 2013-10 ... | reverse complement strand
AGTTCCGCAAGCGAAACCTCCTGACTGTAGCTGTAGACGAGGAACGCCAGAGTCGATGCGACTGCGACGACTTCCATCAGCGGCGACATCAGCAGCTGTGCGCGGATCGCGCGGACCACGGTTTTGAAGTAGTGGCGGTTTGCCGTTTCAAAGCGTTCCACCTCCCGTTTCTCCGCATGGTACGCCTTGACGACCATGATTCCGGAGAACACCTCGTGCATTCGCGTGACGACGTCGGCGATCTGCTTGAAGGACTTCTGGTAAACCTTGCGGATTTTGCGTCCGAGAATCGCGACCGGCAGAATGCAGAGGGGCATTCCGATGAACAGGATCAGCACCAGCGACCAGCGTCCGGACTGCACGCTTGCGTAAACGATCGCGGCTGCGCAGGCGAGAATTTCAATCGGGCAGCGCGTGGCGTCCGCAATGACGTTCGCCACGCTCGATTCAATCGCCGAAGTGTCGTTCGTCGCGCGGCTGATCAGCTGTCCGACGTCCGTCTTGCCGTAGAAGCGGATCGACTGGTTGATGAGTTTTGCGAAAATCTCCGAGCGCAGGTCCGCCACGACGCGCGTGCCGACCCAGCGGGTGCAGTAGTGGTTGATGTACGTCGCCAGATTTTTGAGCGCCCAGAGCAGGATGAATCCGAGGCAGAACATCGAGAAGAACTGCCATGTGATTTTGCCTGTTTCCGTTTCCGCGGGGAAGGTGAGCAGGGCGGTGTCCGAGGCGGTCTTCATCAGCTGGACGTCGCCTTTGTCGTAGCGCAGCTGAAGCGAGGAGAGTCCGACGGCGCGGAGGGTTTTGTTCGCCTTCCCGATCTCTTTTTTGATCTTGGAGGTCTCTTCCTGCCGGGGCTTGTCGATGAGTTTGCGGACGGCTTCGAGCTTCTGCTCTTCGCTGCCTGCGGTCTGGACGGAGGCGACGATCCGCTCCGCCGTCAGTTTCTCCTCCGTCCGGGTTGCGCGGCTGGTGAAATCGACTCCGGACATCAGGCTCGGAATGAGCATCAGACTCCCGAACAGGGAGCCGCCGACGATGAAGCCGGCGATGATGCCCACCGTCATGCGTCCCCAGTAGGGCTTGACATACCGGAGCAGACGCCAGTATGTCTGCCGTTTGGCTTCCTGTGTGTTATCCATTATTTGAGTGCGGCTTCAATGGTTGCAACCACGTATTCGCGCATCGCGGTTGTGGATTCCGGATAGATCGGGAGCGCGAGAATTTCATCGGCGACCGCTTCGCTGACCGGGAGGTCGCCCTTGCGGTATCCCAGCGGAGCGAAGCATTCCTGCATGTGAAGCGGAACGGGGTAGTAGATGTCGCAGCCGACTTTGGCCGCCTGGAGAGCCGTCTTGACCGCGTCGCGTTTGCCGCCCTTGACGAGGATCGAGAACTGGTTGTAGATGTGACGCGTGGTGTATGGCGCTTCGGAGGGGAGAACCACCTGGTCGCCGATCTGGCTTGCCGCGAAGAGTTTGCGGTATTCATCGGCGTTCTTCTGACGTGCCGCGGACCAGTCGTCAAGGTGTTTGAGCTTGAGGGAGAGGACGGCCGCCTGGAGCGCGTCAAGACGGAAGTTTCCGCCGATGTAGTGGTGATAGTACTTCGGATTCATGCCGTGGTTGCGGAAAACCTTGAGCTTTTCCGTGCGTTCCGCGGAGTTTGTGACGACCATGCCGCCGTCGCCGAATCCGCCGAGGTTCTTGCTCGGGAAGAAGGAGAAGCAGCCGTAGTCGCCCATGGAGCCCGCGCGGCGTCCCCTGTATTCGGAACCGATCGCCTGCGCGGCGTCTTCAATCACGATGAGATTGTGCTTCTTTGCGATTTCCAGAATCGGATCCATCTCCGCCGTCTGTCCGAACAGATGAACCGGGATGATCGCTTTCGTGCGCGGATTGATTTTTTCTTCGATTTTCGAGGCGTCGATGTTGAAGGTGACCGGGTCGATATCGACGAAGACGGGAGTCGCGCCGACGCGGGCGATTGCTCCGGCGGTCGCAAAGAAAGTGAACGGAGTGGTGATGACTTCGTCGCCGACGCCGATTCCCTCGACCATGAGGGAGATGAGCAGGGCGTCGGAGCCGGAGGAGACGCCGCACGCTCCGGCGGCGTTGCTGTATGCGGCAACTTCGGACTCGAAGTTCGCGACTTTCGCGCCGAGAATGAACATCTGGGAATCGCAGAGCTCTTCCATCTCTTTCATGATTTCCGGTTTCATGGCGGCAAACTGTCCTTTCAGATCGAGAAGAGGGACCTGCATGATAATATTCCTTTCAGTGAAGTTTCAAATTCTGCTCTTTTAAAAGATAATATACACCATGAAAGCGTTTTTTCATGGTGTATTGCAGAATTATTATGTTTTTTTATTTCATCGGAATCTGCTGCCGAGGTGCATCCTGCTTCGGAAAGTCTTCGGGAGAGAGGCGGACTCCGAGGAGAAAGCGGTCCTTGTCGAACTTGAGCGAACCCGTCGGTACGAATGCTCCCTTCACGTCTTTCTTGAAGAAGGTCGCGAGGTTCTGTCCGTTGCGGAGTCCTTTCGGACAGCGCGTCGTGTCGTCGAGCATCTTTGCTGCGCGGACTTTATCGGCCTTTGGAACAACGAACGCGACGGCGTCGTCAAAAACTTTGACGTAGGTATGGTCTGCATCGGGCGTCTGTGCTTCAATAAGATAGATGTCGTTTCCGGCTTTGCGGATTTTCTCGCCAGTCAGAGCGGCGCGGAGTTTCTTTGCCGTTCCGGGGAGGATTCCGGCGAAGAATTTGAACGCCCCCGTATTTCCGTTATAGGAGAACACCGCTTTGCCTGTCAGATGCCGGGCGCAGACGGTTGAGAAGTCGGCTTCGCTGCCTGCACTCAGAGTGGAAAGCGCGGTCTGTTTCATCTTCTCGTCGACCGGGAGGTCGAGGAGGGCGAGAATTGTTGCATCCGGCAGAACGGAATAGCCGGCGAATGAGGTTTCGGTTTTTCTTCCGCCGAACTGTTTTGCAAGTTCGGAACCCGGTTTGACCGCGACGGATGCGGAGAGGTCGAGCGTGTTGGCGTCGGGGAAGTTTACGTTGAAAAGAATCTCGCCGAACTGCCGCAGGGCGTTGTCGTACTCTTTTTCGAGCTGTTCGGCGTCAAGAGAGGGATTCCTGGTGATCGCATCGGCGATCGCCATGGTGAAACTTGCTTTGACGAGCGGATGCTGCAGGATTGAGTCCGCATCGATTCTCAGCTGAAACGGGATGAGCCCGCGGTATTCCGGGAAGAGGTTTGCCGCCTGTTTCTCAAGCATTTTGTTGTAGAGCGGATTCGGCTGATAGAGCACCGCGCGTCCGTCCGGAAGCTTCAGCATGGCGAGCGATTTGTCCTGCATGACGGCGTTCGGACGGAGCGAAACCGCCGCGGCGTAGAAGAGATCGTCCATGTCGAACGGTTCGGCGTCCATCGGATCTTTTGCGCCGGAGAAGACCGTCACGGTGACCGGACGGGAAATGTCGACTGCGGCGAACTGCGGGTTCATCGCGATTGCGGCGGAGCCCATCATGACGGTACCGGCAATTTCGGGGGCGATTTTTGCCGCGAATGTGGAAGCGGAGTTGAGGAAACCCGTGAGGGATGTGATGTTCAGACGCAGGACTTCTCGTGGTTGTCCGGCGGAAGCGGAGAGCATCAGCATGACTGCGCACACGGTGAAGAGGCTCTTGAGAATCTGTTTTTTCATGGCTGTTCCTTTCTGTTGTCAGGAAAACGATAATTCCGTTTTCGGAAAAATCAATTGCGGGAAACGGATTTTCCGGTAATTTTTTTTCACCGACCGTAAACTCTGCGGAGCATGGCGAGGATTTTCGGCGTATCCTTGCTCCAGAAGTAAATGGTGCGGATGTCGAAGTAGCGGCCTTCGTAGTTTCGGAATCCGGCGGTGGCGTTGGTGCCCTGCTGGAAAATGAGCTCCGGAGTGGTTCGCGCGAGCTTTTCGAATCCGGCCAGCTGTTCTTTTGTTTCGAAGCTGACGGTTGCCTTGCGGAGTTTTCCGCGGGCGCAGAGAATCGCAAGGTAGGGCTCGGGATTGAGCTGCATCTGAAGGTCGGGAGTGATGATCGACGTCTCGTTTGCCGCCTGGATTAGCTCCTGGACGCGGTTGTAGCATGCGTCGTCGTCGGGCAGATCGGGAAAGAGAGCGGGCGCGCAGGCGGTCAGCCCGGCGAGCAGGGGCATGGAAAGAGAAAGAAGGGCGCGTTTGCAGACTGTCATGGTTGATACCTCCGTTTTTTCTGAAATATTGCATGAAATCCGGAAAAATCAAGAACAGTTTTCTTTCGTCTTGAAAAATCTTGAATATTTATTGAAAAGAAGTTTGCGTTCTTCCCGAATAGTGATATAGTATAAAGTGTTTTCACGGGCCCTTAGCTCAGTCGGTTAGAGCAGGTGACTCATAATCACCGGGTCGCTGGTTCGAGCCCGGCAGGGCCCACCAATATCCTTTTGAACGCTCGCAGGTTATGATGAAATGCCGTTTTGTTTGCCTGATTCCTTTGATGTTTCTTGCCGGATGCGCAGGTCTCCCGGACGGTGAGCCGCCGCGGAATCCCGCGGGACGTTCGAGTGTGCCGCAGGGCTGTACGCGTGAAATGGCGGAGTCGTCGTTCGCCGCTTCGCTGACCCGGTTCGCAGTCCGGCAGGGCATCGTCCCGGTTCGTTATTACGCCATGCCGGACGTCCCGCTGAGCCTGCTGCGTCTTCTTGATCCCGAACTGTTTCAGCGGACGGAGGCGAATTCGTATGAGTATCTTCTGATTTCCGTTTCGCGCGATTCCGCCTGGACCCTTTCCCTGAAGCGGAAGGGAGCGGATGATTTCCTCTGGACCCGCACGATACGGGTTCAGTGAATTACCGGTTCCGCCACGAACGCTTCCAGCGGTGCAGTTCTCGGAACACGGACGGAGTCTGTCCCGTCTGAGCCTGAAAGAACCTGCAGAAATAGAAACTGTCCTGGAAATCAAGTTTTTCCGCGATCTCCTGAATCTGGAGATCGGTGGAGCAGAGCATTCCTTTTGCCTTGGTGATGAGCAGGTTGTTGCGGTATTGCTTCGGCGGGCAGCCGAACTGTTTGCGGAATTCCTGGAAGAAGAGGGCGCGGGACATTCCGCATCTCCGCGCCAGCTCCGCCGTGTTCAGCGTTGAGTCGAACTTCGTAAGAAGCGGAAGCGCGTTGTTCAGCGGAGATTCCATTTTCCGCAATCCGGAGTCAATGCAGTTGAACGCCCGGCAGAGAATGACGCGGAGCAGCAGTTCCGTGAGCTTTTCCCAGTTCTGCGGCTGCTGAAGCGCAAGGAGGTACGCCTCCTGAACTTCGAGCCGGATCCGGCAGAACGCCTGTTTTTCAAAATGCGCCAGCCGCACTCCGGGAACTTCGGTGTTGTACGGGGTGCGCCGGTACTCCTTCAGAATGCTTTCCGGCAGATGAAACCAGTAGAAATTCCATTCGGGGTCGCCGGCGAAAAGGTGCTGCGGAAGCGGATCGTACAGAACGAGGTCTCCGGCGGTCAGTTGCTGATGAGCGTCTTCGAAAAAGATTTCGCCGGTTCCGCTGACCGTCAGGAGGACTCCCGGACGGTCGATGAAATCTTTCCGCCAGGGGATCCGCTTCGCCTTCTGCCGTTCAAAGCTGGCCCCGATGATCAGTTTTTCCCTGAAATCGGGAGATTGTGTGTTTTGCGTTTCCATGGAATTAATATACAGGACGAAAGCGGCTCTGTCAATCGACGCTCTGCGGAACCGTTTTATTTTTTGTACTGTTGTCCATTTGTTAAATACGGAAATCCATTGTCGTTTCACCTCTTTTGTGCTATAATATTTTCAGAATCACGGAAAAATATTTCAGATGGGAGTACATTATGAACGAAGAAATTCTACGGAAGAAGATTCTCGGCTGCTGGCATGGAAAGAACATCGGCGGAACGCTTGGAGGTCCCTGCGAGGGTTTCCCGGTCGTCAATCACCTGACATTCTATGATCCGGTGCCGGAAGGAGCGATCGCCAACGACGATCTGGAACTTCAGGCGATGTACGCCGCGGCTCTGGATGAAATGGAACGGGTCGAAATCTCCCGCGACGTCCTGGCGGACATCTGGCTCAGACACATGAACTTCCACGTCGACGAGTATGGCGTGGCAATGAAAAACCTCTCGCTCGGAATCCGTCCTCCGTGGTCCGGCGTGTACGACAACCATTTCACGGACGGCATGGGGGCGGCGATCCGCAGCGAGCTCTGGGCGTGTCTTGCGCCGGGCAATCCCGGGCTGGCGGCGGAATTCGCCCGCGAAGATTCCTGCATCGACCACGCCGGAGCCGGAGCGGATGCGGAGATCTTCTTCGCCGCTCTTGAGTCCGGCGCATTCGCCGGAAACGATCTGCGCCTTCTCATTGCGGATGCTTTGAAGTTCCTGCCGGAAGATTCCGCGCTCGGCGAATCCATCCGCAGAACCTGCGAACTCTGGGAGAAACACCGTGACTGGAGAACCGTCCGGGATCTCCTGTTTGAACTCTATGCGACGGAGTTCCGGACTTCCGTTGAAATCAACATCCCGTTTACGGTTCTCGCGCTTCTTTCGGGCGGGGGAGACTTCGGGAAAACAATCTGCGATGCGGCAAACTGCGGAATGGATACGGACTGCACCGCCGCGACCGCCGGCGCAATTCTCGGGATTCTGAACCCGGACGGCATTCCCGCGGAGTGGCTCGCTCCGGTCGGACACAAACTCATCGTCCGCGAAAGCGCAGTCCGCGGACTCCGTTTCCCGGAGACAATCGAGGCGTTCACGGAGCAGATTCTGAACTTGCGGAAACGTCTTGTCCCCTCTGTGAAAACGTATGTCGTTCCGGAGCCGGACTGGACCGCGTTTCAGGTCCCGGCGGAGTATTCCATGAAAAAAAATCTGCACTGGTATCATGTGAATCTGCGCGAACAGAACTGGACGCCGATCCGTCTGCCGATGATTTCCGGCTCCCTGGAGGTTCCGGAGGAGTTCCGCGGAAACGGCGGACAGATTGTTCTCAGGTACCGGTTTGAGCTTCCCGCCGACGGCGTCTATGCCGTTTTGTTCAACACGCCGACTTCGTGTCAGGTTTACCTGGATCCGGAATCGGAGGATTTGCACGACGACCGCGATATGCTGTTCGGACGCCAGCGTCTGTTTCTGGAGCGGGAAATCCGTCCGATGCGCTTCCGCTGTGCGGATCGTCCGCAGATCTTCAATCCGACTCCGGGCGGAGCTCCGCAGAACCAGGTGAAACGTTATCTGAAACTGTCGCGCGGAATGCATACTCTGATCATCGCCCTGGCCCCGCTTCCTTCGGAAGAGCGGATCTACTGGGGAATGGGCATCGCCGAGGACAACCGCTTCCTGACCGGAATTTTCCGCTGAAACAGCAAAGGAAAGGCTGTATGATGAAAAAAACATTCTTTATGTATAAATTCCGCGGATTTACGCTTATAGAACTCCTCATAACGATTGCGATCATCGCGATCCTTGCAGGAATGCTCCTGCCTGGATTGAGCGCGGCGCGGACCGCGGCGGGGCGCACGTCGTGTTCCGGAAACATGAAGCAGGTGTTTTCGGGGATTGCCATGTACAATCTTGACAACGACGACTACATGCCGTCGTTCGTCGGAACGTACGGCTACCACGGAATTTCCTGGCAGATCAGCGCCTACCTGAAGGTTTCCGGTCCCGGAATGGTGACGCGTCCCGTTTACATGGACGAACAGTCGATTGACTTTGAAAAGCCGCGCGGCGTCTTCTTCTGTCCGGCGGTTCCCGAAAATCCAGCCGACTGCGCCTCCTTTTCCGGGAGTCTGCCGTCGACTCAGCGCTATTCATCCAACTACATGCCGACCGCGTGGATTTACACGCCGCCGGATCCTTCGTGGGGAAGTCTGCGCGGCGGCTGGACGAACCGGGATGCGTCGGGGAGCGGATTTTATGAACAGCATATCCGTCTTTCGCGGATCATGAACGGGTCGCTGATCATGGCGGAAGCCGGATGGAGCGGCGCGACCGGAGCAGGAAATGTCGCCTATGCTCTGCCGCGTCTTGCCGACGGACAGTATCCGGGCGATTCATTCTGGAACCAGGACGGCTGTGCAGGATACCGCTGGGTTCCGCTTCATGGACGGCAGGTGAACTGCATTGAAAAAAGCGGAGCCGTCTTTTCCGTTTCACTCGGCTCGGGTCCCGTTACAGACTCTCAATTCAGACGTTTGAAATAACCAAAACAGGAGCTTTTATGATGAAAAAGACAACTCTGATGATCGCACTGGCTGCAATGACTTCGCTGAACCTTTTCGCCGCGGAACCGCAGACGATTCTGCCGTGTCCGGAAAACGTGCCGCTCAAGTGGCGGATGGAAGGAGCTGCAAAAGTGCTGGAGGACGGGTCTGTGGAACTCGTCAGCTCCGGCATGGCGGAACGCCCCGGCGCGATCCGCTGGATGCCCCTCCGGAGCGGAGAAAAATATGTGTTCACCGCGGAGATGAAGGGGGAAAACATTGGGAAAAAACAGCATGAATCCCACGGCGTTGTGTTCGGCGTGTTCGTTGAAATCGACGGCAAGTGGCGGCAGCTGGGCGAAAAGATTGAGCTCACCGGTACATTCGACTGGCTTCCGGTCACCTGCAATGTCGCAATCCCCGCGGAGTTCAAGGGAACTTCGGGCAACCTCATCATAGGGCTTTTCAACGTAGCAGGAAAACTGAATGTCCGGAATGTCCGCATGACGAAACTTGACTGACAATTCATCCGGAGAGAAGCATGAATTTGAAAAAACTGATTTTGGCGGTCTGCGCGCTGCTGTGGCTTCCGCTCTTCGGAGCGCCGCGCGTTCTCTGGCCGCAGGAGGCTTCCGCAAACGTCCGCTGGCGTCTGGAAGGCGGAGCCGGAACCCGGGACGGCTGCATGAAATTTGAAAATGCGAAGCCGGACGGCTACTCCTCCGCGACCCTCTGGTTCCCGGCCCGTCCGGGCGAACTCTACACCTTTCGCGCCAAGATAAAGGGGGAAAACATCGGGGAGAAACAGCATCCGATGCACGGCGTTGTGTTTTCTCTGTTTACGCGGGAGGGCGGGAAATGGAATCCGCTCGGAAAGCCGGTCCCGCTGAAAGGGGCGTTTGACTGGACGGATGTCCGGTTCACGGCGCGGATTCCGGATTATCTGCCGGACAATTCGGGAAATCTGATTGTCGGACTGCATTACGCGTCCGGAACTCTTTGGGTGAAGGATGTTTCAGTTGAAAAGGAACTGGAGCTCAAGTGCGATGAGAAGATTCCGGAATATGTCCGCCGGATGCGTCAGACCGACCTCGGATTTCTTGCGCTCGGGCGTTACGGTTTTCACCCCTACCGCCTGCGGAAGAATCTGAACCGCTGGTACACGCTCCGCCCGAAACTGCCCGACATGCCGGAAAAACAGCGAAACCGTGAACTGGATGCAATGGAACAGTTTCTCCTGGGGCTCTCGTCGCAGGTTCTGGGAACGATTCTTTCTCCGAATTATCTGCCCGACTGGGTGCCGGACCGCGTTAAGAAGAGCCGCGCCGAACTGGAGGCCCGTTACACCGACTGGCGTATCGGCGCGGAGACCCTGACCCGGGCCGGGCTCCCCTGTTCGGCGGAAGACGAGATCGCCCGCATTGAAGCCGTGTGCAGGCAGTTCCCCGACGACACGGCGGTGACCTTCTCCGACGTCGACCGCGCGGCGGAGCTTTACAAGAAGATCGCGGAAGAGCGGTTGCGTCTCGGTTCGGAACTGCTCTCCCTGCGCCGTGAACTCCGGGCGTGGACGGTCGCGAAGACGTTGTCTCCCGAAAACGCGGAACCGCCGCTCAAGGAACTCTCTTCGCGTCTCTCCCGCTGGGAGTCCGCATACCGTTCCGGCGATTATCCGGACGCCGCCGCAATGTCGCGGGAGTGCGAAGCCGTGATGCGGCGGTTCCGCAGGAAAAGCGCGGAATCCGGTGCGCTTCAGCCGGGAGCAAGCCTCCGCAGCTGCGGCGTTTTCGGTTTCTCGGGCAACTGGCACACTCTGCTGACAACAAACGCGCGCGACACCTCCATGTGGATCGATTCCGCCGGCGAATTCCAGCTTTATAAAAACAAAAACTTCAACTGGGAGATCTCGTTCCGCCCCGAAGGGTTCATTCCGGTCGACTTCAAACTTCAGGACGGCTCCTGGACCTATTCGAAACGGACGGTCCGTTTGAAAAATCTGCGAACCGGCAAATACGGATTCATGGACGTCTACTGGAGTTCGCTTGCTCCCGGACTTCTCTTCCGGACGGATGAAGGTTCGGTTGAAATTTCGGATCTCACGCTCAAAAGCCCTGTCGCTCCGTCCGCGTTTGCCGCCGCGGTCAACGGGAAGGTGAAACTCTTCCGTCCGGGCGAAACGCTTTCGGGAAAGGAGCTGACGGAAAACTGGATTCTCCTTCTCTGGGAAAACGGCGCGCCGAAAATTCCCGTTCTCGTGACATTCGGAAAGCTTCCGGATTCGGCCGCCTGCGGAGAGAACGGACTTCTGATCCGCAATCGCGGCGGGATCGGTTTCTTCGCCGCCGCGCCGCTGCATGGAGCCTCCGTGCAGCCCGCGGAGTACGGCAAAAATTGGAAAACCCTTCCGGAAAAGGAGCTCGCTCAGTGCCGCCGGATGGCCGCCGCCCTGAATTATTTCCCGCTTGATCTGGAAGAGTTCTTTCAGATGCGGACGGGAAAGGTCCGCATTGTCAGCCGCATTGCAAAAGCGGTCCGTCTTCTTCCGGATGCGACTCCGTATGTCCCGATGGTTCCCGCGTATACTCTGGCGATGCCGGATCTGATGGATTTTCAGCCGGACAAACCGCTTTCGGCTCCGCTTTGCACGACGAAGTTCGGCTTCTTCCGGACCGTTCCCGGAACCTCCTTTTCGTTTGAGCTTCCTCTCCCGGACATGCTGGACCGCGTGGTGCTGAAGCCTTCGGGCGAGGAGAAGATGATTGCGGAGTTCAACCGTTTCATCCTGAGCGAGAAGAGCCTGGAGTTCCGGACCTGCTCCGCGCTCGACTGGTACGCCGGGCTTTTTTCCGGAATCAACCTCATGACGCCGGAGGCGAAAAAGTTCCTGGATCTCCTGCCTCTCTCAGGTCAGCGCGACCGCGTGGACGATGCAGAGGAGGTTTTCGGCCGCTGTCATTCCTCCCCGTGGTTCCTCTCCCCGGATCTTCTGATCGACCCGTCGACGGGACGCTCCGGCTGGTGCGCCGGCTGGCGCGCATTCCGTCACGGCTTCCCGATGAAGGGCGATATGACCTGTTTCAACATGCAGCGGCTCCAGACGCCTTACGCCGAGGCGGTCTATCAGGGACGCTGGGATCGCGTGGAAGCTCACTGGGAGCGGATCCGGGAGTTCTTTTCCGGTGTCGAACTGTGTCAGATCTGGCAGGTCCCGGGAATGAACACCACCACAAGCGGTCTGATCATCGCGGGAGACATGTACGGCGACGGCTTCCGTTCCTTCTATCACATGTACCACATGGCGTCCGGAATGAAGGACCGTGCGCTTGCCGACCGGGCGCGGTATCTTGCCGCGCGGCAGAATGCGACGACCGCCGCGCTGATCAACCGGAACGTTCCGCCGTTTGCCGCGCATCTCCACAATACCGGAGACTCTGCGCAGTCGGAGGGGCATCTCGGCTGGCTGATCGGCGTGGACAATCACGGACTCCGCGCCGGGAACTGGAGGAATTCGCGGAACCAGGCGCCGTTTCAGAACGCCGGATGCCTGACTTATGACAATCCGTTCTTCGAAACTCTTCTCTGCACGCTTCCGGCGGAAAGCCGGGAATGGATTCGCGATTTCCGCGCCAATGTCCCCGCCTGGTCCGAACTTGAAACGATCCTCGCTTTTGAAAATGTGAACGGCATTGCCAATGCATGGAACACGCTGAAATTCCTCGCGTTCACGACTTCGGACAGAGACGTCGTGCGGGGAATCATGGAAAAATTCCTGCGTGTCGATTTCCGCAGTCCCGTTCCTCCGCGCGGCGGACTGGAACCGCTCTGGAAAAAGATGGCCGCTCTCCTGCGCGGCAGCAATTATCCGCTGGGAATCAACGCCATGCCGCACGTGATCGCGCAAAACGACCCCGTCTGGCTTGGCGGCTGGGGACGCGCCCTTATCACCGGGGGAACGTATGACCGGGCAAAACGGGTTGCGGAGATTTCGCTTTTCTGTCCGGAGCCGGAGACGATCCGTATCGTTTCGCGTGTCCGTCCCGTTCGGATGACGGTGAACGGAACCCTTGCTGAGATTGTCCGCGATTCCGCGGCGTATCAGCCTGTTTACAAGGTGAACGCCGACGCCGGAGCGGTCCGGATCCGTCTTGAGCTCCCTCCGTACGCGGAGACGGACTGCGAATGGCCGGTTTCCGGAAAACTTTCCCCCGCGCTGACTCTTCCCGCCGCTCCGGCTCCGGGAGAGTTCCGTCCGGATGCTCTGAAGCGGCGCGATTTCTCTCCCGGAAAGTGTACGCCGCTGCACCTGGATGCGCTCTGCAACCAGCCGGGCAACGATCAGGAGCCGGAGAAGCAGCCGGGCGACGTCTGGCGGATTCCGTCCGGAGAAGTGATGCTGCGCGGCGTTCCGTTTAGTCTTGCGAAGCCGTCCGGGGAAAAAGGATATTCGATGATGATGCTGAAAGGCAAGGCGCGTCCGCAGTATCCGGAACGGATTGTGATTCCGGTCGACCGGCAGTGCAAACGGATTTATTTCCTGCACGGACTCAGCTATCCGGAAGGCGGAAAGGCGTTGACCTACCGTCTTCATTTCGAGGACGGGCAGACCAGGGACATTGAAGTTTACGACCGTGTCCAGGTTTCCGCATGGAAGGTTTCTCCGGATGCGGATATGCTGTACGATCAGCCGCAGGCTTTGGCGATTCCCGCATGGCCCGCCGGAAAACCCGGACAGTGGGGCAAAGGCGTCGGCGGATACATTTTCGCCTGGGAGAATGACGTCACAGCAAGCGGAGTGAATCTGGGCGTGATGGATCAGCGCGGTCTTGCGAGACTGAAATCCATTGAGGTGATTTCCGCCGGCCGTTCGGTTCCGATTCTGCTTGCGGTTACGCTGGAGGATTGACGCCGGAGACTTTTTCCGTCGGAAAATAATTTTTCCGGATGAAAAATGAAAAACGGGGTGTATATTTCATCTGAAGCATGCACCCCGGTTTTCCGGAAAAATGGAGAGTATCCGATGAGCGATGTCTACAGCGAACGTTTGTTTTCCCGCGAGACCCGCGTTTCCGCGTGGTTTTCCAATTCATTTGCGGGAGCGGGAGTCCAGTTTCCCGCTTCGATCGTGCTCTGGCCGGCGTTCGTGGAACGCGCGGTCCTGAAGCCGGGCGAGGGGTTCAAACACAAGAACTACACCCGCTTTGCCATCGAAATGCCGCTGGAAGGACGGATTGTCTGCGAGGCGCGCGGCAAAACCTATTCCGCCGCTCCGGGGGAGGTCGCTCTGATTCATTGCGGTGAAGATTCCGCGTTCCATTGTGCGCCGGAGGGCAACTGCCGCAAAATCAGCATCGGAATTTCGGGACCGCTTGTGCAGAGCCTGACAACCGAATTGCGCCTGGTCGATCCTCTGACCGTGAAGCTCCGCGACAGCGAGGCGTTTCTGAATCTTCTTCTGGAGATTGAGCGCAAACTCGGCGTCCGCGAGGAGCTGGATTACATCGGGCTTTCGACTTTGGCGTTCCGTCTTCTTTCGGAACTGGCGGGAATGGTCGAGCGCCGTTATCCGCCGTTGCTGGAGCGGGCTCTTTCGATTATGAAGGCGAACATTTCGCAGCGTCTGACCATTGCGGAGATTGCGGAGAAACTGGAGACGTCGCGCAGCACTCTGGAGCACCTGTTCCAGGAGTCGCTTTCCGTTTCGCCGCACCGGTATTTTGCCCGTCTGAAACTGGATACGGCGAAATCGCTTCTGCTGCAGACGGAGCTTTCCATACAGCAGATTGCGGAAAACGTCGGCGCTCTGAATTCGATGCAGTTCTGCCGCAGTTTCAAGTCGGAATGCGGCTTGTCTCCTTCCGAATTCCGGAGAAACGGAAAATGATAATATCTTTCTTGAAAATGATAACAAAAAGCGCAAAAGACCTGTTGCCGTTTTTTCCGTCATGGTGTATAATTATAAGCAGAAAGACAGTTGCGCATCCGTGAAACATCAAACAGACAGGAGAAAAAAGATGTTGAGAAGAAAATACAGGTTTACGCTTATAGAGCTTCTTGTAGTAATTGCGATCATCGCCATCCTTGCCGGCATGCTTCTGCCCGCCCTGGGCAAGGCGCGGGAGAAGGCGAGGACAATCAACTGTTCCGCCAATTTGCGGCAGTTCGGAATGGGGTCGGTTCTCTATTTCGATATGTCGGAAGGTCTGCTTTGCGTTGATGTGAAAGATACACCATGGTATCTGAACGGGTTGTTCGCCACCTGTGTTCTTTCAAAAGGCAACCTGGCCGACCGCGTCAACGGAGATTTTCTGCGCTGGTCAAAAAATCTGCTTTGCGCAAACGCGTCGTACGCTCAGACAAGCGGATTTGTCCAGCGGTCGTACGCATTCAATTACCCGGGTCTGATCGACGAGGGGGATGGAACCTACAAACCCTACTCTTACGGTTACGTCGCGCCCTCGATCCGCACTACGGTCCGCAGCTGTTACATTCAGAGCCGCCTGAAGTCTCCTTCGGCATCGTTCCAGATGGCGGACGGGTTTGAACTGATTTACAGGAATGCGACACTGGCGGACTATCTGAAGGATCTGGAAAACTGGCCGCGCACGGACTCCAAAAGTTCCGCCGCGTTCCGTCATCCGGGGAATCAGATTAATATCCTGTACTTTGACGGGCATGTCGCGCTTGGACGCGAATCTTGGTTCAAAAACAAAAAATTCTGGTCGCCTTATGAACGCTGAGGTATGGCTCTCATGAAAAAGATAAGACATTTCCTTGCCGCGCTCGCTTTGAGCGCGGCTGTCTGCTGTTTTGCGGATTCCGGCTGGCAGACGAAGAATGCGTCTGTTCAGGGAAACGCGGATGGCGTGAACATCGTTCTTCCGAAACCCTGTACATCGGCAAAGAAAATCTTTGCATTGCCGGACGACGCGAAGTTCGTCTACATCCGCTTTGACGCAGTCTGCCGCGCTTTCGTGCCTGATTCAAAAGGCGTCGGCATTGTCTTTGCCGTGTCTTTTCTGGATGCGGAAGAGAAGCGGATGAGAAACAGCGGACGAACCGAGCGTTTTAACGCGGATGCGGCGAAAACGTGCGCGATTTCGCTTCCGGTCCCTTCCGGAGCGGTGCGGATGCAGGTGAACTGCTACCATGTTGCGCAGAACGGCTCTGCGGAATTCAGAAATCTGAAGCTGGAATTTTCCAGCCGCCTGAAATCGTTTGACGCGGCCGTTCCGACGGGGGAAACTTTGGATGAACTCTGGTCATTGAAGGGGGCGTTCCGGAAACACAATCCGATGCGCGAAACGTTCTGTCTCAATACATTATGGCAGTTTCTTCCCGTTGAAAGCGACAAGGCGGAACAGGTGCCGCCTTTGGGTTCCGGTTATGGTTTCCTCCGGGTTCCGGCGGAGATCCCGGTGAATCCCGCAACGGAGATCGTCCGTCATCCGCTTCAGCCGGTTCTGATTCCGGCAAACCGCATTGTCCATGCGTGGTATCGCAGGGAAGTTACACCGCCGGAAAACTGGCGCGGACGGAGAATCATGCTTGAATTTTCCAACCTGAATACCCGTGCCTCCGTCTGGGTGAACGGGAAAAAATGCGGGGCGGTTGTTTATCCGGGTTTCCCGGTCGATCTGACGGGCGCCCTTGTCCCCGGGCGGAAAAATGAACTTGCCCTTCTTGTTTCCGCGGATATCGACGAGGCGGATAATTTTTCATACTGGGCCCCTGACCGCAAAATAAAAAATACAAATGCGCGGCTTGTAAATCGCGGATTGAATGGCGATGTTTTTCTTTCTTCCATTCCGCCAGGAACGAGTATGACGGATGTACGTATTGAGACATCTGTGCGGAAGAAGGAGATTCTGTTCGACTGCGGTTTCGCGCGTGTCGTTCCCGGAAACTATGAATTGAAAGCTGAAATCTCTGATGCGTCGGGCATTGTCCGGGAATTTTCCTTTGACAATGTAAAATTGAATTCCGACGGGCGATTTTCCTTTTCGGCGAAGTGGGAGAATCCGCGTCTGTGGGATCTGGATTCTCCAGAAAACCTTTATACAGCTGTTTTCAAACTTTACTCTGCGGAGGGGAAAACGGTTGATGTGTTCGGTCCGGAGCGTTTCGGTTTTCGCGAATTCCGGTTTGAAGGACGTGATTTCGTGCTGAATGGAAAAACGGTTCGTTTGCGTCCGCTCTGTGTCAATTCCACATCGCATACAAGCGATAAAACCTGCGATGCCGTTGCCCGCGGCCAGCTGAAACGGCTGAAGTCGCTGAACTGCAATATGTTCATTTCCGCAGTTTACCAGCTGACTCCCGGCATGCTGGCGTATCAGGACAATTTGTACCGGATGGCGGCGAAAGAGGGGATTCTCTGCTCGCTGACGCTTCCGCATGTGCAGTCGTATGATGTTCTGAATTCGAGCGCCGCGCGGGAAAAGTACAAGCGCGATGCAAGTTTCTACATCCGCCGTTTCCAGAACAATCCCGCAATCATCATGTATGCGGTGAATCACAATCTTGCCGGTTATCACGGCGACCAGAATCCACTGAAGACCGGAACCTCCTATGTTCCGAAAACAACGGAGCCCCGGCGAATGGCGATGGCGACGCATGACATCATCCGTTCGCTGGATCCTTCCCGTCCATCCTACAGCCACGAAAGCGGCATACTGAACGGTATCCACACGGTCAACTGTTATCTGAACTGGGCCCCGCAACAGGAACGCAGCGACTGGCACGAGTTCTATCAGCTCTTCGGAAAGGTTCCGCTCTTCATCGTCGAATGGGGGATCCCGCATGTATCGAGCTACTCCAGTTACCGCGGACCGAATTTCATCGGACGTTCCGCGGAAAACCAGTGGGCGAATATCATTGAATGGCACGCTTCGCTCTTCGGAGAAAAGTCCTATGAAATATCTCCGGGCATGAAGGAGCGTCTGCGCAAAGAAGCGGAACTTCTCAAAAACAACGGACGCTATCGTTTCGGCTGGCAGAATGCGCTTGATGACGCGCAGATTCAGGAGATATACGGCTTCATGACGCGCGAGAATCTTTTCGCCATGCGCCGCCGCGGCGTGGGCGGCGTGCTTCCGTGGGATCAGAACAAATTCTTTAAACGGGTCCGCGGTAAATCCGTTTCCGTCCGGAATCCGGACCGTTATAAATTCCTGAAACAGCCGTCGCCCGTACCGGATGTCAACCATACCGACGGCGGGAGTTTTCTCGTGTCGCGCGATCCGCAGAACTGGGAGCTGACTCCTTACGGCCGCGCGTACGTTGAAACCAATGCGGATGTGCTCTGCAGGATTACTGGAATCCCCGGCGATTTCTCGGAAAAAGGACACAACTTCTTTCCCGGGGAAACGGTTGCCAAGACATTGACGATTCTGAACGACAGCCGCAGAGAACGTCTGGTCGACTGGAATGTCCGCATCGGTTCCCGTACGGAGCGCGGAACCGTTGCCGTCAAGCCGGGCGATTATGCGGAAATCCCGGCCGTCTTCCGCATTCCGGCGAATCATGCACCGGGGCGGCTGGTCATTTCCGCCGGAATCAAAGGCGAGGGCTTCCCGTCGTCCTCCGATGAGTTCTTCCTTGACATCCTGCCTCCGCCGGAACTGAAAACATCCGCACGGATCGGGGTTTACGATCCGGAGGGGTCCGCGCTTCCGTATCTGGCGCAGCTCGGAATCCCGTACAGAACCGTCGTTTTCGAAAATGATCTGAATGGACTGGACCTTCTGATCATCGGACGGAACGCGTTGAAAGAGAAGCCGTTTGCGCTTGCTCCGTACATGGGTTCCGGAACAAAGCTTCTGATTCTGGAACAGCCGTATGACGTGTTGAGCAAACTCGGCTTCCGCGTTCAGGAACATGGCCTGCGGACGGTTTTCCCGCTTGTGGAACCGTTCGGGAAAGCAATGCGCGACTGGCGGGGGGAATCGACTCTGCTTTCGCGTTGTCTCGCAGGAGTGCCTTACTACGAGAACGGGTACTGCCGTCAGCCGTGGGGCGCGTTTTCGAACTCGCGTGTCTGGCGGAGCGGAAACCGGGGAACGGTTGCCGGAGTCATTCCGGAAAAACCGCAGAACGGCGCGTTCCTTCCCCTCATGCAGGGCGGTTTCAATCTGGAATATGCGCCTGTGCTTGAATATCGCGGACGGGATGGATATGTTTTGTTGAGTCAGCTGGATATATCCGGACGGACCGCGTTTGAACCGGAAGCTTTTCTCAGTTTCCGGAATCTGCTGAAGCGCGCACTCGCGTATCGCCCGGAAACGGCGCGTCCGCTGTATGCCGCTGGACGCGCGGAGCTTTTTGCGCTTCTCGATGCTCTGCAACTGCCGTACCGGAAACTTGAGGCCGGAGAACTTCCTCCGCGCAATGCGGTCTTGGCAGTGGATGAAAGCGCGCTGAATCCGGAACTCGCCGACGCCGTTTCGCGCGGATTGCGCATCTGCGCATTCGGTCTCTCCGCCGGACAGTTGAACACCATGTTCGGAATCTCTTCGGAAGAGGGAGCTCATTTCACCGGATTCGCGCCCGGACTGCATGAAATTCCGGAATTCGCGGGCATTTCCAATTCCGATCTCTATTCCCGTGCGGAAATGAAATTCGCCGCATTCCCCGCGGAGAACCCGGGCGGAAAAACTCTCAAGGTCCTGCACCGCGGAAACGGATGCGCGGTTTTCATTCAGCTTCCTCCCTGGCGTTTCGACCGGAAGGCGAATCATCTCCGGAGCTCGGTGAAACACGCGGAAGCGCTCGCCGGACGCATTCTCGCCAATCTCGGCGCGGTCAGCGGCTTTGAATTCTCCGCTTATCTGGATAAACGAAAAAGGGTAAACGACAACCGGGTCCTGAACGGACGCTGGCTCGGCGTCGCGGATCCGCGGCTGAAGGGGATTGCAGGGGGGTATATGAATCCGGAATACAAGCCGGACAGCCGCTGGCGTCCGGTCAAAGTCCCCGGCGCGTTTGATACCGCGGAGATGAACCTGGAAGGGTACGACGGATACTTCTGGTATCGTCTTGAATTCGATGCGCCGGAAAAGAAAAATCTGACGATTGACCTCGGCGCGGTCGATGACGAATCCTCCGTTTACTGCAACGGAAAGCTGCTTCAGCAAATCAACCGGAAAACCAATCCGGCGGATTACTGGAAAGCCCCGCGGGTCTTTCCCGTTCCCGCCTCTCTGCTTCGGGAACGCGGCAATGTCCTGACCGTGCTTTGCAACGATTTGCGCGGCAACGGAGGCATCATGGGCGTCCCGACGATTCGGGACGGAGAGAAGAATTCACCGGCGTACACGCAGTCTCCGTTTGCGGAAGACGACCCGTACCGCTACTATCGGTGGTAATAAGGAATTCAATATGAACTGTAACGCACTTGCAGGCACACATGATCTTTCGCTCCCCGAATGGGGACCGTACGGGAAACGGTTCTTCGGAATCTCGCACATCGCCGACCACAGACGCGGAACACGGTTTGACTTCACCGTCATTCCCGCGATCTATCGCAGACAGCTTGCCGTGCCGGACGCCCTCCGCCCCGCGGGATATCTGCCGTGGAGCGTTTCGCCCGATTTAAAAAACTACTGCTACCGTCAGCAGCTCGAATGGAAAGACCGTGTCTACTGCGACGTTTCATTCGCGGAAATCGACAGCCATTCCCGCCTCATCGCCTGCGAGTGCGTCAATCATTCGGAGCTCGATACCGATTTTGCGCTCCACTTCCTCTCCTCCCTCGTGCCGGACGGGAAGCCGCTGAATTGCAATGCGCCGTACGCGAAACCGCACCTTCTCTCCGGAAACGGACTCGTCTTCGACTGTCTGAAGCCCGGAGAAGTGCGCATGGACGGTGTGGTCGACGGCTCCGCGTATCGTCTGAAACCCGGGGAAAAAGCGGAGATTTCCCTTTCCGCGCACGGGACGCTCTGGCTTCGCGCGGCGGTTGAGGGAAAAGCTCTGCTGCGGACGTCGCTCGGAACGTTTGAGCTCTGCGGGGAGGGAGCGTTTCAAACATACCGTCTCATAGAGGATTTTTCGGGTGAAACGTTCTTTGCAGAGACGGATTCCGAACTCAAAATCGACGTTTTCTCCGTTGCGGATCAGGAGCCGGAGTTCTTCGGCGATGCTCTTTCCCCGCGTCCGGAATTCAGCGAAGGAGCGTTGCCGGACAGCCGGATCATCCGCTATCCGGGGCTGCCGCATGCGTACGGTGTCCGCTGGGATTT
>ERZ1026894.843-NODE-843-length-20511-cov-28.065898_pt1 | contig 20511 bp, 15 predicted proteins | sample MGYA00380177_ERZ1026894 | MGnify/ENA primary metagenome ERZ1026894 (study PRJEB33269, sample SAMEA4719813) | human gut metagenome | biome: human-associated habitat; feature: organic feature; material: feces | place: Cameroon | collected 2013-10 ... | reverse complement strand
ATTCACCTATCGAAGTAACACTGGAAGGGATGGTCAAGCTAGTCAAACCACTGCAATTACTAAAAGCTGCATAGCCCAACTTATCATTAGAGGTATGCACGCCACCATTGTACTTAATATATGGTAATCCACCTTTTACAATTTTAGCATCAGACAAATCTAACATAGATAGTTTTCCGCCGGTTTTTTCATCATTATAATCACAACCAGCCATCTCACGGATAAAACACCAATCCGTACCATTTATCTCACCAATAATCTTAAGATTAGTAATTTGGTATTTCTTAGTACTCCCTATCTTATTCGGTAAAGTACCAGCCTCATCCAGCTTGATTGTGATTTGCTTGGTAATCAAGTCATCATCAGCTGCTTGGATTGAAAGACAACCCAATAACATAAACATGACAAACAAAAGTTGTCGTTTAAAAGTAAAATTTCTCATATCTCTATTTTTTAAGTTTATATTCTTTCTCCTACTTGAATTCTTGTTAGCCCAATTACTATTGGCTCTCCTTCATCACCTTTTTTAAATTCACAATCGCAGGTAAAAAAGAAGTTGTTTTCCAGAACTCCATCCTCCTTTTCAATACCCAATTTAACATGACCACTTACATTCCAATGTGAGTCGGTCTCAGAAGGTAGTTGGATCGCTCCCGGTTCTAAAATTGCACTCTTTACCTTTAATCCTTTCGCATTCCCCAAGAATGAAATTGAAGAAACATGTGTACGGACATAGTCAGCTACCGCTTTCATTTTATCCGCTTTAACATCAAATGATAACTTTGGTCGTACCATAATCGTACTTTTTAATGTGAAACAATCTGTTAACTACACAACAAAAAGAAAGCGTGAACTTGCCCGTTGCTCGCTTCACGAACTGAGGCCCTGGCAAGCCCATCATGTCGAAACGAACAACTTCGAAGCCCACGCCGATATGATACACTTATCCCTATACCGAATTGGACACCCTACTTTGCGTAGGGTGCCACATCAGTAGAGAGATGTGGATATACACATCCCGAGAGCATCTACCGTTGCATAGTCTTTGACATGAGTTAGAAACTGCCAGGTTTCAGTTCGTCAAGAACTAAGCGCATAGTAAACGCACTTTAATATTATGTCATGATACCACTACCCTCCCAAGTCCTCGTCTCAACAATCTCTCTTTTTTAGAAAGAAAGCATCAACTCGGCGTGAGCAGAATGGGTATCCGAGTGCAAAGGTATATAAAATATTTGAAATGCCACTCCTTTTCTGGGAACTTTTTTAGAGAGAAAAGCAAAAAAGATAGATGTGGGGGCACACAAGAAAGAAAATAGATGCTCGAAAACAAAGAAAGAGCGGAAAAACAACTGTTAACTGTTAACTCTGTTAACCCCCAGTTGTTCTTCCGCCCTTAAACTTTATTCTGTGGCTACAATATTTTGCCAAATTACTCCTTCAATACACAATAGTCATCGATGAAAATCGAAAATCTTTCATTCTGAATGAATACTTTCACCCAAAACTTTTCATTCTGAATGAATACTTTCACCCAAAACCTTTCATTCTGAATGAATACTTTCACCCAAAACCTTTCATTCTGAATGAATAGATTCTGCTTCTAATTGGCGGCGCACGTTCTCATTCGGAATCCCCAATTTCACCCGGCGACCCTTTCTGCCCACAATCGTCAGCAAACCATAATAATAGAGCAAACTCGGGAACAACTCCGGATCTACCAAGTCTTGCGCAGGGAAACTCTCATGCAGTTCGGCATAAATATAACCCTGGTTGGTAATCTCACGAAGCAAACTATGCCTGTCGCCCTTCAACTTATCCAGATAGATGATTTTCTTCAACTTACCCGTATCAGTCATCGTATTCGGATCTATCATCTCTACAGGAGGCTTACCGGTTCGGATGATGCTGCGGAGATAATAGATAACCATATCATTGTTGAACATCGAAGGATCCACACCAAAACTCTGCTCGGCAAAGCAATAGTTATCGTACCATGGCTTCATGTCTGCCACGATTTGATCGGCAGGCAGCTCGATCAATCCCAACTCACTATAATACGCTATCATCTCCCGCAATTCCAGTTCGCTGAATCCCAGCATCATATTAAAGGTAGGATCCATAGAGATATTCGTGGCGATATTATAGCCGCTCGAAAGGTCATTCACCGTAACAGGACTTACTCCCATCATCAGAATACGCTCGAAAGTACCCTTAAACAGTTTGAAGTAATCACGATAGAAACCCTGCGCATGGGTCAAGGCATGATACACCTTCTCACCCTGTTCACTCAGCACATTATTGGTGAAGTTGTCGTATTCATCAACTATCAGATAAAGAGGAATCTTCCTGGCCTTTGCCGCCATCGTTATCGTATTGAGCTTGGAGGCAGCATCCTGGCAGCCCTTCACCCTCGCAACCGTATCTTCATCATAATACTTCGCATATTTCCTGATAAACTCATCGAGTACAATACCTGAGTAGGCATTGAAGTTATCATCGAGCGAACCCGTGCCCGATGCAGCAAGCGAATAATCAAAAAACAGTACCTGATAGCGACTCTGCAACGAAGTGGGATGCTGCTCTATCCAAGTATCCTTAAAGAGAGATGGGAAATCCTCCTTTCCCTCCACATCGTAATAGGCAGAAAGCATTCCCAGGAAGATGCTCTTTCCGAAGCGTCGGGGACGGATGAGATAGAGGAAGTTTCCCGCCTCCTCTATCTGTGGTATGAACATACTCTTATCTGCCCAATAGCAATTCTGGTTGCGCAACTGGGTAAAGGATGATATTCCGTATGGTAATCTCTTGTAATCCATGATGAATAAAGTATTTGCCTATTCCGCCAGCAGCTTCTCGGCCATCGCCTTACCCAGAGCCTCGCACTGCGCCTTTACCTCTGGAGTAATCGCCTGCTTCATATCTACAGGCTCGCCCACTGGCTCGTAGTGGAGCTTGGTTTCGTTCCACTCCTGAATCTTAGCCACAGCCTTGCTAGCCCAGCAATGAGAACCATACCAGCCAAGAAGGTGGTTCTTGATGTCCTTGTTGGCAAGCTCGGAGAGGAGAACCTCCATCTCGTGATAAAGACCGGCATTGTAGGTTGGAGCACCCACGATGAGACCCTTGTAGCGGAAGATGTCGCGCAGGATGTAGCTGTGGTGAGTCTTCGAGATATTATACATCACGATGTTCTTCACGCCAGCCTTGCTTGCTGCACGGGCGATGATTTCAGCCATGCGCTCGGTGTTGCCGTACATGGTGCCGTAGCAGATAACCAAGCCCGGCTCCGTCTCGTACTTCGACATCTTATCATACATGCCGATAACCTTCTCAATATGCTCGTGCCAAACAGGACCATGGGTTGAGCAGATGTAATCCAGCTCCACGCCAGCCAACTTCTTCAAGGCATTCTGAACAGGGATTCCATACTTACCCACAATGTTTGAGTAGTAGCGAACCATCTCCAGCCAGAAAGTCTCGCAGTTGATTTCCGTATCGATGATTCCGCCGTTCAGCGCGCCGAAACAGCCGAAGGCATCGCCCGAGAAGAGCACCTTGTTCTTCGCATCCAGGGTAACCATGGTCTCTGGCCAGTGAACCATAGGGATGAGAACAAAGCTCAGCTCGTGGTTGCCCAAAGACAGGGTTTCGCCATTCTTCACCTCTACCACATCATCGGTAACGCCATAGAAGCCTTCGAGCATTCCCAGGGTCTTCTTGTTGCCCACAATCTTGATGTTAGGGTAATATTTCTTGATGAGGGCGATGGAGCCGCTGTGGTCAGGTTCCATGTGGTTGATGATGAGGTAATCGATTTCGCGGTCGCCAATCACCTCGTGGATGTTCTCGAGGAACTGGGTGAAGAAATCTACCTCTACAGTATCTACCAGCGCTACCTTCTCATCGTCAATGATATAAGAGTTGTAGCTCACTCCGTTAGGCAAAGGCCAGAGGCCCTCAAAACGATGCTTGTTGCGGTCGTTAACGCCTACGTAATAAATCTTGTTTGTAATCTCAGTCATAATCTATATATTTTTATAATTCCTTCTTCTTTTGCTCTCCAAATTCCTTGGAAACATAATTGTAGATGTCCTTGCAGCACTCGGTGGAGAACTCCTGGGCACTCTTCAGCAGGCTATCCCATTGCGCCTCAGATAAGCCACGGTCGATATCCTCGCGGGTGATTCCATCCTTAATCAGTCCGAATACGAAACCGGCATTGAAGTTATCGCCGGCTCCGATGGTGCTCACCGGCTTCATCTTCTCCGAAGGATAACTCTTGGCAAAGCCGTTCTCGGCACGAACCTCTACAGGCTCAGCGCCCTGGGTGCAGATAAACTTCTTGCAGTAGAAACTGATTTCGGCATTATAAACCTTATCCGCCTCCGGTTTCTTGTAGAGGATTCCGAAGTCCTCGTGGCTTCCGCGCACAAAATCAGCATACTCCAGGTTCTCTATCAGATTAGGCGTAATCTTCATGATCTCATTCTGATGAGAAGCACGGAAGTTGATGTCGTAATAGAGGATGGCACCGTGATTCTTGGCGTACTCCAGAAAACCGGCCACCTGAGGACGAACCACCGGATTCAGGGCGAAGAACGAACCGAAGAGCACGATGTCGCCAGGATTGATTTCCGGTGTGGCGAACTCCAGCTGGTCGTGAGGATGATCTTTATAGAAGATGTAGTCGGCATTGTTGTTCTCGTCGAGGAAAGCCAGCGAGAGCGGCGACTTCGATTCCGGGAAGATGCTCACATTGTCAGCATTCACCCCATTATCTCTCAAAAACTGAATCACATACTCTCCTATGCGGTCGTTGCCCGCCTCGCTGATAAACGAAGCATTTACGCCCGCACGTCCCAACGAGATGACTGCATTGAACGATGAGCCACCCGGTACTGCCTCTATCGGCTTGCCGTTCTTGAAGATGATGTCAAGCACGGTCTCTCCTATTCCTATAACCTTACGCATTGTTTATGTCTCTTTTATATTTTTTTTGGGGACAAAGATAAGTCTTTTTGGCGATAATGCAAAATAAATGCCCAATATTTTGGATAAATTACATTTTCAATGTAACTTTGCACCTTGAAATGAAATACAATACTTATACATTAGACAACGGACTCCGCATCATCCACCTGCCATCGGATAGCCAGGTGGTGTATTGCGGCTACCAGATAAATGCCGGCACCCGCAACGAGGAGCCGGGCGAGGAGGGCTTGGCTCACTTCTGCGAGCACGTCACCTTCAAGGGCACCGAACGCAGAAAAGCCTGGCACATTCTCAACTGTCTGGAGAGCGTGGGCGGCGACCTGAATGCCTACACCAACAAGGAGGGAACGGTGTATTACTCCGCCATCCTGAAGGAGCACATCGCAAGGGCCGTGGATCTGCTTTCCGACATCGTCTTCCACTCGGTTTATCCGCAGGCGGAGATAGATAAGGAGGTGGAGGTAATCTGCGATGAGATAGAGAGCTATAACGATTCGCCTGCCGAACTGATATATGATGAGTTTGAGAATATCCTCTTCAAGGGTTCGCCGCTGGGGCATAATATTCTGGGCACAGCCGAGCAGGTTCGGGCTTTCAAGACGGAGGATGCGCTGAGGTTCACGCAGAAGCTTTACCGGCCGGATAATGCGATATTCTTCGCATACGGGGATATTGATTTCAAGAAACTGGTGAAGCTTATCGGGAAGGCGCTCACAGATGATAGTTCGGGCAAGCTTGCTGAGAAGGGTTGTCACGCAGATTTCGCAGATGACGCAGATTTCTCGGGAGAAACGGGAGACACGGGATTCGCGGGGGCACGGGATTCTGAGATTACGCAGATGTCGCAGGCTCCGCAGATGACGCAGATTTCTAGGGGAGCGATGGATTCTCAGGGAGCGATAGATTCGATGGGGTCGATGGATCCGATGGGTTCGCCTGCCGGGCAAACGATTGTGATGCAGAAGAATACCCATCAGGCTCATGTGATGATTGGAACCCGGGCTTACGATGTGAACGACGACCGCCGAATGCCGCTCTATCTGCTTAATAATATGCTGGGCGGACCGGGCATGAACGCCAAACTGAACCTCGCCCTCAGAGAGCACAATGGACTGGTTTACACCGTAGAAAGCACGATGGTTTCCTATGGCGACACGGGCACCTGGAGCATCTATTTCGGATGCGATGAGCACGATGTGAAGCGCTGCCTCCGCCTGGTTCGCAAGGAGCTGGATAAGTTCATGCAGAAGCCATTGAGCGATGCGCAGCTCAAGGCTGCCAAGAAGCAGATAAAGGGTCAGATAGGCGTGGCTTGCGACAACCGCGAGAACTTCGCCCTCGACTTCGGCAAGAGCTTCCTGCACTATGGCTGGGAGAAGAACGTTGACCGCCTCTACGAGCAGGTGGATGAGATTACCGCCGCCCAGATTCAAGCCGTGGCTCAGGAACTGTTTGATAAAGACAGGCTCACCACCCTGATTTTCAAGTAGTTTTTGAAAGACAGAAGGCAATGCTCCACACGCCATAAAAAAAGAAGGCAATGCCCCACACGCCCTGAAAGGGCAGAAGCTCCTAGCCCAGGGCAACGCCCTGGGTATAAACAGCATTTCGCTCTGCGCCCTGAAAGGGCAAAAGCTTTAAAATACATTTTTAATAACTAACTTTTATACATTATGATGAAAAAAATCATGTTATCAATCTGCCTCCTCTGCGCCTGCACTACCTTACAGGCTCAAGGACGCAAGCACACAACTTTCTTTGATCAGAGAGCTACGCTCTTTGAAGTTCTCCCAACCAGCAAGAAGGACATCATCTTCCTGGGCAACAGCATCACCAACGGAGGTGAATGGGCGGAACTGCTTGGCAACCCACACGTCAAGAACCGAGGAATCAGCGGCGATAGAGCCGATACCATGCTCGACCGCCTCCACGTCATCACCAAGGGCAAGCCAGCCAAGATCTTCCTCTTGATCGGCATTAACGACCTCGCCGGAGGCCGCAGCGTCGAGGACATCGCCAAGGACATCGATGAGATTGCCGAGCGAATCAAGAACGAATCTCCTTCTACCCGACTCTATCTGCAGAGCGTTCTGCCGCTGAACCCAAAGTTCAACATGTTTGTTGACCACATGAACCGCAAGAAGGATGTTCCTGCCCTCAATGCCCTGATCAAGGACATCGCCAACCGCCGCGGCTTGACCTACATCGACCTCTTCTCTGAGTTCGTGGCTCCTGGAACCCAGGACATGAACCCGAATTATACCAACGATGGCTTGCATCTGCTCGGAAAAGGCTACCAGAACTGGGTTAGAATCCTGAAGCCATATCTTGGGAAATAAATTCAAAAGAGATAGATTTACCTACATATCAATAAGTTACGTAATTTCTTCTATGTGGTAAATCTCAAAATCATCCTCGAATAGGGGTATAAACAAAGAAAATCGGGCTGTTAACTGTTAACCTGTTAACCGCCCGATTTCTTTTATATATAATGTATGTCTGATTTTTTGTTGTTAAACGAAAAAAGGAGCATCATCCGCTCCTCAATTCCCGGAAAGCCCTTTTGGCTCCCCTTCTACATCTCGGAAGCCCCTTTGGCTTCCTACTTTGCTTCAATTACTGTTTTTGAACTTTTAATGTTCTTTACTTTTAAATACCTGAACTTCTTAAAGTCTCTGAACTTCATAAAGTTCATTACCTCGTTGGCTTTTACTTAAGCGAGCTTGTTGCTTGCTGCGCCAACTGTTGCAGCAAATGCTACTACTGCTGCGAATGCAATTCCTAATACTAACATAATTTTTCCTTTCTTTACTTTAAATTAAACATTATCCTTTATATTAACAATCTTTCAACGTTACCCTGCTTCTCCAATCTTTCACCTTATCTAATACCTTCGTTATCCTTACTCTACCAATCTTTCTTCCTTGTAACCAATACTTTATGTTACCTGAACTAACAATCTTTTATCCTTCTTTCTTAATTCCGGTGCAAAGATACAAACTTTTGTGTTCGCACACAAATGTTTTAGAAGAAAAGTTTCAGAAACCCCCGATTTCTTGATAAAGGTCAAGTACCTTTACATTCTCATTACAAAATCAGGCACGGATTACACGGATCCGTGCCTAATCTATTCTACGCTGCCATTCCCGGCGTTCCATAATGCCCATACTTACCTATGAACTTAGCCGTCTTCGAGAAGGTGCCATCCTCGTTCTTCACGATGAAGCCACGCTTCTTCCAGTTGCACAGCAAGATGGCAAGCTTCGTCTTCGTGCCGTGAATCTGACACACACGCTGAATCTCCACCTTATCAAACGTATCGTGAACATAGAGCAGAAGATTGCTCACACCCGTAGCATGATAAACCATACGACTGTCGGCATCTATCGCCTCCTGCATCTGATTGCCGAAGAAACGCATCTTGCACCACAAATCATACTTCACGCTCCACTCTATGAAATCCTCTATCGGCTTCTCCCACTTCTCGCCATTAGCCAGATAAAGCACCATCGCACGGCGGAAACCATTTGCCAAACCACGCTTGGCAAACTCGGCGTATGGCTTGTTGTAAGCCAGCTGAGCCGTCTCCATAATCTCATTCTCCAGTCGCTCGATAAGCAGTCGCGCCTTCTTGCAATCCTTGAAACCGCTGGTGCCGTTGAGATGATGAATGTAAGGAGCCAACTGCGCCTTGAACAAAGCATCATACTCGCCTACCACCGGACGCGGAGCGAAATCGGGACGGATGATAGTGGCTAGCGACAAGCGGCTCACGGCGCCATCAGCCACCTCTCTTACAGAGAAGAACTTCTGGGTAACGGCGATGGTGCTCGAAGCATTCCAGTTGAAACGGGTCTTCACCTGCGCCGTAACACTCTTTACGCCTACACGCTCCTGACCATCCAGCGAGCAATCCCAGCAGCAGCGAATCAGCTGACTAGGGTCGTTGAACTTCTTGAGCATATCCACCTCGTCCATCTTGCAGTAGAGATAAGCATCGCCAGCCTTCTGCACATCGTCGAGACGCTGGATGTAGGCAGCACGGGTAAGGTCGGGCGAAACGATGCGGATGCAGATATCCTCCGGGCGCACCGGCTTTTTCTTGTTGTCGCCCATGGTGCTCACCTCATCCTTCCAATCCTGCTCCTTCTGACGGTTGATCTTATCCATCTGCACCAAGTCGTCGATGATGCAGTCGATAGGACCGTTCACCAGCGATTTGCCCGAAGACATCGCTGCCACCAGCAGATTCATCATTGCCGGCTCGTGCACCTGGTTATCGGTGTATCTGAAGCTTACGCCCTTGAGGTGAGCGGCAAGCGGAGGGAACACCGCCATCGCCACGGCTGGCTTGAAATCAGCAGGCACCTTGCTGGTGAGCAGCTTGACGAGCTTAGGCAGCTTGGCAGGCATCTGAGGGGGAACATCGGCGTAGATTCCCGCCTTCTCGGTGGCCTGCTTGGCGAGATAATTCTTGCGGGCAATCTCTATTGCCTGCTTTACGAGCAGAGGCATTTCCGTGGATTGAGCCACCTTGCAGGCATTCTCCACAGAGGCGAACGCCTTCGCCTCGTCTTCACCGAAGATTTCGATAACCTGCTTAATCCAAGCCGCCTCGCTGTTGCAGATGTATCTGAGCAGGCAGGCTTCACGATAGATGAAGTTGTTGCGGTTGCCATGGGCAGGAGCACCGCCCATCAGCTCCACCAGCGCCTTGGTAATCTCCTCGTAAGGAACGCCATCGTAGGTTTGCTCATACTGCGCAGCATTGGCTGCCTTTCTCGCCTTCTCCTCCTCGCTCTCGATGGGTTGGAAATCTACGGTTGGAGCAGATGATGAAGATGATGAAGAAATATCCAGCGGACGGCCGTCGATAGCCAAGCCTCTCTTTCTATAAGCCTCACGATATTCTGCCACGGCCTCCTCGTCCAGGCGCTTGTACCAGTCGTCGGCTGTATAGATTTGGCTGGTTGCATCGGTGATGAAGATGATGCGCTCGGGGGTAACGCAGCTAGGGTCTTCGGTGGCATGAATGAGCTTGCAGAAGGCACTCTGCGCCTCGGCGATGGTCATTCCCACCGGGATACGGATGTCGATGTGGGCCTTGTTGCGGGCCGAACGTTCCACGTGAAGCACTTTTCCCTTCCAAAGCTCGATGTCATCGGCAGAGAAAATCTTCTCACGGAAGAGCTTCTCCTCTGCATCATCAAACATCCCATTCAACAGCAGGGCATTCTTCACCGCCGTCTCCACCTCCTCCGGGTTATCGATGTCAACGGTGGTCTGGAAGGTAAAGGCCTCAGGGTCGATGGTCTTCTGGGCACGATGGTCGTCGATGAAGTGGAAGTAGTGAGGCGAACGGAACGGCAACTGCTTCTTCAGGAAGCCCACCTGCTTATCCAGCTGCTTGTAGGTCTCGCCCGCCTTCATCTCCTCCTGCTGGGCGGTAAGGTCGCGAATCTGTCCTACGAGCTGAGAGAGCCAAGGCTGCTTGGTAAGCTCGGTGTAGTAATCGAGGAGGAAAGTAGAAATCTTACCCATGTTCGCATTGCGATTAGGGTTCATGGCGATGAGACGACGGCTCATCTGCTTGCACTCATCAAAGGATAATAACTGTTTCATAGTTCTTTCTTTTTTTTATTTTGTTTGAAAGTTAATAGGCAGATTGTTTCCAAAACTGCCGCTCTCCATTTTGAAAAGCGATGCAAAGGTAACAAAAAAGAAAGTAACTCCATTATTATACCTCTGCCAGCGGATGGTGTATAAAAATATGGGGGGAAGAGGGATAAAAGTTTTTAGATTAAGGGATAAAGAGAGGTATAAAACATGATAAAAGCAAGAAAAAAGAAAAAGAACGAGGAAGAAACAAAAAAACGTTGGCAACAGATTTCTATCCATTGCCAACGTCCCTTATTTCTTAAGCCAATCATCTAAAATAATACCCTTCTTAAAGGCTTCTTCCCTCAAGATTCCCATAAAAATATCAACAATCTCACAATAACGATTGAATTTTGCTTCCTGCGTATTGACAAGCTCTTCCTGCTGCAGACATTTCCATTCCAATGCCTTATGGTTAGAAAAGGGAGCGACTCCTGCTTGCCTCAAATCATCCCTACCGCAGAGAGGAGCTTTCGGACCGGATATTTTTTTGCCTTCAAATAGCTCTTCCAAGAAAGTACAGAACGACTGAGGAGAATTGGATGGGAGTAGTTCCCAATCGCCCATCAGGCGGAAAACAGGATACCAATAGACCTTTTTTGAAAGAAACATGCCATAATATCCCCTCTTCTGATAAACAGCAATCTTCAAGACTGCCTTTTTCACCAATTCCCTGAGTTCCTCCTTATGCTCTCCAATCGCAGGTTTCTTCCCCACTGTCTTCATCGCCAGCAACGATTCCTCATTGCCGTGCTTGCCCCACTGCTTCACATCCTTCACCCTGCCGTTCATGATCATCAGGATGATGCCCGAGAGCAGCTGCTGCATCTTGCGTCTCGGCACCCGCTTGTAGAACACCTGACGGAGAAAATCAACGGGGTCTGCCTTGAACGTGCGATAGAGATTGAAGGGGAATGCCTCCAGCTGCTGCTCTATCTGGTCGAGTTGGTCGCGATAGTCGTAGGTGCCCGTCTGGCGGGCGAGGATTTCGGTGGGCGTATCCACGAAGAAGCATAGCGCCGCCTTCTCGCGATAAGAGGAACTGGTGATGAAGCCCATCTCCGTGAGCAGTTCTTCTCTGAATTTCTGCACCTCCTCATCCTTCACCAGGGCAAGCTTCTTGAGGAGTCGGTTTCGTGCTTGGGTGGTTTCCCGGGAATAGTCGTTGCGCTGGTTCTCCAGGAATTTACGCAGACGCTTCTTGGCTTCCTGCAGGAAATTGCCCAATTCACTTTCGAGATCTTCTATCTCCGAAGAAGCCAATGGTTCCTGGAACGAAGTCTTCCGGTTCGCATCAAACGCATCTTTTTGGTTCGATTCGAGGGAATTCTTTCTGTTCTCCTCGAGGGCATTCTGAATACGGATGATGTGCCCTATCAAATCTTCGAGCATTCGGGTGCTGGCACTGAATCGGGCCAGCTTATCGATGGTAAGGATAGGACCCGTGTAGTGCCAGTCGTCATACTCCCTATCATCATACATCTTGCTTCGTGCTTGCTCCAGCTCTTCATCGGTTGCCCTTATCATGGCCTCCACCTTCAGGTAAAGTCCCGACTTGTCGTTCTCACCCTTGCTGCCCCATCCCACGCAGGTGGTTCGCAAGCTTACATCATGCGATGCGATGATGGCAGCTCTCACATCTTCCGATTCCAATGCTCCCACGAATCCCACGGCAACATCGTCTTCATCATAAGCTCTTACGGCAATTAAGTCGCAGACATTATCGTCGTCGGGCACCAGACAGATGGTTTTGCCCAGTGCTTGCTTGGCGTACTCCACCTCGTGATTCTTCACATCGCTATGGGTAAGCCCTACTATATGAAATTTCAGTTTATTCATCTGCTTCTTTTTATTTTTGATTCTTTGATTTCATGATTCTTTGATTTCTTGATTCTTTAGAATCTCGATTCTTTGTTGTTGATAAGTTGAAGGCAAAAGTACGGATTAAAATCGATACCACCAAGCATTCTTGCAAAAAAGTTTAGTTTTAGTTAAAAGTTGATAGTTGAAAGTTAAGAGTTGAAAGTTTATAGAGGGTTAACAGGGTTAACAGTTAACAGCCGTTTTTCCCTACCCCCTCTTGCGTACATTATTATATTTAAATATATATATACTTCTTTTTATGTTGGGGGGTATACATTTTCAGCTGTTAACTGTTAACTCTGTTAACCCTGTGCTCTGTTGTTTTCTCTGAAAGCTTCTTTGACAGCTCCTCTGTTGGCTCCTCTGAAGGGATAATAGATGCCTCGCTTTGGTCTTCATTGATAACCGGAGGGCGTCATCATAGATGGCAAGGAATGCTGCAGAACGAAGACCGAAAAGCCAGCAATATGTTTCCTTAAGGAAACTACGAGTTTCTGTTAAGGAAACTATGATTTTCCCTTAAGGAAACTATGAGTTAGGATTTTTAACGTTACATTTTCATCATTCCCCCATGCGAAATCAAAATCAGATGCCCTTAGAAACACCACCGTTGATGCTTCTAAGGGCATAGTTTAAGACAATTACAATCTACTTTATCACCAGTTTATAATTACTTCCGTCGGCTCTACGAACTACGTAAATGCCAGGAGCATTTGGCTGCTCTATCTTCACACCATCCAAGGTGTAATAGCCAATGATAGGCGAATTGCCATCTATCAAAGTATGATTGATGCCCGTTGACTGAGATACGCCTACGGCATAAATCTTCACGCAGTTTTCGGAAGCCGAAGCCGAAAGTGCCGCAGCTCGTGACAATGGGCGGCAAGCCGCTACCTGGTGAGCCTTTGCAGCTTCTGCATCATCAGCCATCTCCTGCTCGGCTCCATAGATATAAACGCAAGTTTCCTTACCTACACGATAAGCCACCTCGATGGTTCCCCTATCCGATTTAACAAAGGCCTGTGGTTCCGCCTCGCCCACCTTTACATTGAGCGTGTTGTTACCCATCGTCTTGCCATCTATCACCATCGTTCCGTCGCCGGCATTCACCTTTACGATTAATCCATTAAAGCGATTGGCAATATCCGATTTTCCTGGTGCCAAGCTGCCTATTCCTGCCACTTCGGCAGCAGTCATGGTAGAATTGAGCACGATACTTCCATCAGTACTGTCGTAGCCATCACCATCGCCCACCGTAACATAAACATCTCCAATCACCGCATCACCCAAATCAGCTTCTTCTGAAATGCCTGCAGCAAACAAGGTTTTAGAATCCTTATCCATTGCACCCACCTGGTTAACTGCCATCACCTTATCAGCAATATCTGGGAACTGAGCCTTATACTGCTCTACCAATTCGGCAGGCACCTTGATGGCTGCAACGCCTACATTCCAACATTCAGCTTGTGGATGAGGTATTGGCGACATGCAAGTTATGACGCAATCACCCCCTTCTTTCTTCAAAAAACTGTAGGTGAAATTATCCTCTACATTAGCCGTTGAAGGAATATAAACCGTCTTAGCGGGGCAATCAGAGAAAGCTCCGTCTCCTACACTTGTAACGCCTTCTGGCAAAGAAATGGTCTCTAAGGCTGTTTGTATAAATGCCTGACTTCCTATCGTTGTCAAACGAAGTGGCCAGTGGATATTTTTCAGAGAAGAACAGCCAGAGAATGCATAATCTCCAATATATCTGATGCTATCAGATAAATTGATGGTTGAAAGATTCTTGCATCCAGAGAATGCAAAATCGTCTATTCGCTCTAAGCAAGCAGGGAGAGTTACCTCAGTGAACTCTTTACCACCAAACAATCCTCCCGGCAAACGACGCACCTTATCGCCTATGACAATCTTCTCCAAATGATTATCATTATTAACGAACATATATGATGCACATTCGGCGTTAATTGCATTATAGGTAAGGCTCCAGATATTTGAACAGCCACTGAAAATGCCTGCACCAATATACTCCACCGTTTCAGGAATGGTTACCTTTTTAAGATTCTTGCATTGATAGAATGCCTCATCACCAATTCGCTTGAGTCCCGGCATTTCAGGCAGAGTCTTTATTTGCGTATCGGCAAAAGCTCTGTTACCAATCTGCTCCACAGAAGCAGGAATATGGAATGTGGTTGCATTTCCTAGCCAATTTTCAAAAAGATTATCTGCCAATGTTACGGTTCCATCCTTGATAGTATATTCCTCCTGATTTCCATCCACACACAGATAAGCCACTTTACCAATATAGCGGATATGATTCTCTGGCTGGATATCGTTGATAAACGGGCAGTAAGAACTATAACCAAGGAATGCATAAGAACTGATATCACGAAGTGTAGATGGTAGATTTGCCTCCTTTACTGGCGAATTACTAAAGGCACCATAGCCAATATACTTCAAGCCCTCTCCTATCGTAATCTTCGTCAAATTCGGGCAGTCACTAAATGTTCCCCCCAGGATACTATCGCATGGCGTTGCCATCTCGATTTCGGTAATCGGAGTATTAGAAAAGGCGCCTGCACCTATTTCTACTTTTCTATCTAACTTAAGAGCCTTCAACGGAACATCACAGAATGCTTCTCGGCCAACATACAGAAGACTATTTGGAAGATTATCCAACTCCAAACTTAAACAACTCCGAAAGGCATGATCCCCCACAGAAGTAAGTTTCGCAGGGAAATTTAACTTTTCCAAAATATTACAGCCCTGGAATGCTGCTCCTTCTATGTGGGCCACTCCTTCTGGGAGCTTCACACCTCTTAGCGCTTTGCAATCATCGAAAATATTTTCTCCTAATTCGGTCATGCTTTCTGGAAGCTTCACCGTTACAAGACTTCCGTTCCTGAAGAATGCCCTTGCCAAGTTATTACGGTAGCAGTCGTATCGCTTAAAACCAAATCCTGCAGGTACTTGTACTGTACGATTCTCCTTGCTGAAGATATAATTATATGTATATGCATCTTGGTGAAAGCCTTTAGGTGGAGAATATGATCTATACAGAGTTTCATCATACTCAAACTTCACCTTTTCGAGGTCAAGATAAGCAAGGCTTCCTACGAGTCCTTGGGCATCGGCAAGAAACTTCAGGTCTTCACCATTCATGGTGCCGGTAAGCACAAGTCCGTTTACCTCATCAGGGTCCAAATCGAGAAGCTGCTTTTTCAGTTGACCCGGCTTTACCTCTATCTGATAGGTATTCTCCGGCAGTTCATTGATGTCATATCGCTTCGTCAGGGTATAGGTCATAGGAATATTATACCTCATTGATCCATCCGCCAGAATCAAGGCTGCACGCACCGTAGTGGTAGAGGCGATATGAATTTTATCATCCTTATGATAACGCTGGGAATAGCGGTTTGGCACAGTTCCATCTAATGTATAAACGGTGATGTTATATATACTGTCGCCATAATCAACCTGAACATTCCATGGATTGAGCGTTAAATCAAATGGGTCGTAGAAAGGTCCTGCCTCATGCGAGAACCTGATGTAATCCCCCTCAGAATATCCATACGTAGAATAATAAATAGAAATATTGCGCAGCACAATATCATTTGGCGCAGTAATCTTCAAACGACTATTTCCATCTACGCCATACATTCTTAATTTCCCATTAATTTCATCGGAACTGAGCTTACCGTTGGAAATAGAAACACTTAAAGGTACCCCCTGTTCAAAATATGAAACATCAATACCTTCGTAGTCCTTATCAGGATTACGCCAATAATTCGCATAGATAAATAAATTAGCGTTGCCGATAAGTTCAGGAATCTCCGGTAGGGTTATGCTTCCACCTTCCTTGATAATCAGATTACCCTCGCCGGCATAGACATTATCAAAAGTCCATCCCGAAGGGTGATTCAACTGCGATGGATCCAGCTTTGTCTTCCCATCAGAAGTTCCCACTACATTTTCAAAGTTCTCCTCAAAAACAGCCTCACTACCCTGTGACAAAGCTGGCTGTATTCCTATGCAAAACAGGAAGAGGAAAAGGATTAATTTTATTCTTCTCATAACAGTAAATTTATAAGTTATTAATAATGAAGATTATATCACTCTACCTGCAAAGATATAAAAAAGATTCAAACGAGAAATAGCCCTAGCCGCCTGGGATGAAGATTTATACGCATTAGCGTTTCTTTTTTACACATTGACGCATCCATTTACGCTTTTACGCTTCTTTTTTACGTATTGAAGTGAATTCTTTTAACGCATTGAAGTGGTTTTCCGTATTTTTTTGTACCTTTGCGCCCGGATATTAACTATTATTTTTTTAGTATAAACGTATAAACAGATAAAACGTATGAATTCAAAATCAGTTGCAAAATTAGCAGCATGCGCCTCAGCGACGCTACTGTTGTGGGTAAGCCTGACGAGTTTCTCGCCTGCAGTTGCCAAAAACGCCGAAGGTTTTACGGAAGGTAATACCGAAAGAAATACCATCGGTACTCTTTCTGAATTAAACCAGATTGAATACGAGAAGCATCTCCTGCCTTCCAACAGCATCAGCGCCGGATGCGGATATTCATGGCTCAGCAACGAAATTCTTACGGCTAACGGCAAAAGCCTGAACAGAACGCCTACGGGCTTCGACGTTACCCTGGAATACGCCCATCTGTGGAATCTGTGGAAGCAGCCGAACGCCTACCGCCGTCCTTTTTATATGGGCTTCTCCATCAATGCTGTGGGCAGCAGAACCAAGGTGGGAATCCCTACTGGCTTCGGCAACGATGCCAACGATGTGATCATGAACTATTTCGTGGGTGCGGGTTACAAAATGGCCTACAAGACGAATAAGCACTTCATCTGGAATATGGTGCTGAGCCTTGGCTACGCCTGCACTGACGATGATTTCAACACCATGGATGGCTTTGGTGTCTATGCGGAAATGGGATGCGAATACTTGCTCAGCAAGCACTGGTCGGCTGGCGTGAGTTTTGGCGGTATTAGCACCTCTTATAAGCAGCCGGCAGGATGGGACGGCAAATCTAGATTCGGCATCGATCACAATGGCTTGCGCGCAAAGCTGGGGTACTATTTCTAAGTTAACAGCAAATTCTGGCACTTTTACTGGGGATTTGCTACCACAAAATAGCGCAAAAAGGTGGATTTTTAACTAAACAGGGGGTAAATTCTGTTTTTTATGTGGAAAAATAATAGAATTTACACCACAAAAAGGCAATCTTTACGAAAAGAAGACACAAAAAGTTTGTACCTTTGCACCAGTTAAAACAAAAAGACGTTGTGAAACGTTTTATCATCATCTTTTACTTATACAAATAAATTATGAAAAAAACGAGTTTCCATGGGGATGGGAGCTCGTTTTTTCGTTTTTTAGTTCATTGCACCCAAGATATTAACTATAATTCAAGTAATAAATGAATAACTGAGCTTTTTAAAGGCAGCGAGGCGATACTCTACCTTATTATTATAGGTAGAATATCGCCTCGTTTCCTTCGTTGAAGAGAAGATCAAGGATGCTCATGTTGGGCTGGAAACCAAATTTCTGCTCATACACCTGATAATAGCGCTTCGGCTCGAATTCGGCGTCAGGAAGCGGTTTCTTGGGGCGAATGGCTTCGCGGAAATCCTTGATACTTTCAACTTTATGCTTAGTAAAGCTGTTGAATTCTTCACTCTTCACTTTTCGTTCTTCACTTAAAAAGTACTCGTTGGTGATTGAAATCTTGGGACGGATATCCAGAAGTTCTATCATCTTCTCTGTAATCTCCATGTTGAAATCGAAGAGAAACTCGTATTTCTTCTCGTAGAAGGGGCGGATGTCGTCCTGGTAATACTCGAAGAAGGGGCTCTCGCCGTAGGCGGAGAGGAGCGCATTCCAGTGTACATGGCGCCAGTTGGCGTGGTCGGAGATGCGGATGTCTTTCATCGCCAGCGATGTGTTGTGGTTCGTGGGGATGGTGAGCGAGAGGGGGCCGTTGGAGGTGGGGATGAGCATGCGGTTGCGATAAGTTTGCTTGATAAAGCTCTCGTGGCGCTCTATCAGGCACTCGTCGTAGCGGTTCAGCTTCTGATACCACTGAATGGGGCCGAAATAGGTGGAGGATAATAATGCTTTCAAATTCTTATGTATTTATTAATAATGTGTTTATTCTCATTAATAATGTGTTTATTCTCAAAATAGCTTATAGGCTTTTCCTATCATCTGATGCTTGTGAACCAGCTGCTCACCGGCAGGCGTCTTTAGGAGATAGAAGCGGCAATCCTTGCAGCCGCAGCGCTTGCAGCACTCCATGGGGATGATGTAGCTCGCCTTGCCGATGCGGAGGGTATCGCCAGGGAGCTTCTCTATTTGCCCGATGAAATATTCTACGATTACTCGCTTGAAGCGTGGATTGCGACCCTGACTGAGACTCTGGTTGCGGAGCGGAAGTGCCACGGAATCGGCATAAACCACTATCTCGCCACGATTGAAAAAATCGCAGTCAATCCTATTCACTATCACCCGGTTGCCCTCTTCCAAATGCGGAGGGAGACCCCCGGCGGGCACCGTGAAGACAGTGAATGCATAGGTTCGCACCGCCCATACCAGGAGCAGCGACAAGCCTAAAGCTATTAGGAATTTAACTGCGATTTTCAATCTATCTTTCTATTACTTGATGTTATCTACGAAATTGAACAGGCGGTTCCAGCGGATGCCTGAGAAGCCCGGATGGTCAGGACTGTGGCTCCACCAGATGAAGATTGGCTTGCCCACGATGTGATCCTCTGGCACGAAGCCCCAGTAGCGGCTGTCGGCTGAGTTGTGGCGGTTGTCACCCATCATCCAGTAGTAATCGAGCTTGAAGGTGTAGCTCTTCGCTAGCTTGCCGTTGATGAAGATGTTGCCCTGGCTATCTACCTTGAGGTCGTTGCCCTCGTAAACCTTGATACAGCGCTCATATACTGGCAGGTTCTTCAGCGTCAGAGCGATGCTCTTGCCCTTCTTCGGAATCCATACAGGACCGTAATTATCGCATGTCCAGCCGGTGTATGCGTTGAGCGGATACAGGTCGCCGTATCTTGCATCGGTGTTGATGGAGATGCTCTCTACCAGGTTCTTGTTCGCCTTCAGGGCGAGATAAGCCTTCTTGGTGAGTGGAATCACGCCGCTCTGATTATACATCAGCAGGTCTTCGTTGGTGATTCCCAGTTCATCGGCAAGGTCGATTGGGAACTCGCCCTTGAGCTTCATCTTATAAGTATACTGCACGTTATCAGGCTCCTTGTTTGCCTTTCCGTTCAGATAAACGATGCGGTTCTTGATCTGCAGGGTCTGACCAGGCAAGCCTACGCAGCGCTTTACGTAGTTCTCGCGGCGGTCGGTAGGACGGCTGATGATGTCACCATATTCGCCCGGCATGCTGGCAATGTAGTTGCGTCCGGCAGCATACACCTTTTCGAAGTAGTGGCGCTGCTGCAAAGGGTTCAGCACGCGCACATCCTGCTGCTGTCCGTTCTGCTCCAGGAGCTGGTCACCGATAGAGTAAACCATCTGATAGTAATCATTCGCCTGATAGCGCTCCTCGTTGCAGAGGGTGTCGCCGGCAGGATAGTTGAACACCACGATGTCGTTGAGTTTCACATTTCCTAATCCCTTTACTCGTCGGTAATCCCAGTGAGGCCACTCCACGTAGCTCTTCACGTTGACCAGCGGCAGGGTGTGCTGGGTCAGAGGCATGGTGAGCGGGGTTTCAGGAATGCGAGGACCATAGCTTACCTTGCTCACGAAGAGATAGTCGCCCGTGAGGAGACTCTTTTCGAGAGAAGATGACGGAATCACGTAGTTCTGGAAGAAGAAGAGGTTGATGAAATATACTGCCACGAGGGCGAATACGAGGGCATCAACCCAGCTCATGATGAAGCGCACGGGGCCTTCTTCATCCTTCCACCACTGCCAGTGAATCTTCTTGGTGATGTAAACGTCGAAGATGA
>ERZ1026894.841-NODE-841-length-20529-cov-4.867588_pt1 | contig 20529 bp, 25 predicted proteins | sample MGYA00380177_ERZ1026894 | MGnify/ENA primary metagenome ERZ1026894 (study PRJEB33269, sample SAMEA4719813) | human gut metagenome | biome: human-associated habitat; feature: organic feature; material: feces | place: Cameroon | collected 2013-10 ... | reverse complement strand
TTGATTATATTATATTAGGAATAATTCAGGAGTACAAAACGATGCCAGCAGGAAGACCAAAAGAAGAGAATATTACCAGACGTCAGGCAGAAATTATGCAGGAAATAATCCGTTTTAACGGTATTTTCGGCACTCTTCCGACCATGCAGCAAATTGCTGACCGCTTCGGAATTGCCGCCCCTTCAGTTTACGATATTATACAGGCGTTGGTGGCGAAAGGTTATCTTGCCAGGGTGGAGAGTACTCCGAACCGTCCCTACATTATATTAAGAGATGTGGAACCAGATTCACGTGTAAAGGCAGCCGTTCCGTTACTTGGAGCGATCCCATGCGGAGTTCCGACTGAACCAGTCACCGATTATGAGGGTGAAACTGTATTGGTTGATATTGCGCTCACCAAAGCCAGCAATGTTTTTGCGTTACGACTGGACGGAAACAGCATGAAGGATCTCGGCTACGAAACCAATGACATCGTTATCGTCAGATGCCAGCAGATGGCAGAAAACGGCGATATTGTAGCTGCGTTTGTCAATGGTGAATCAACGCTGAAACGACTGATTTATACACCAGATCGGATTGCCTTGAAAGCGGAAAATCAGGATTTTCCACCGATTGAAATCAAATGTGGAGATGAGTTCAGAATTGTTGGTAAAGTAATAAGACACATTAGCGAAAGAGATATTGAACATGGCAGGAAGTAATTTAAGAAAATTTACCAACCCCGGTTTCCTCCGCGCATTGGAATTCAGCAATCTTATTAAACTGCTGCGGAAGTTTGACGGGTATTTTAGAGGCGTTGTACATTTTGAATATGACGGTATTGAGCAGGAGAAGTTTAATTTTGACCGATTGGCGGCGATCCTTGTTGACCAGATGATGGTAGGAGAGTACGCCGAGCTGTTTGATGCATTTGCCCTTATCGGCGCAATGAGTTCTGACAGCCGGGAAGATATATTACGGGAGTTTATTGATGCCCAACCTTACAGCAATGAGGCTGGCGATGATATGACAGCTGCGGATTTGGCTGTATTGGTGTATCTTCACGATCCGGAAAAACTCAACGAAATCGATGTTGAGTTTACTGCAACAAAGAAAAAATCCTTTGCAATGCGAGCGACCCGGCGTGATCTCTCAAGCCTTGAAATCACCAAGGAACAACTTACCGTGTTTGAGGAACAGCTGAACTCGGTATTTGTAAGCAAGCATCGGGGCAAAACAGCAAAGGTATATACCCCGTCCCGTGAAGGAGACGAATACTGGTTTATCATACGCCACGGAGATTCTTTCAAGCGGCAGGGTACTGTAGCAAAGGAAAAAGAGTCAAAAACGCTGGCATTTCAGCCGGAAAGTTTTGATTTGCTGGTGCTGAATATCTGTTCCGGTGAATTGCGAATCTGTGTTCCATCTGATCCTCAGTGGCTTGAAGAATGCTATGCCCAGACATTGGGTAAGGCGTTATTCAATGATTTCTCCGCTTTTGAAGATCGTCGCAACAATGAATTGGAGCGGCTTAAAGAGTTGGGCGAAAAGGCTCTGGTATATTCCGGAACAGCAGCAGTGAAACGTCTTGACCTTATCAGTCTGCGTTTTCTGCATTCCCCCGACTGTCCGATGATAGATCAGCTGACAACTTCTGCCGGGGATCTGTTCCGAGATATGAGATCGGTAAATTATAACATTGCCGGAGTCGGCACGATCCTTGAGGCGAAATTTGCGGTAAAAATCGGCAACAAGGAAAAGACCATTACCCTGAAAAACAATAACCGCTCCGGGTATGATTACGATGAATTCGGCGTTGTTGTGGATGAATGGTTGCGATCTGTAGGTATTCTTCCGTCATCAAAAGCCTTGGAGAAAGCGGCATGATCTGGAAGGACATTATGCTGACATCTTATGAACAGCCTCTCTTTAATTGGAAACAGACGCTGTCCGGTATAGATGTTGAAAAATTTAAAAGGCAGTATCTTGATCCGGCATCCGGTTATGTCGGTGTTGTACGTTGCCCGGATCGAGAGAAATGTTCTCCTCATGAATGTTGCGGTTTGAATATCCGTGATCTCTCTTCTGGAACTACGGCGTGTTGTTCACAACGCTTTTCGGGACCGAGAATTCCGGTTTCTCAAGAGGATGTGACACGCTATGGCTTATCTCATCCACGTTTCCATGCGGAACTGTGCCGTCAACTCGGCTTAAAATTGAGCAATACCGCAATGGGAGATTTTTTCTGGGAGCTGGGAACATACAAGCGGGGAACTGGTCGTTTCCTGCCGGTATATATATCCTATTATATTACACAGGCACAGCTGACGGAGAAACTGAAAGAATTGCTGGTCGATCCGAAGGTTCAGTTTGCTCTTGTACTGTTTGACCACTCTATGATTTCCCGTCCTATGGCAAAAATGCTGGAAAATCGCAAATGCATTTGTATATCTATGCAGGAGTTGTTTGCTCTGAATCCGGACAGCACCCTGAAACTGCTGACTGTTCCAGAGCACATATTCAATATATATAAAGAGGAAGCACCTGTACTGCAACAGACCTTTCAATGCGAATCCGGGACAAGATGGAGCGATATCCATCTTAAATATAAGGATGGAGAAACAATTTCAATATGGAAACGTGGCAGTGAAGCACACCCGTTTTCATATATGGCACTCAATATGGCAGATGCCCGAACCCGGAAGCCGAACAAGGCGTTTAATCTGCTCTGCGAAATGCTCAAAATAGAGTGCGATACTTTGCCTGTTCCTGCCAAAACAGATCCTCATTATTCAGAACTTGTGCAACGCAAAAAGGAATTGAACACGGCTCTGAAAAACTTTTTTTCCGGAGTTGAAGATGGCGATCCGGTAGTATATGATCGTTCCACTTTTTCATACCGCATAAAAATGCAAGTAAAATCATTGTCGCCGATTCTCTGACAATTATTCACGCCTCTTATATTTGACACCCCTTCCGGGTGTCTTTTTTTTTGCCTTGATTTCTGATTTGCCGATGAAAAAACACCCTCTGCGATGAAATTTCATCGGCAAAAATCCCCTCTTTGAAAAATATTTTGATTTTTCTCTATCTGTGTAACAATCTGATAATAAACGAAAATTACATAAAACACAATCTTTTCATGATGAAAATTCATCGTCCCCGATGAAATTTCAACAATTCCGGTCGGAAGGCAAAAACGCAAAACAGAACGCCACTTGACCGGTTCTCCTGCCTTCTGTTCCGGCGACTGGCAAGGAGTTTTATAAAATGGCTTATACGATCACAGAAGCCCAAGCCACCGAGTTGTTGAAAATCGCCGATGCTCTTGTCTGCAAGAAAATTTCAAAAGGGATGATTTCGGAGTCAGACCGTAAAGATTACATTCAGGAACTGATGCTCATCATGGTTCAGCATCAAGATGATTGGACTGTTCCTGAAGGTGTCAGTTTTGAGGCATATGCCAATACAGTTATGGAAAAGCGGCTTATCAATATTTGGGAGAAGTTTCACCCCAAAAAAGACATCATGCAAAATGCTGTATCGCTTAACGAAATATTAAAAAATGATGAGGGCGAAGAAGAGGAATTTATCAGCAGACTGACTGAGGATGGCATGATGGTTAACGATGCAGAAATCAGTGCTAATTGGGCGCGTGGCAGATTAATTGCAGAAGTCCGTTTGTTTGTAGCAACTCTTCCGGATGAAGAACGCGAATTATGCGAAATCCTTATGTACCACAATAAGGTTGAAACCGCCCGCATCCTCGGAAAGCACAAGCAAAGTGTATGGCGTATTATGGGGAGAATCCGAGAAAAGATGTTGACCGCAGGTTTTCAATCTTCGGCTCAAAAAAATCGAAAAAAATTAAAAAAGGGTGTGACCTTTTCAGGCAGTTTTTCTGATAGTCAGTGGTGTAAGGACAGTGATTTCCAAAACTGAGAAAGGTAAGCAAATGAAAGCTGATTTTATCATTCACGAGCCGTCTGCCGTTTACCACGAGCAGAGCCGCACAGGGAAATATCTCTCCAGTCATCTTCTGGCCGACTTCCGGGAATCCCCGGCTCTCTACCGCAGGAAAGTTTCCGGGGAAATTGCGGAAAGCGAATCCTCTGCATTCGTCATGGGACGCGCGGCGCACTGCCTGATTCTGGAGGGGCGGAACGCCTTTGACCGCGAATATGTTGTGACCGACGGCCCGATCAATCCCCGGACCGGCGAATCCTACGGGCGCAGCACCAAGGCGTTTGCGGAATGGGCGGCGACTCAGGAGCGCGAAATCATTTCCGGAAAGGACTTCAGCTTTCTCCTGAAACTGCAGCGCGGCGTCTGGCTGCACCCCATCGCGTCGGAACTGCTGGCGGACGGCATCGCGGAAGGTGTGGTTCGGGCAGAGTATTGTTCCGTTCCCTGCCAGATCCGGATGGATTGGTTCGGCATGAAGTCCGGACTTGTTGATCTGAAAACCTGCGACAGTCTCCGCTGGTTCGAGTCGGACTGCCGTCGCTATGGCTACATTCCGCAGCTGGCGTTTTACCGGGCGATTCTCCGGATTGTGACCGGCAAAAACTTCCCCGTCCACATCATTGCGGTGGAAAAGAATGAACCGTTTTCCGCCGGGGTCTGGAAACTGACAGATGAACTGCTGGATCTGGCGGAACTTTCCAACAAAAGCGCCCTGGAGCGCTTCCGGGCCTGCTGTATCTCCGGAGTCTGGCCGACCGGATATGAAGATCTCCGTATCATTGACACACTTTGAGTTCAAAAAACAGCAAACAGGAAAGGTGAAAATCATGAAGAAAATAATCACAAAAACGCTTGACATCACTCCGGATATGGCGGCCCAAATGCTGGAACGCAACACCATGAACCGGAATATCAGCCAGCTGAACGTTACCCGCTATGCCAATGACATGGCCTCCGGAGCCTGGGAACAGAACGGGGAAACCATCAAAATCGCAGAGGATGGAACGATTCTTGACGGACAGCATCGCCTCTGGGCGATCATTGAATCCGGGGTCACCGTCACAATGATCGTTGTCTACAATGTCAGGAAGGAAGCCGTCGGCTCCATCGACAGCGGAGTCACCAGACTTTTTCATCACCTCCTGAAAATCAAAGGATCCCAGCACCCGACCACGGCGGCAATGATCACAAAATTTGCCTGGATTTACGAGAACTTTGATCGGCAGATGCGTTCAAGTTCGGCAAAGACGGAAACCCGTAATTCGGTTCTGGAACCGTATTATGACGAGAACCGGGATTTGCTTGAACATGCCGCAGCGGTTGCGGAATGCGGCGCACATCATTTCGTGAAGTCCCATATGGGATTCTGTTTCTACCTCTTTCTGAAGAAAAATCCTCAGAAAGCGGAAGAGTTCATCAAGCTGGTCAAGACCGGAGAAAATCTTTATACCGGGCATCCGATCATGACGCTTCGCAGCAAGCTGATTGATAATCGCATCAGCAAAAACAAGCTGACGGTTCGGGAAACTCTGGCATTCTACATCAAGGCCTGGAATGCGTTTCTGAAAGGTCGCGACCTCTCCGTATTCCGCTGGAACAACATCGAATAGCTCCCCGAGGTTAAATGATGTAAGAGAAAATTTCACTGATGCCGACCATCGCGATCCACACCGCATCGCCTTTCAAAGATCTCTTTCCGATCAAGGAAAGTGTCCTGAACGAGATCGCGGAGGATATGAAGCAGAACGGATTTGATTTTGCCCATCCGATCATCATCTGGGCCGGTCACAAAGTCACAGTAGTGGATGGACATACCCGTCTTGCCGCCGCACAGAAAATTCATCTGAACAAGGTTCCAATCACTTTAAAGGAATTTGCTTCAGAAGAAGAGGCTCTCCAGTATGCCATCAAAGCTCAGAGTCATCGGAGGAACCTGACTGATGGCGAACTGCTGAACTGTATCAAGGAGCTGGATAAAAGAAAGAATTCGGGGCGTCCAGGAAAATCAGCCTCAGGTGAGGCTCATTCCAAAGGGAAATCGGCAGAACAAACAGCCGATCTTCTGGGAATTTCCAGGGCAAAAGTGGAACGTATTCGAACAGTGAATGATCATGCTTCCGATACCACAAAAGCTGCGGTCTTGGCGGGAAAAATGTCTATTAACAAAGCATACAATTCCACAATGAAAAAAAAGCAGCAGGAAAAGATGGGGAAAGATCCCTCTCTTGCTGGAGCCACACTGCAGGATGTGAAGGAATCCCGCCTTGAAGCACTCAGGGTCAGCATTACCAAGATAGTGAAGATACGTCTTGAACGGGAAGTTCAGGAATATCCGGAAATCGGTTATTCTCTTCAAGAACGCAATACCCTGAGCGATGTGATTTCCTCTGAAATCGACAAACTGATTACAGAGATTTTACCAGGAGAACATGATAATGAATAACAATGAGGAAACCATGTGTTCAAGGCGGCCGCAGGAAAAGAGCGAACTCGATGCGGATGCGGAGTTGGTGCATTCCATCATTGCGGACATTCATGCCCGGATGAATGAAGTGCAAATCCGCAAACTGGTGAAAGCACTTCAGATTGAATTGGCAAACTGCTGAAAAGAGGAAAGGAAACAGATTATGGGAATGCTTGACAACATTCAAACCGGGCGGGAAAACAAGCCGCCGCGCATCATGATTTACGGCAGCGAAGGGGTGGGGAAAGCACAGCCTCTTGACGCAAAAATTCTGACTCCACATGGTTTCGTTTCCATGGGATCGTTGAAAATCGGAGACAAGGTCATCGGAGCCGACGGGAAAGCGCATTCTGTTCTTGCGATCTACCCGCAGGGTAAGAAAGAAGTTTTCAAAGTCACGTTTCGCGATGGTTCTGAAACGGAATGCTGCGATTCCCATCTGTGGTTTACTCAGACCAGAACTGAACGGGATCATAAATTGCCGGGCGCGGTCAGGGATCTGCATACTATTCGCACTACACTTCGCTACGGAACTCATTTCAATCATGCTGTTCCGCGAGTTGCACCGGTAGAATTCGAATCAGATCATGATCTGCCGGTTTCTCCCTGGCTGCTCGGCATTTATCTTGCGGAAGGCAGCTGCGGCGCATCGGCAAGCATCAGCAACCCGGAATCGGATATTTTGGAGCGGATTGCTGAAAGCGTTCCAGAATCCGATACAACAACCCCCGCGAGAAATGCGATCAGGATTCGAAAGCGTCAGATCGGTTCTGCCCCGAGCGAATTCAAAAAAGGACTCCTTGCGCTGGATCTGGCAGACAAGGTCAGCGATACAAAATTCATTCCGGAATGTTATCTGTTTGCATCAGTTGATGACCGGCTCGAACTGTTACGAGGTCTCTGCGATGGCGACGGATATGTCGGTAACCCAGGCTCCATTGAAATTTGCACGGCAAGCGAACAAATGGCGAAAGACATCATATTTCTGATCCGTTCTCTCGGAGGTTCCGCGATCATGAAAAAACGGAAGGGGCGTTATCGAAAAGGCACGGTCGTCCGTGAGGTCAAGGTTTCCCACCGGATCTACGGAACTTTCACCAACGGGATTGTCCCCGTCGCTTCCGCAAAACAGACCGCGAAATGGAAATTCCCGGAATGGATGATGCGACATACAATCCGCAAGGTCGTAAGCGTCGGAGAAAAAGAGTGTCAGTGTATCGTCATTGATGCGTTGGATTCCCTCTATATAACGGACGATTTCATTGTCACACACAACAGCACGTTTGGAGCATCCGCGCCGGGAGCGATCTTCATCCAGACCGAAGACGGACTCGGCGAAATCGACTGCCGGAAATTCCCGCTTGCACATTCGCTTTCCGAGGTAATCGCAGAACTGACCGCGCTCCGGGACGAAGCTCACGAGTTCCAGACCGTCGTTGTGGATTCCGTTGACTGGCTCGAGCGCCTCATCTTCGACGAGGTCTGCCGCGAATTCGGTGTCCGTTCCATCGAAAAAGCCGACGGCGGCTACGGCAGGGGATATACCCATGCGCTGACTCACTGGCGCAAGGTCATCAGCCTGCTTCAGGAACTGCGTGACAAGCGCGGAATGATGGTCATTCTGGTCGCCCATGCGAAGGTCGAACGGTTCGAAGATCCGGAAAACGCCGCCTACGACCGCTACACCCCGCGTCTTCACAAGCACGCTGCGAGCCTGATCGCGGAATGGGTCGATGCCGTTCTGTTCGCAAACAAGAAGTTCCGGGTGACAAAGGAGAATGCCGGATTCAACGGAGAACGCGCGATCGCCGCTCCCATCGGCGCGGATGGCGGAGAACGATTCATCCGTACGGTGGGAAGCCCCGCCTGCATTGCGAAGAACCGTTACGGCCTGCCGTCGGAAATTCCGCTCTCTTGGCAGGCATTCATTGAGGCATACACAAAAATCGAGGAGAACCATCATGAGTAAGTGTGGAGCCATCTGCGAGGTCTTCAGCCGCGTCTGCGGGTATTTTCGGCCAGTGACGAACTGGAATAAGGGCAAGCAGGAGGAATTCAAGGAAAGAAAGGCTTTCGAGGTGAAGAAATATGCACGAAAAAATCCGGACGGCAAATCGCCCGCTGGTGTGTGACGTCTGCGGCGGAATGATCCAGGTCGGGGAACCGTTCCGTGCTGTGCGGGATGAGTATTCGCCTGTTGAGTATCACGAACACATCCAGTGTCCCGGCAGTCCGGCAGTTGCGGTAAGCAAACCGCCCCCGGAACCGCCGAAAATCACAGCATTCAATCACCACTGCCATTGCATGGCATAACATGGGAGAAAACACAAATGTCCACAATCAATTTCAACGCGAACGAAGTCGAACCATCGACCGGTTATGACCCGATTCCGGCCGGGAAATACCAGGCTGTCATCACCGAATCGGAAATGAAACCCACTAAGACGGGAAACGGGCAGTATCTCCAGCTGGAATTCGAGATCATCGAGGGCGAATACAAGAACCGAAAAGTCTGGGCGCGGCTGAATCTGGAAAATGCGAACGCGGACGCGGTCCGGATCGCCCGGGCGGATCTCTCCGCCATCTGCCGCGCGGTGAATGTGCTTCAGCCGCGTGATTCGGTGGAACTGCACAATCTTCCGCTCACAATCACCGTGCGCTGCAAAAAGAATCAGGATGACGAGATCGTCAACGAGATCAAGGGCTACGGTCCGCGAATGTCTCTTTCCGGCGTTGCCGCCGCCAAGCCCGCGACGCCGCCTCCGCAGAGCGGTGCGAACTCCGCGCCCCCATGGGCAAGGAAATAACCCATGACACGGCTGTTTGCTCCGGTTTTCTGGCTGACGACAACGATTGTTCTGGCGAGACTGACCGCGCATCTCGCGCCGTATCTCGCCGGAACGGACACTCTTGCGGAGCAAGTCAACGGAACCTTGCCCGCAGGAATGCTCTATCAGGTCGGTCTCGAATCACTCAACACCATTTTCAATCTGGCCGTCTGGTTCTGTATCGGATGGCTGATCGTGCGAATTTTCAAATTGGCAAAGGAAAAACAACATGCGTAATTTCAATTTTATCCTTCTTCTCATCGCAGTCTTCACTGTGGTTGGACTCACCGGCTGCGGACCGTATCCGACCGAACAGGCGGTTGAGGTCAAAAACAACGAAACCGCCTTTGTGGTTCCGCTGGAAGGCGACTCCAAATCGAAACAGGCACAGTTCATGAGCATCGAATATCTCGAAAAGGCGAAAGTCGCCACCAAGCGTATCGTGATCCCGTTGCGGAAACGATCGCTCGGCAGAGCATGGTTCGATTATGAGTGGATTCCGCTTGCCCGCGTAATCGTCGTCGATCGTTCTCCGGTAACACGGGAGTGGCTGGACAAAGAGGGTATAAAAGTTGAATCTCTGGACTCCGTCGGCTTTACGGTCGGAGTAAACTGCACCAGTATGATCCGGGAAGAGGATGCGGCAAAGTTCCTCTATTATTACCCCGGAAATTCGCTGGCTGACGTGATGAACAAAAACGTCAAGGGTTTTATCCAGAACGTCCTTGCCCGCGAGTTTGGAAGCCGAGATCTCTCGGTCTGTCAGAAAGAAAAGAAAAACATCGTTCTTGATCTGGCAAAAGAGCTGGAAACTCATTTTGCCCAGTATGGCATCACCATCAGCAATGTCGGAATTGCGGACGGCATGAGTTACGACAATGCCGAGGTGCAGAAAACCATTGATGCCGTGTTTGTGAATGAAACCCGGGTCAAACAGGCGGAACAGGAACGCGAAGCACAGAAAATTATCAATGAAAAAGAGTTGAGTATCGCTCAGAATGAACGTCTGAAGGCGGAAGAATTTGCGAAAGCCGCAGAAGCCCAGACAAAAATGGTGGAGCTCAAGATCCGGCAGATGGAAGCGGAAGCTCGTCTGGAATCCGCGAAACGATGGGACGGCAAAACGCCGTCGGGTGTTGTCCCCTCCAACAGCCCGTTTCTGTTCCAGTTCGGGAACAAATGACAAAGGTTATCTGTTATGAACACTTCTCTCTTTTTCTCGCAAGGCAGAAAGTTTCAATGCGGAATTCTTTCGCTCCGTTCTCTTTGCTTTTTCTTTGGCTTCAGCTCGCTCCTCATCCTCGCGCTGCTCTTTACGAATACGGAGGTGCGTGTAAACGGAACAAATCAAGCCGACAGGAGTTCCAGACTCTTTTACCGCCTGAACCACAAGCAAAGTACAGATGATGCCAACGGTAAATCCGCCGACAAAAGAGTCGGGGATATAACAGGAGAGTCGTTCAAACAAATAATCAAACACGACTGGGAACCCCTTTTTAATTTGATGTTGGTTGTCTGCACTTTCCTCGCTGCAACGACATTTTCAATATATCGCTTGAAAATGGAATTTCGACTTGATAAGGAAAGCAGGCAAAACAAATGACATTGGAACTGGAACTGCCGTGGCCGCCTTCGGTCAACCATTATTACCGGCATGTCGGTCCGAGAGTGCTGATCAGCCGCGATGGGCGGAAGTTCCGGGAGTGTGTGGTTGCACGTTTCCGGCAGGATCATACACGGGGATTTGCCGGTCCGGTGGAGCTGTTCATTGAACTGTATCCGCCGGACAATCGACGCCGAGATGTGGACAACTCTCTGAAGTGTCTCCTGGACACTTTCACACATGCCGGGCTTTACAATGACGACAGTCAGATCTGCAAGCTGACCGTCATCAAACGCGAACCGATGCCTCCGGACGGAATGGCTTATATAAGGATTTCAGAATGGAAGAACGAAGACAGAACGGCGGACGACGCAGGCAAATCGTCCAGGAATTCGTGAAGAACATCACCGACGATACCCGGCGGCTGGTCTGTTTCCTCTATATGAACGGCTACAAAGACGGCGCGATCCGGAGAATCCTGAAGATTGACAGACAACGTCTCCAGCAAATCAAAACACAGCTTGCCTTTGACCTGATCAAGGCGGGCATACGGAATTCGGAGGGCTGAAATGATCGTTCCTCGACCGTATCAGTCCGAGGCGGTTGAGGCTGTTTACGAGCATCTCCGCACAAAAGACAACAACCCGTGCGTTGTGTTGCCAACGGGCACTGGAAAAAGTCTGGTCCTCGCTCAGATCGCAAAGGATACCGTGGAAAAATGGAATGGTCGGGTGCTGATCCTCGCCCATGTCAAGGAATTGCTGGAACAGAATGCCGACAAGATCCGCAAACTCTGTCCGGAATTGAAGATCGGCATCTATTCCGCCGGACTCAGGAGCCGCGACACCACGGAGCAGGTCATTGTCGCCGGAATTCAAAGCGTGTACAACAAGGCCTGCGAGTTGGATGCATTCGACCTTGTCATCGTGGATGAATGTTTTCCAGCCGGAACGCTGATTGATACGCCGCGCGGGCAAATTCCCATTGAGGATTTATATGTGGGGCAACCAGTCAGGCATGCGCTCGGCGTTGGAAATATTGAAGCCATTTCATCTCGTCCGGCATTCGAAATCATGAAATTGGAGTTGAGTAATGGAAAAAGTATCGAATGCACCCCCAACCACCCGTTCTTCACCGAATCCGGATGGTGTAAGGCAAGCGCCCTGGCAGTGGGAACGTGTCTATTCAGCCGTGAAGACGTGTCCCGTTTGCGGGAAAGATTTTCATCCGAATATTTGGTTCGATCAGAACGGGAAACCGGTCAGATGCCAAATGGAAACGGACTGGAAGCTCAGAAAATATTGTTCCCGCGAGTGCCAGTCAATGGCACGCCGTCAGCCGCGGGAAAACAGGGATCAGGCAAATCAGTCCATGAATTGGAAACAGAGAGCAAGGACAGCCGTGAAAACGTGCCTGTGTTGCGGCAAGGAATTTCGTCCTCGCTTCTACCATCTGCGACCGATGTCGGAATCGGCATGGAATTTGCAACGGTTTTGTTCAATATCCTGCTCCAAGAAAGTCGAGAATCCAATGTTTCTGCCGGGAGTTGTGGAAAAAATGTCCGAGACGCTGAAAGCAATCGGTCACCAACCATTGATTCACGGAGGGAATGGGAGGACGTTGAGTTTTCCACAGGAACAGCTGGCGCAGATTCTGAACGCGGAAACGGAATACCCAATCTCAACAACAGCGCAACAGCGTCATGCGGGAGCATCGCACTGCTACAAACTGGATGTGGCAATTCCATTTCTCCGGCTGGGAATACAACTGGATGGCGGGAGCCATTTTGCAAAGAAAATACGCAAAACAGACAAACGGATTCGGGAATGGCTGGCGGAATTAGGGTGGTCGGTATTACACATATCAAACTCAAAAGCCCTCGAACTGTGTACAATTTGCAAGTCGCGGGACACCCTTCTTTCTATGCTGACGGAGTCTTGGTTCACAACTGCCATTTAATTGCCCCGGAGGGGGACGGCATGTACCGAACCTTTCTGGCCGATATGAAGGTCATCAATCCACACGTCCGGGTGATCGGGCTGACGGCAACGCCCTTCCGGCTCAAGGGCGGGCTCATCTGCAAACCGGAAAACATCCTGAACGAGATCTGCTATGAAGCGGGACTCAAGGAAATGATTCAACAGGGGTATCTTTCCCCGCTGATTTCCCGGGCGGGCCGCGCGGAGGCGAATCTGGCAAACCTGCACATCCGTGGCGGCGAGTTCATCAGCGACGAGGTCGCCGCCGCAATGGACAATGATGCGCTGGTGACATCCGCATGCCGGGAGATTGTGGAACTGACCCGTGACCGCAAGTCCGTGCTGATTTTCACCGCTTCGGTGGATCATTGCAAGCATGTTGCGGAAAAAATCCAGGCGTTTTCCGGCAATGAATGTGCGCTCGTGACCGGTGATACGTCGCCTGCCGAACGTGCTGAAATCATCGCCCGGTTCAAGGGGGAATTCATCCCGGCGGATCTTTTCGGAACACCGAAGCCGCCGCTCAAGTTTCTGGCGAATGTCAATGTCCTTACGACTGGCTTCGATGCGCCGAACACGGATTGCGTTGTGATGCTCCGCCCGACGAATTCGCCGGGGTTGCTGATTCAGTGCGCCGGACGGGGGACGCGCCTCAGTCCGAAAACCGGGAAAAGCAACTGCCTTTTTCTGGACTACGGGGGCAACATTCTGCGGCACGGTCCGCTCGATATGATCAAGGTCAAAGAGCCCGGATCCGGGAAAGGCGGTGATGCCCCGGCGAAGAAGTGTCCGCAATGCCTCGCGCTCATCCACGCCGGATACACGGCGTGTCCTGAATGCGGCTATGTGTTTCCGCCGAAGGAAAGCAATGACAAGATGACGCAGACGGCATCGTCTGCCGGTGTGATTTCCGGTCAGGTGGATTATACCGATTACGAGGTGCTGGATGTGTATTACTGCGTCCACGAAAAACGTGGAGCCGATCCCGATGCCCCCAAAACCATGCGGGTGGATTATCAGGTCGGCTTCAACGAGTTCAAATCGGAATGGGTCTGCCCCGAACATACCGGCTATGCCCGCGGCAAGTTCGAGAAATGGTGGCACGAACGCGCCGCGCTCGGCTGCCCGATGCCGAGGAGCGCGCGGGAAGCCGTTTCGCTGGCCAACGAGGGGCTTCTGGCGGCTCCCGAATCAATCACCGTTAAAACGATCGCGGGAGAACGTTTTGAACGGATTACCGGCTGGCGTTTAAAAGAACGCCCGGTCATGCGCGAACCCGGTGACGATTCGGCTGAGATCAATTCCGAATTCGACCCACCGACCAACAGCCCGCAAGACTTGGGCGTGAACGATTATGACGATGAAATACCATTTTGAATAAAAGGTGCGCATACTATATCTTTATGAGATTAGTATACGCACCAATACAGCTCAGCGATTAGTCACAAACAGGACATTTCCAATTTTTAGAATTATCGGGGAGGTCCGGGTGTATTTTATTTACAAGTTTACCTTCTGGACCTCCAAAATCATGGAAATTTTGACATTCTTTTTCATAGGCGGCCTTAGACGACGTTGCATAGCTGAATTTGAATGCAGAATATTTTTCGCCTAGATGATTTTTAAGTCGAGCTTTTACATCAGTATCTGCACGACCTACATACTGAACTCTAAAGATCTTGTCTTCATCGACATATCCCAACGCGTAATTTCCAGGCTTTGTTAACGTTATTAATACATCGATGTTCTCTCTTGTAAAACTGAAAGGTCCTTGCATTTCTAATTTTTTCATAATATTCTCCTAGTTAAATACAATAGTTTGGTATCCATGCCGCTTCTTGTTCCAAGGTAGCGAATCTTGAATGTCAACATGCGACAATCGACCAATATATACGTGTAGCAAGTACCATGCCAAAGAAATACACGCCTAAAACTTAACAAAAAGGTGTCACATTGACGCATCAAAAGTGTCAAATTGTCTCAAGCGTGCCACCCAAAAGGAGTATGATGAATGCAGCAAAGATTTTTCCGATCATCCTGATCGCACTAGACGTCGGCGCAGCGATCGTTTACGCCTGTTGCGGCGACTGGAAACACATGACGTACTGGCTTGCGGCCGCCACACTGACCGCGACTGTCACATTTTAACCCTGGGAGATTTTTATGTCTACACGAGGACTCATTGCAATCGAAGCCGCCGACCGGAGCTGCCGCTCCATTTACGTTCACTTCGACATGTATCCGTCCGGCGCGGGTGTTTGCCTGAATGCACACTACAACACGAAAGAGCGCATCGAAGCTCTGTTTGCGCTCGGTGATCTCTCCGGCCTGGGCGGGCGTTTGTCGAATGACGATCCTGAACCCGATGCGCAGGATGTCTGCCACGCCTACCACCGGGATTATGGCGAGGAATTGTGTCCGCCCCGGGTCTGGGCTGACGCAGACGAAATGCTCGCCCGGGCGGCGGATGCTTACTGGGCGGAATATGTGTATCTGTTCCGCGACGGCAAGTGGTATGTGAATACGACCTACCGTCCGAAAGAGTGGCGGCTGGTCGAAGAGGTGCTCAAGGAGCGGAACAATGGCTGAAATCGAATGGAAAATCACCGAACAGATGCTGAGTCAGGAGCTGGTCAGCACCGATAATCGCTGGCACATTTCCAAGACGCAGAGCGGGCATGCCGAAGCGAAGTTCTTTCTAACCAACTACGACCTGCTTCTCAGTCCGCACGGGACAGGGAAGGATTACAGGGAGTGCTTTGAGTCGTTCATCGCCGACTGCGACGATTACATCCGGAAAGTCACCGCGATCCGTGACGAGGCACGGATGCACATGGAGAAGCTGCTGAAAGCTGCGGAGGAGATCCAATGAGCTGGGGAACGAACTACAAATACGAGGGGGTTATCAGCCGTGTCGGCATCAATGAACTGGAGCAAAAGCTGGAAGAGACGCACACCTTGCTCTACGGCATCCGGGAGGAGATGATCGCGCTGATGGCGATGTCGCCTCCCGCGAACGGTATGGTCGAGGATGAAGACGGCGGAAAAGTCCTCTGGCCTCAATATGTTGTCCGCAGACTGAACTGCCTCTGGGAGGAACTTGAGGAACTGATGTGTTGTTCTGTCCGGCTGCAGCAGGCACTGGATGTGAAAAAGTATGAACCTGAGAACATCTCGGAGGGCTGAATGAAGATTGAAATCGCGCTGGCGCAAATCTTTTCCGAGGTCGAGAGAGCCGAAAAACTGCATCCCGACTGGCCGACAAGTCCGATTCATCAGGCGGCCATCGTAACGGAAGAAGCGGGAGAGCTTTTGCAGGCAAGCCTGAACCACAATGAACACAAGGGATCGAAAAAGGCGATGATCACGGAGGCCATCCACACGGCGGCAAGTGTGATCCGTTTTTTGAAAAACATCAATGAGGAGTCCACCGATGAATCCTTTCACAACGTATCAGTTCCGTAAAATGCCGGTCCGGATTGTGCGGAAGAGCGATAAAAATTACTTCGTGATCCGCGACATCTGCAACATTCTCGGCTGGAGCAATCCCAACCGGGAACTGGCAAAACACACCGAAAACGTTCCGCTTTATGAACGGATCCGGACACCCGGCGGACTGCAGGTCGTCCGGCTTGTTCCGCGCGCGGACGTCGAGAAACTGCTTGCCGCAAACTCTGGACACAAGGCTCTGCTTCTGGAACGCTACCTGAGAAACGAAGTATTTCCCAGGCTGGACGCGGAGGAAAAGGCAACGGCGCAGGTCAGAGCTCTGATCGTGGGATTCATTTCCACGATGCACACACTCATGACGGAACAGTATTTCGCCGACAAATATCATGGAGAACGCAATGACCGACGCAAATGAAATCACTCATGCTCTGCGCCTCTGGTTTCAGGCCGGGGACGTGTTCGAAGTGCGTGTGCTGGACGCGGTCAGCGCCGATTACCGGCGGGAGCATATCGAGTCCGGTTATTTCGATTACGAGCACATCTCCGCCGTCCCGGAGGCGCTGAAGCGCCTGCTTTCCTTTCGCGGAGTTTATGTCACGGTTAATCCGGTCAATCCCGATCTGCTTGCCCGCGCGGTGAACCGTCTGCGTCCCGCGGGGCGGAATCCGACGACCGCCGACACGGATATTGTCCGGCGGCGCTGGCTTCTGATCGACTGCGATCCCAGACGAGCCTCCGGCGTCTCCAGCTCGAATGCGGAACACGAATCCGCGCTGGACAAGGCACGCGAGATCCGCGACGGGCTTTCCTCCCTTGGCTGGGCTGATCCCATCATGACGGATTCCGGCAATGGGGCGCAGTTGATGTACCGGATCGACCTTCCGGCGGACGACGGCGAGCTGGTGCGCAGGGTGATCGGCGAAATCGCGAAGGCCTCGTCCGAACAGGTCGCGATCGACACATCGGTTCACAATCCGGCGCGGATCTGGCGGCTTCCCGGGACAATGAACTGCAAGGGCGACTCCATCCCGGAACGTCCGCACCGCATGGCCCGGATTCTGGAAGAACCACAAGATATTGTGTCTGTATCCAGGGAGCAAATGCAGGATATTGTGTCGTATCAGAGTGAAGACACTCAAACAGACGTTCCGGATGACGAGTGGAAGCACACAATGCCGGCGTTTGATCTGGACTCCTGGATCGCGCAGTACTGCCCCGAGCTTGGTTCTCCGCAGCCGTGGAAGGGCGGACGCAAGTGGATTTTCCCCGTCTGCCCGTTCAACGAGGCGCACACCAACAAGTCCGCCGTGCTGATTCAGGAACCGTCCGGTGCGGTGGCATTCAAATGCCATCACAACGGCTGTTCCGGCAACGACTGGCGCGCATTGCGTGAACTTCGCGAACCCGGATGCTGCGACCGCCGGGAGGAGGCGAACTCCGATGTGGATCTGAGCGGAATCTTGAAGCCGAACAGGATCGAAAAGCAGGAAAAGGAGGCTCCTCTCTTTCCCAATCCCGGACCTGTGCCGGACAAGCTGTTGTCGATTCCCGGATTCATTGATGATGTCGTCAAGCTCTCGATGCAGTCGGCTCCGTATCCGAACCGTGTCCTTTCGTTCACCGGCGCACTGGCGCTCCTGGCGTTTCTTGTCGGGCGAAAGGTGCAGGACAAGCGCGACAATCGGAGCAACATCTATCTCATCGCGCTGGCAGACAGCGGAACCGGCAAAGATCATCCGCGCAAGGTGAATTTCAATATCGCCTTCCGTGCGGGAGTCGCCGGGGCGATCGGTGATGCCTTTGCTTCCGGAGAAGGACTGGAGGATGCCCTGTTCATGCACCCGTCCATGTTGTTTCAGGCGGATGAATTCGACTGTATTTTCAATACTTTGAAATACAGTAAAGACAACCGGGCGGAATCCATCAACGAAAAACTGTTGAAGTTCTATGGTGCGTCCAACACCATCTATCCGCTGCGCAAAAAAGCGTCAGCGAAGAAAAAAGACGGCACAGTTCATGAGATCGCGCATATTGTGAATCCGAATCTGGTTCTGCTGGGAACCGCTATTCCGCAGTATTTCTATGAATCGCTTTCCCGGCGTGTGCTTGAAAACGGACTGGTCGCCCGGTGCATCATCGTGGAAGCGGGCAAGCGTGGCGAAGCCGGCAATCCCCAGCCGATCACGCCTTCGGACTCGCTGATCCGCGCGGCAACCTACCTCGCGAATCTCGATGTGAACGGCAATCTGACAAACGAGTATCCAAAGCCGCTGATCATTACGGAGACGCCCGAGGCAACTGCCGCGCTCCGGGAAGTACAGCAGGAATGCGACCGGCGCTACAACTTCTATGAAGCACAGAACGAAGGAGCCGCCAAGGCATTGTGGGCGCGCGCTCATGAAAAGGTGTGCAAGCTCGCCATGCTGCACGGCATCAGCAGCAACGTCTACAACCCGCTGATCACGGAGAAATCCGTGCGATGGGCGTGGAAGTTCATTGATCATCTGACGCAGCGGATGCTTTACATGGCTGACCGCTATGTCTATGAAAACATCTTCGATGAGAAATGTCAGAGAGCAATCCGCAAACTGCAGGAGCATGGCGGCCGGTTGTCGCACAGCAAACTTCTGCGGCTTTTGCACGAGTCTGCGGACTCCATGAAGAAAATCGCAGAAACCCTGCAGGAAAAGGGCACTGTTCAGGTAGAATATGACTCTTCCGTCAGACCTGCGGCAAAAATATACCGGCTCGTGGAATGATTCACAAAAAACAATGTGAACGGTCCAGGGCTTCCCGAAAAAAAAGATGCAAAATGCCGGGAAAAGTGAAGGAAAAAAGTGTGAATAGCAGAATGAAAAGAGAAGAACAGAAAAAAATAATAATATATATATTTACCCTCAAAATATATTATTTTTCTTCTGTTTTTTTTACCTTTTCACCACTTCACAGCTGTTCCCGGACTTCTTTCTTTTTTTCATTTGCATATAAAGAGCCGTGAAAGCCGTGAACAACATTTTTGAAAGGATTTTTATGAAAACAGAAGATCGGCACATTAAGACATGTTCCGAATGCAAATTTTTTGATTCCAGAGGCAAAGGCTCCGGCAGTATTTGCCGCCGCCACGCACCGTCAACTGTCAGGTATGCACATTCCCCGTACATAGAGTGGCCGGTCGTCAAGGATGATGACTGGTGCGGTGAGTTCAAACACAAAAAGTAAAGGAAAACAGCCATGTCCGTTTATGCTAATGCGGCAGATGTGCTGCCGTCCGAACTGCTCAAGGCGGTTCAAAAGCATTGGCGCGGTCTGCTTTATATCCCTCCGGTGAACTACAAGTCAAAGGCAGACAAGAACTTCGTGCAGAACATGGTTGCCTCCGGCACTCCCATCGGCGAGGTCGCAGACATGGTCGGACTCACCCCACGGCGGATTTATCAGATCCAGAAGAAAAACCGGGAATAGCCGATGCACTCATGAGCCTCCGTCACTTTTCCGTCACTTTTGTCGAAATGACGGAAAAATCCGTCGTTTATTTTAAGGGTATTTCCAGCCTCATAGAAGCACAGAAAGTTCGAGGGGTCGAAAATGAGGCGGCGAGGCTTATGTACATTCCAGAATCAACGGTTCCCCCCTTGAAAGGGATTTTTCGAGGGCGCGCGGAAGGAGTCGGCGTTATAAGCAGACTTGCTTGCAGGTGATAAAATTTTTATACCCGTTGATTTTCAACGACTTGCGATCCACTCCGACAGCGCGCCGACACGCCCCCGGTCAGCCCCCTTACGCGCGCGACAGCACGTTCGCCGGGGCTGTATAGCGGGTCGGAATCGAACGCGACAGCGGGGCTGTCTGCCCCGTTTCCGGCGAAATCGTCTTTCTCCGGAATTCTCAATTCTTCAACTCTTGCAAAAGTAGCTCCGAATCTTGCTTTTGCAAATCATTTTTCCAGGAAAGGAACCTTTATGCAGATTCAAATGATGAAACTCTCGGAGATCCATCCGTATGAGAAGAACCCGCGCTTCAACGACGGCGCGGTGGAGGCGGTTGCCAACTCAATTAAGGAGTTCGGTTTCCAGCAGCCGATTGTCGTGGACAAGGATCTCGTCGTGGTTGTCGGCCACACCCGCCTGAAAGCGGCGGAACAGCTCGGCCTCTCGGAAGTGCCGGTGGTGATCGCGGAAAACCTCACGCCGGAACAGGTGCAGGCATACCGGATCGCGGACAACAAGACCGGCGAGATTGCGGAGTGGAACTACGACCTGC
>ERZ1026894.839-NODE-839-length-20566-cov-3.184096_pt1 | contig 20566 bp, 15 predicted proteins | sample MGYA00380177_ERZ1026894 | MGnify/ENA primary metagenome ERZ1026894 (study PRJEB33269, sample SAMEA4719813) | human gut metagenome | biome: human-associated habitat; feature: organic feature; material: feces | place: Cameroon | collected 2013-10 ... | reverse complement strand
AGATATATGGTTCTGACGAGAACTATGATGTGATTGTGAACCCCGATAAGGGCGACTTCGAGATATACCGCAACCGCAAGGTGGTGCCCGATGGAGAGGTGAAGGATCCTAACTTGGAGATTTCCCTCAGTGAGGCACGCGCCGTGGAGGACGACTATGAGGTGGGCGAGGAAGTGAGCCAGCTGGTGAAGTTTTCCGACTTCGGACGCCGCGCCATCCTCACTCTGCGTCAGACGCTGGCAAGCCGCATCCTCGAGCTCGAGCACGATACTCTGTACAATCAGTACAAAGACCGTATCGGCGAAGTGGTGACCGCAGAGGTGTATCAGACGTGGAAACGTGAGACGCTGCTGGTTGACGATGAGAACAATGAGCTGCTGCTGCCCCGCACAGAGCAGATTCCCGGTGACTTCTTCCGCAAGGGCGAGACAGCACGTGCCGTCATCTCCCGTGTAGATAACTCCAATGGCACGCCCCGTATCATACTGAGCCGTACCGACCCAGCCTTCCTGCAGCGCATGCTGGAGGCTGAAGTGCCTGAGATCCAGGACGGCCTGATTACCATCCACAAGGTGGCACGTATCCCCGGCGAGCGTGCCAAGGTGGCCGTGGAGAGCTATGATGACCGCATCGACCCCGTGGGTGCATGTGTGGGTGTAAGAGGTAGCCGCGTGCATGGCATCGTGCGTGAGTTGCACGGTGAGAACATTGATGTGGTGTGCTGGACAGCCAATCCTCAGCTGATGATTACCCGTGCGTTGGGTCCTGCAACGGTCAACAGCGTGGTTCTCAATGAGGAGGAGCACAAGGCTGAGGTCTATCTCGACCCCGACCAAGTGTCACTCGCCATCGGTAAGGGCGGTATGAATATCAAGTTGGCAAGCATGCTCACCGGCTACACCATCGATGTGTTCCGTGAGGTGGACAACGCTGATGCCGACGACGTAAGCCTGGATGAGTTCAAGGACGATATCGAGCCTTGGGTTATCGACGAGCTTAAGAAGATAGGGTTTGTCACTGCGCGTGACGTGCTTGGTGCGCCTCGTGAGATGATTATCCAGCGTGCAGACCTGGAGGAGGAGACTGTGGATGACGTGCTGAAGGTGCTGGCATCCGAGTTTGAATAAGGCAGCAGAGCACGAGAGAACAAGCAAGCAACGTAGAACAAAGTAGTAAGAATGAGCGTTAGATTAAATAAAGTAACAAAGGAATTCAATATCGGTCTGCAGACTGCCGTGGACTTCTTGAAGAAGAAGGGCTATGACGATGTGGAGGCAAGCCCCAACTGCAAGATTACCGACCAGCAGTATGAACTTTTGCAGAAGGAATTCAGTTCTGACAAAGGACTCCGTTCCGAGGCTACCCAACTGATACAGAATCGTCAGGAGAAGTCTAAGGAGCGCAAGGAAGCCTCCAAGCAGAAGCGTCAGGCCGAGGAGATGGCGTCAGCCAAGCCTAAGGCAAGTTACAAGGTAGTGGGTCACATTGAGTTGGACAAGCACGGCATGCCCGTGAAGAAGGAGGAGCCCAAGGAGGCTCCCGCCGTACAGCCTAAGGCCGAGGAGAAGGCTCCAAAGCCGGCTCCAGAGGCAAAGCCCGTGGAGAAGAAGGCTGAGCCTCAGGCTCCCCAGGCCGCTCCTGCCCCCACGGCAGTGAAGCCCGAGGCACCTGCCCCTGCACCGGTAGCGGAAAAGCCTGCTCCTGCTCCTGCCCCCCAGCCCACACAGGTGGTGGCTCCCAAGCCTGTTCCCCAGGCTCCCTCTACCGAAGAGAGGGCAGCAGCAATGGGCTCTGAGGTCAATGGTGCCTATCGTCTGAACTCCGCCACGCTGTCTGCGCCTAAGGTGTTAGGCAAGATAGATCTTTCATCCATCAATTCGAGTACCCGCCCGCGCAAGAAAAGCCGCGAGGAGAAACGCCGCGAACGCGACGAGCGCAACCACACAGGTGGGAACGCACAGAACGCTGCAGGAGGCGGCGATCGCAAGAAGCGTCTGCGTGTTGGCAAGGAGCGTGTGGATGTGAATGCCGTTGCCAGCCAGACACAAGACCAGAACGGACAGCGCAAGGGCGGCAACAACAACGGCAACAACCAGCAGAACAACGGCGGGAAGACCAAGAACAAACAAAAGAATCAGCGCAAGCCATTGCCCGTGCAGCCCGAAGTGAGCGACGAGGAAGTGGCAAAGCAGGTACGCGAGACACTGGCTCGCCTGACCAACAAGAACAATAAGGTGGGCAAGGGTGCCAAGTATCGCCGTGAGAAGCGCGACGCTATACGTCAGGGCGTGGAGAACGAGATGGAGGCACAGGCAGCAGAGAGCAAGGTGCTCAAGCTGACTGAGTTTGTGACCGCAAACGAGCTCGCTACCATGATGAATGTGCCCGTGACTCAGGTCATCGCCACTTGCATGAGCATCGGAATCATGGTCAGCATCAATCAGCGCATGGATGCCGAGACCATCAACTTGGTTGCCGAGGAGTTCGGATTCACCACCGAGTATGTGAGCGCCGAGGTGAGCGAGGCCGTGACAGAGATTGAGGACGACGAGGAAGACCTGGTGCCCCGTGCTCCCATCGTGACGGTGATGGGACATGTCGATCATGGTAAGACCTCTCTGCTCGACTATATTCGTCAGACCAACGTCATCGCCGGTGAGGCAGGTGGCATTACACAGCACATCGGAGCCTATAACGTGACCCTGAAGGACGGCCGTCATGTGACCTTCCTCGACACTCCCGGCCACGAGGCATTTACCGCCATGCGTGCCCGCGGTGCACAGGTGACCGATATCGCAATCATCATCATCGCAGCCGACGACGACATCATGCCTCAGACCAAGGAGGCTATCGCGCACGCCACTGCGGCCAACGTACCCATCGTCTTCGCCATCAACAAGGTGGATAAGCCCGCTGCCAATCCCGACAAAATCAAGGAGGGACTGGCTGCCATGAACTTCCTCGTGGAGGAGTGGGGCGGTAAGTACCAGAGCCAGGACATCAGTGCCAAGAAGGGCATCGGTGTGGATGAACTTTTGGAGAAGGTGCTTCTGGAGGCAGAGATGCTTGATCTGAAGGCCAATCCCAACCGCAAGGCCACTGGCTCCATCATCGAATCAAGTCTGGACAAGGGCCGCGGCTATGTGGCAACGGTGCTCGTGAGCAACGGTACCCTGCATGTGGGCGACATCATGCTGGCTGGCACCAACTACGGACGTGTGAAGGCCATGCTCAACGAGCGTGGACAGCGCGTCAAGGAGATTGGTCCGGCACAGGCTGCAACGGTGCTCGGCCTCAATGGCGCACCGCAGGCCGGTGACGCCTTCCATGTGATGGACACCGATCAGGAGGCACGTGAGATAGCCAGCAAGCGCGAGCAGTTGGCACGCGAGCAGGGTCTGCGCACCATGAAGCGCTTCGACCTCAACGAGCTGGGCCGCCGTATTGCCCTTGGAGACTTCAAGGAGATGAACCTCATAATAAAGGGCGACGTGGATGGCTCTATCGAGGCATTGAGCGACTCACTCATTAAACTCTCTACCGAAAAGATTCAGGTCAACGTCATCTACAAGGCGGTGGGCCAGATCAGCGAGAGTGATGTGAACATGGCAGCCGCTGCCGACAACTGCTTCATCGTGGGCTTCCAGGTGCGTCCTTCGGCTGCCGCACGCAAGCTGGCCGACCAGATGGGTGTTGACATCCGTCTCTATAGTGTGATCTATGACGCTATCGAGGAGGTGACCGATGCTATGGAGGGCATGCTCTCTCCCGAAATCAAGGAGGAGGTAACCGCCCAGGTGGAGGTTCGCCAGGTATATCACATCAGCAAGGTGGGCACTGTGGCAGGTCGTCGGCAGCGTCAGATGTGTATAAGAGACAGGTTATAGAGGGTAAGGTGAGCCGCTCCAATAAGGCACGTGTCATTCGCGATGGCATCGTGGTGTTCACAGGCGCCATCAATGCGCTGAAGCGCTTCAAGGACGATGTGAAGGAGGTGACCACCAACTTCGAGTGCGGCCTGTCGCTGGTGAACTACAACGATCTGCGTGAGGGAGATATCATAGAGACCTTCCAGGAGATTGAGGTGAAGGCCAAGCTCTAAGGAAAAGACAAAGTCACAGGAGCCGTTATGCTGACGATAGACTGGATATTGATAGTGCTGTGGGTGCTGGGCACACTCAAAGGGTGGGCGCGCGGCATGGTGCGTCAGGCCGTGTCCATCGTGGGCATTATCCTCGGTTTCCTGTTGGCCAAGGCGTTTTGCTCGGTACTCGGGACCACACTGGCTCCCGAGTCGGAACATCCCTCGCTGGTCAGCGGAGCCTGCTTTGTGCTCATCTGGTTGGGGGTTCCCATTGCGCTGGGGCTCGTTGGCGAACTCATGTCAACGGTGCTCGACAAGCTGTGCATCCTGGGCGCGCTCAACAAGGTGTGCGGAGCCTTGATAGGTTTCCTCAAGTACGCATTCGTGCTTGGCGCACTGGTGTGGGTGCTCTCATCGGTGGGCATCATCAGCGAGGCCACTATGCAGCGGTCGCGCTTCTGCGCCCCGTTGCGTGAGATACCTGTTGACGTCTATAAGATATTGGCTTCTGATGACGAAGCCTCTTAAGTAGAAAGGTTTAGATGGAGGATAAGAACAGTTTTGTGCGTGAGGTGGCAGCCAAGAAGTACGCTTATGGCTTCACCACTGACGTGCAGACGGATATTATAGATAAAGGTTTGTCAGAGGACGTGGTTCGCCTTATCTCCGCAAAGAAGGGCGAGCCCGACTGGTTGCTTGACTTCCGTCTGAAGGCATTCCGATACTGGCAGACGCTGGAAGAACCCACATGGGGGCACCTGCGGATGCCCAAGATAGATTACCAGGACATCTCTTATTATGCCGACCCGACGCAGAAAAATGACTCGGACGGCTCTAAGGAGATGGACCCCGAACTGGTGAAGACCTTCGACAAGTTGGGCATTCCCCTTGAGGAGCGCCTGGCTCTGAGTGGCATGGCAGTGGATGCCGTGATGGACTCGGTGAGCGTCAAGACCACGTTCAGAGACAAGTTGAAGGAGCGGGGCATCATCTTCTGCTCCATCAGCGAGGCTGTCAGGGAGCATCCCGAACTGGTGCGCCAGTACCTGGGCTCGGTGGTCTCCTATAAGGACAACTTCTTTGCCGCACTCAATTCAGCCGTGTTCAGCGACGGTTCCTTTGTGTATATCCCCAAGGGCGTGCGCTGTCCCATGGAACTGAGCACCTATTTCCGTATCAATGCCCGTGGCACGGGACAGTTTGAGCGCACGCTCATCGTGTGCGACGACAATGCCTACGTCAGTTACCTCGAAGGCTGTACGGCTCCCATGCGCGATGAGAACCAGCTTCATGCAGCCATTGTGGAGATAGTGGTCATGCAGGACGCCGAGGTGAAGTACAGCACTGTGCAGAACTGGTATCCGGGTGATGCCAATGGGCAGGGCGGCGTGCTCAACCTGGTCACCAAGCGCGGGCAGTTGCGCGGAGCCCGAAGCCGACTCTCCTGGACACAGGTGGAGACGGGCAGTGCCATCACCTGGAAATATCCCAGCTGTGTGCTTCAGGGCGATGACTCCCAGGCTGAGTTCTACAGCGTGGCCGTCACCAACAACTACCAGCAGGCCGATACGGGCACCAAGATGATACACATCGGGCGCAATACCAAGAGCACCATCATCAGCAAGGGTATCAGTGCAGGGTGCAGCCAAAACGCCTATCGCGGACTGGTCAAGGTGGCCAGCACTGCCGAGAACGCACGCAACTACAGCAGTTGCGACTCGCTTCTTCTGGGCGACAAGTGCGGTGCACACACCTTCCCCTATATGGATGTGCACAATGAGACAGCCATCGTGGAGCACGAGGCTACCACCAGCAAGATATCCGAGGACCAGCTCTTCTACTGCAACCAGCGCGGCATCGACACCGAGGAGGCTGTGAGCCTCATTGTCAACGGTTATGCCAAGGAGGTCATCAAGAAGCTTCCCATGGAGTTTGCAGTAGAGGCCCAGAAGCTTCTGGGCGTGTCGCTCGAGGGATCGGTAGGTTGAGGACAGACTGGCCATCTCCCTTCTGCCGCACAGAGAAGAGGGGAGTGAGAGGCTATGCAAAAGGACGAAAGTAAACAACTATGCTAAAGATAGAAAACCTGCATGCCAGCATCAATGGCAAGGAAATACTGAAGGGCGTGAACCTCACTGTCAAGGACGGGGAGGTGCATGCCATCATGGGACTCAACGGAGCGGGCAAGAGCACGCTCAGCAATGTCATCGTGGGCCATCCCGCCTACGAGGTCACTGCCGGAAGCATCACCTTCAACGGCAAGGACCTGCTGGCTCTCAAGCCCGAGGAGCGTGCCCACGAGGGCATTTTCCTCAGCTTCCAGCAGCCCGTGGAGATACCTGGAGTGAGCATGGTCAACTTCATGCGCGCAGCTCTGAACGCCAAGCGCAAGTATCGCGGAGAGGAGCCTTTGGCGGCTGCCGACTTCCTCAAGCTCATGCGTGAGAAGCGCAAGATAGTGGAGCTGGACAGCAAGCTCACCAGCCGCAGCGTCAACGAGGGCTTCTCGGGAGGCGAGAAGAAGCGCAACGAGATATTCCAGATGGCCATGCTCGAGCCTCTGCTCAGCATCCTCGACGAGACTGACTCTGGCCTCGATGTGGATGCTCTGCGCATTGTGGCCGAGGGCTTCAACAAGCTCCGCACGCCGCAGTCGAGTGCCATCGTCATCACTCATTACCAGCGTTTGCTGGATTACCTGAAGCCCGACATCGTGCATGTGCTCATCGGCGGACGCATTGTCAAGACCGCCGGACCGGAGCTCGCGCTCGAGATAGAGGAGCGAGGCTTCGACTGGATCAAGGAGGAGGTGGGAGTGTGAGTGCCGAGCAGCAATACATTGACTTCTATCGCGAGGCGGCCGGAGTCATCTCCCAGCGCAGCCTGCCTGTGATGAATGCGGCACGCGAGGCCGCCTTCAGGAGTTTCTGTGCGCAGGGATTTCCATCGCGTAAGGTGGAGCGTTATAAATACACCGACGTGCAGGCCGACTTTGCACCCAACTACGGCATCAGTCTGGCTCCGCTGCAGGTGGCCGACATGCCTTATTGCAGCACCCTGGCACAGGCCGACGAGCGTGTGGCAGCCTTCTATGGACAGGTGGCCGATGGCACCGACAGCGTGGTGGCACTCAATACCATGCTCGCCGTTGACACCCTTGTGGTACACATTCCGCGCAATGCCTGCCCCCAGCATCCCATACAGATAAGCCATCTCTTGCGCAGCAATGTGGATGACGTGATGGTCAACCGCCGCCTGCTCATCGTGCTCGACGAGTGCGCCCAGGCCGATGTGGTCATCACCGAGCGTGCCCATGACCAGCACCGCTTCCTCACCAACCAGGTCATCGAAGTGGTGGCCGCCGACGGCAGCAACCTCAATCTCTACGAGGTGGAGGAGACTCATCTGCTCTGCACACGCTACTCCAGCCTGTTCATCAGGCAGGGCAGGGACAGCCGTGTAAGCCACACCAGCCTCACCCTCTTCAATGGTCACACGCGTAACCGTACCGATGTGAGCCTGCAGGGACAGGGCAGTGAGGTCACTCTCAACGGCTGTGTGATAGCCGACAAGATGCAGCGCGTGGACAACAACACGCTCATCGATCATCAGGTAAGCCATTGCACCAGCCGCGAGTTGTACAAGTATGTGCTCGACGACAGTGCCGTGGGAGCCTTTGCCGGACGCATCCTGGTGCGCCCGGGAGCGCAGAAGACCGTGAGCCAGGAGACCAATGCCAACCTCTGTTCGGCACGCACCGCCCGCATGTACACCCAGCCCATGCTGGAGATCTATGCCGATGACGTGAAGTGCAGCCACGGCAGCACGGTGGGTCAGATAGACGATGCTGCGCTCTTCTATATGCGCCAGCGCGGCATCTCCGAGCAGGAGGCACGCCTGCTGCTCAAGTCTGCCTTTATCACCGAAGTGATAGATGCCATCCCGCAGGAGACGCTCCGCGACCGTCTGCAAGTGCAGGTCGATAAGCGCCTTCGCGGCGAGTTGTCAAAGTGTGAGGGATGTAAGTTATGCCAGTAAGACCGTTTGACATAGAGCAGATACGCGCCGACTTCCCCATTCTGGGCAGGAAGGTGTATGACAAGTATCCGCTTGTCTATCTTGACAATGCCGCCACCACCCAGAAGCCACGCCTCGTGGTGGAGTCGATGGTGGACGAATATTATAATGTGAATGCCAATGTGCACCGTGGTGTGCACTTCCTCTCGCAGCAGGCTACCGACCTGCACGAGCAGGCACGCGAGACTGTGCGCCGCTTCATAGGCGCAGGCAGCACCCGCGAGATACTCTTCACGCGCGGCACCACAGAGAGCATCAATCTGGTGGCCAGTTGTTTCGGCCAGGCATTCATGCGTGATGGCGACGAGGTGATAGTGAGCCAGATGGAGCATCACAGCAACATCGTTCCCTGGCAGCTCCTGCAGGAGAGGCTGGGCATACGCATCCGCGTGATACCCATGACCGATGAAGGCAGGCTCTCGCTCGAGGCTCTGGAGCAGCTCTTCAGCAGCCGCACGCGTCTGGTGAGTGTTGCTCACGTGAGCAATGTGCTGGGTGCGGTCAATCCCGTGGCCGACATCATACGCATGGCACATGCCCATGATGTGCCGGTGCTGGTGGATGGTGCACAGAGCGCACCGCACATGCCCATCGATGTGAGCCTGATGGACTGTGATTTCTATGCCTTCAGCGGGCACAAGATGTACGGCCCCACGGGCATAGGAGTGCTCTATGGCAAGGAGAAATGGCTTGACCGCATGCCCCCTTACATGGGCGGAGGCGAGATGATCAAGAACGTAAGCTTCGAGCATACAACCTTCAACGAACTTCCCTACAAATTCGAGGCAGGCACGCCCGACTATGTGGCATCCACTGGTCTGGCGCGGGCTATCGACTATATCAATTCCTTGGGAATGGAGCAGATAGAGGCTCACGAGCGTGATCTCACCCGCTACGCTATGGAACAGATGTCGCAGGTGAGGGGTATGCACATCTTTGGTCCTACAGACACAGAGCATCACGATGCCGTGGTAAGTTTCCAGGTGGGCAATATCCACCACCTGGATATGGGCACGCTGCTCGACCGCTTGGGCGTCGCTGTGCGCACCGGGCACCATTGTGCCGAACCTCTCATGCACCGCTTGGGAGTTGAGGGCACCTGCCGGGCCAGCTTCGCGCTCTACAACACCCGTGCCGAGGTGGATGCTCTGGTGCATGGCATCGAGCGCGTACGAGGCATGCTTGAGTGAGCGGAAAGCTTCTTCCGGCCCCCTCAGGGGAGAGGGGCTGGAAATGTACCGCGCTGCATCGGCTGTCGCAGTGCACTGCATCGCACATCGCACCGCGCTGCATCGGTCACCGCACCGCACTGTGCTTTGGGGTACAGGCTACCGTACCTGTCACTCCTCCTTGGTGGAGCAGAGAGCGGACTTGCTTTTATTGAAACAAACACAACGATTAAATGAGAAAGATATGAAGAAGATTTTGTTCAGGATGTGCCTTGCTGTGGCCATCCTATGCACCGGCATCACGCTGAGCAGCTGCGACGAGAACAGCCCTTGGCTCCAAATCATAAAGAACCTGCTGGGCACCAATACCACTTACACCTATTCGGGCACTGCCACCTACCAGTGTCTGTCGGAGCCTAACAGCCAGGGTGCTTACACCAAGACGCTGGCAAACTTCAGCCAGCAGAGCAGTCAGGTGTCTCTCACCACCACATCGGTCAATGAAACCGAGGCTACTGTGGTGCTGCCCGCAGCTTCGCAGAATGGCGTGAGCATGTCGGCTGTCACACTCTCGGGACTCTTCATGCAGAGCACAGGCAATACGACCACCCTGTCGGTACCTGCCGATGGTATCAACGGAGAGGGCACTGTTACTTTCGGCGGTCAGAGCTATAGCCTCTCCAACCTGTACGTGACCAGCGCCAGTGCCACCAGCGGTGTCATCACCATGCAGCTGACTCTCTATTTCGGCACAGCAAACAGCAATGGTGCTTATCCTGCAGCTGTGAACGTCAAGTACAGCGGTCAGGCCATCGCACAGCAGTAATCATCCGGCAGCCCCGGCGGCTGAAACCAATGGGGCAGACTGGCCAAGGGGAAGGAGAGAGAGCGTATGCTGCTACCATATTATAAGGAAGGAGTCGTAGAGGCCGGTTGTGACGAGGCCGGCAGAGGCTGTCTGGCCGGGCCGGTCTATGCCGCAGCGGTCATTCTCCCGCCCGATTACCACAACGACTTGCTCAATGACTCGAAGCAACTGAGCGAGAAGCGCCGCAACGAGTTGCGTGTCATTATCGAGCGCGAAGCACTGGCATGGGCGGTGGGCATCGTGGACAATCACGAGATAGACCAGATAAACATCCTCAATGCAAGCATCCTGGCCATGCACCGCGCGCTGGACCAGCTGCAGGTGCGGCCGCAGGAAATCATCGTTGACGGCAACCGCTTCAAGCCCTACAGAGACCTTCCCCACACCACCATAGTGAAGGGCGATGCGCGATACATGAGCATAGCCGCTGCCAGCATATTGGCCAAGACGCACCGCGATGAGTGCATGCTCAGGCTGCACAGCGAGTTTCCCCAGTATCACTGGGACTCCAACAAGGGCTATCCTGCCCCTGCACACCGCCAGGCGATACGTTCCTGCGGCACCACGCCATATCACCGCCTCACCTTCCAGTTGCTGCCGCCCGAGCAGATGATGCTGGATTTCGGTGAGTGAGCGCTTGGCTGTGAGCGCGGAATTAGGTAATTTTGCAGCGAAATAGAAACAAGTAAGAAACATAACGAAGAATATTATGGCAAAGAAAGCACTTCTGATGATCCTCGACGGATGGGGCATCGGCAATCATGGCAAGGGTGATGTGATCTTCAATACACCCACACCTTTCATGGACCACCTTAATGCTACATACCCTCACAGCCAGCTTTTGGCAAGCGGAGAGAGTGTAGGTCTGCCCGACGGACAGATGGGTAACTCTGAGGTAGGACACCTCAATATCGGTGCCGGTCGCATCGTATATCAGGATTTGGTGAAGATTAACCGCGCCTGTGCAGACGGCAGCATCCTGGAAAACCCCGAGATAGTGTCGGCCTACGAGTATGCCAAGGCCAACGGCAAGAGCGTGCATCTGATGGGCCTCACCAGCAATGGTGGTGTGCATTCATCACTTGACCACCTGTTCACACTGCTCGACATCAGCAAGACTCACGGCATTCAGCACACCTATGTACACTGCTTCATGGACGGCCGCGATACCGACCCCAAGAGCGGCAAGGACTTTATCCAGCAGGTGACAGACCACTGCGCACAGGTGCCCGGTGCAGCTATCGCCAGTGTGATAGGCCGTTTCTACGCCATGGACCGCGATAAGCGCTGGGAGCGAGTGAAGATTGCCTACGATCTGCTCGTGGGTGCAGAGGGCAAGCAGGCTGCCGACATGGTGCAGGCTATGCAGGAGAGTTACGATGAGGGCGTGACCGACGAGTTCGTGAAGCCCATCAACAACAGCACTGTGGATGGCACCATCAAGGAAGGCGATGTGGTCATCTTCTTCAACTACCGCAATGACCGTGCCAAGGAGCTCACCATCGTGCTCACACAGCAGGATATGCCCGAGCAGGGTATGCACACCATCCCCGGCCTGCAGTACTACTGCATGACCCCCTATGATGCCAGTTTCAAGGGCGTGCATATCCTCTTCCCCAAGGAGAACGTGCGCAATACTCTGGGCGAGTATCTGGCCAGCAAGGGTCTGCGACAGCTCCACACAGCCGAGACAGAGAAGTATGCTCACGTGACTTTCTTCTTCAACGGAGGTCGCGAAGCTCCCTTCGATGGTGAGGAGCGTATTCTGGTGGCCAGCCCCAAGGTGGCTACCTATGACCTCAAGCCCGAGATGAGTGCCTTCGAGGTGAAGGATAAACTGGTGGCTGCAATCAAGGAGAACAAGTATGACTTCATCGTGGTCAACTTTGCCAACGGCGATATGGTGGGCCACACAGGCATCTACGAAGCCATCGAGACCGCGGTGAAGGCCGTTGACCAGTGTGTCAAGGAGGTCATCGAGGCTGCCAACGCCACCGACTACGAGACTATCATCATTGCCGACCACGGTAATGCCGACAATGCCATCAACCCCGATGGTACCCCCAACACCGCGCATTCATTGAATCCTGTGCCCTTCATCTATGTGACACAGAACAAGGCTGCCAAGGTGGAGAACGGCGTTCTGGCCGACGTGGCACCCAGCATCCTGCACATCATGGGTCTGGAGCAGCCTGCCGAGATGACCGGCAAGTGCCTGATTGAAGACTAATCCGGCGGTATGGCAGATGTGAATATCGAGCCATCCTGGAAAGCTGTACTGAGCGACGAGTTTGCCAAGCCTTACTTTGGCGAACTCGTCCGCTTTGTTCATACAGAGTACTCCTCGGGTACATGCTTCCCGCCTGGTCACCTCATCTTCAATGCTTTCAACAGCACCCCATTTGACCAGGTCAAGGTGGTCATACTGGGTCAGGACCCTTATCACGGTGTGGGCCAGGCCCACGGACTCTGTTTCAGCGTCAATGATGGGGTCGATTTCCCGCCTTCGCTCCGCAATATCTTCCAGGAGATACAGGCCGAGACGGGCGCGCCTATCCCGCAGAGCGGCAATCTGAGCCGCTGGGCCAGTCAGGGTGTATTCCTTCTCAACACCTGTCTCACAGTGCGCGCCCATCAGGCATTCAGCCATAGCGGGCATGGCTGGGAGACTTTCACCGACGAGGTCATCCGCCTGCTCAGCCAGCACAGAGAGCATCTGGTGTTCCTGCTGTGGGGTGCACCGGCCGGCCGAAAGGCATCCTTCATCGACTCCAGCCGCCATCTGGTGCTCCGCAGCCCGCATCCCAGTCCGCTCAGTGCCTATCGCGGCTTCTTCGGCAATGGTCATTTCCGCCAGTGCAACGAGTATCTGCAGGAGCACGGAATGAAGGGAATAGAGTGGTGAGATGTTATGGCTCGGCCGCTTCGTGCGGTTCGAGTGGTGGGGCAGGAACTCCGGTTCAGCTTCTTTGCCCGTATATATATAATAGGTAAAAGCGCTCGGTAGGGCGCTTTTCTTGTTTTTGGGGGTGCAGGTGATGGTTTCTGTAGGTGCACCGTTGCGTCTCTCTGATGCGCGAAATCCTGTTTCGTCGAGGCAGTTTGCCATGTGTGGATGGCAATGCAGGCAGTCTGGTGGATGGTGGAAGTAGAGAAAAGTACAAGTGGCAACCACTTTCCTTGCTGCTTTCAGCAAATATCGTTAACTTTGTTTGCGTATTTCTGTATCAAATCGACAATTGCATATGCGAGACCGAATTCTATTGCTCTTCATGTGCCTTACGCTCTTCGTGGGCGCACAGGCCAAGCGTCGCTCCATCTCAGTGCTGGGCGACTCCTACAGTACATATGAGTGCTACATCCCTGCCGGCTATGCGGTGTGGTACCACGAGCCGTATCAGCCCGAGAGGACAGATGTGACCGATGTCACACAGACCTGGTGGCACCTGCTCTGCCAGAAGCGTGGGTTCAAGCTCGATACCAACAATTCCTACAGCGGAGCCACTATCTGCAACACCGGCTATGGCGGCAAGGACTTCACCGACCGCTCCTTCATCACACGCGCCAGCCAGTTGGGTTGCCCCGACATCATTCTTGTCTTCGGCGGCACAAACGACTCTTGGGCCAATGTACCCCTGGGAGAGATGAAGCACGAGGGCTATACCGCCCGGGATCTCTTCTCCTTCCGTCCGGCTGTGAGCTACCTGGCACGCTATCTGGTGAAGCGTTACCCCAACACGGATGTGTATTTCATCCTCAATACCGAACTGAAGCCCGAGATAGGGCAGGCCACTCAGGAGGCTTGTGAGCGCTGGGGTGCCAAGCTCATCACCCTCAAGGACATAAGCAAGAAGTCCGGTCATCCCGACGCGGCTGGCATGCAGGCCATAGCGCGTCAGGTGAGTGCGGCTGTCAAGTGAGCATTTTATTTAGATGGAAACAACAACATTATCTAACGAAAACTATCTGATATGAAGAAAATGATGACGTGGGCACTGGCCCTCCTTGCTGCCTTCTCAGTACAGGCGCAGCAGGTGGAACCCGAACTGGCAGACCCGAAGCCAGGCGCTCAGGAGACTTGGAACGCGGTGAAGAAGACGACTCTGGCATGGGGTAGCACCGATGTGCGCTACTCGCGCAGCCAGCCTGCCACAGGCGCCAAGGCACTGGTGCTCGACGCCTGGAGGGGCGAACGTGTGTCGGCACAGGCTGTGCTCTCCACACCCGTTGACCTCTCGCGTGTGACTATGGAGGTGAGTGACCTCAAGTGCGGAAAGAGCATCATCCCCGCAGCCAGCGTGCGCAAGTATTTCGTGCGCTACGTGATGACCGACTGGCACAACAACAAGGCCGACTCTTTCTTGTTGCCCGACCACCTCTCGCCTGATGCCGAGATGAAGGTGGCAGCCCACACCACCCGCCCCATGTGGCTGGATATCCGTGTGCCTCAGGATGCCAAGCCCGGCACCTACAAGGGAATGCTCTCTGTCACCTTCGATGGTCAGACACTCTCTCTGCCTCTCTCCCTGCAGGTGTGCTCACGTGTTCTGCCCGCTCCCTCAGAGTGGTCCTTCCACCTCGACCTCTGGCAGAACCCCTATGCTGTGGCCCGTTACTTCAACGTGCCTCTGTGGAGCCAGGAGCACTTTGACCGCATGCGTCCCATCATGAAGCTGCTGGCCGACGCCGGCGAGAAGGTCATCACCTGCTCCATCATCCAGCATCCCTGGAACAGCCAGACCTATGACCCCTTTGAGAGCATGATAGCCAAGATGCGTCAGATCGACGGTACCTGGAAGTATGACTACACTGTGTTTGACCGCTGGGTGCAGTTCATGATGGACCTCGGCATCGACAAGCAGATCGACTGCTATACTCTCGTACCCTGGCACTACGTGTTCGACTACTACGACTGCGCTACCAACAGCACCAAGCAGGTGAAGTGCGAGCCCAAGCAGCAGGCATATCGCGAGCTCATCCTGCCTTTCCTGAAGGACTTTGCAGCCCACCTCAAGGCCAAGGGATGGTTCGATCGTACATGCATCGCAATGGACGAACGTCCTATGGACCAGCTGCAGGCAGCATGGGAAGTGGTGCGTGAGGCCGATCCCGGATACCGCATCGAGGGCGCTATGAACTATAAGGTGGGCGAGACGGGGCTCATTGACCAGATGCACGATATCAGCATCTCCTATGATGATGCCCACGTGCCCGTGGATTATCTGAACGCTCGTCGTGCCAACGGACAGAAGACCACCTTCTATACCTGCTGTGGTCCCGACCGCCCCAATACCTTCACCTATCCTGCCGAGTCTGCTTACCTGGGTTGGCATGCTTCCACCCTCGGTTTCGACGGCTATCTGCGTTGGGCATACAACAGTTGGACTGCCCGTCCATGCCAGGACAGCCGCTTTGTCACATGGGCATCCGGCGACTGCTATCTGGCTTACCCCACCGGCAGCAGCATCCGCATGGAGCGCCTGACAGAGGGTATTCAGGCTTATGAGAAACTGCGCATCCTGCGTCCCACCCTCAATGCCGCCCAGCTGAAGCAGCTCGACAAGGCTCTCGAGCCCTTCCGCCCCGTGGTCTATGACACCACTCTCGATGCTGCCCAGGCTGTCAATGCCGCCAAGGCAACACTCAAGAAGCTCAGTGGCAAGTAAATAGGAACATCCGCTTCAGCGCCATCCCCCTTTGCCCTCACTTCCTTCCCCTCGTAGGGTAAGAACGGTGGGCAAAGTCCCTCACCCCCATTCCCGCCTTGCATCATCCGCACCAAAAGGGTGATGCAAGGCGGTTTCTTTTATCCCCTGGCCTTTTTGCCGTTCCGCTCGCATCCTCATTCCGTCTTCCCCGCACCCTTGTGCTGCCTCTCTCGCACCCTTATTTCACTTCTCTCGCATTCTTATTCAGCCTCTCTCGTATTCTTGTTTTGCTTCTCCCGCATCCTTGTCCCGCCTCTTTCGTATTCTTGTTTTAGGATTGCTGAATAATCGCCGCCATATTACTCCCATGATTTCCCATGGAGACTTCAGCCCACCTTCAGGTTGCCGTTTGCCGGATAATCGCAGCAATCGAGAGCGTAATCCATAATGAGACAAAGTAGTTCCCTCACGGACTTTTACTATTGTCAGATACGGAGAAGAAGGCTCCTTTTGCACTTCCGGTAAGTCATTATGCCAGGGAAGAAATGTTCCGTCACCGTCCAACCCAAGGCTGGACGGTGGATGAAGCAAGCTTACTTTGCAAAGTAATATACCTTCTCTGACCGTCCAGCCTTGGGTTGGACGGTGGATGTGTACTGCATACCCACCCCTGAAGGCTGAATGAAGCATGCACATAACATACCAGCTTTCCATGTGCAAGTCTATAGTTGGCCTTTGCGATAGGCGTAGTTGTAGAAGTGTATGAAACAAGAGATGAGTTTCTGTGCCGCCTGAATTTCTACACAGAGGATAGCTTACACATTGGGTGTCATGTGGTTGTCAGTTGAGTGTGCAGATGTTCTCATTAAGGAGTTTCATGTTGCTTTCGGGGAACAGCTTCCTGTTGATCCTGTTTTTCCTGTTGGTATAGGCAGAAGCGGAAGTGTTGGTGCACATGCGTATTTCAGAATCGCTAAGCTTGAGTCTAAGCAGGATGGCTGTCAGCATCTCAATCTTGCCCAGCTGCACCATGTTCATTTTGTCCCATAGAACAGGGAATTTGAATTTAGCATATTCGAGTAAGTTTTCGCATTCCTCATGAGAGATGCCTTGTTCTAAGGAGACTACAGTTTTTCCCCTGTGACGGATGCTTTCAATTACTCCTCCCTCACTTTCCATGGCTTTTATCATTCTGTCCTTCTCTTCTGCCATGTTGATGTCTTTCTGTATCTGTTTCTGAAGTTGGTCGATTTGCTCGGCGTAAGATTTGGCCAACTTCTTCTGCTTTTCCAATTGAGTTCCCAGTTTCATTTTCTCGTTCTCGTAAGATTGCAGAATAGCTTCTTTCTCCAGTATATGTATCGATTTGCGTCGATGCATGAGAACTGCCGCCAGGAAAAGGCTGATTGCCCCTAAAAAGGCGATGATGACGAGGTATATGTGCAGATGTACAACTTCCTGGCTTTTCTCTTCGGCCCGGAGTTTGTTGCGTTCATAGTTGTACATACTCTCAATTTGTATGACATCCTGTGTTGACATCCGTTTATATACTGTATCGTGGGCTTCACAATATAGTTTGGCATATTTCCCCAGTGAGTCCTTGTCCCCCTGTCTTGTGTATAATTGGAGTAGTCCGCTGTAGGCTCCTTCTTTCTGGTTTATGTCGGGATGTCCCTCGAGCAACAGTCGGAAGTTTTTCTCTGCCAGTATGGCGTCACCCGTTTTCAGATAGTATAGTCCCCGGATGTAATAATACATTTCCTTTCCTTTGTTGATACGTCCCATACTGTCGAAATGTCCCGAATGCTTCTCGTAGTCTTGCATAGCTTGTCTGGCTTCTGTATATTGGTGACATTGGATGTATGCATTCAGGGCATCTCTTTGAGTCTGAGCCGCTTCGATATACAATTTCCTTTTTGTGAATTCCGGTGTACATTCCCGTGCAAGGGCTACTACTTCCTTGTAGCGTCCAGCCATGCTCAAAGGTCTTATGGCTATCTCTTTTGCAAAAAGGTAGGATAATGTATCATCGTTATGAAGTGCAATTTCTGCGGCAATCATACATTCTTCTGCGGCCTTTGCAAACAGCTTCTGCTCATGGTATGTTTCTGCCATTTGGCTATGCGTGCGATATAGAGTCTTGTAGTCGATTTTGCCCTTGGCACTTTCGCTTAGAAGCAAAACCCTTTGGAAATATTCCATTGCCATTGGACTATCGTGGTGGAGCACACAGATTCTTCCAGCAAGATAAAGACACAGGGCTCTCTGGTCACAGGAACCTTCTTTATCGAAATATTTCATAGCGGGCAAAAGCTCCTCCAGTGACATCATCGGGTTGTCTGACCGGTTCTGTGCATTGGCCAGCATCATGATGTATTCCATGTGCATCCTGCGGGAGCTTCTGAGCGTGGCTGTGTTTATGCCAAGCATAATGGATAGGGCTGAGTCGGGATTGCTCTCCATTATTATCTCTGCTCTGGTTATCTCTTTCTGGGTGGTCAGGACTTTCTCGTCGGTACTGCATGAGAGGCAGAAACAGAACAGGATACATGCTATTGTGTGGAATAGTGCTTGCTTCATCTCTTGTGATAGTGTCTTGGTTGAGACAAAGTTCGGCAAATAAGTTCACATATCTTCCTGGTATGGATGAAAAGTTTTGCAGAATCTTTTCACGTGAGAAGTGAAAAACCGTTTACTATGCTGTAATGCAGTGTAATGCGAATTATTTCACATGTGAAGTGAAATAATTTATTTCTTTAAGTACTTGCAGGAATACATTCTTGAGTAGTAACTTTGCAATGAACAGTCACAAAAACTACTCAATATGATTAAACGTAGAATCTTTCTTTTGGTACTAATCCTTTCTTTGGGATTGAGTACGATGTCGGGAACAGTCAGGCAGGTTCCCGATGACGGTGAAATCATTCCTGTGAAATTCAAGCCTAAGCGAACAATAGATGATAATACAGGACATCCTTTTCCCCATTCCATTGTCAAGTGTCCCAGTGTGGGTGTCTGTGGTCGTACATTATATTTATATGATGGATGTGCAAACGCGACACTCGTTCTTGTTGACGAGAAGGGAGACAAGGTTTATGTGTGTTCAGTCTCAGATGGGACAGAGACCTTAGAGTTGGAGGATAATATAAAAGGAATCTATCAACTTCTGATTATACGTGGAGATTTTGGGTTTGAAGCGGAAGTAGAATTCTAAAGCAGTGTGCCAGTTCCTTTAATACTCTTGAGCGAGATTTGATATATTTATGTCTCAAAAGTGGTACTGGAACACGCCTAATATAAAACAAGGATTTTTATGGCAAAGACAGCAGCAAAGGGGACTATAGACAATCCCTATTCAATGAGTGAGTGCGAGAAGATGCTTGACGCAGGTACGTGGCCAGGCGGTTATGTGCGTGATGACGCGGGCACAGTGTCCTATGTGATGAAGTCTGTGACGGTACAGGGTTACAGTGGCAGTGGGTCGGGCAGCAACTGGCATGGCTCAGACTTTGAGTTCTGTTCAGGCTCCTATGAGTGGCATGAGCCTGATACGGACAAAAAGGGTTGTGACGAGGAAGGCAAGGGTACTCCCTCTGGCAATGAAGGCGGTGGCACAGACACTGGTGGAAATGCTGGTGGTGGCGCAGGTGGTGGAGGAAACATAAGTTCCCAAGTTATATTTGCAGGAAGGTTTTCGTCCTTGTCTGCATACACAAAGTCTATAATTAAAAATTTGAAGGGATATACAGGAACTGTCTATGTGACATCGACTGCCAGGACTCCAGAATCACAGGCTCGCGCTATGCTTGATAACATTAAGAAAACCTCAGTAGAAGCCCAAAAGAAATTGTATGCTTCGCCAGGTGATATGGTGATAGACAAGTATAGAAGCGACAGAAATGATGAGGAAAACATAAGAGAAATGCTGGCTGAAATAAATCGTGTAGGACCATCTAAAGTATCTCGCTCAAAACTTAATGGTGTGGAGTCATTCATTGGTGCATTGAAAAATGCCAATATATATTTCATAGACGAACCGCAAAATGGATGTGTACATGTGGAGATACCACAAAAATAAATATGTATTGTTTCTCCTTTGGGGATGTATACTGCTGCTCTCATGTGCAAAAAAGAGAGTGAGGGCATGTGACTCTTGTTTGAATCAAGCCTTGATGGATGTTGGCGAAAATGAACCCAAGAAAGAAGAAAGTAAAAAATGTGACACTGTCAGTGTCTTCTTCTATTATGAGGCAGACGAAGTGTCTGCTGTAGAGAAAGATCATAGTGAGGATGAGATAATAAAACTGGAGCGCACAGGTGACAAACTGAGAGGTAGCTTCTGGGTGACAAGTGATGAGTTCGTATCAGGGCGAGAGGGATATCTGCCAGGATTCACGGTGCTCGGCATGCAGAATTTGGTGTTGGCGGGTGACAGCATCAGTTTCCTGCTTGACTCTCATTTGCATAAGTTCTTCAGTGCTCCTCTGTGCCTGGACATAAGTTCAGACAAGGAGGCAGGCAGGCAGGGATGCCACGAATGGATACAAGAGTCAGAGTTCTTTGCTGATTCTATCCAGTACAGAGGAGTCATCCGTGGGGATACCCTGTACCTGGACGAGACCAAGAACAAGTGGAGCCGCAAGTTTGTGAGGATGAATGAGGATTCCATAAGGCGAATAGACCGCAGTATGCCTGCAGAGATGGAGGGACAGAATAGAAA
>ERZ1026894.837-NODE-837-length-20592-cov-19.466280_pt1 | contig 20592 bp, 8 predicted proteins | sample MGYA00380177_ERZ1026894 | MGnify/ENA primary metagenome ERZ1026894 (study PRJEB33269, sample SAMEA4719813) | human gut metagenome | biome: human-associated habitat; feature: organic feature; material: feces | place: Cameroon | collected 2013-10 ... | reverse complement strand
CGAGGCTGCTGAAAAAAGCCCCGATGTAGGACGAAGATATAGATGTAAATATTTGCGTATCTCATTGAAAATTAGTAACTTTACGTCAAATAGCAACACTCTATGATACAGCAGCAACTAGAAATACAACTGAGTCCGTATGCAGGACTTTATGATATAGTAGTACCGCAAGATGACATATATCGACAGCTTGATAGGCTGGTCGATTTCTCTTTCGTCTATGAAGAGATAGGCAAAAACTATTCATGGAAGAAAGGGCGCTTTGCAGAAGACCCTGTTCGTATGTTCAAGTATTTGCTGGTCAAGATTATTGATAGACTCTCAGACAGACGCGTAGTTGCAAATGCACTGGTAAATCTGTCACTCAAGAGGTTTCTCGGATTAAGCCCAGAGGAGACGAACATAATAGATGCGAGTACACTCTCCAAGTTTCGTAAACTTCGCTTTGAAAATGTTGATGTCCTCAATGTCCTAATTGCAAAGACTCTAAAAATAGCCAAGGACAAGGGAATACTAAAAGGAAGTACAATCCTTGTAGATGCCACCCATGTTACTGCCAGGGCTATACGTTATGACAGCAAGGATTATATCATACACAGAGTGAACACGCTTGTCCGTCACCTCGTAAAAGTTCACTACTGGAAAGTGGAGGACCTTCCTCCACTACCAGAGAAGGAAGCTGACACAGATACATGGATTCAGGCAGGAAAGTCGCTTGTCGCATATATAAAGGAACAGCCTGCGTTACGCAGTGTTTCGACTGTCAAGAATTTGTATGAACTTCTGGAGGAGGCAATGGAAGACGCTGAGGAGCGCAGCTATCTTTCAATGGATCGTGATGCAAAAGTCGGACACAAGTCAACAGAAAAGTCCTTCTTTGGCTCAAAAGTGCACATGGGAGTGGAGAGCGAGACAAGGCTGATAACGGCAGCACATATCACCTCCGGAGACAGGCCCGACGACAAATATTTGGGCGAGGTGGTGGAACAAAGCCGGCAGAATGGCATGGAAGTAAAAGAAGTTGTAGGCGACAAGGCATACAGTTCAACAGAGAACATTGAAATGTCCAAGGAACGCAAAGAAGAAAATCCAGCGGGCGACTTTACCCTTTATTCACGACTTCACAATAACATAACTTACGGCATACGCAAGGATGACGGGTTTACATTCAACAAAGATGCCAACACCGTAGTGTGCCCCAACGGGCACCTGGCAAAAAGCAAAAGGTATAAGAAATGTCGCAGAGGGCGTAGTGCAGCATGGGAGTACAGCTTTGATGTAAACAAATGCAAGGAATGTCCATTGCGTAAGACGTGCTTTAAGGCAGGATCTAAAGAACGCACGTATAGTGTGAGAGAGCTGTCAGATCTTCACAAGGAATATATAGAATTCCAAAAGACAGATGAGTTCAAAAAGAAAATGCGGCAACGATATAAGATTGAAGCAAAGAACTCAGACCTCAAGCACAACTGCAATTTAGAACGTGCGGAATCATTTGGCATACATAGTTTGACGATGCAAACAGCATTGTCTGTTTTTGCATGCAATCTAAAGACCATTTTACGCCTAATTAATGCCCCAAAATAAGGAAATGACAGGATAGAAGTAACATATTACAAATATGAACTATAGGAATGCATATAACGCCATATAAGGCCATGTATTTTCCCAATTTCATATTTCTGAGGAAACGATTAAAGTCTCCCATACGAGCCTAAAAAAGCTCGAAAAGGAAGACTTTAACTCTATAAACCGCTATTTTATCAGCAGCCTCGGGGACGCGTCGCCCCCAGGTGAGATTGCGTCGCCCCCAGGTGAGGACGCGTAACCCCTAAGTGATACACACAAAAAAAATTTTTCATGAACTTGAAATCCCTCTACTACATATTGTCCACATTGCTGCTCATGGTCTGTACCATGGGCTTTTGGTCGTGTAGCAAGGATAGTGTGGAAGAGGTGGACAATGTGGCTAAGAACGTGTGCTTTAAAGTGGAAGTACGCACAGGTGGCTATGGGGCAGGAACTCGTGCGGCTGGACCGTCTAAAGATGATGGTACGCTGGCTGACGATGAGAACGAAAAAGCGGTCTATAACGCTACGCTCTTTATCTACCAAAATGATAAAGGCATAAATGGAGCAGCCGACACCCCTATATTATATAGTGTCTACCTACCCAACTTCTCAAAGGACACAGAACACTCTTCAAGCAACGGAGGCGTGTACACTTCGTCCGTGGTTGATACGCGCTACTCCATTCCCGCAGGCGACTACCATGTGATTATCGTTTGTAACATGGGACGCCTCACGGCCAACACCTTGGGCGATGTGCAACAGATGACGACCGCCAATGCCACCTTCGGCACGCTACAACAGCCCGAAACTTGCTCAACCTTTGCCATGTCGTCCTCCGACGACAAATCAATCCATATCGAGGGCCACTCCAACATGGCTAACGTAAAGGACGGCGTATTGGTCGAGATGAAAGCCGACGTGCAACGCTTGGCCGCACGCATCGACTTCTCAGCAGGTAAAAAGGGAAAATGGGTCAGCGAGGTGGTCAAGACGGCAGGAGGTGATCAGAAGCTTGAAGGCTACAAATATACCATTGGTACAGAACCGAAGGCCGACTACTTCTACTTGACGGGTGTGACGCCTATCAATCTACTCAACAGTGAGGAGTACGTATTGAAGCGCGTTACCGAAGACAAGACGTTTAATACCATTCAATACTTAGGCAAGGAGTTGCTCAGCTCTGACGGCAACGCAGCGAACTATGTAGTCGACCCTTACATTCATCAAAAAAGCCCTTCAAGCAATGCTTTAGGGCTAAGCTACACCAATAGATATGAAGAAATGAAGTCCAACTTTGCAGCCTGCAACAGTGGGTTGAACAAGATAACGCAGATAACCAACGGCGCCCCCAACTGTTACACCGATGCTACGGACGGCTTGACGTATAAGAGACTCGTCTATGCGAAAGAGAACACCATTACCATAGGTGCTAACAAAGAGGCTTACGTTACGGGCTTGCTCTTTACGGGCTATTACAAGAAGGCTGGCGAAACTGCTGTACAGAAGACATACGAATACTTCATTCGCCATACTGACCCATACAACTCTAACTCTGATGCCTTGGCCATGAAATATGGCATCGTACGCAATCACGTTTACCAAGTACGCATCAATAGCGTAAGTTCTATGGGCTTAATCCTCATTCAAGTGCGCGACTGGATTCCTATCGTGGCACCTGATATTGACCTGTAGGAAATGTGCAAATGTGAGAATGTGCAAATGTGCAAATGTGAGAATGTGCAAATGTGCAAATGAATGAATGCTTTAAAAGATCATTTACACATTAGCCAATCGCAGCAATAAAAGGCGTCCATTTGCACATTTGCACATTCTCACATTTGCACATTAACTCAGCATTTGCACATTAACTCAGCATTTGCACATTAAAAAAACCTTCCCTTTTATGAAACTCTTATACCTTCTTATTCCCCTACTACTCTTCTCCGCCTGTTCTAACGAAATAGGTGACGACATAAAGCGCGGACGATCCACGGTGCGCATTGAGCTGCAACAAAGCGACCCGACGGCCGTGGCGCAAAACAAAACGCGAGCCTCGTTTGGCGGTAGCTATCACGACGCGGGCGATGACATTCATAATGCTTACGTCGTGATGTACAACATCAAGGCGGGAAAGGTGGAACGTATCATCAACGTACCTACCGACGCTGGCGAAACGGAATACAAGAGCAAGCAGGTAACGACGATCACGACAGAAAACGGTGAATACTTGTTCTATAACTTTGCCAACCGCACTGACTTCGATACTGATCCTGCCACCCCTGATGCTGCTACGCACGAGGTGACATCACTCAGCCTTGACGGCCTTACCTTTACCGTTGGCTATCCGTTACCTGAAGGGTTAGATCCGTCACCTGAAAAGTTAGATCCGAAAGTGACCACTTGCGACTATAACAACTACATAATACCCACAACGGGCATTCCGATGAGCGATAAAAATCATTTCACCATTGACAAGGACCAAACTATTACGCTCATGCTCTATCGTATGTTGGCCAAGATGCAGTTTGCCTTTAACAATCGTTCGGCATCAGCCTTTCGCATTCGCGGTTTGAAAGTGGGTAGCATTACCAAGGGCAATACGCAGATTTACTTGCTTCCCCCTAAGAACCAAAACAACTTGATCAAGACTAACTTCACGGGATTGCAACACGACACCACTAACGTTGACGTATTTACAGCCACAGCCGACAAACCTCCTGTAATCATCAACTTTGGCGAATCAGACAATACTTCCTTTAATAATCTCTATATCAACGAGAGCGAGGCCAGCACCAACGGACAGTCCTTTCCGCTCACCATTACCATGGACCGCTCTACCGACAACGGCACCACTTGGAAGAACGACACACGCCATGCGCTCATTCAGCTCACGAGCATTCCACGTAACAACGTGGCCATTGTCAACATTAACCTAACGGACTTTGTCTTGAAGCTCGAAGCCAGTGCCTACGCGCCCATTGGAGGTTACCCCGCTTACGTGGTCAAACAGAATGACGACTTCTACGCTTACTTCTCAGGCAGTGGCGACTTTGAACTCCGCCCCACGCTCTATGAGTATGTCGACCGCGAGCACCCTGAGTCTTATATCAACCTCAACGACAAAAGTCGCGTGGCGGATTATTCGCTCACAGTGCTCGACCCGCAAGGAATCTTTAGCAGTCAGCCTGCCTTCGATACCACAACGGGCGAAATCATCGGCACCCTTGCTGAAGGCAACAAAGGGACCGCCACCGTGCGCCTCAACCTTCAACTCGTCACTGGTAGCGTTACACAGAATTACACGCGTACGATTTATATTGTTAGAAATTAGTTTTTTAGTTGACAAGTTAACGAGTTGACTAGTTAACGAGCAGGTTACCTTTAAAAATACCTACTCACTAACTCATCAATTGAAACTAACTTACTTGTCAACTCGTTAACTTGTTAACTCGAACTTGTTAACTCGTGAACAAAAGAAACCCCGTTAACTAAGAAGCAAAAACCTTGTAGACATGAAACGTTTGTTTACACTCCTTCTCTTGATTCTTTCATTGGGAATGCAGCCTATCTGGGCAGCAGACGACCCAACATACACATACATCCAATTCTCGGGCAACGGGCGCACCGTCTTGCTCGACACTGATGGGGCACTCTCGGTAGTAAACGCTACCGAGAATGCCCCTTCTGGCTCTGGCTATCAATGGACGCTTGAAGCTGCGCCCAATACCACGACATCAGAAGTTGTGATCAAAAGCAAAGCGGGACACTATGTAGTGTACAACACGACGGATAATTCCTTCACGACAACTACCGATGCCACCGCAGCCACTGCCTTTACGAAAAGTACTAACACGTATTACACTACGGCTGGCAGCGCCCGTTACGACCTCAGCATTAGCAGTCTAACGGGCAAAAACGCTTTGGCCGTGAAGAATGGACAACTCACCCTCGCCGTGACTAATTCACGTTACAGCACGGTGCGTTTGGCTACCACCATTAGTGGTCCGAACGTTAACCCCATGGTTAGCACCACGGGCGATGAGCATTGGTACTATATGGAACTCTTGCTCAGTGGTTCGGAGTGCATCAAAGATGCTGCCAAGAGTGGCGACAAACTTATCAAGACAGCCACGCCCAACATTAAGTACTTAAATGCCTACATGTGGAGCCTCGTCGAGGCCAACGACCAAGGCGACGTGTACTTCAAGAGCAAGGCTGGCAACTACATAGCCCAACTCGACGGCACGTTCCAATACATTACCTCCGACGAGAGTAAACGCAATAGCAGCGGACAGTATCAAGTGTGTGATGTGGCCGACCAACGAGATTATGCTGGCACCTTTATCGTTAAAAACCAAGGCACAAAAAAGTTCATCTTCCCCTACGGCAGTAATAGTAAAGATATAGGTATCGGTAGTTCCATGAACGCTGCTGAGCGTATGCGCTTTATCGAGACCGACACGCGCTTGCTCACTCAGCCCCACGTCATTCAATTCACAGCACAAGGAGCACAGGCGCTTTACGATAGCAATACGAACGTAACCGTCAAGACACCTGCTGATGACGACAATGCTGACGGCTACACTTGGCAATTCGAAGCCATTGCGGGCCAAACCGATGCCTATGCCTTGAAGAGCAAATTGGGGCACTATCTAAAATATACTGACAACGCGTTCAGTACTACGAGCAATGCTGACGAGGCCGTTGCCCTCTTCCCCCTTGGCAATGACTACGATCCTTACCATACGCGCATTTCCCTCACCCTGGCCAACGATGCTACCAAGGCGATTGGCTATAAAGACAATGTACTCTATCTGAGCGATGCTACTGCCTCGCTCTATACCGTTACGCGCATGGTAGAAAGTACAGCGCAGGTCGTTGGTACGGCATTGCCCAAGTTTTCTACCATCAACGATACCTATTATTATAAACTCCAATTCAAGGCCAACCACGCTGGCGACGACCGCCTCACCCTCACCGCCAATGGCTATGACACACCGACAGTCAACACCGAGGCGAACCCTGCTAACATGAATCAGAACTGGATACTGAAAACCGCACTCAACCCTAAAGCCAAAGAGGGCGACTTCTACTTGGTCAACCAAATGGGCGAATACTTGTGTTACGATGGGTCGAAATTTGTCATTCGTCCACAATATGACGAAAATTCTACCACCGTCTACCGCTTTATGCAAAACGACACGCAACCCACGTATTGGATGATTGGCATGCCGCTCAACACAAGCCCCAACCACACCATGGGTTTGCGCAACACGGACGTTTATAAGCTCAAAGAGTGTGAAGCCGTTTCGGACTACAACTACCTTTCGTTCAAACCCTCTACCTATGTAAGCGAATACAATTACTTAGAGTTTACGGGTAACGGCCGCACCGCACTCTTCGAGAAGGACGGCGCGCTCATAGCCGTAGCTACCACCGAGACGCAGCCCATAGGCGATGGTTACCAGTGGACGTACGAGACTGCAGAACAAAATGGCATTGTCGGAGGCATAGTCATCAAGAGCAAAGCTGGCCACTACGTTAAGTACGATGCGACGACCAAGACCTTCAGCAGCGTGGCCAACAAGGCCGAAGCCTCTATCTTTGTACGCAGTGAGAACACCTACTACACAGCCACCGCTGGTGCTACGCGCTATAACTATACGCTCTATGGCAACACCGACCCATACAACACACTCGGTGTGAAAAATGGTCAGCTACAATTGGTACGCCCCAACTCGCGCTATGCTGTGGTGCGCCGCACCACCTCGTTGCGCGGTGCTTTGTTCTGCCCCATGGTGAGCACTGACGACAAGCCGTATTACTATCACATCGACCTCCGCACCAATGGCGACGAGCTGCTTCAAGATGCCAACGACGGTGAAGTGTTGCAAAAGACTACTGAGACCCTTCTGCCCTTGAAGGACCTGCGTTGGAGCATTTACGAAGCCAACGACTTGGGCGACGTTTACATCAAGAGTTTCAAGGGACACTATATCTACTGCGATGACACCGACCAACGCGTCACCGCCGACCCATCTGTGCGCGATGCTAAAGGCTGCTACAAGCTCTGCGACATTGCCGACAACACTGACTCTCGCAGTGACGGCCATTGGCTTATTTACAACTACAATAGCAATAATATAATGGCAGCCTACGGTGTCAACGATAACAGAGTGGGTACAAGTGGTATTCAATACATGCTGATCGCCAATCGCGTCCGTTTTACCAACCTTGGCGACACTATCTATCGCTACCTTTTATTCCCCGCTATGGGCATGAAGCCCCTAGTTATGGGATATAACAATAAGGGACTACAACTACACGCCCATACCATTAATAGCCAAGATGACCAACCCGACCTCTATCTATGGCGCATTGAAGGACTCCACATTGGCAATAAGGCGGGCTATTTCATCACTTATAACGATAAAGATAACACCTTCGGCGTAACGACCAACAAAGAAGAAGCTTATCAGTTTGAGTTTAGCCTCAACACTTACGAGAACAACAACCTCGTGCGCGACAATCTGCTCAGCACCGATGAGCAGCATGCCCTTTGCATCGACGAGGACGGCAACCTCTCTTGGGGACAACCCAACACGCGCTACAGTGTGGCCCACTTCCGTTCCTTTCCCCTCGCCCCGAAGTTGCCCGTTAGTTCGGCTAATGGCGTGCATTACCAACTCTACTACTTACAGACGCAAAGCGGCAGTCACTATAACTATACGCTCAATGCTGACAACACGCAGCTTTCGTTGCAACCTGCAGCCACCGACGACTTGCGCCAACTCTGGGTGTTTGTGAACGACGGCCGAGGCACAGGCGACTACTATCTGCAGAGCGCTTATAACCGTGCTTTCTTAAAATACGATGCCACGGCCGAGGCTGGTCAGCAATTCGCTGCTACGACCAACATTGCCGAAGCTACTCATGTGCGCTTGGTCGAGAGCAACACACAACCCAACTATTGGCAATTGCAACTCGTAGGAACGGACGGAAATAGCAATATCATTACGCACAATTACACCAATACTACAGGGGCCTTTGCCCTCACCACACCTAACAACGGCAATAACTTTGTCAACCTCATTGCGGCTGACATTACGCCCGATTTTTATGATGAAGAAGGAGGTACTTATCGCAACCTCCAGTTGAAAGAATTAGACACGCCCTTACAGCTTGTGGCGCAAGAGGACGGCAGCGTAACGACCGAAGCCGATAGCAGCACCAATACCGACCACAATAGTTGGAAGAACGTAGGCTCTCGCGAAGACTTTGTCCTACGCAATGCCAATGGCAAATACCTCACTACCGATAGTAAAGGCGCTGTCACCCTTACCGACAATGAGGCTGAGGCTACCCACTTCTTCCTTTGGCTCAACCACCCCACGGCCGATGGTTACATCACTTGGATGTTTGGTCAACTGCCTGCCGACGGACAAGTACCCACCGTGCCCGACCGCTGCTTGGGCTACGATGAGGCTACCAAGAGCGTGAAGTTGCTGCCTTTCAGCACTTATATCACCGACAAGAAGCATACGCTCTGCTTTACTTTCTCTGCCCCCACAAGTCCGGCCTTAACTACCGATGGATTGACGGGCAAGAACTTCTACTACTTTGTTCACTTCGACAAGTTGGACGACAAGTCGCACAACTTTTACATGAGCGACGGCGACGGCACCAGTGTCGATGCTATTGTAGAAGACAAACGCAACGTCAACGACCAAATGTGGGCCTTCGTGGGCCCGAGCAAGGAGGACTTCGTGGTGATGAGTAAAGATAAATATTACCTCTACTTCAATTCGACAAAAGGCACCTTCGACGTGACGCACGACCTTTCACTGGCGGCTCACTTCAGTGCCACTTATCGTGCCAACGTTGATCGTTATACCTTCACACTCGTTGGCGGAACAGGCACAGAGGGAAAAACCGGTTGGCTACTCGCCAAGAACAGCAGCACCTCCGACCTTGCACTCGACACCGAAGCGAACATGACGGGCAATGCGGCCAACCGCTACTACTTGCGCTTTGAAGAGATTGCCCAACCGGAGGACTACTCTAACTACGAGATCCGTCCCAAGCGCTCTTGGTTTGTCAAGTTGGCACACGAGGCACAGACGTCCCCAATGACAGGTTTCATTCAGCGCGATGAAGAGGGCTGGACGGTCAATCCCTACACCAAGCGCCCGATGCAAAAGACGAGTACGTACACCATTACGCACTACCTCAAGTGTCAATCTACACACGACCTTTACGTACCGACGTGTATGGTTGGTTCGGCCTCAACGCGTTCACGTGCCTACCAGCGTTGGTATAATTATAAGACGGACGAGGCCGTTAACGACTCCGTACTCTACCTTGGCATCAATAGTAGCCGTAAGTATAGCAACGGACTCGTTGTGGGCAACCGCCTCAACTTCAATGGGGGCTACGGCAGCTTCGTTGACCACTACGTGACGTTCCAAATGCCTGAGAACGTGCCCGATGATTGGGAATACATCTTGGGAGCTGACCTAACGACCTATACCGACTTTGTCGACTACTTTGGCGACAATGGCAATCCACTCTATACGGGCGAGGTGACCAACGACATCGTCGTGCCTACCGACCAAGACTTAATAGAACCGACCGTGACGGGCCGCAACGTATTTGTCATTCGTAATGCACGCGCCATTGCCAACCAACTACTCAACTATCGCAAGGGGAGCAAACATTGGTTGGAAGAGAAGACTATTACGTTTCCACGCAAGAAGGTGACGCTCAATATATCTACCGTCAACCTCGATATGCAAAAGTCCGACTACTGGTTCTACAAGGCGGCTACAGCAGCTGAGGAAAACCTTCAAAATGCGGAGGAGAGCAATGGCGGAACGTTGGACATTGAGATATACGATCCGCTCGGCACGGGTATCACGAGTATGGGCTTCCAGGCCAATGGTTTGTCATCAGCTTCTGAGCGTGCCATTGGTTTCAAATACCCTGACGACCCCGATGGCTTTGGCACAGGGGAAGCCAAGGCTGACCAATGCGAACTCAGGGTATATGGACGTACCAGTGACGGCATACGTTATCAAATAGCCAAGTTCACCCTCAAGTTCGAAAACGATTTCGAACCCATTCTCTACACCGAAGTAATTGGTAAGAATGCTGACGGTTCGTTTAAGTCCGACCGTTCCCCCGAAGCACTACAAGCCTTGACGGGAGATCCCGTGGCCACCATTACCTTCGACCCCGACCTGTACGACACCTTCCTCACGCCACCTGTGGGCACCAACACGTCCCTTTCTGACTGGGGGCAAGGTGACGGAGCAAATACTACTTATGGCCGCTGCTACCGCTATCCATTCAACTACGACAACACTTCATACTGCTTTGCCCCAGTGAATACAATCTCCGACCAATGTACGTGGGGTAACTACACCATTTCGAAGAGATTCGACAGCGCCGACAACCGTGGCACCTTCTATCCCATTAAGAAGTTCTACAAAGACTTCTATATCCAAGGTGCCTACGATGACACTAACGCAGCCTTTCTCTACATCGATGCTTCCGACCTTCCTGGTCAGGTAGCTTCAATCGACTTTTCAGGTCAGGCCTGTACGGGTTCGCGCCTTTACGTGTCGGCTTGGATGAGTAGTCCTGACCGCGACAGGGAGTCGCCCGCCAACGTAGTGTTCCGCGTAGAAGGCATTACCGAGAGTGGCGATGTCAACACGCTCTATAGTTACTGCCCCGGTGCTATCTTAGGTCAAGCACGTGATCGCACAAACAAAACGATTAATAACAACATCGATAACAAAGGCATCGGTCTGTGGCAACAAGTGTTCTTCAGCTTTATCAACAAGAGTACTATCCCCTACACACGATATCGCTTGACGATTGACAATGCTTGTACCAACACGCGCGGTGGCGACATCTTGATTGACGATATAGAAGTATTCTCACTCAAGCCTTCTGTGCAGTTGGAACGCAGCACGCCTGTTTGTAGTCAACAGATTACATTGGCTAAGATGACGGCCGACTTTGATGTGATTTTGCAACAATTGGACTTGACCGAGAATGAGGACTTGGCCGACGGCAACCCCAATATGTGGTACTGCCTACTCGACAAGGCCCTCTACGACAAAGAGTTGACGGCTAAAGCTATCGACCCCTCTAACTACACTCCTTCTACCACCGACGTAAGGCGCGCCTTTACAACGGCCTTAGTGGGCGACCCTGCAGTGACAACAGGTCCGGAACGTGCTTTCCGCTACATTGAGTTCACCACCCACTTTAATAACGATGCCTTACTGCCGCCCTACGACTATGCCAAGGCACTGCATGGCATGAATGCGCAACGCTTTAAGGAAACCTCTGGTGCGGGTGATCGCCACTTTATCATTAGCGATAAGTTTAAGGGGGCAAATCTTCAGCCGAGACACGAATATTACATTCTGTTTAAGCCGCGCTTCTCGTCCGACCCTATTACGATTAACAATGCAGTCAATGCCTTCGAACTGGGTACGGACTGCTGCATTATGAGTACTTTCCGTACGGGGTCTGCCATTACCGTAGTGGAAGACGGTGATGACGATACGGCTATCGACAATGAAGTACAAACTTGTGCGGGCAAGAGTGTGGCACTCAGCGTGAAGCAAAATGGCACGGCCGACAACGGCACAGAGCCTGAACGCTTGACACAATACGACTGGTGGCGCGATTACGTGGCTGGAGCTTTCACACAGATATATGTCAATACGGCCAACCGTACGTGGCGAGTTATCGATAAGCACGAAGCCCCCATATCGACCGAAATCACGCTGCGCGAAGCGTTGATGACGTTCCGCCACTTCTACCCTACAGCTACGACTGTAGCGGCAGCGAAACCTCAAAGTGACGGCGCGTTCGTCTTGACGCAACCGATCATTGACGTGCTCCTGCAACTCACACAAAACACATCAAACAGTGTGGCACCTTTGCTCTTGCTCAACAATACGTGTAACGTATTCATACCTATGGCTACGACTCAAGGAGAGATAGAGTACGTTACAGTCATTCCTATTGACCATACCAATGCCGACGGCAACGTGCAGTACTGCTACGACCCTGAACGAATTAGTATCTTGATCAGTGGCAAAGCACCACAGCTCTTTGACGGACTGAATGGGGCGACTGACACTTACCCCGACCACTTAACGAACATACCTATACGCACCAGCCTGGCAGCCGTAAGCGAGGTGAGAGAACAGATTGCCAAAACCGCCCCCAAAAACGTGCTGCGAATCCCCCTACGCAGGATGGTTACAATCACCGCTGGAGCATTGGGTATGCAACACATTCTCCCCTCTGACAGCGACCTGGGAGATGTCTACATCACTGCCACCAACGACCCTGCCATGGAGGTATACAAAATCTTTGCTGATAAGAAGGTGGAAGGATTTCGCACTGTGGGACATGTAAAGGAACTTGTAGCTCTCTCGGCCAACCCAACGGAGGCGCATGCCGACATTTACTTCCTCAACGACTTCCGTCCGCGCGAGGGTTATACTTATACGCTGCGCATTGACTTCCGCGAACGCTTTGCCGCTAAAGATGCTACAGTGTCAACGGCTTGCGACGGTACACTCTTGTTCGACCTCATCATCGTACCGCAGTATGAAGTATGGACTGGTGCTGCAGGTAATACGGACTGGACGAACGATGCCAACTGGGCACGTGCCGATCGCACGGAACTGCTTCGCGATGCAGCCGATGCCCCCGACTACGTGACAAATGCGAAAAATGGTACGGCACAAGGCTTTGCCCCAATGTCGCACACCAACGTGATCGTTACGCCACAGGCGAATGGTCCCTTGCTCTACGCTACGGATTACAGCAGCGCGAAGGGCAATAATTTTGTTCACTTCATCGAACACGAAGACGATCAGCGCACTGCTACGCCCGACATTGAGTACCACCTCTTGACGCAAAAGCAAGCTACGGAGGGCGGCTTCAACCCTTGCAGTCGCTACAAAACCTATCAGGCGAACAACCTTGTGTTGCAATCGGGCAGCGAACTCCTCCACCCCGAACGCCTGACCTATACGCAAGCGTGGGTAGAATACGCGCTCACTCCTGGCCGTTGGTACACCTTAGGTTCGCCCTTGCAGCATACCTACGCAGGCGATTGGTACGCACCCACTGACAATGCGCAGCAACTCACGCCTTACTTCGACGACGTAACGTTCAACAGGACTGACTACAACCGCTTTGCGCCAGCCGTTTACCAACGCAGTTGGGACAAGGCCAACTCCTGGCTCTACTACCTCACACCTTACTCGGCCGACGCACCGCAACAGGCTACCGTTCAAAACAAGGACGTTTACCAAGCCATCGCATGGAGCAAAACCTTTAACGATGTGCAAACGCCTTATGGCGTAGGTGGTTTCTCGGTGAAGGTGAATGCAAAGGGTGCTTCAAGTACTTATACGCAGTCGCTCTTCCGCCTGCCGAAGGAGGACACCAAATTTGGTTACTACACTACGGCGCAAGCTACTGATGGTAAGGAGTATACTGTCGACCGCACGAAGAGTCATCGCCTTATCGCTGACCAGCTGAACGAGGCGAGTCACACGATTACGCAGACGCTCACGAATAAGAACACGGCTAACGCTTACTTCTTAGTGAGCAACCCATTTACGTGCGGACTCGACATGAACCAGTTCTTCTCTACGAATGCCTCTGAGCTCGAAGGTGCAAAGTATTGGTTACTCACGGCTGACGGACAGTTGGGCGTGATGCAGAATGCTGACGATAAGCAGTGGATAACTGTCAATGATGCCACGGCCACAACGGCTCAAGGCGTCCTCGCTCCAGGTCAAGGTTTCTTTGTGAAAGCTGCTCACCCCACGGGTAGTCTCTCGCTCTGCTTTACGGCAGACATGATGACGAGTGCCAAGGCCGTAGGTAGCACCCTACGCGCTCCGGCTCGCCGCCAACCGTTAGGTGGTTCGCTACGCACCTTGCGCATTCGTGCCGCTCGAGGTGGACTGCGAAGTGAAGCTATTGTCGTGAAAGACACCGAGGCCAACAACGACTACCAACCGTCCGAAGACCTCGAAGCGCTCGTTGACAATGCTTTGGCCGATGTGCCGACGGTTTATACCTTGGCGGGCACACAGGCCAGCACAATCAACCGTCGCCACACGATGTTCCGCGTTCCCTTAGGCATTCTGAGCAACAGTGATGCACCGACGCGCCTCACCTTCATGGGGCTGAATGAGTTCAACGAAACGCTCTCGCTACTCGACGAACAAACGGGACTCGTCACACCGCTCACGCTCAGTACGGGAGCAAAGACGGATAGCGTATCGTTGGAGGTGTCAGGCAATGCAGTAGGTCGTTACTACATCTTGTCTTCGGCCGAACCTACACCTGACGACTTGGCTTCGCTGACGCGTCCGCTAATTCAAGTTGACAATCAGCGCCTCGTCATCACCTCCTCACCCGTTCACCCTTTGACGCACGTCGAAGTGGTCGATGCCGCTGGCCGTGTGCTTTACCAGATGAAGCCTTTCACCTCTTCGCTCCGTCTCAAACTGCCACAAGGCATCTACGTAGTCGAAGCGCGCACCGACGAGGGCAAAACGGTGAACAAGGTGACGATGCCTTGTTAATGTGCAAATGTGAGAATGCCTTGTGAATGTGCAAATGTGAGAATGTGAGAATGTGCAAATGGTTGCCTTTATTTACTGAGTTAAAGATTGAAGACTAAGTAAGTGTTCATAAAGACTCAGTAAGTAAAGGTGACCATTTGCACATTTGCACATTCTCACATTCTCACATTTGCACATTCTCACATTTGCACATTCTCACATTTGCACATTAAATAAATATCGTACATTTGCAGCAAAACAATCTCATTATGAAGCATCAAGCTATAAAAGAACTGCCTTATGGTGTGTCGAACTTCGTCACAATCGTTGAGGAGAACATATATTACGTGGATAAGACCATGTACATTCCCATGCTCGAGAACGAGGCACGCAATCTTTTCTTCATACGTCCACGACGCTTTGGCAAGAGCCTCTTCTTAGGCATGCTTCACGCCTACTACGACTGCCGCACAAAGGATAAGTTTGAGCAGTGGTTTGGTAAACTGTGGATTGGCCAACACCCCACGCCTAATCAAGGACGCTATCAAGTACTGCACCTTGATTTCTCACAAGTGGGAGGAAGGATTGAAAAGCTGGAAGAGAACTTCGATAGTTATTGTCGTGTTGTATTTGACAGTTTCGTCGACATTTATGAAGACTATTACACCGACGACTTTGTCAAAAAAGTAAGAAGTGCTGCAACAGCGGTTGACAAACTTACCCTCATCAATGATGAATCGAAAAAGTACGAGTACCCGCTCTACCTCATCATTGATGAGTACGACAACTTTACCAACACCGTGCTCAACGAGCAAGGTGAGGACGTATATTGGAGCATTACCCATGCCGAAGGCTTTTATCGCGACATTTTTAAGAAGTTTAAGGGGTCATTTGACCGTATCTTCATCACAGGCGTAAGTCCTGTTACGCTCGACGACGTGACCAGCGGCTTCAACATTGGTTGGCACATCTCTACGAAACCAGAGTTTAACCAAATGCTCGGTTTCTCAACTGAGGACGTGCATGCTCTCTTCAGTTATTACAAAGCGTCGGGTTCCATTCGCCCAGACTGCAACATTGAAGCTGTGATTGACGAGATGAAGCCTTGGTACGACAATTACTGTTTCTCAGAAGATGCACTCCACACGCAAAGCCGCGTGTTCAACTGCGATATGGTCCTCTACTACCTACGAAACTACATCAGCCGTGGCGAAGGACCAAAGGAGATGATCGACCCGAACACCAAGACGGACTATAACAAGATGAAGCGCCTCATACAACTTGATAAGTTGGACGGTGATCGCAAAGGCGTCATTCGCACCATTGCCGAAACGGGAGAGATTGCTTGCAACCTCTACGAGACTTTCCCCGCACACCAAATCACCGACCCTAAAATATTTCCAAGTCTCTTGTTCTACTACGGCATGCTCACCATTAAGAACACTCGAGGTGCCAAACTCTTAATGGCTATCCCCAACAACAACGTGCGGAAGCAGTACTATGGCTATCTGCAAGAGATGTTTGAAGAGAAGGCTTACGTCGACACTGAACTGCTCACCGACTATTATTACGACATGGCCTATGACGGAAAGTGGAACGAAGGATTGCAATTTATGGCCAATGCCTATGCCAAAGTGGCGTCCGTACGCGACGGCATTGAAGCGGAACGCAACTTACAAGGCTTCTTTATGGCTTACCTCAATCTCAACCCTTATTATTACACCGCACCTGAATTGGAATTGAACCACGGCTTTTGCGACTTCTTCCTCCTACCCGACTTGACGCACTACGCTACAAAGCATAGCTACATTCTCGAACTCAAACTATTGCACAAAGGCGACACCGAAGCCACCGCACAAAAGCAATGGGACGAGGCCGTCACGCAAATCAACGCTTACGCCCAAGCACCTCGCGTCGAGGCCTTGCGCCAAGGCACGCAGCTGCACAAAATCATCATGCAGTTTGACCGACACCAACTGCACAGAATGGAAGAAGTGCGTGGTTAATGTGTAAATGTGAGAATAACGTAATGTTTTTATAACTGCGCGTACAAAGGCGACCATTTGCACATTCTCACATTTGCACATTAGCATATTAGCTCATTCCCAAAACTTTTGCATAACTTTGCACACTCGCTTTTTATAAATGACAACCGAATATTGATAACAATATATGGATATTGACTTTGTAATAACATGGGTCGACATGAACGACCCTACGTGGCAAGCCAAATTTTCAAAATATTCAGGCAACAAAAATAACACAAAGAATGGGGTCTGTGATGCTCGCTTCCGCGACTACGGCTTCTTAAAATATTGGTTTCGAGGGGTAGAACAATTCGCCCCCTGGGTGCGCAAAATACATTTTATAACCGACGGGCAAAAGCCTGAGTGGTTAGATGAGTCGAACCCTAAAATTCACCTTGTTAACCACAAAGACATTATTCCAGAAGAGTTTCTCCCCGTTTACAACTCTGCCGTAATTGAACGTTACATTCATCGAATAGCGGGATTGGCCGACCATTTTGTTTACTTCAACGACGACTTCTATATTATCAACCACGTCAGCCCCGAACGTTTCTTCCAGAACGGACTGCCGTGCGACATCGCCGTCTTCTCCTACAACCCTTCATGGTCGCAATGGTACAAACGCATTAAGAACAATATTCGACTCATCAATCGCCACTTCGACAAGAAAAAGGTGCTATCACAACACCACGACAAGTGGTATGACAAGAGCTACGGTATGAAGGCGCGTTGGAACTATCTACTCCACTTCTACAGTAAGTTCATCACACTGCGCGTGCCTCACAATGCACAGCCTTACCTCAAGAGCACATTCGATGACGTATGGAAAGCCGCTGGTGAGGAATTGACCGAAACGTCACACAACCGTTTCCGTTCGTTAACGGACTTTACGCCCGAACTATTCCGCACGTGGCAAATCTGTCAGGGCAACTTCACACCTTATAATACGTATCGCGACACGAAGATGTTTCCCCTCATGATACGCTCTAAACAAGCTATCAAAGCCATTTACGAACAGAAGTACACACTCATCTGCTTGAACGACAACGTCCACATTCATCACTATGATCAAGTGATGCAACAACTTGACGAAGCTTTCAGACATATACTACCCGAACAATCGTCGTTCGAGAAGGGATAGACTGGAATTTAGGAGGTTAGTATGAGGGGGTAGAAGGTTAAGGGTGGTTCTAAAAATTCTGTTTTTAGAGTTCTGCTATTCTGAAATGTGATTTGTACGCTCTCGAAAGTGTCTTTTTGAAAGTTTGTTCGGTCACATAGCCCGCTATGCTCCCTCACAAACTTTCAAAAATACACTTCCGATAGCGCACAAATCCCTATTTCAGAATTATTAGAACCACCCTTAAAAAGTTAGTTTAAAAGATGAATTTCCAAAACTAACTTTTTAACCTTCTAACCCAATAACCCACTAACCTTTTAACCCACTAACCCTCTAACCACCTAACCCCAAAAACTCTCCCCCCTTGAACAAAGTAGCAGCTGAAATCATTGCAGGACTCATACCTCACAAAATGACACGCAATCGCTGGCGAGGCATCTTAAGGTTTGGACTGATAAATGCTCTCAAACTCAAGCACGAATTGAAGCACAACACGCAGTCGCCTGAAGTACACCTTGCCGTATGTGCCATTGCCAAGAACGAAGGACCTTACTTTACTGAATGGATAGAGTGGCACCGCCGGCAAGGGGTAGAACGCTTCTACATCTACGACAATGAGAGCACCGACGGCACACAAGCATTACTAAAGCCTTACATAGAGCAGGGCATCGTCGTCTACCAACCTTGGCCCGGCTACCGCCGACAGTTGGCCGCCTACGACCATTGCTTGGCACACCACCGCTACGAAGCCCGCTGGATAGCTTTTATCGATCTGGACGAGTTTATCGTACCCGTCAAAGACGCTTCGATACCCGCTTTCCTCAACCGCTTTGAACAGTTTGCAGCCGTCGAAGTCAATTGGCTCATTTATGGCAGCAACGGCCACCGCACACACACCGAAGGGGGCGTAATGCAACGCTTCACGCGTCACTCACTCCCTGAGCACCCCTTAAATCGCCACGTGAAGAGCATCGTCAATCCTCGCCGCGTATATGGCATGATAGGTTGTCACGAAGCCGCAAAGATTGATGGTTACGCAGCCGACTCTCATGGCCAACGCATTACACGTAATTTTCGCCAACGCGAGCCACAACAGGACATTATACGCATCAATCATTATGCCGTAAGGTCGTACGAAGAGTTCTGTGAGAAGCAAACACGCGGCCGCGCCAGTGGCACACAACGTGAAGTGAAAGACGACTACTTCACGCAGTATGACTTAAACGACGTAAGCGAGTAAAAGACTCATATCATTATGACAGATAACAAAACACAGGTGGTCGTATCGATGACATCATTCCCCGCTGCCATCGGTTATGCCGAACAGGCTGTACAATACTTATTAAATGGTTCTGTACTGCCCAACAAGTTGGTGCTTTACCTTACGCTTTCACAGTTCGAAGGACAAGAGCAACTACTCGACGGTGTAAGGCAGTTAGCAAACAAATCGCCCATTTTCGAGGTACGTGACTACCCCACCGACATTCGTTCGTATCGCAAACTCGTACCCGCTCTCCACGACTTTCCCGAAGCGATCATCGTGACCGTCGACGACGACATCGCTTACCACCGCCACCTCCTACGCGACCTCCTGCGTCTTCACGCACAATATCCTGATGCCGTACTCGCTCATCGCGCTAAACGCATTAAACTCGGAGCGCCGTACCGACAATGGAAGAAATACCGTTGGTACGACTTTGTGTTCAAACGCATTCACCGTGGTTTTCTTAATTTACAAACGGGCGTGGCAGGTGTGCTATATCCGCCTCACGCTCTAAAAGCCGATATGCTCGATGTCGATCTCTTTACGCGTCTGGCTCCTACAGTCGACGACATTTGGTTTTGGGCAGCCTGCGTAGCACAAGGCACACCCGTCATTCCCGTTCCGTTTGGACGCAACAAACCGCGTGGCTTAGGAAAGCCCAAAGAGCTTTCGCTCAAAACGAGGAACTTTAAAGGCCAAACAGACCGCAACCTCGCAGCACTCAACACTATTTTAGAACATTTTCCCGAAATTAGAAAGAAGGTAGAGGAAGGTTAATATTATACGAGTAACCCATAAACTTATTAAACCAATAAACTGCAATTTATCTGCCTAATTGGGGGGACGCGTCCTAACCTGGGGGCGACGCGTCCCCGCGTCGGCATTTGTAAGTCAAGGCTCGAGGCCTTGACTTGCAAATACATGAATATCCATACTTTAAGTATTGCCAACTTGGGGCATCGAACCCCAAGTTGGCAATGCCGACGCGGG
>ERZ1026894.831-NODE-831-length-20676-cov-19.502934_pt1 | contig 20676 bp, 10 predicted proteins | sample MGYA00380177_ERZ1026894 | MGnify/ENA primary metagenome ERZ1026894 (study PRJEB33269, sample SAMEA4719813) | human gut metagenome | biome: human-associated habitat; feature: organic feature; material: feces | place: Cameroon | collected 2013-10 ... | reverse complement strand
GGCATCGAGGAGGAGGGCAACGATACTGCCACCTACACCCATATCCTTGACGGTGAATGGCTTGTCATCCTCTGTGATACCCAGAAGAATATTGTCGATGCGACGACGGAGGTCGTCAACACTTGTTGCGAAACACATGATAGCCATGATCTCTGAAGCTGGAGTGATATCGAATCCAGCCTCTGTCTCGATACCATTCTTGTCACCGATACCGGTGATGATGCGGCGGAGACCACGGTCATTCACATCCATCACGCGGCGCCAGAGAATCTTCTTGAGCTTGAAGCCTTCAGCTTCGTGCTGGAAACGGTAGTTATCGAGCAGGGCAGCAATCATATTGTTTGCCTCTGTGATAGCGTGGAAGTCGCCAGTGAAGTGAAGATTGATCTTATCCATAGGCAATACCTGGGCATAACCGCCGCCGGCAGCACCACCCTTCATGCCGAAGCAAGGTCCGAGAGATGGTTCACGCAGGGCAACGACAGCTTTCTTGCCAATCTTCTGCATACCGAGGGCGAGACCTACAGATACGGTGGTCTTGCCATTGCCAGCCTTGGTAGGGCTGATAGCAGTGACGAGGATGAGATGATGGTTTTTAAACTTGTTGGTGTCGATCTTGTCCGTAGTAATCTTAGCGATGTAACGGCCGTAGTTCTCTACTTGGTCTTCATGGATTCCAAGTTCAGCTGCAACCTCATTGATGGGGTGCAATTTTACTGATTTAGCTATTTCAATATCTGTCAACATAAAAAATGTATTTGTATTTTGCTGCAAAGATACGCAAAAGTATTCACATAATGGCATATCAATGTATAAAAAAACAAAAAGTGAGGGAGAAGGAGTTTATTATATACGAAAAAAGGAGTTTTAATATATACGAAAAAAGGAGTTTTAATATAAACGAAAAAAGAGGCAGATTCACATCTACCTCTTTTTTGCAATCTAACTAACTTTCTATTCTCCAATAGAAATACTACATTTTAAACTATATGTGTTAATTATCCACAGTCAGCCTGTGGCTGACCAAACCTATGAACTATCTTTCTATTTTCTAACGTAGAGCTTAAAGCCCTTGACGCTGCCTGGTGCTCCCTGCTCGGCACGTGGCAGATACTCGAAGGCAGAAATGGTAACCTCCTTACCCATATCCACGATTCCCAGATGTGGGAAGTTGGCGCCCTTCTCGGTCTGCCAGTAGGTGCTTTCCTGGAGGTCGAACATCTTGTCGAGAGTAGAGTTACCCTTCTCGCTGTCTGCGTAGAAAGCTACCCAGTTGTTGCGGTCGATGCGGTTGCCCTGTGCATCCTGGAGATAAACCTCGGCGATGGCAATCTGGCTGTCACCACTCTGGCTGCTCTCTGCCTGGATGGCGAAGTAGCGACCGGTTACAGGCTTGTCGAGCTTGATGGTCTGCCAGCCGTTGCCAGTCTTGAACTCGCCCTTCAATACAGGAGTCTCTGAATTCAGGTCCATGCGATGACCTGGCTCGTTGTGCTTGTTGCTCTTTTCAAGATTCAGCTTGTCGAGCTCCGGATGATCCTGGCAGAAAGCGGTAGGAGCCACGGTAGAACCTGGCTTTCCTGCTTCACCCTTAGGACCTACAACATCGAGAACAATCACCTCGTTCTTGCCCTTCTTCAACCAGCAGCCTGGAAGATATAAGGTCTGCTGAGGACCAATCTGCCAGAAGCGGCCGAGGGCATGCCCGTTGACGTAAACCTGACCCTTGCCGAATGCCTCCATATTAATAAAGGTGTCGCCCACCTTCTTCAGGTTGAAGTAGCCGCGATAGTAACCCGCCTTGGTCTGGAGACCGCGCATCTTGTTGGTTGGCATAGCGAGTGCCTTGACTGCTGTCTGATAATCATCAGCGATGCTGCTGTTGTTCCATCGGGTAGGGGTGAGGGCAAGTTCGCAATCCTCTTTCTGTGTAGTGAGGGTTACGTTGCCGATGATACCCTTGTAGTCTTTGATGGCACGACCGAAGTTGATTCTTCCCATACCTTCTACCACGATGGTGAGCTGTGCACCCTGTGGCATGGCTGGCAATTCGAGTGATTTCTCATTCTTCACACGGTCTATCTTGCCAACATACTTTCCGTTCACATATACCTGAGCAAAGTCGTGGAACTCGCCGGTCAGGGTTGATATGCTTTCGATGGCAGGAACCTGGGTTTCATAAACCATGGTACCCCATCCCATATCCATATCCTCGAAGCACTGAGGAGTCTGGGTTTCCTTCTCCTTTCCGATACCATAGCTCAATGGCTTGTATTCGGTAAACTTGAACTCTGGCACCTTGATGATCTGCATCGGAGCCTTAGGTACAGCTGGCAACTTCTTGCCGTCGTTGTATTTCGCCATCATCTTCTGGAGTTCATAGAACTTAGGAGTAGCCAATCCCCATTCGTTGATAGGCGCATCATAATCGTAGGAGGTTACGTCTGGCTGGAAACCAGGAGAGTTGGCTCCTGCCCAATGGCCGAAGCTAGTTCCACCGTGAGTCATATAGAGAGAGAAGCTGATGCCTTTGCTCAGCATCTCGTCCATTCCTTCTACCATATCCTTGGCAGGACGGGTCTCGTGGCGTGCTCCCCACTTGTCGAACCAGCCGCTCCAGAACTCAGAGCACATCTTTGGGGCGTTAGGACGAACCTCGCCGAGACGCTTAAACTGCTGGTCGATGTTGGCACCTGTACCGAAGTTCATGGTCCAGGTAAGGTCATCGAGACCATTGTTCAGGAAGTTGGATGACCAGTCGCACTGGAAGAGGCTCACCTTATCGAAGCCACTCTTGCGGACGATGTCGCGGATGGCACTTACGTATGGCTTGTCCTTACCGTAAGAACCATATTCGTTTTCTACCTGGACCATGATGATAGGACCACCATTCTGGATGGTGAGTGGAGCCAACTGCTTGCCCACTTCCTTCTCGAAGATTTCTACTCGCTGCATGAAGTAAGGATCCTGCTCACGCAGACGGATATCCTTCTTCTTGAGGAGCCACCAAGGCAGACCACCCATTTCCCATTCTGCACAAACGTATGGACCCGGGCGAACGATGACATACATGCCGTTCTTCTGAGCGAGGCGGCAGAAAGCAGCCACGTCGTTGTTGCCTGTGAAGTCGAATTTGCCTTCCTCCTGTTCATGGATATTCCAGAACACATAGAGGCAGACGGTATTCATGCCAAGAGCCTTGCACATCTTGATGCGGTGTTCCCAGTAAGCGCGAGGAATACGGGGATAGTGTAACTCGGCAGCCTTTACCACGAAAGGTTTGCCATTGAGGAGAAAAGTCTTGTCGCCGGTAGTGAAGGTGCCACCTTTTTGTGCCGCCATCATCTGAGCCGGTGCCAGTGCCAATAGTGAGGCAAAGGCTAATGTCTTGATTGAAGTTGATAATGTCATTATACTTATTTTTTGTATTCTCGATAAAACATTTGCAAAGATAACGGAAAATCCCCTTTATGAAGGGTAAAAATCGTTCAATAAAGGGGATTTTTCGTTAAAAAGGCACTGTTTCTATCATTTTTGCATAAAAGTCGTAATACTTCGTGGAGCCAACTGGGTGGTTCCATCGCAAATTCCAACAGGCGCTAAACTCTCGGCAGAGATGTCGCTGGTACGATACATCTGCCAGCTTTTCTGCTCCTGATTATCGAGTTGGAAGTTGACAGGCTTCACATCCTCAGAATAGTTGATTGCCACAATAACCCATTTGCCATCTGCATTCTGATAGGCAGAACACATTACACCGTAAGGGTCGTTGTAGCCTTCCTCTATCTGCTTTCCGTCGGCAGAAGTCGTAGCGATATCGAAGCGCTGGGCACCTGGACGGATAAAGCGAGAGTAGTTGCCGAGTGCCCACATCAACTTGGAATCTACTGCCCAGCCGCTCTTCCATCCATCCTTGCTGTATATGCGGATGAGTCCATCGCGGTAGTCACCGCCTGCAGAACGCCACCAGCTCCAGCTCTCGGCATTGGCATATACCAGGTCGTGATGGATGACACGAGCCACATAGAGGGCTGTCTTCATCGAGAAGTCGTAAGGAGTTCCGCCGCCAATCTCCTCATCGTTGCCCATGATGCAGAGTTCTGTTTGCCAGAACTTGATGTTCGTCTGCTTACATGCTTCCCTAATCTTCATTCTGATTTCTCTCATGTATGGAATTGGGGTATTAGTCCAGTAGCTGTGAGCACCGATGAGAGGGAGGAGTTGCTTGGTCTTGCCCAGATAGGTCTGCGTACTGTCCTTGGTGAAGAAGGAGTTGATTTCGTAGCCTCGCTGCCAGTCGGCCATGTGGGTGCCAAGCATGCAGCGATAGTCGCTCGACTCATTGATGAGAATCTCGGTGTTGAGCTTGTTTTTTACCAATGCTTTGCTTACCTCCTTTGCCACCTTGGCAAACTCGCGGTTGGTGGCTGGGGTTCCTTCCTGCTTCGGTCCTGTCCAGTTCCAATGTCCATCCGGCTCGTTGATAGGGCTGATGTAGTTGATGTGGATGCCATCGTGCTCTTCGATGCCTTTGAGAGATGTGGCGATGAACTTTCCGAATTTGCCGTAGCAATCATCCTTCAGATTGATGGTGCCGCCGCGCCCTGTGTTGGTTGCGAGTCCGTTCTTGGTATAGAACACGGGTGCTGAGTTACAGAAGGCGAGGAAATAAGGCACACCTCTCTGCTTGGCGAGCTTGAGGAACTTGCGCTGTCCAGCCTGTTTGCTCCAGTCGTAGGTGCCGTCAGCATTGAGAAAGCATTGGGTTCTTGTGCCCGGCTGAATCTGCGAAGCCTCTCCCTGTTCCTCGCTTCCGGCTCCCAGATTGAATCGCCAGATAGACAAGCCGATGCCTTTAGGTTTGCCTAAGGCATCATTCTCGGTAGAGAAGAGCCAGTCGGCAATCTGCTCCTGCTGTTTCTCTGACCATAGACCGAGAAACTGCATACTCCAGGCATCGCTGGCACCGAAGTGCTGGATGTGCTGTTCCGGGCTTTGGGTAAGGATGGTATAACGGGTTGTTCCTTCCTGTGCTGCCTGCATGTTGATGCTGGCGATGAGCAATGCAGATAAAGCACCGTATTTCATATAATTATGTGCCATAATAGAATTTTTTGTTTGATGAGTTGTTCAAAAGGCAGATGGATGCCCTTGCTGTTATTTTATCACGAATTTCTTTCCGTTTTGGATATAGATACCCTTGGCGAGTCCTTCTGTAGAATCTGCATGTTTGCGAACCAATTTGCCCTCGATGCTGTAGATGTCATTGCTACCGGCCTTATCTGCCTTGATATGGCTAATGCCAGTATTGATGGCATCTTCGAAATCAATCACGATGGTTACAACGCTCTTGGTTGGGATGGCAATCAGCTTATCCAGACTGAAACTGCTCTTGATGTGCTTCAGGTTTTCTTTCGCAGATGTGCGGTAAACGTTGATATCCTTGGCAGCCTTCTGTCCCTCAATGTTGATGCGGACGCTGCTTTGTGTAGCCATCATGTTAACATATACCAAAACGATGCGTTTGCCGTCGGGAGAAAGATAGGCAGAGCCCAGAAGCTTATTGAGATCTTCTTCCTTATTGGTGATATGGTCGATACGCTTGTAACCAGGGCGGATGAAACGGCTGTAGTTGCCGAGTACCCAGAGGTTACTGTTGTCGGTGATGGTACCGCCGTTCTGGATATCACCATAGCTCTCGTTGTTGTTATCGCCCTGGGCATTCATTCGCAAGAGATAGAAGCGGTTCTTCTGTCCCCATTTCTCTTGTGCGAAAGAGGTCCAGTAGCTCCATGATGCCATATTGCCGTAGGTGAGATCACAGTGGATAAGCTTACCCATATAGAGCGAGATGTCCATATAGCTGGCTGCATCGTAACTGGAAGGGAAACCTGCTGAAGTGGATGGCTCCTTATCGAGCATGCTCCATTCGGTTTGATATACATCGAGATCATATTCCTTAGCCTTGTTCCATACGTTCTGGCGGATGTCCTTCAGATCGGCATTCGTGCCGAAGGTCCAGTAGCTATGACCGGCGATGGCTCTTTTCAGGTTTTTCAAGTCGCCGATGTAAGTACTGCTGTTGCTGGCATTGAAGAATGCCTCTATCTGATTGTTGGCTCTCTTCTCGGTTCCATCTTGATAGAGTGCCTTCCATTGGCATGCCTCCGGCAAGAGTATCTGGGCAGAGAGTCCCTGCCTGGTAATGCTCTTGTCCAACTCTCGTGCGAGCTTGGCGATGCACTCGTTGGTCCATGGTGAACCTTCCTGACCTTCTGTCCAGTCGTATTGTGGCTCGTTTACTGGGTCGATGAGGGTTATGTTGTAGCCTTCGTCGGTGAAGTGCTTGGTTGTGGTCGTGAGGAAATCAGCAAAGTCGGCATAGTGATTATCTGAGAGATTGCTCCCGTTCACACCCTTGTTGGCGTATGCCTTGCCGTTTTTGGTAAATTGTACTGGGGCTGAATTGGAGAAAAGTAGGAAATGATCGACTCCATATTTCTTGGCTTGCTGCATGAAGTACTGTTGACCTGCCGACTTGGTCCAGTCGTAATTGCCCTTGGCATCCAGAAAACAGTAGCCACGTCGAGTGATATCTTCGATACCGCTTTCACTGCCTTGTTCTGCAGAACCGGCACCCAAGTTAACGCGCCACATAGAGAGACCGATGCCTTCTGGATTGCCATCGGCATCCATTTCCTGACTGAAGAGCCATTTCGCCGACTTTTCCTTTTCAGTATTGCTGAAATATTTGCCTACAAAATCGGCTGTCCAACAGTCGCTTGAACCGAAGTCTGCTATGGTCTGGTAGCAGATATTGGGATTTACGGTGACCGTGTATGAAGATTGCGCATGTAAGTTGGCTGTCATCATCAAGGCAGCTGTGAGGCTGAAGATGGATGTTTTATTCATTTTTCTGAGGCTCATATATAATAAGGTATATAGTTTATGAATATTTTAATGAGCGAAAGGGGGCAGAACAAGATATTTGCCCTGCCCCCTTGATATTTTAGTTGTAACCTTCGTTCTGCTTGATGGTTCCGTTACTCATAGTGATTTCTGAGTTAGGGATGGCAAAGAGAAGATCGCGAGGTGCCTGGAAGTTGATTCCTTCGTTGCTGTTTTCCTGCTGATTGGTGGTCTCGTATGGGTCGGTAGATTCCTCCATGTTATACTTCACGAAGGTACCGTTAGGACCGAATACGTGTTCCATCATTGTCTTTCCATCATCCATCTTCCAGCGGCGCAGGTCGTCGAGGCGGGTTCCCTCAAGTGCCAGCTCCAGACGGCGCTCGGTGCGGATGGCATCACGAAGGGCTGTGCCTGTGGCGGTAACTTCTGGAAGTTGAACACGCTGGCGTACCTTGTTGAGTGCCCACTGTGCCTCACTGTCGTGATTGAGAGCATTCTCTGTCTCTGCATACATCAGCAATACCTCTGCATAGCGGAGCAAGCGGATGTTCATTGGATTGTGAGGTGCATCGTATGGACTAGGACGTCTATTCACTGGGATGAAGAGCTTCATGTTGCAACGGCCAGACTTATGCTTGCTGGCAGAAATAACGTATGGGTTGTCCTCATTCCAGGTTGGGTCGCCAGGAACATCGGTCTGACCGTCGTGAAGAATGGTATAGCGAAGGCGAATCTCGTCTCCTGCATCCTCGAAAGCCTTTTCCAGGTTACTGGTAGGAAGCCCCCATGACCAACCTGCGTCGTCACGTGAACCAACCAAGACTGAGTAGCGCTCACCCAGAGAATACTGTGTATCATCGCTGGTCTGAATCTCGAAGAGACTCTCCTTGCCATTGTTGTAGTCGATGTTCCAAACCTGGCTGAAGTCATCCATCAGTTCATATTCCGGTGTTCCGCTGGCATGAGAGCCACGGCAGGTGAGTTCCTGCAGGATAGGCTCAGCTTCAGCATACTTGCCCTGGTAGAGATATGCCTTTGCCAACATACCCTTGGCTGCACCGCTGGTAGCACGACCGATGTCGCTGGTTGATAACTCTGCCTTCTTTGGAAGATCGGCGAGGGCATCCTTGAAGTCCTGCTCAATCTGAGCGTAGGTTTCAGCTGTGGTAGCTCGGGTGATACCCTGAACCTCTGAAGGCATCTTGAGTGACATTACCAGTGGCACACCGCCAAAGTTCTTCACCAGTTCGAAGTAGTAGAAACCGCGGAGGAACTTAGCCTCGGCAATCAGGCGCTTCTGATACTTCTCGTCGTTGAATTTCAGCTGTGCAATCTTTTCGATGGCAATGTTGCACTGGGTGATACCCTTGTAGCGATACTGCCAGAAGTTCTGTACGGCATTACCCAAGTCGATGGTGTTGCCAGTAAACATAGCTGCTACTCTATATTCACCCGGGTCCTGTGTGGTGTTACCCATCCAGCAATCATCGGTGGTGATGTTGCAGAGGTTGTAGAATTTGTAAATCTGCCACCAGTCATCGCATGCGATGAAGTTATAGCAACCGGTAATCTGCTTTTCGCACTCTTCCTCGGTAGTGAAGTAGTTCTCCATGTCTTGCTGACCGCGGATAGGCTCCTCAAGGAAGTCGGAGCAAGATGTCAAGCCCATGGTCAAGGCAGAAGCCAAGGTCAAACCTATGATATATCTTTTCATAATCTTGTTTCTTATTTTAATGATTACATATATTATAATAATGTTTATTCCCTGCGATTAGAAGCTCATGTTCAAACCAAAGAGGAAGGTACGTGGGTTAGGATAACCTGTGTAGTCGATACCAGCCTCTGTTACGCTCTTACCCATTGATGCTGCTTCTGGATCTGCACCAGAGTAGTTGGTGATGGTAAAAAGGTTCTGAGCTGAGAATGACAAACGCAAGTTCAGCTTGTTGTTGAACCACTGCTTAGGCAATGTGTAGCCAATCTGGAGCAACTTGCAGCGGAAGTAAGAACCATCCTCTACGAAGAAGTCGCTTACTCGCTTGTAGTTCATGTTGGAATCATTGACAGAGAGGCGAGGGAATTCTGCACCAGTGTTGTCGGTTCTCCAGGTCTTGTCGTAAGTGCCGGCATATACATTCTGGCCGTCGGTTCCTGCATAACGACCGATGTTCTGATTGAAGATGTCGTTGCCGAAGGTTCCGTAGAAGTTGGCTACGAGATCGAAGCCCTTGTATGCCGCATTCAGGTTCAAACCTACCATAAGGTCTGGGAATGGATTACCGATATGAGTCTTGTCGTTGCTGTCGATGACACCATCATTATTCAAATCCACGAAGCGGAGGTCTCCTGGTTTGGCATTTGGCTGCAATGACTCGCCATGCTCGTTGGTGTATGACTTCACCTCTGTCTCGTTCTGGAAGATACCTGCTGTCTTGTAACCCCAGAACTGGCTGAGAGATTCACCCTCGGCATTGCGAACGATGTAGTCGCCGCTGAATCCACCTGTCCAGATGTAATCGCCATTCAATTTCACTGCCTTGTTCTTTACCTGAGAAAGGTTCAGACCTATGCCGTAGGTGAAGTCTTGGATCTGGTCGTTCCAGTTGATACCAAGTTCCCAACCAGAAGCCTTCATCTTACCTACGTTCTCCCACATCTGTCCGTTCCACATTGGGTAACCGAGGATGAGGAGGTTGTCTTTCTTCATCAGCATATCGTGAGATGTCTTCTCGAAGTAATCCGCTGTAATCTTCAGGCGGCTCTGGAGAAGAGCGAGGTCAAGACCCACGTTCCAGTCCTCCACGGTTTCCCACTTCAGGTTAGTGTTTCCGATACCGCTCACGGTAGAACCGATGATGCGGTTTGGAGTTCCACCGAATACATAGGTTGTTGTACCGATAGAGCTGAGATATGCCGAGTTGTCGATGTTCTGGTTACCAACCTTACCCCAACCAGCACGGATCTTGATGTCATCAAACACCTTCTGGTTCTTCATGAACTCCTCGCCGGTAAGGCGATAAGCTCCAGATACAGATGGGAAGGTAGCCCACTTGTTGTCCTTGGAGAACTTGGAAGAACCATCCACACGGATAGATGCTGTGAGGTAGTACTTCTCTGCATAGTTGTACATCACACGTCCCAGGTAAGATACCAGCGAAGTGAAGCTGTCGGTACCCGTAGCTGCTGGGTTCTTGGTTCCTGAGCTAGGGTAGCGCAGAGACTCATCATTATTTGGAATATTCTCTGAGTAAGCATTAGCCCAGTAGTCCTGGAAGCGCTCCATAGTGTAACCGCCCATCAAGTTGATGTTATGTTTCTTGTTGAGGGTTGTCATGTAGTTCACGGTGTTGGTCCAGTTCCAGTCCACCCAGTTCTCCATCTTTCTGGTAGCATTGTTGTTCTGGTTCTGCTCCAGGTTGTCGATGAAGAAGTTTACGTTGAACGAATCAGTTCTGCGGAAGCGGGCGTTCAAACCGAATGCTGATTTGATGGTCAGTCCCTTGATAGGGGTGAGACTTACGTATGGAGTTGCGAGCAATCCATATTCGCTGGCACCAGAGTCCATACGAGCCATTGTTGCTACAGGGTTCCACTCCTGGTTGTTGTGAGAACGCTCATAGTTGCTGTATGGATTGCTGGTCCATTCACTCTCAGCACGCATTACTGGAGTTGTTGGATCCATCGCCATGATGGCACTCATCAGATTTGGTGTGTCATCCCACTGCTCGTAGCGAGGAGTGAAGTCAACACCTGCCTTGACCATCTTATTGAAATTGTATTCGGTAGAGAAGCGTGCAGAGAGTTTCTGCCACTGACCTACCTTGTACTGAGAGTCCTGCTTGTAGTAACCGATGCTTCCAGAGTAGATCATCTTGTCGTTACCGCCAGAGAATGAAAGGTCGTAGTTCTGCTGTACGGCTACATCGTTGATGCATTCTTTCCACCAATCGGTATAGGTATCAGCACTTCCCTTGAAAGGAGAAACGTTGCCATCGTTGGTATAACGGGTATCGTAAACTTTTTTATACTCCTGCGAGTCTGCCATATTCTGCTTCTTCAGCGTCTGGAGACCTACGGTGGCTGTTACATTGAATTTGGCATCTCCCTTCTTGCCTTTCTTGGTGGTGATCAAGATCACACCATTCGAAGCACGGGTACCATAGATGGCTGATGCAGAGGCATCCTTCAATACCTGCATGCTCTCGATGTCGTTCTGATTGAGGAAGTTGATGTTGGTACCTACAGGCATACCATCTACAACGTAGAGAGGGTCTGAACCATTCACGGTGGTGACACCACGGATGATGACACGAGGTGAAGCACCAGGACCACCGGCACCACTGATCTGTACACCGTTTACCTGACCCTGGAGGGCATTCATTACGTTACCGGTAGAGAGCTTTTCCAGCTTATCGCCCTTGATAGCTGAGATGGAACTGGTGAGGTCACCCTTCTTTACCTGACCGTAACCGATGACTACCACCTCGTTCAAGTCGTTGGCATCGTCCTTCAATACGAAGTTGATCTGTGAACGGTTGCCGATTTTCTCTTCCTGGTTTGCCATACCTACGTATGAGATAACGAGGGTAGCGTTCTTGTCGGCATCGATGGTATAATGACCATCCAGGTCGGTAACAGCACCTTTGTTGCTACCTTTCACCTTGATGTATGCTCCAATAACTGGTTCGTTGTTGCTGTCCACGACAGTACCCGTCACTTTCACGCTCTGAGCGTTCATATTGAGGGCAAAACTGGTTGCCATGGCTGCTATGATATATTTCTTGTTCATATTACTATGTTTCTAATATTCTAGATGACTGTTCTTTCACACGTGTTATACTATTTGATAGGGATGATGCGAGAACGCAAGAGAGCGTAGTCGAACTCGAAGAGATACTTTCCTGTAGCAGGAACTTTTACCTTCTTCATATTGTCACCGCCGTTGAGCTTGTTGGCCTCGTTCTCATCCGAACCGTCGAAGCGCCAGAATGGCTCTGGCCACCAACCCCACCAGTGGGTCTGGCTGATGGTGAATTCAATTTCGTCACCTGCCTTGAGGTTCATTTCGCGATAGAGGCGATATGGATTGTTCTTGTCTTGATTCAGGATGAATGCACCTGCGTTCTGATTGGTTGTCCATTCGCCGCCTCCCTCTGGCAAGTAGCCCTTACCTGCCAGACAAATCTGTGCAGGCTGTGCGCCAGAACCGTCGTTGAAGTCAACCGTGGTAGAACCATTGAGGGTCATCTTCTTGGTTGTAGGAGTATATTCCTCTACCTTGTATTCACCTGTGATGATGTTGAAGTTGATTTCGTAGTAACCCACCTTTTCCAAGATGATAGGCTTTGCATCGCTAGCCTTGCGGGTGAGCAGACCAGTCTTCTCGTCAACGCCGAAGCAGAGAGGAACGAAATCGGTCTTCTGTGGGATGAAGCGTATGCCTGTGCCAGGCTTCTGGTTGTAGTAGCGGGCACGATACTGGAATTCGCCTACGTGATCAATCAGCATTGGTACACCGTAAACATCACTTGTCAGTTCTGCTGCTGAGTTGACATCTGCAAGATACATCTTCTCAAAGTCAACCAAGTCGCTGACGATGATGGTGCTCTTCTGCTCGGTCATGTTGTCCATGCCGTCATACACCTTGATGCTCATCTCGTAATCGGCATCTTCTGATGGGAATGTGTATTCCTCGCTGTATTCATACTCGGTACCAGAGAGTGTTACCTCGTCGTGCTTGTTGATGCCAGGAATGTCAATAACCAGCTTCTTCAACGACTTGTTGTCGGATACGGCAACATTGAGCAGGAGTGTTGGGGCTTCCTTCATCACGTTCACCTTATTAGATGGTGCTACTGTAAATACTGGGAAGGTGAAGTCGCCGTCACCCTTGATGGTGATGTTGGCTGTTGATACTTTTCCCACCACGTCTTCAACGGTCACTTCCAATGGGAAGCTGGAGTTGTCGGTCCAGTCGTCTGCTGGAGTATAAGCATAGTCGAGATTATACTCATGGAGCAGGGAATCTTTGTAGATGTCGAGCAGATTGATGGTCTTGTCGAGGAGCATTCCCTCGTTCTTGAGTCGGATAGACTTGATACCGTCGGCATCGCTAATCTTACCTGTGATGTTGAAGGTACGTCCTGGTTCTGCATGAATCAGGTCTGATGTTAATGAAATCGTTGGATTCTGACCATCCACTGTAGGATAATCATCATCACTACTGCATGCCTGGAATGTGAATCCACCCAAAGCAATCGCAGCCCATAGAAGGGCATTCTTTAGATTAAATGGTTGATTTGCCATAAGACATTCTTTTTAGTTCTTTATTTTGTTGTTTTGTTTATTATGCGTTAGTTGAGAAACCTTGCGTTAGTTGAGCAACTTTCGTATTGTTTATTCGGTTGCAAATGTACTGCGATTATTAGGAACGGATGGTGAAAATTCATTCAAATAGGGAGTATAAATCGTGCACTGAAAGATTTGTGCCGCTGTTTTTGGTGTTTTTTAGCTTGTTTCTTGCCTGATTTAAAGAGTTTTTTGTTAATTTTGCAGCAAATTGAAAATTAAAAACCATATAGCTTCGATAAATATGATAGAAATAAAAAAGACACTTTTTGTGGTTTTCATCTGTTTGATGGGTCATATTGTTGCCTTGGCTCAGAAGTATCAGGTCAGACCTTTAGACTTGGAGCAGGGCTTATCGTGCAATTATGTTGTAAGCATAGCGCAGGATAAATATGGCTTTCTTTGGTTTGCTACCGAAGAAGGATTGAATCGGTTTGATGGCAATAGCTTCTTTACCTATTACAAGCAAAGAGACAGGCAGGGCATCTCCAGCAGTGAGTTGAACTGTGTGATTGATGATGCCAAGGAACCTGTTGTCTGGGTAGGAACCAAGAATGATGGTCTCAATTCCTTTAACTATCAAACAGAAGAATGGCATAGCTATAAGCATGACTCCAGGAATCCTTCCAGCATCGCAACGAATGATATTACGGATATCACACACTCTGCCAATGGTAAACTATGGATTACCACCTATTGGAAAGGTGTAGAACTGTTTGATCCCGCAACCAGCAAGTTTGTGCATTTTGATAAAGATAGAGTGAAAGGTTTGCCTGATAATCAATTGTGGTGTGTGCTCGATTTGGGAAATGGCAATCTGCTGGTGGGACATGTCAAGAGCGGATTGTCCATCATCGATACCCAACATCGAACAGCTAGGAATTTTAAGCACAATGACCAGGACATCTTCTCTATTTCCGGTAATGAGGTAAACTGTCTGTATCGCGACCAAAAAGGAACGATATGGATCGGTACCAATGTGGGAATTGATATCTACGACCCACTGAGTCAGCGCTTTTTGCATGTGGCTGATCAAACCGTCAAGAATCATCGTATTTATGATTTCTGTGAGTTGCCAGATGGTAATATGCTTGTAGCTACCGAGCTGCTGGGTATAGCCGTATTGGATGTTGCCAACAAATCGTTTGCTGCAGGTACTCAGATACCATGTTCTTTCATCAGCGAGGGTTGGGGAGATTTTAATCTTACGGGTAATAGTGTGCGAAGCCTGTTGCTAGACAAATATAATAATGTATGGGCAGGACTTTATGGTAGCGGCATCAATTTCCTGACTCAATCTGTTGCGCCATTCAGTACCATCCGGGCTGGTGCTCCCAATCAGCTGGAACGACTCACGGAAAAATCTGTGATGGGACTGGTTTTTGACAAGAATGGGCAGCTATGGGTAGGTACGGATGGAAAGGGACTGAATGTCTTCTCGCCAGAAAGAAAACGCTTGGCTACCTATGAACATGAGGGAGGCAATGTTGTGACTGCTGCCACTCGGGATAGTTATGGCAATTTGTGGTTTGGATCTTTCAATCAGGGTGCTGCTGTAAAAATGTCAGGTGGAGGATTCCGTAAGGTTTTGCCAAATGCGCCGCATGAAGATGTTAGATGTTTCTACGAAGATGATAAGAAGCAGATGTGGATAGGAACCGCTCATGGCATCTATGTAGTTGACATCAACCGGATGAAGGTGGTAAATACTTATCATCTTGGCAATGATATGGTACGTGCCATCTGTATGGATGCCCAACATCGGGTATGGGTGGGCTATTTCGGCTATGGTATTGAGGTGTTTTCGCCTCAGATGAAGCGAATCAAGTCGTTTAATTCAAGTAATGATGAAAAGGAATTTATTCCTTCCAATGCGGTGAATCATCTGATGCGCGATACTAAAGGTCGTATCTGGGCTGCCACCAACGAGGGGGCTATCTGCTTTGATGTTAAAAATCGGGATAGACTCGTGATTTATGACCAGAAACAGGGAATGAGCAATATCCATGTGCGTGCCATCATAGAAGATGAGATGCACAACATCTGGATGAGTACCAATCGTGGCATCAGTTGCTTAAAGGCAGGACAGACAGGGCAGTTTATCAATTTCTATGAGAAGGATAATGTAGTAAAGGCTAATTTCAATGATGGCAGTGTGGCTCGTTCCCGGCAGGGTGATATCTATTTTGGTTCGGCTCAGGGGTTATGCTGCTTTCAACCAAGACAAGTCTTGGCTGTCAGCCATGCTCCTAAAACGATTATTACTTCGTTGAGGCTGATCTGCGGAATAGAGCAGGCAGATAGTGTTATCAATCTTGCCATGCGCAACCATATCTCGTTGGCATACGATGAGAATTCCTTTGCCGTTAATTTTACCGTCCAGAACTTTGCCATGGAGAACTATGTGGAATATAGCTATATGCTCTCTGGTTTGCAGAACGATTGGGTTACAGCTCAGGATGGAACGATAATTTTACGTGATATACCACCTGGTACTTATCTGTTGCAGGTGCGGGCTCGCTTTCATAACCAGCCATGGTCTTCAGAAGTATCCGAGTTTACCATCACCATTCGTCCTCCGTTCTGGCTTTCATGGTGGGCTAAGTTGTGCTATACTTTATTCGTATTGGCGATAGTTTACATGGCATTGAGAATATATCAGCGTCATCTCCGCTTGAAATTCGAGTTGAAAGCAGAAAAGGTGAATCATGAGAAGGAGCAGAAACTCAATGAGGAGCGCCTGCGCTTCTTTACCAATATCACTCATGAACTCCGCACTCCGCTTACGCTGATACTCGGTCCGCTCGATGATATTTCGCATTCATCGGATATCACGAAGGCTGTGAAGCATAAGCTGGCGGTGATACATCAGAGTGCAGTGAGATTGAACGAACTGATTACGCAGATATTGGAATTCAGAAAGACGGAGACCGATAACCGTCAGCTTCGTGTGGTGAAGGCAAATGTGGTGGATGCTGTGCATGAGGTTTCTCTGAAGTACGAGGAATTGGCACAGAAGCCTGACGTAGCCATTAAGTTTGTGGCTCCAGAGAATCCGATCATGATGTATATCGACAAGGAGGTTATCGCCATTATCGTGGATAATCTGGTATCGAATGCCATCAAATATACCGATCAGGGTAATATTGATATCAGTGTAGAGCGTCGCCGCAGCGGGGAACGTCATCTGGTGGATATCACGGTGAGTGATACGGGCCATGGCATCTCTGCAAATGCGTTGCCGCATATCTTCGACCGCTATTATCAGGAGAATGGAACCCATCAGGCTTCCGGTACAGGCATCGGCCTCTCACTGGTCAAGAAGTTGGTGACCCTGCATCATGGTGAGGTGAAGGCTGAAAGCAATCTGGAGCAAGGTACCAGTTTCATCGTTACTCTGGATGAAAATGAGATTTATCCGGAAGCTTTGCGAGGTGAGGAGAATGCTTCAGCTAAATCGCAGGGTAACGATGCTGCATCTGATGTCCTCAATTCGGAGGAAAATGTGTTTAATGTGGAGAATGGCAAGCCGTTGCTCCTCGTGGTAGAGGACAATAGGGAGATTCTCGACTATGTGGCAGATTCCTTTATCGATGAGTTTGATGTGTTGAAGGCTGGTGATGGTCGTGAAGGATTGGCATTGGCATTGGATAAGGTGCCTGACGTGATTATTTCAGATGTCATGATGCCGAATATGGATGGCAATGCCATGTGCAGAGCCTTGAAGAAAGATGTGCGCACCAGTCATATTCCTATTATTCTTCTTACTGCGAAGGATTCTTTCGAAGCCAAGGAGAAGGGCTATGATTCGGGAGCCGATTCGTATATCACCAAACCTTTCACGCATTCGCTCTTGCGTAGCCGAATCCTTAACCTCTTGCAGCAGCGCCGACGCGACAAGATGCTGATACAGGAATCGAAGGAGACCAATTTGGCACAGAAGAAAGAGCAGTTGAGGGAATCGCTCAATAAGGTAGATCAGGAATTCTTTGACAAGTTGAACAAACTCATCGAAGAAAATATCAGTGGTGATGTGGATGTTAACCTGATAGCCAGTAACTTGGCGGTAAGTACCAGTACGCTCTATCGCAAGATGAAGGCGCTCACGGGTATCTCTACCAACGAATATATCCGCAAGTATAAGATGCAGTATGCCGAGCATTTGCTTCTGGAGGGCAAGTATAGCATCAGTGAAATCTCCTTTATGGTAGGTATGAACAGCGTGGCTTATTTCCGCCGGTGTTTTAAGGCTGAATATGGGGAGATACCTTCTGAATATCTCAAGAAATTGCAGCAAATGTAATATTGGTGTGGCACAAACATCATGTTTTGCGCTGGTTGGATACCCAATAATTAGGATTTTAAGAGAAAGAGAAGAAAATCTTTGGGTTTTCTTCTCTTTTCTCGTTTTAATATCGTATCTTTGCACTTGAAATCAAATTGTAACAGGAATGATCAAGTCAATGACGATAAATATAGGCTATCAGGCCAAGAAAGATAACGCTGGTGGGAATGGACTCATCGGTAACATCAACGTACAGACACCTTGCGGACAAGGTGTATAAAAAACCGGGCACAAACGTGTTCGGGCTTTTTTATCCCCCTATATATAATAAGGTGGGATTTGCCTATATATAATAAGGTAGAAATTACCTATATATAATAAGGTGGAAATTGACTGGTTTAGAAGAATGACAGTGTGTACAATTATATATATATTTATTAACTTATAAAATAAAGGATAAACGAAAATGATGAAAACAGAATGGAGAGGTTTCAAGGGAAGCCAGTGGCAGAGTGAAGTGAATCTTCGTGATTTCGTTCAGAACAACTACACTAGCTACGACGGCGATGAGTCGTTCCTGGCAGAACCTACTCAGGCTACCAACACCCTTTGGGGTATGTTGAAGGAACTCCAGAAAGAGGAGCGTGCCAAGGGTGGTGTGCTTGATATGGAGACCGAGGTGGTTTCTGGATTGACAGCTTACGGTGCTGCCTATATTGGCGAGGGTACTAAGGAGTTGGAGAAGGTTGTTGGTCTGCAGACCGATAAGCCTTTGAAGCGTGCCTTCATGCCTTACGGTGGTATCAAGATGGCAGAGCAGGCTTGTACTACATACGGCTACCAGCCATCAGAGAAGTTGCATGAGATTTTCCACAAGTATTGCAAAACTCACAACGACGGCGTGTTTGATGCTTATACTCCAGAGATGAAACTCGTGCGCCATAACCATATCCTTACTGGTCTTCCTGATACATACGGTCGTGGCCGTATCGTAGGTGACTACCGTCGTGTAGCTCTCTATGGTATCGACTTCCTCATCGAGGAGAAGAAGAACGACCTCGCTAACATGGGCGACCGTGAGATGATCGACGAAGTTATCCGTCTTCGTGAAGAGGTTTCTATGCAGATCAAGGCGCTCAAGGGCTTGAAGGAGATGGCTCAGTTGTATGGCTACGATATCAGCCAGCCAGCTAAGAACGCTCGCGAGGCTGTTCAGTGGTTGTACTTCGGTTACCTCGGAGCTGTGAAGACTCAGAATGGTGCTGCGATGTCTGTAGGTCGTATCTCTACATTCCTCGATATCTATATCCAGCGCGACTTGAACGAGGGTACTCTTACCGAGGATGAGGCTCAGGAGCTCATCGACCACTTGGTTATGAAGTTCCGTATGGTTAAGTTCGCCCGTATCCCTTCTTACAACGAGCTCTTCACCGGCGACCCAGTTTGGGCTACTCTCGAGGTAGGTGGTATGGGTCAGGATGGCCGCTCAATGGTTACCAAGAACGACTTCCGTTTCCTCCACACATTGGAGAACATGGGTCCTTCACCAGAGCCAAACTTGACTGTACTCTATAGCTCTCGCTTGCCAAAGGCATTCAAGCACTATGCTTCTCTGATCTCTGTCAAGACAAGCTCTATCCAGTATGAGAACGACGATGTAATGCGCCCAGTTTGGGGTGACGACTATAGCATCTGCTGCTGTGTATCTGCTACACAGACAGGTAAGGAGATGCAGTTCTTCGGTGCCCGTGCCAACTTGGCTAAGTGCTTGACCTACGCTGTATCTGGCGGTGTTGACTCAAAGACACGCGAGCAGTGCGGTCCTAAGTATCGCGCCGTTGAGGGTGATGTATTGACATACGAGGAGTTCATGCCACGTTTCATGGATATGATGGACTGGTTGGCTGGCGTTTATGTGAAGACATTGAACCTCATCCACTACATGCACGATAAGTACTTCTACGAGGCAGCAGAGTTGGCGCTCATCGATACAGATGTTCGTCGTACTTTCGCTACAGGTATCGCTGGTTTCAGCCACGTGGTTGACTCTATCTCAGCTATCAAGTATGCCAAGGTAAACATCGTCCGTGATGAGACCGGTTTCCCTCTCAGCTTCAAGACCGAGGGTGACTTCCCACGTTACGGTAACGATGATGAGCGTGCTGATGAGATTGCAGTATGGTTGCTCAAGACCTTCATGAACATGATCAAGAAGCATCATACATACCGCAATTCTGAGCCAACTACATCTATCCTGACTATCACATCAAATGTAGTATACGGTAAGTACACCAGCAACATGCCTGATGGTCGTCCAGCCGGTGCTCCTTTGGCTCCAGGTGCTAACCCATCTTACGGTGCAGAGAAGAACGGTCTTTTGGCTTCATTGAACTCAGTAGCTAAGTTGCCATACGAGTATGCTCTCGATGGTATCTCTAATACTCAGACCATCAGTCCTGGCGCTTTGGGTCACAACGACGAGGAGCGTGCCCAGACATTGGTAGGTGTATTGGATGGTTACTTCAACCAGGGTTCTCACCACCTGAACGTGAACGTATTCGGTATCGACAAGCTCAAGGATGCGATGGAGCACCCAGAGAAGGAAGAGTACCAGAACTTCACCATCCGTGTGAGTGGTTACGCTGTTAAGTTCATCGACTTGACACGCGAGCAGCAGCTCGACGTAATCGCTCGTCAGGCTCACGAGAGACTCTAAGGAAGTGAAGAATGAAGAGGGAAGAGTGAAGAATTCTCTTGTCTCTTTGTGATATATAGATTGCCCGCTAGATTTTCTTTCCGAGGATATTTAGCGGGCATTTTTAGCTTATTTAACTGCAAAATAGAGCAAGATATTGATAATTTTACTAACTTTGCCGTATGAATTTATCAAAAGATGGAAAAAGAACTTTATTTGCTGAAGCAAGTAAGTTCTGTTTGGATATAGCCAAGTTAGTTATTGGTGGTGTTCTTTTGGCGGGCATCATGAAGGAAGATATAGATAAAGTAACTCTTTATTTGCTAGGGGTTCTTATTGTCTTATTCTTTACTTTCTTAGGCTTCTTGTTTTTAATCATTTCTAAAAAGATAAAATAATATGGGTGTATTTCTTTTTTTAGGTGTTATAGCCTTAT
>ERZ1026894.825-NODE-825-length-20817-cov-8.756671_pt1 | contig 20817 bp, 19 predicted proteins | sample MGYA00380177_ERZ1026894 | MGnify/ENA primary metagenome ERZ1026894 (study PRJEB33269, sample SAMEA4719813) | human gut metagenome | biome: human-associated habitat; feature: organic feature; material: feces | place: Cameroon | collected 2013-10 ... | reverse complement strand
CAATAGCTTCTGAAAGATGTAAATCTATTGCCCTTAATTATTATTTTGCAGGATAATAAGTAATGGTTCTTGTCTCTACCCAAGAAGAGCCATTAGTTCTTCTGGCAAGTCTTTTAGTCCAATTACCTTTAGCATCCTTAGCTTGAACAGTATATGAAACCTTTATCGTAGAAGTCTTCTCCGTATTATAGTCCTCTATCTTAGAGATTGTCGAACTTACATTACCATCAGTCCCATAAGCAAACGTTGTCACAATCGACATTCCAGCATCCTCATAAGTATGTTTTGCCAACTTACCTTTAGCGTTGTAAGTAAATGTATCTTCACCACTACCAGGATTATAATAAGCCGTGTAAAGTTCGCCACTTGTAATACGTCCCTTAGCATCCCTTGAGCATTCTGAATAAAGAGCATTACCACCCATTTTGACAAAAGTTCCTCCATTCCACTTCAAACAACGACCGGTCTGAGCAAAAAGAAGCACTTCTTTATTGGCATCTTTCGAAAAGCCTTGATAAATACAACCAGCCTTATGGTTCACCCAAGTACACTGCTTTACTTTTCCTTTCAAATCAAAGGCAGCCAAGTCTCCTTGCGCCTTCACCAAACTTGGCATCAACATAAAAATCAATGCCAACATACCATAAACAATACGCTTCATAAAAACATTTTTCATTATTTTCCTCACTTGGCTCTACAGCAAAGAACTTATAAATAATCTCTATTTAAACAACAAGAGAGCCTTCCATACTCCCAAAACATAGTATGGAACTGTCGTTTATACTTTTCAAAATCCCTTAGGTTTATAAGCACCAAGATACCAGAAACGATTTTGACTACATCGTTCTTGTCAAACTTTATTATGTCATCAACGACAAAAAAGCAACCGCCTCTCCCACTTTTTCCGTAGAAGAGGCAGCTGTATTTTTTATTAAAAATCAAATCAGAAGGATTATCGACACATGACATAGGAACATAGTCGGGGGACACCCCATTTTGTTCACTACGGGGAGACATAATGCTTTTCACCACATTACCAGACAGAGAAGATTCTCCTTGGTCTTGTCCTTTACACAAAGAGACAAATTTGTTTTTAATAAACATGAAGAGACTCATGTTGTTAGATAAAAAAGAAAAAGCGAGGATTCATACCCATCACTTGTCCCACAATCAGCACAATAGAAATTCTCCTATAGCCATATCGACATGGGATACATTTGCAAATGTATAATAAATTATCGGAACCACAAAATTTTTCATGATATTTTTCTAAAAAACTTCATTATTCTTCTTATTATCAAGAAAAAGTGCTAACTTTGCAAACAGCTATATATAATAAGGAGAATCAGTATGATTGCACAAAGACTGCCAGAAGGAGTTACCTCTTTTAGAGAAATCAGAACAGGCAACTACAAATACGTTGACAAAACCGATCTCGTTTGGCAAATTGCCAATGGAAGGAAGTTCAATTATCTAAGCCGTCCTAGACGGTTTGGCAAGTCTATTCTTGTCGATACATTGCAATGTTACTTTGAGGGAAACAAGGAACTTTTCGATGGCCTAAAGATTATGCAATGGGAAAAAGACTGGATAAAATATCCTGTCATTCGATTCGACATGAGCATTGCAGGTAACACTGCAGAAGAAATCAAGTCTTATTTTGACTATGCCTTCAGCAATTACGAAGAGCAATACCATATCACCTCTACGAAAAAATCTTCTCTATCAGTCAGATTTACCGAAATATTAAAAGTCGTACATCAGTCCACAGGACAACCTGCTGCTGTTTTAGTAGATGAATATGATGCTCCTCTCCAACACTCTTGGAAAACTCCTTATCATAAAGAATGCACAGAGGTTTATCGCCAAGTCTTTGCTGTACTAAAGTCGTCAAGTACTGACGAGAGATTCGTATTTATTACAGGCATCACTAAATTCACGCAAATATCTTTGTTCTCAGTACTCAACAACTTGACAAACCTCAGTGTCTTACCAGAATATGTGGCAGTATGCGGCATCACCCAACAAGAAATTATCGAATACTTCCATGAAGAGTTGGTTGAATTGGGGGAAAAGAACAAATGGGATAAGGTTACAACATTACAGAAGCTTAAGGGTTATTACGATGGTTATCATTTCAGTGGTGAAAACATGACAGACATCTTTAACCCATATAGTCTAATATGTGCCTTAGCTCAAAAGAGAATCAAGAATTTCTGGGTAGCTTCTGGTGCAACCACCCTATTATCTAAGTTTGTTGACAATATCGAATTGCGAATCAAGAATTTCGAGAAATGCTATATTGACAGAGACATTTTAGAAACATCAGATGTTACAGGAGGTGGAGCAGAACTTTTCCTTTACCAATCTGGATATCTGACTATAAAAGCCGAAGATGAGTGGAGCTATACATTAGGATTTCCAAATTACGAAGTGAGAAAAGCCCTCTATTCGATGACACTTCCTGCTCTTACCGCTCGTTCACAGATGGACATTCAAACCATGCAAATCTCATTCTACAGAGACATGAACCTCGGAAATATTCAAGGAGCAATGGATGCTCTGAAGCAACTAATAGCTGACGTGCCATATAGCAACAAAAAGTTAGCCAGCATGGATATGGAAGAGCGTTATCGTTTGATTATAACTTCCATCATGTATGCCGTAGGATTACATCCGCAAGTGGAAAAGATGATTAGTACTGGCAGAATCGACATTGTGGTTGAAGCCAACAACTACATCTATGTGATAGAGTTAAAACTCAGAAACAATGGAGGTTTAACTGCTGCCAAGCAACAAATCATCAACAATAATTATACTGCCCCATTCCAAGCAGAGAACAAAAAAGTTGTTGCTCTCGCTATAGAACTAGATGAAATGGGTAAAGGCTTGATTGATTGGAGCGAAGTGGAATAATAACACAAAATTTCCCCTATAAAGGAAAGATTTCATAGAAAAGTTTCCTTTATAGGGGAAATTCTTATTAAAAATCATCATCGTCATCCATTCCGGATGCCAGATTCTTCATCAATGATTTCAGATACTTCACTCTGATACCATAATTGAAGCTTTGGGTTGTACTGACACCAGCATAATTGATAGCCACCAACTGACCCTTGTGGTTAACCACAGCAGAACCACTACTACCCGGCAAAGCAGGAATGGAATACATAATCTGGTCGGAAGCACGCTGACTAACAGTGCCCATATTAAACTGAGCCTTGATACCATCCTTGGTCTGAGCCAACGAAGGACCACGATTGAAACCAGTCAGGAACAGTTTATCATTCTTATCAGATCCAAAGAACTTGGCAATACTCTCCGTAAACGAATAATCCTCCAAAGGATCATCATCCGGAACCTCGAAGATATACTTGCCTTCCGGTGTCTTCTTATCCTTCAATTGGATGACAGCCAAATCATGTTCGTGATCAACCTTCAGTACTACACATGATGAGAAATCAGAAGTACTGGTTACAAAAGTATTGTTATAAGCAATACTTACACGGTTGTGATATCTCACTTCAGATTCACTTGGACGGATGTCACTCAGTCCATTGTAAGTATCAGCATACTCTTCTCTCTGACTTTGAATGGCATCACGGTATTCACGGATACGGTTGAAATCATCCATGGAATAAGCATCACTATAATTCGCTTCATTATAAAGCGCCTGAGCCTGCTCCAACTTTTCGCCTAAGGCATAATACTGTTCTGCAACCTGCTTCTTCACACTTTCGATGACAGCAGCAATCGACTTATTGATATCCTTCTCCGTACGGGTACTGGAAACAACATGCGCATTGGTCACGATTTCACCATTTTCAGAAACAAAGAATCCCGTACCAAAGCCATTAGACAAGCTTACTGAGTCCTTATCTGCCGTCAAGCCTACGATGTCTCCATCCTCATCAAAACCAGCAAAATAAAGAGACTCACCATTGGAAAGTTCCACCTCATAATAGCTCTGGTTCTGAATGAGAACCACACCGGAGGCCATCTCCTTTTCAATGGAAGACTCTGATTTGTTGCCGCATGAGGTAATCAATGCGGCAACAAAAGTCAAATAAAATAATATCCTTTTCATTGAGGACTATTTTTATAGGATTAAGAGTCCTAATCCAACTTAGAGAAATCTACATCGTCAAGAGCAGCAACTGAATTCGTAGTATAATCAGAGCCCCCAAGGTCTTTCAGCAAATCAGCTGTTGTCTGTGAGATGGTATTCGCATCTGTCAGACCCAAATCAGAAAGGGTTTTTGAATCAACTTTTGCTGCTATTGGTTTACCTTCATCATTGAATGCCTGAGAGTAAGTTTTCAACAGTTTTTTCTGTTTACCAAGAGACATCTTCAACTTATAGGCTGACACTATATCACCAATACTCAACAAACCACCAGTCAGGGAGCCGATAATAGCAACATCCTTCTTACCCGTCAGAATACCAAGAAGCAAAGGAGCACCAACCTTGGCTGTAATACGGAGCACTGCATTGTTAACCTGCTTAATCTGAGCATCAACAGCCTCCTTACTACGCTTGTTTCCATTCTGATCAATCAGGAACACACGATATGACGGAGTACCATCCTCATTCAGAACTTCCTTACCATCTGCATCAGTCTCTACAACTTTCTGAGCAGAATAAACAGGAACATTACTCCATTGAACTGTAGTTTCTGTCACATTGAATTGCTCCAAGAGCGGTTTCAGCAAACCATCAATAATACCAGCAGAAGCATTTACACTAAACACCAAAGCAAAAGCTACGAGAGCTAATTTAAATACAATAGACTTTTTCATAAGTAATAATTATTATAAGTATTTTAATTTTCAAGATACATTTTCAGTCGGAACTGGCGCATGGTATAGTCACCTTGGGACTGAGCCATCACATTAGACATATCCAGGAATTTCACCTTCGCCTTTTTCTTGTAACCGACAGGACGGAAGAAGAAACCAGTTGGTAAATCAGAACGTTTCAGATGCAGATCGACAACACCATCAGGTCCTGAAGTTCCCACCTGACTAAAATCTTCAGACTTACGGATTTTATGAGCTAAATCTCCGTCTCTGGTGAGATTTCTCATCGCAAAGCCCTCATCACCATAATAAGCCCATACCTCCACATTCTCCATCGGACCCGTTTCCTGGAAACCAGAATAATCGTTTTGCCATTTTACGACGGTAAAACGCAAATCAAGAGGTATCTTATCGATTTCCTGCTTGAGTTTCTCAATACCTTTGGAATAATAATCACAAGGATTACGATTGGAGAGATACTGGAACATCTCCAAGGCACCAGAGGCACAATCTACCAACTGCTTTTGAGAAATGGTTTCACCCTGTTTTTTCCAACCCAAATATTTATTGAATAATCCATTTGCATATCTGGTATAGAGGATACAAGAATCACATTCTGCAAGATTGGCATTGATGACAGGAGTCAAATCAACCTTAAAGTCCTTAGCACTTTTCACATTCATGAAAGTACGCTTGGCATCCTCATATCTGCGCATCTCAAAGAGGCGTGCAGCTTCAGCCATCAAAGAACCTGCCTCGGTTAGAACTTCCGGCTTGACAGAAAGAATACCATAAGTGGTCTTTTTGTCTGCAACTAAGTTTTCTACTGATACAGAAAGCCGGTTGGTGTTAGAACCATAGACGACAATGTTCTTCATCATCAGCCATTTATCATCCAACTCTTTGAGTTCATCAGCACATTTATCCCAGTCGTCCAAATCCTTCTCTTTATTTTTGCCGGAATAGTTTTCAAACATCTTCTCATAATTCCTACATCTTTCATTAAGCATTCTGAGTTGATCTTTCATAACACGAATACTGGACATAGGAATGGTCACGATGGTAACATATACCTTATCATCATTCTTCTTTTTTGTCTTGGCAATACGGGCATGTAAATCCGGACTAACCTTACATTGCAAATCGGGATAGGAAGAAACAAACTCTACTGCAGTACTGTCAATACTCAAAATCGGCTCATAAAAGTTCTGTTCATCCAAAGCGATAGGCTTCTCTACTTCTACAACAGAATAAGCCTGCAACAGACCCTTTTTCAGATTGACAGTAAAACGGGAACGATTGATATCGCCTCGTTTGCTGACCTCTACCTTAGGAAGTTTGCATTCATCAGGATTGACAATAATCTCATAAAGATAATTATTATTTCTATTACGCCCCCTCAATACAGATTTTGCATTAGGCGAGTTCAAGACTGTCACCACCAAGTCAGAACGCTTGGAGAGAACCAGGATACCACTACGCCCAGCGTCGTCAATAAGGTCTTGCTCAGCAGTTCGCTCGCAAGACACATATTGAGACTGCGCCCAAGTAGTCAATGTAAGAAGACATAAGCCTAAAAATACAAATAACTTTTTCATACGCAATAAAGTAAAATTCTACTCTCGAATGATTCCGGCTCCCAAACCGCTCAGAGACATGATGTCAAGATTTGGTTCCTGCTTTTCCTTACCAACATACATTGGCTGCCAAGCACGAACATGAACTACAGGCTCTCTTCCGTCATCAAAGAATTCCCACATCAGGAAGAGGTAACCCTCATCACTATAAGTGCTGGACTTCCATGACTGCTGAAGGCGTACGCCATAGAACTTACCGTCTTTTGACATCGAAATACCTTCTCTACAGCCTCCACTTGGGAAACCATCAGGACCAATCTGCTTAAACTGGACATCAATCCATTTGTTACGAGCAAAAGCACGTCTCAAGTTGGCCATATACTGAGTTTTTGTCTGCTCAGTATATTTTACCATAAACTGCGCCTTCTCATTTTCATCCATTCCATTCATCTTTTTCATGATGACATTACCTGTAATGATACGGGCGTCATCAGCAAAGAACTTTCCGATAGTACCCAAATCTTTCTGGTTGTATGCAGTACGGAATTGCTCCACATATCTCATCACTATCATCTCTCTTTCCTGGCTGACAACAGACTTAGAGCCACAACGGTCCATACTCATACCGGTCTGAGAGTCCATCGCAAAGCGGAAATCTGTGATAACACCTCTGGAATTAAATTCCACCACAGCATCCTGATAAGTATTTGTACCGAAATCCTCACCTTCTGGTGTAATGATCAGAGGGATGTGATAGACGGTCATGGTACCATTTGCAAAAGGCCAGCAACGTTCTACTACATCCTCATCATCCACATAAAACGGAGTAACAGCCCAAAGACGAGCCAAAGATTTCTTGGCAAATTCAGTCATCTGAAGGTTCTTTACCGAAACGATATCATGCGAACTTTGGGCACGATTGATTTCTGTGAGAACCTTAGCTAAGTTTCTCTCAGCTGCATCCATTCCAGAAGGGCGAACAAAGCCCTCATCTACGGTAAGTGTAACATCAACTGCCATCGCCGCAGAGAAGCTGGAAATGCAGAAGATCAACGTCAATAAATATTTAATAGACTTTCTCATAATTAAAATCTTTTATTCTAATTTCTGGAGATTACTCATTTATGATAAAACCAATCGCACCACATCCCGGATAGTTATTGGTGGTATCCTCTTGTCCTGTCTTCACATTCTTACGAGGCTTACCTGGAGACAAAATGGCCTCTACTACCCCATCTTTATTATACATAGCTAAATAATACAATGCAGGATTATCCAACTTGGCGTAATAATCATAAGTCTTAATCTTGCCAGATTTCTTATAATCCATAATTTTAGCTGCCACATCTGTATATTGTGTCAAGGCTGCCAATTCTACCGCAACAGCAGGAAATGTTGTTTGAACGGTTGAAATCTCCTCCACCTGAGAAGTCGCTGCTACTGGAGTATCCACATCTGCTACAGGAGCATTTACTTCCTTGGAAATAATGGTTGCATTATCACCTTTCTGGATATCGCTTTTTTTGACGTACATAAAACTTCTGAACATGTTTCCACGAGGCAAAGACATGGTCGTATAAAGTTCCTGACGGTTGTTCAATACGAAGTTGGCAGTTCCCTTCAGTTTTTTCTGACTGGCAGCCCACTTGTTTATCTCATAATTCAGTATTTCTTCAGCCAAGTCTCTTGCATCCTGTTCTGTCTCAGCCGTAGCCTCGCCATAGATATAGAGATTGCTTTTCTTGACTGATGCAATCTGTTTTTTCTGCTCGTCAACTGTTTGAGCATGAAGTGTTCCACCAAAGAAGAATAACAATAGTAGAACTAAAAGGTTACTTGATTTCATACTTATACTCGTCTTTTATATTATCTGTAAAATACTTCTCTACAATGTTTTGCAAAGGTATGTAAGGATACAACTTTGCATCTACAACATCGTCCTTACCCTGCAAGAGACATATCGGGAAACGGAAAGAAAGCACATGATTGTAAGCCAAAGGCTCATTCAAGATAAACAGTGTTCCCGACAATTCCTTTTGAGAAACGGTCTTGATACCCATATATATTTTCGCTCCCTCTGCCCGACAGAAAGAAACAAACTGCTGCAAGGTAACAAGGAGTGAATCTGTCTGATAACCATATTTGTCAACCGCCAGTCTCAGGGAGATTGCATTTCGGAAAATGCCCGTCAACATGATGTTGTTAATACTCTTGGCTACACTTCCTTTACTGCATACCAGTTCTTCCTTGCCATTGACAGTTCTAAAATAAAGTTTACTGCTGATCAGATTGCTCAGGTAGTTTCCATTATCTAAGATCCTTGCATCCTGAGAAGTGGAAACCTTAGCATTCTCCCACCCTTTAAGAATTGTCTGATTGTCTAAAGAATGATGTTTCGGCAAATCTCTTACCAGTAGGGAGTCCATCTCTATCATATTGCAACCTTTGATCAACTGGCAATCTGCCTGAAAAGCAACAGTCACCGGTTTTCCTTTTACAGTCCAAGTAACCCGATAGCCACGTCGCTTGATGTATTGTATGGAGAAAGGACAGTTTTCATTGACCATGCGCAACATATTGATGTTTCCTTTCGTGATAACCACATTATCAACATCCAAACGCTGTTGCAGCGTCTTTCCATCCAGCAACAGGTCAAGTTCAAGCAGGTAACGCTCCAGGAAATCAAAAGCCGGAGATTCGCCATACGCAGCCATCAATTCATTGTGGAAAAGTTTATAACCAATATGGCAGACCTCACCAAAGGCATTGGTTCTGATTCGCAAAGGTTTCCCCTTAAATGTATATAAGGTATCATTATTCGTATTCTTTCCTATAGTATCAGGCAGGTTCACTCCCACAGCATTCGCTATCTTGGAGAGACGAACATTGTAGTATGGTGTGGCGACACATATCTGTGCCACCATCACCAATAATACTATAGTCAGTTTACGTATCATGGCTTCACTGCTGTTATATCACCATCATGTTTCCAATAACCCATACCGCCAGAAGGAACTCCGTTACGGAACTCGCCCTCATAAGTATCTCCTGGATTAGCCACATAATCTTTAGAACTGATGATGCGATGTGTTCTCTTGAAAACAATCTTACCATAGCCATGTGGCTTGCCATTCTTGCTTTCACCATAATAAACGCCATAACCCAAGTTGATACCGCCATGTCTTGGAGGAGTAGTTGGCTTATTCACTGTCACCTTGACTGTTGCAAATTTATCTCCAGCCTGAGCTGTAATACTTACAGTACCTGCCTTCAATGCCTTGACCAAACCAGTTGCAGAAACAGTTGCGACAGAAGCATCTGAAGACACCCAAGTGATAGGAGCCTTAGAATAATCCGGTGCCTTGGTAGCAGATAACTGCTGAGTTGCACCAACCTTCAAGGTTGCAGTAGCCGTATTGGTTGTCAAACCATCTACCTTCATGGAATCAACCAAATCTGTTTTTGGACCTTCTGGTTCTTTTATAACTTCTTTCTTAGGCTTAATCGTATATTCACAAACAGCCTTGATGCCATCTACACCTTCAAGAATCACACGTACTTTACCTGTACCTTCCTTTACTGCAGTTACGATACCATCATTAGAAACGGTCAGCGTTCCATCCTTGCTTGCCTTCCATGTAAATGTACCTTCGCAACCATCTGGAGAGATCGTTGCACGCAAGGTATCCATATCACCAACCATCAAAGTCTTTTCTGTATGGTTGAGCATGATATCCTTTGGAGTAGGAGACTTCAGCAAACTATAGACACCATAGCCACCACCGCCAAGAACAGCAAGACCACCCACTACAATACCTATGATTAAAGGTAATGTAGTTGTTTTTACAGGAATTTCCTGCAAAGTATTCTGCTTACAGCAAGGACAAGGAGGTGTTCCACCCAAAATATCAATTGCAGGAATCTCGATAACTTCATTCGCATCTGCTTTGGCACAAACGCCAAAGTTCATACATCTATATTTTACTACATCTTTCTTAGCCATATTCTTTATAAATTAAAAAGGTTTATTATACTGAATAGATTCAAAGGCTTATAGGAATAACTTCTAAGCCTTTGAATCTGAAACTTTTTTAGCTCAATAAACTACCAAAGTCGATACCACCAACATTGCTTGGAGCTGTCTTCTTTGGCTGAACTGGTTGCTGGATAATCTCAAGAGCTTTCTTGGTCCACTCTACGAACTCAAGGAACTCAGAAGAACCCTGATTGCCACCACACTCTGGCAGAACAACCTGTCCTAACAACTGCTGGATCTTAGGAACTAAGGTCTGCTTACGGGTATTGATATTCATCAGAGTTGTACCCGCAACATCCTCATACTTTTCCTTCAAACTCTCACCGAGACTCTCTGTAAATTCAGCATTATAACCTATCTCGATAAACTTAGAGCCTAAAGGTTTCAAAGATTCCAAACCGAGCAATGGGTCCTTGGATACGATACCGAAGGCTGTACGACCTGTACCATCCATCAAATCGCCATGTTTGATATAGTCGATAGAATAAGCGATGATGGCGTATGGCATGTAAAGCGCACGGATTTCAGAACCCTTCAACTCTGCCTGCAACTCCAACTTCGGATAATCCTCACCTGTGCCTTCAGAGTGAAGAACAACTCTCATCTGCTTGCCTTCTGTACCATTTACCAAGAGGTCGTAACGCTCCTTGTAGAATGGCAGATACTTCAGACAGCGGATTGGGAAGCAATAGGTAATAGCCTGGACGGTCATCTCGTTCTGACGGGAACCGTTCATATCAACATATACCTGAATTCCTGCTTCAACAGAACCCTTCAGCGCATCTCTCAACTTGTTGGCAAACTTGGTCACCTTATCATTACCCTCAACCTTTGGCAGGTTGACAAGTACGATCTTACGGTTGATATTCAAGCCCTGCTGCGGAACAGGATTGTTCTCACCACCAACAGCACTCTGAAGTTCAGCAGGATTCAACTGCAAGAACACACCACTCTCGATGATCACCTTCTTGGCAAATTCCTTCAAAGAATCCTCATCGGTATAGCGCTCACTCAACTGCTCAAGAATGTTGCGGTTGATCAGTTTGGTATTTGCCTCAACCAAGATATCTTCATGGATAGCGATTGACTTCTGGCGAACTACAGTCTCCATCAGATCTGCCAAAGAATCCTTATCGATAGTGGCATTGGCACGACTGAATGTTGCATCTGCACCTATCTCCTCTACGATGCTGGCGCGAACAGCATCAGCCAATCCCTTCTGATGTTTCTTATCCTTGATCACCTGCTCTGTGAAGTTCTTCACACGCTGCTGGTCATAGAAGCGGATAACTACTTTCTGCAGGTTGCTCAAACCATTATTTTCATCATTGCAACGGGCAGCAATCATCGCCTCATTGTATTCAATAGCCTCATTCAATGTAGCTACAAAGATTTCAATATCGCTGCGCAGACCAGAAATCAAGTTGCTTACCTTAGCTAACAACTGCTGTGCGAACTCAGCACCCAAGACCTCGCAACGCTTCACCATCAACTTCTGCAAGATGGTAGAATGCTTGGTCAGATACTTACCCTTCACCAATTTCTGGATCAGCACACCAGCAAAATCCTTCTTGTTCATCTCACGCATCTGGATGAGCTGGTCAGACTGCTGACGGGAATTCTGAGCAAGCGTCTCCATGTTCTTACGCTTCTTGGCAATCTCATCAGCGATGCAGTCAACCAACTGCAACATGTTATAGAGAGACAGATCGCCTACCTTCCACTGGTCGAAGATATACTGTTCGATACGACTGCGAATCTCACGAGCATGACTATCGCAGGCAGCAAGTTTATTCTCGTAGAACTGCTTAGCACCGCAGTTGCGGAACAGTTCGTTATAACCCTTCTCGCAGAGTGCTTCCAACTTAGCCAAAGGCTGGTTTTCCTTCTCAGCAGCCATAGCCCATCTTGGAATGATACCAGCCCAATAAGGAGCAAAAGCACCAAACTTATTCTCTTCGTCCTTGAGAATAGGAATTTCAAGCATCAGGTGCTTATCTGTAATACGCCACTTCTCCTGCAAGTCTGCACTGGCAGCAGCAGAATTGAAGTCCTTGTTAGCAGGAGCATCACGGTAGCCTAAGTCATCACTCCAGTTGCCATAACGCATCTGCAACAATGCCTGACGACCGAATGAGTATGTGAAATATTCAATAATTTCCTCTTCAGGAATGATAATACGCTTGAAACCGAAAGAGCTGACAGCCTTTGTACGATAAGGAACAATCTGTCCAGGTTTAGCCTTTTCATAATATTCCATTGCCCAGTCAGCAATATTCTCAAAAGAATAACTACGCAAGAACTCCTGAGTATTGTCATTGACATCGAGGAAGATACGGCTATAAGTAAAGTCGGCAAGAATCTGTGGCAACTCATGATGAGACTCTACGAGATAACCATGTTCATTGGCATTGCTATAGAGTATCAAACCATCAGCAACCTTTCTTACCTTGTCCAACTCCATTCTTTCGTGAAGTCCGGAAACATCGTATGGTTTGAAATTACCAGAAAGCAAGGCATTCAATTCCTGCAATGCAGCATATCCATTAGCATGATACTTACCAGCATCACTCTTTCCTGGAGGTGTAATTTCAGGAACCATCGCATTGACAACGATAGAAGTACCCGTCTTTCCGTCCATAGACAACATATCCTGGAACTGTGGCATCATACGGGTTTGGGAAATCACATCAATAATAGAACCAGAACCTGTACCACCAGCCAAACCGGTAAATATATAAATATTGGTACGCTCAGCATGAGTAATCTTGTTTACCCTGTTATAAGCACCCAACAAAGCATTCTTGTAATTCTCAACACTTGAACCGAAGAGGATACGACCAGCACGGCGCTTCTGAGCTGCAGCTGCTCCCACCTCACCGATTGTTTTAGCCATTACCTCACCATCACCGATCAAGCCTTTCAAGCCTGGATAGTTCTTTGGATTAGCCAAGATAGATTTGATGTCAACACCCTTAACGTTGACAAACTCATTAGCAGTGAACTGCGCATTCTTTCCCAAGACATACCAAGTCTTGTCGCCAGGCATCATCTCCTCTGTGCTTGAATCCACATAGAGGAAGGCGATAGGAAGTTTAGCACGCTCATCATCATTATACTCCTGATAGAGTCTTTTACGGAAGGCCTTCAGTACTTTTCCACCGGTACCGCCCAAGCCTATAAGAATGTGATTTTCCTTCATATTATTTATCCTTTTAGTTATTATCAGTTTATATTCATCAATGAGAGATATCAATATATTCCCAAATCTTCAAACGACTCATCGAAATTGCAGGAAATCGGACGTTTTCTGGCAAAGATAGCGATGACAACAGCAACGACTATCACGAAAAATGCCCACCCTACTCGATGCCATATATAGGAATTCAAGTTGCTGCGGAAGGTTTCAGCCATAACTGCAGGCAATTGGGAGACATCATTTCCTGAGAAATTACAGGTTCCGAAGAACAGACCGAACAAATGATTCTGAGATGTAATTTCATCCAATATCTCCTGTGATTCCTGCGCAGTAACCAGTCCACTTGCTCCCTCTACCAACTGCTGGACATAGATTTCGATGCTATCAACATAGCTTTTCGCATCGATAGCTCCCATCATCAGCGAGAACTGAATCGTGAGCAGCAGAAAGAGCACCGCACCTGTTATATAGAAAGGTACAGACTCCACAATGCCACGATTAAACTGTCGTAGCAGAAAGTACAATATAGCCATGACTGCTGTTGTAATGACCACGCCATAGAAAATGGACATAAATGCAGTCGTGAATAATTGGAAAAATATCATTTGCTATCGCTTTAAGTTATTAATTAAGTTATTTCAAGATACATAAAAACATGCCTTTTGGTAGATAAGACACTTTTTACGCTTGCAAATATATAATAAATATTTGGTAACACAAAATTTTTTCTAACTTTTTTTATTTTTAACTTTCATAAATATCGTGATGTGTACAGAATACACTTTTGTAATCGCCTTATATACAAATATAAATAAGGTTTAATATATAAGATTGTACTATCTCCCTTATTTTATCTGATAACAACTTGATTCGTCATCAAAAAACAGGCGATATACCTCCATTTCTCAACATGAAAAGGGCATCATGAGTAAAATAGAAATATATCGCCAGAAAATAATTATTCGTAATATTTAATTCTACGAGTTTCTCTCCAACTAGTACCATCACCGTCCTTTACAGAACGCGCAGTCCAGTTACCATGCTTGTCAAAGGTCTCGTAAGTATAGGTGGTGGTTTGCTTAAACTTTTCACCTTCTTCAGCTCCCATTTCCCAAGATTCACCTTCGCAAACTTTCTTGATAAGGTAACCTTTCTCATCGTAAGTGAAAGTTGTTATATCTTCACCTTCACCATTGTGCTTGATTTTGGATACCCATCCCGTCTTGCTATCATAGGTGATCTCTTCTGTGTCAATACAGTCAAATTCACCTTCCGTATATTTTATGATTCGTTTTTGGGCATCACGCTCAACATCAGAGAGAGCATTTTGGATACTTCTACCATTATATGTATTCCACTTTCCTTTTTCGGTAAAAGAATAAGAAATCGAATTATCATCATTTCTCTCTGTAAAAGACTTCACCTTTCCTCGCAACTCAAAGTAAGCAAGATCTACATCACCAGGCTTATTAACATCAACGACCTCTGGCTTTTCTTCATCAAGTTTCTTGTTGACTTCTGTCAATTCATCAATGTCACCAATAACATTTTTCTCAACCAACTTCTCTGCCAATGTTCTCATTGAGTTCTGATATCTCAACATGTATTCCTTGACCTCCTCATCGGTAAGAATAACCATTTTCTTAGCCTTATCAAAGGCGTAAAGGTATAGACGTAGTATATCCGCTTGTTTCTTATTATACTGTTCATTGCCATAAAGACCTAAAGATATACGAGCATTATGTCCTCTTTCATAAAAGATATACGAAATTCCCACTATCGAGTCATTTTCATCCAAAAAGGCACATATATCGTTAAAAAGACAACGTCCCTTGTACTTTGCATTAACTTTTACATCCACAGATAATTTGCCATTAATATTCATTTGAAGCTTTCGCACATCTAAATGAGCCATGTAGAGTTGGACCTCCTTGTGACTAACAATAGGCAAAGTATCAGACTCCAACTTTTCCTTTAATTCTCTCTGTTTCTCAAACGAGTAAATTTCATCCCACTGCTTAGCATACTTATTCTTAATTTCAACTCGCTTATCTTGATTATCCTCAAATTCCAACTCATCAGCACACTTTTGCTTCAAGTCCAGATATTGAATAACATAATTCGGTATCTCTCCATAAACTCCCTCATTAGTCAACGTTGTCTCTGCTCCACCACTACAAGATGACAACACTAAGGATAGCGCAAAAACGAAACACAATACGACAGAAAAAACTTTCTTCTTCATACTCTATTATTTTAAAAGATTATTAACTATACCATTTGATAATGGCAATAACAGATAGTCTCTTTATCTCGAAACACAGTACACTCTTATCACAATCTAAAAATAAAAGGAACACTATACCTTACCCTAACAGGTTTACCATCCATTGTTCCAGGTTTCCATTTTGGCATCGCATTTACGAGTCGCAGAGCTTCCTGGTCCAAAGCAGGATCAACACTTCTCAACACCTTTGCATCCGAAATGCTTCCGTCTTTTTCTACTACAAAGCCAATAATTACCCTTCCTTGAACATTATTCTCTTTAGCTGTAGCAGGATAATTCATGTTAGAACTCAAGAATGCCATCATAGCGGCTCTTCCACCAGGGTAACTTGGCATATTTTCTACTACATCAAAAGTCTTTTCTGTACTCTTTGAGTTCAAAGAACTATCAGCTACTTTTTGCAAAGACATAGAAGTACTCTTAGCAGGAATAATAAAAGAAATATTCGGGTCGTAGCCAAAACTTTGGCATTTACCTTCAGCATCCATGAAATAAACTTCATCGGTAGGGATTTTATTCTCAGGGAATAAGAACTTGACCAATTTACCAAACACCTGATCAGAAGCCGCAAGAATATAGTTGACTGCAGCTTTTGACTTTTGAGCTTCAGTATTCGTAGTCAAACGGAGAAAAGTATCCACATCTCCCATTTCGTTTTCTTCTTCCACTTCATGCAGAACAACTGCACTTTTCTGTTCTGAATCATACTGCACATCTATGGAAGTACGGGCAATGAAAACAAAATGAGAAGACAGAATAGGGGCTGTCACAAGTATCGAATTTCCATCAGGACTTGCAGTTACAAAGAATGTCAGATTGGTATAGAGTCCACTTTTGCGTCTAAGCCCCTCCCTTATTGTAACCAACGGGCCTTTAACTTCTTCTTCACGTTCCTCATCATAACTGAAATTACGAGGAAAAGCAATTTGAGAGGGTTTCGCATTCATATCGACATCTACGACCTTGCAGAAATCTCCTTTAATCCAAGCCAATTTAGCATTAGCATGCCCAGGGTTTCCTCCATAAGAATTGGCAATTACTCCTACCTGATACCATCCGTTCTGAGACTCTATGCTGTTTGGATTCACTGGCAAAAAGTCACCATTCATAGGATGGAAAGTTTCTACAAAAGCCCCTGTCATGGAATTTGGTCGATAAAGTTTCGACTCAGTATCAGCAAAAAATATTTTGCAATATGTATCGTAAGAACCGCCATCAGAATTCCAACGCATCAGTTTGCCGCCATTTACACTTGGCGTACGACGCAGATTTACATTGTCCTGAGTAACAATAACAAAACGCTTAAAATCTGGCACTTTCACTGTGAGTTTGTTTATCTGTGCAGCTGCTTTCTGAAACAGAAACAGCAACAAAACCAAACCAATTACTAAACAATAATTTTGTTTTCCAAACCGACTTTTTTCAATCATATTAAGATAAAGTTTATCGTTAATAACTAAGTCATGTTGTTCATGGCTTCTTCAAAAAAATTACTTATAGTAGGTAATGACACGTGATATACACTCACGAACAGGATTTCCATCTACTTCAAACTCACAGATACGTGACGTCCAATTGCCATGAGAGTCAAACTCATAGTCGCTATACTTATAGACAGTAACATTCTCTTCAGACATATCTGTTGCTGTAAAGACTTCCTTTATCAAACGTCCTTTGCTATCATAAGAATAAACGGTTTCATCTGTTTCTTCGTCAAAAACAGAAGTTATCTTTGTTACACGTCCTGCAGAATCATACGAAATAGCTTTCGGCACGGTATAGTCATCATCCTTCTCACGATAGAAAGTTATACGGCCCTTTGCATCACGTTTGAGTCCCGATATATTGTTCCAAATATTTAAACCGCCATCATCACGATAACCTATCCACTTGCCATTTCTGTCAAAGATTCGTTTATGTCTTGGACCACCAGCATTCGACCACTCGATACAAGTGTGAACCTTGCCTTTTAAATCAAAGCAAGTTAAGTCAAGCACTGGCTTAGTTTGAGCCACTACCGTTCTCTTCACAGTCGTTGTTTTCTTTTTTACTTGCGCTGTCATACTCACACTAGTAAGTAACAGCAAGGAGAATAGTACTCCTAAGGTTTTAAAAAACTTACTCATATAAATATAATATTAAAGTCCACTTGAATTAGTGGGCACTATTTAAATTAAACAAATGTCTTAGTCGGGCTCTATTCCGACCTTGACGATAACTAACACGGACTATCAGTCTGTCACAAAGTTTATCCAAGCGCATATAGCAATTGCTTGCAAACTGTGCTTAATATTAGTATTTATGCTAAATCATAGCCTTAATAACCAAGTTTCATATTTTTGATTAGCTGACTTGAAGATACATCGCCAGGGGCAACAGGAAGAGTATCCTCAAAAGAATTTTGAATACCCTCCATCTCTTGTTGCTTAGCAGGAGTCAAGGTTCCATCAGTAGTTTCTACACATATAGTGGTTCCAAAGTGAATGACAGGCTTTTCTTCCTCACCCGTCCAGGAAGCAAAACAATCATCCTTAAATTCCTTTACAGCATCAGCAACCTTCATGCCGATTTTCATTGTTTTACCATTCTCACACTTGACCGTAATCTTATCGGAGAAAATACGAATAGTAATTATTTGGTCACTATCAGCATAGCCTTCTACAGCTGCTACCAATTCTTCACCATTATACAAAGAATAGGTTTTCAACTGGGTATCTGGGTTTGTAGAGACAACGAAATTGGTATAAAGGTTCTCATATGCTTTTGGAAGTTTGGATAACTTACCATTCAATTGAACCACTCCATAACCCGTTTCTGTAAAGACACACTCCGGCATATCTTTAGCTGCTTCGGATGCCTCTTTAATCGTATCAGAAGTTTCCACTCCATCCACTTCCTCTGGGGTAGTCTTCTTTGGATTACCACACGAAGCCAACACGATTGACAAAACCATTGTTGGCAATAATAGATATTGTTTAACCATAATATAATAATAAATTAGATTCCTCTTCGAGTTTCTGATAAACATGAGACATATAATCTTGAGCTTGTTCAGTAAAAGCGTCAAGAGAATCCGAATGAACAATTTCCGCTCTCACCACTTTATCGTAAGCTAACCAAAACGCTTTCATGCCTAAAAGAACATTTTCTTGGTCAACTTGCGGATAACCATAAAAAAGACTTGATACATTTGCTTCCTCTTCCACATCATCTGAAATAGAAGGCAAATCCAATGCCACGACCTTATCATCAGCATCATAGAGGCAACTTGGCAAATCGCAGAATATACCTTCATTGGTAAACTCTGTTTCTTTTCCAGCATTAGTTGAGCAAGATACCAATATCATTACTCCCGACACTAACAATAATAGAGATTTTTTTACCCATATATGATAAGTTAAACTGTTCAACATATCAAGAAACGGAGGGGCAAATTCTCATCGAACTTACACCTCCATTACTTTTATCGTACTACAGAAATATCAGAAAAGATTCTTTAAATAACAACTCAAATAAAGACCTATCTTCCTGTTCTCTCAAATTATTGCACTACTTGAATGTTGTTGAAAACAAGATAATCACAAGTTAACGGATAAGAAGCAGCATTAATAAAAAAAGAACCTGAAATAGACCTTGCCTGTGCTTGGAAATCTTTAAATCTTACAGTTATCTTCTTTGGCGTATTTGCTATTAAATCTGTACTCGCACGATCCTGAGCAATATCATCTAAAAATTTTCCATCATCAAAAGAAACATCAAAGTTTTTACATTTTTCACCTGTATTATCCGCTATATTACTACTACTCCACTTAAAATGAAAATCACTTATTGAAACTTTAGAGGTAACATAAAAAGTCCAATAACATGATCCATCGCGATAAGTACAAGATGAATTTGAATAACTCAAAATTTTATCATTCGTCTGAATACCTGTCATTGGGCGTTCATCAGTCCAACCAAAGAAACGAGTCTCACCAGACAAATAACCTTTTTCAGATTCTCCAATATAAACATCAAGACACAACTTTGCATTCTTTGCATTGTTTGATGGATCAAATTGGGCTATAACAATTGTAGCAGACTTTTCTTCACCTTTCTTCAAACTGATGTTATCAAGTCCAGACAATGGCTTATTAAACAATCCTCCTTCAATAGACATTTTATTACCAGAATAATTATAAGTATTAGACGTATTATCAACTGCTTTAATGTTCTGAATCGAAATATCATTCAGATTTTTACCACTAACATTTTTAAGTTTGAAGTCAACACGCAAGCAATTACCTATTCGTTCACACTTTACATTACTAATACTCAAATACTCCCACATGCCTCCTTCACCTTGAATTTCATTATCATCTTCAGACTCACATGCCGAGAATGACAATAATGCCATCAGCATCAACAATAAATACTTAAACTGTTTCATAAAAATAAAATTTAATCATTATCTTTACCAGGCTCCATAGTAAAGGAATTAATACGTGTATGTTAACAAAGTGTCAAGAGAGCCACTGAGGAATATCCACAGACTTTCCACTTTTATAATATAATGAACAATAAAGGTTTATTATCTATATTTTTTCCAACATCCCTTTAGGAATATAAGCAGTGAAGATGATGCCAACACCGCTGATGACGATGCCGACTCGCGATTGACCCTTAATATGGCAAACACGGCCACACATACCCGCGAACTTTCCACCAATCACTTTCACTTGCTGATCCTTAGTGAAATGCATCTTATCATCAGCTATAAAGAGCTTATTATCATCACGGATAGCATACCATTGCTGGAAAGCAGCCATCTGCTCATCGGGGATTACTAATGGCTTGATGCCTTTAGTACCAATGGCATTCCCTGAATTATCCTTATGAGGCACATAATAATGATGCAGAAAATCTACAGGATGCTTTC
>ERZ1026894.824-NODE-824-length-20824-cov-4.776783_pt1 | contig 20824 bp, 8 predicted proteins | sample MGYA00380177_ERZ1026894 | MGnify/ENA primary metagenome ERZ1026894 (study PRJEB33269, sample SAMEA4719813) | human gut metagenome | biome: human-associated habitat; feature: organic feature; material: feces | place: Cameroon | collected 2013-10 ... | reverse complement strand
ATACAACGTATTTAATAGTATATGAAGTTCGCTTTGCGGCGACTTCGATTGTGTAACACAACGATGAAAGATTTCAGACATAGACTAATTTTATTGGCAGCTCTTGTGCTCTTTATGTTGCCCGTATCGGCACAGCACACAGCCGTCAAGACCAATGTTCTTTACTGGGCTACGACAACGCCGAACATTGCCGTAGAGACTAAACTTGCACGTAAATGGACGGGCGAACTGTCCGTGGGGTGGAATCCTTTCACCTTCTCCGACAACCGCAAAATCCGCCACATTGCCGTACAGCCGGAAGTGCGTTACTGGCTGTGCTCGCCCTATGCGGGTCATTTTCTCGCAGCCCATCTCATTTATTCGCATTACAATGCTGGCGGCATAAACCTCCCGTTCGGCATCTTTCCCGAACTCAAGGACTATCGTTTCCAGGGCGACCTCGGAGCGGTGGGCATCGGCTATGGCCATTCGTGGATGCTGCCCGGCAATCACTGGAGCATAGAGGCTGAGATTGGTTTTGGCGTAGGCATCACCAAGTATGGCAAGTATGAGTGTGCCACTTGCGGATCAAAGGTGGCAGACGAGAAGAAGACGTTCTTCATGCCCACCAAGGCAGCCTTGTCCATCGTGTACAATATTAAGTAGCAAGTAAAAATAGTATGATTAAGAAATATCCCCTTGTTGCTGCGGCCATTGTCTGCAGCCTTCCTTCTTGTGCTGTTATGTCGCGTGCTGCGGACGCCCTGCCGTCGCTTGGCGCGGATGCTGACAGTGTCAGCGCTGTGTGGACAGCTGACACGCTCCGCCTGCGTTTTGCCGTTACCGAACCCTCGGGTATGGGTTCGGGCTATGCCGTCTGGGACCTTCCTCGTTTGGGAGCCGCCGACGGCGACACGCTCACCCTCAAGCCTGCCGTCTTCCGCGGCAAGCGAAATCAGCAGTATGTCTCGCGTGAGCGTCATTTCTCCGGCAAGAACAGCGACCGCATGGCACGCCGCCTCTCATCGTCGCCGCGCTCCACACTCCAGCCTTCCGACAACGAACGCCTGCTTGGCGACACCGTCGTCTACGACCTCGCCATTACCCGCGCCGAACGTCCGTGGCTGTGGGAGAAGCCGTCCGTGCTGCTCGTGAAGCGTGAGAAGGACGGATGCTGCTCCACGGACAACCTGCCGCCCGTACAGTTAGCAGCCCTCCGTTACGTGCCGCCGTTCGTTCCTGAGTTTGCGCCGGTGAAGCCGAACGAGGGACGTGCCGGCGAACTGCGCAAGACCAATCCCGTGCTCCATCCCTTCTCCGAATACCAGCCTTACACCAAGGACCGCATACTGCGCAAGGACAGCGATGCGCTCTACGTACATTTCGAGCTCGACAAGGCTGTCTTAAAGCACAATTTCCGTGGCAATGCCGCCATTCTGGACCGCATCGTCGACATAACACGTCAGATAATGGCAGACTCTACGTCAATGGTAAAGAAGATTCAGATCGTAGGTCTGGCGTCCGTAGAGGGTAGGGTGGCGCACAACGAATGGCTCGCCGGTGCACGTGCCGACGCCCTGAAGCGTTACGTGCAGGAGCGTGTGAGCGTGCCTGACTCGCTCTTCGACGTGGCCAACGGTGGAGAGGCATGGACCGAGCTTCGCTCGCAGATAGAAGACTCGCAGTTCGAGGGTCGCGACGCGCTGCTGCATATCATCGACACCGAGGCTGATGTCAACGTTCGTGAGCGCCTTATAAAGAGCCATAACGGTGGCAAGACCTACTCTTATCTGCGCGATAAGGTGCTGGCCGACCAGCGAAATTCGGGTTATCTGCGCGTCTATTACGACTACGTGCCCGACCATGCCGCAGCCGCCATCAACAAAGCCACTGCCCTCATCGGCGAGCAGCGTTATGCAGAGGCTCTAAAGATGCTGCGCCCCGTGTCGTCAGACCGCCGTGCACAGAACGCCCTCGGTGTGGCGCTCTACATGACAGGCAGCAAGGAGGAGGGCATCAGTCGTATCAGACGGGCTGCCGAAGACGGCAACCGCGAGGCGCAGGACAATCTCAGACAATGGGAAGCCATAGAGAAGGCGCTCCGACAATAAACGGCAAAGAAAGAACATAAACATCATATAAATTAACAACCAAATTATCATTATGAAAAATTTAAGTAAGTATTTCCTGATGGGCACGGTGGCCCTCTCAGGAATGACCGCTTTCACTGCCTGCTCGTCTGAGAACGAGCCAAGCGCAGAGGTCAACCCGACATTCAACGGTAGTACCGTGAAGACACAGTTCGCTCTCAACCTGCCGTACGCTGCCACTGGCACACGTCAGAGCGCCGACGTAGCTCAGCAGAACAACAACTTCCGTGGCATCCAGAACATGCGTCTGCTGCCGTTCACTGGCGCTGCTGCTGCAGGACAGACATCTGCCAGCCGTATCAAGCTTGGCTTCAACAGCGACGCTTTCCAGAGCGATGCTGAAGCTCAGGGACGTTACATCTATCGTGACGTAGAGATTCCGGTAGGCACAACGAACTTCGTGTTCTATGGCAAGGCAAAGGAAGAGGAGGCCGACAAGTTCACAAACGGTAACCTTGTAGAGGAAGGTTTGAATGGCACAACAGTGGCTCTTGACGGTGTGAAGTTCCAGCTTGACCCTATCAATGGCGGTCTTAACCTTGCAGCTGCAGCTGCAGGTGTGGATGCTTCTTACAATAAGGTGCTCAAGGCTCTTCAGACAGTAACCGACACAAAGGTGACAAGTGCTGATAAGACTATTGAGTGGACCAACGTCACAGTTCCTGCTTCTGGTGCTAATGATTATGCAAAGCTTAATCACGCAAATAAGCTTTGGGAAGCGTTCAAGAAGCTCAAAGCTGGTTCTGCTGCTTCTGTAAGTGAGGCTCTTAAACGTCTTGACGAGTCGGTAGGTGTGGCTGCTCTTGCTGAGGGCGCTACAGCCGCTGCTAACGGCGAGGGTTTGCTCCAGACTCTTAAGAAGAACATCGCTACGGCTAAGGGTATGCTTGCAGGCAATAAGTTCCCTGCTGACTTTAACCTTCCCGACGGTGCTGTTCAGGTGTCTTGTGGCGAAACAGACAACAAGTGGAGCTTCGTATCTCCTGAAGTTATGGTTGGTGCTGCAAAAATCAATTATGCCAAGATTGCTTACCCTGCATCTCTCTATTATACAGTCAACACTCCTGTAAAGGCTAATGACAAGGCTTCTACAGGTTTGGCAGATGGTATGTGGCCTGATCGTAATGCTTGGACTGGCGGTTCTGCAACATGGACTGATTGGGATGAAGTGGTTAAGAACTCTACACGTACCATTGCTCTGAAGGAAGCCATCCAGTATGGTGTGGCTAACCTCAAGACCACAGTTAAGCTCAAGAATCCAAACCTTTATGACAACGCTAAGGCTGTAGGTGGTCAGGTGGCAGACCAGAACATCGCTGTTAATGGCAATCTGAAGCTTACCGGTGTGCTCGTAGGCGGTCAGCCTCAGTATGTAGGTTGGGACTTCAAGGCTCCTGCTGCTACTTCATTCGACTATACTGTCTATGACAATAAGATAGACGCAAGCGTTCTTGCTCTCACTACTGCACAGTCTGCTCCTAACTACACCCTCGTACTTGACAACAACAACGAGGCAGAGCAGAATAATGTGGTTTACGTAGTGCTTGAGTTTGTGAACAACACAGGCGTTGACTTCTACGGTAAGGACGGCATGGTGCCTAAGGAAGGTAAGTTCTATCTTGTAGGTAAGCTCGACAAGGCTGCTACAACAGGAGTTACTAATACAAAGAATGTTGACCACATCTTCGTACAGGACCACACCACCGTTGCAAACTTCACCATCAAGGATCTGAAGGATGCTTACAACACCATCCCTGACCTCCGCTCTACATCAGTAAGCGTAGGTCTTGCCGTTAACCTCACATGGGAGAATGGTATCGAGTTCAACGTTGAGATCTAATCCTGCACACTCTTTTGCCCTTTCTTGGGCAATCTAAAGACATATAATGCTCTCGCCCCTCACCCTTACGCGGGTGTGGGGCGGGACGTTTTAAAGTAACAAAACATTCACAACATAACAGCCCAATGGTGAAATCATCAATATTCCGACTCCGCACAGTCCTTATGCTTCTCTCGCTTCTCTCGCTTGCCACATCGTGCATTGACGAGGACCTCAGCAAGTGCGGCTCCGACTATAAGATTGTCTACCGCATGAATCTCCGTACCAACATGAATGTGGAGATAGCGCAGACCCTCACCACTCCAGAAGAACTTGCCTATGCTGACGTGCTGCGCCAGCACCTAAGCGGCGTCTTCTCAGACTACGCATACGACAACGACCTCTCCTTCTATGCCGGACCCGACCTCTTCCATAACGAGAAGAACAAGATGGGCGCCAGCACAGCATCTTACACCATCTACCTACAGCGACAGGACTATCGTCACCTCGCTCTTGCCAATACCGGCGACGAGACACAGGTCAGCGTCAGCTCAAAGGAGCACGTACAGACCCTCGCTCTCGAACAACTTGCTGCCGACACCATAGACAGCCACCACTTCGGAATCTTCTCAGCACGTCGTGACATTAAGGCAGCCGACTTCGGCTCGCCCATCGACGTCAATCTATATATGCAAAACTGTGCCGCTGCCGTCGTCATCGACCGCCGCGGCCATTCACTTGACGATGTCTTCGGATACGTGGAGGACATGTCCACCGGCTTCGCCGTCAGTGACAGCCTCTACACCACATCACGTCATACCGTGGTGCGCGCCCGCAGGGTGAGTGGCGCATCGCGCTCCGCAGCACAGCGGTTTGAAGGACTGGCTGCCGTCTGCTTCCCCTCCACCGCCGACACATGGCGTTACACGGTGGTGGTGCGTCGCGGCAAGACATACACGAAGAACGTCCTCAAAGTCAGCTCTCCGCTGAAAGCCGGACAGCTCCGCATCCTCAAGTTCTATCTGAAGGAAGACGGATCGCTCACCTCCGTGGACCACACCGTAGGAGTAAGCGTGGAGCTTAACTGGAAGCCCGCCGGCGAACACAACGTAGAGATATAATCCTCGCCCTGAAAGGGCAGAATCACATAGCCCAGGGCAACGCCCTGGGTAATATAAGAGAAAGAACAAAAACGCCCTGAAAGGGCAGAATCACATTTCCCAGGGCAACGCCCTGGGAAATAATAAGAGCAAAACCAAACGCCCTGAAAGGGCAAAAGCGTTCTGCTTCAATGCTTTTGCCCTTACAGGGCGATTAGGCGTAATGCCTTTAAAGCACCCAGGGCGCTGCCCTGGGCTATGAGATTGTTGGGCTTTCAGCCCGCGCTGATTGAGTTTTGACACCATCCTATGGGTATTTGGCAGCACGCCCTGAAAGGGCAGAAGCCCATAGCCCAGGGCAACGCCCTGGGTTAGAGCGCATAAACGCCCAAACGCCCTGAAAGGGCAAAAGCATTCACCCCTTAAAACACCCCATCTAACAAAAAACAATATAAACAAAACTAATAAAAAAATATGCCCCAATCATTAAGTAAAATCTACATTCATCTGATCTTTCATATAAAGACCACCAGTCCAGTCATACGAGCTGAAGACTTGGATGATGTACATGCTTACATTGGTGAACTTGTCAATACCACGGGTTGTGTACAGATACGGGCTGGAGGTATTGGTGACCATGTACATGTGTTATTCATGCTTTCGAGGGATAACACACTTTCGCATGTTGTGGAAGAGATAAAGCGGAATAGCAGCAGATGGTTAAGATTGAAGGATGCCTATTACAGAACGTTTGGATGGCAGGGTGGTTATGCCGCTTTTTCTGTCAGTCAGTCGGTTGTGGGTAAGACAATAGAATATATAGACAATCAGCGTGAACATCATAAGAGAAGTTCGTTCAAGGACGAATATATACGTTTTTTACAATCGTATGGTATAGAATATGACGAACGGTATGTGTTTAAGGATTAAGGCTTTTGCCCTTTCAGGGCGTTGGGACGTAATATCCTATTACCCAGGGCGTTGCCCTGGGCTATGGGATTGTTGGGCTTTCAGCCCGCCTTTGCTACGCTCTGTCTCTGGGGTTGGGCTTTCAGCCCGCGCTCTATGTGACTATTGGGCTTTCAGCCCTATAAGAGAGTGTGTCAGCACGCCCTGAAAGGGCAGAATCACATAGCCCAGGGCAACGCCCTGGGAAATAATAAGAGCAAATCCAAAGACGCCCTGTAAGGGCAAAAGCATTCTGCATCCCTTGGCACAAATAACAAATAACAATAAACCACCTCAATAGGCTAAAATATATTATGAAGAAAACCTTTGTTTTGTTGTTGGTAATCCTCTCTCTCGTGGCATGCAGCCCGGCAAGCAACGACACCGACCCCATACCCTTGGAGCGCAAGGGAGCACCGGTGAGTTTCTCCATAGCGGTGCCGACCGTATCCTCCACGCGCATTGCCGACCCGGGAAGCGATGCCGGAGAGCACGACTCGTGGGACCGCCTGCTCATTATCGTTGCCTATACCAAAAAGGAGCAGGGCACCGTCTTTCCTGATGACGACAAGAAGCGTATGGTTTATTACGATACGTTCACGAAGACGGAGTTTGATAGCAGTACGCCCGTGGAGCACACCAACTCCTTACTGTCCCCCGATACAGACCGCGACGGCTATCACGACTTCACGATGTATCTGCCCACAGGCGACTGCCACGTATATGGCATCACCTATTCCGAAGGCTGCGGCTTCGACCCCGTGGCTGTTCTTGACGCCATCGCTAAGGACGGCAATGACCATAACGACGCCATCACCGGCATGCAGATAACCAACGATTATGCTACGGGAAAGACAGACCAGGTGGCGAAGATGGTCAGCGTTGCCACCGGTTACGCCACTTACGTAGACACTTCCGACCCCACCAGCACGCTAAACGGCAATAGGCTTCTGCATATTTCGCTTGACAAGGAGAACGAGATGAAGCAATACTGGCGCATGACGCTCACACGACTTGCCACCAAGGTGGACATCCAGTGGGACGCACAGAGCGCCTACGAACCCGCCACCTCCCTAAACGGCGTCACATATACGGACGTCAGAATCAACAAGTTTGTCTTCCACGGAGGTGCCGACGCCACCAAAGGCAGCGGCTACGGAAGGCTCTTCCCCGCTTTGGCGGCACAGGCGGCAGGAAAGACACTGACACCAGTAGGAGGCGACAGGACATTCATAAACACCTCTGAGATAAGCCGGCGTAACGGCCGCGTCTATCATTACACCTTCCCCGACGGCACCAGCACGAAGAAGATAACGTTCAGTCTTGTCACGTCCACAGACATCGTGAAGGACAAGATCAGCTATTACACCTTCGACCTGACGAATCTTTCAGGCGGATTCCGACGCGCTACATGGTATAAGATTAATGCCACCGTGATGGGGACAAGGAAGGAAACATCCGTCACTATCGACACATTCAAATGATAACCGTACATAACAATACATAAACTGATGAAGCATACGACTACGATATTACGCTTTGCGGCGACCTTATTGTTGCTCGCCGCCTTACATACCGAAGCACTCGCACAGAAGACTTACTATGTGAAGGCCGTGCCTGACCTTGCCAAGGACGAGGCTGGGGAGGAGCATGTGGGTGGCGACGGATCGTCATGGGACAAGGCGATGAGGCTGAAGGACGCTCTCGCACTGGCACAAGCCGGCGACAAGATATACGTAAAGGGATATGATCATACGAGAGTGGACGGCAAGCTGTTTGTCTATTCGCTTGACGTGTCCGATAAGGCCAATTTCTACACACTGCCTTCCGGCGTGCAGCTCTATGGCGGATTCCGCGGTGACGAGACCGGCATAAACATCGAGAACAACGACACACGCGCGTATAAAGGCAAGCATCAGGCACGCACAGAATATCGTTCGGTGCTCGTGGCTGACCGTCTTTCCAACGACACGATAGACAACACGCTGCTCATCTATCCCGAGAATCCCACACGAAAGGACAATTCGGAACGCGTGCTCTATGTGGATTTAGGCACCACCAACACCAACCGCACGAAGACCGTGATAAGCGGATTCACCATCGCGGGCGGTAATGCCACGTCAAAAAATCAGACTGACAGTTGTTCTTACGGCGGCGGCATATACATCACAGACAGCAAAAAGACGGGCAACGCCTTCGAGGTGTCGCACTGTTTCTTCATCAACAACTACGCCGAACGCGGCGGAGCCATATACGTGGACGGCAGCGTCACCGGAGCAGACGCCAAGGACCAGACTGGTACTGACAACGAGATAAAGTATTGCGAGCTGTTTGACAATATCGGCGGAACGCGCGGTTCGTCACTCAATGCCGGAGGAGGCATGTGGGTGGAAGGAGCCGCAAAGATATTCAATAACGTCATATATAATAATGTGAACGGAGGCATGCGTGTCTCTGACAAGGCTGTGGTGGTAAACAATACCGTCACATCCAACACGTCTGCAGCCATCGACATGGTTGATCCGCAGAAGCAGTCGGCAAAGGCACAGATATATAACACCGTCTTTTGGGGCAATGGCAAGTTGTCACGCCATTCGCCTTACCCTGTCTTCAGATATTGCGCCATCTATCATTCTGAAAGCACCGGCGATTCGGACGGCGACACTCACAACATTCTGATATCGCATAAGAACAGTACGGAATGGATAGACGGTCGTGAAGAGCATGCACCCTACTTCGTAAAGCCAACCACACGCGTAGGATATGACCGCACATACGCTTTCAGAAGCGAGACTTATCCTTCATGGAACTGGAACATAGAACCGCTTTCTGACCTGCGTAACAATGGACTGGCACGCAATCAGGATACCAAGACAGGAGGTTATGCGCTTGTGGGCGGCATGAAGGACGTGGCCGTAAACGGCGTGACACGCACACATACTACGGACAATGCCAACTATAGCATTGAGATTGGAGCCTTCGCATACGAGGAACTTGCTGCCGGACGACGTCTCTACGTCACGCAGAACGGCAATGGAAAGAAGGACGGATCGTCATGGGACAATGCCTATGCAGCCAAAGACCTGCAGACCGCCATCACCACACTCGGCAAGGACGTGGACAGCAAGGGACGCGGCGAGGTGTGGGTGGCCAAGGGCACTTACAGACCGCAGACCTACGTGGGCGGCAGCAGCAACACCAAGTCGCCGCTTGCCTTCCGTATGTACGAAGGAGTGGACGTGTACGGAGGCTTCGCAGGAACAGAGAAGCTGTTGTCTGAACGCGAATTGGCCAATACGGACAACGCACACATGGTGCGTCCGTGGCGATTCCTTAACCAGACCATTCTCGCTGCCAATAACTTTGACCGAGCCAATGCCAAGTGGGACGACATCAATAAGGAATGGTCTGTCTCAAGCGCATCTTATCATGTAGTGTGGTTCGCACCGCTGCCAGGCGATTCCGACTTTGCTGTCGATACACGTCTGAACGGTGTCACCATAGAGGGAGGATCGTCCACGGCGCTTACTGATCCTGACGAAGCGTTCGAGCCCAAGAAGGGCACGGGAGTGTATATGGGAGCCAACGCCATTCTGCAGAACTGCATTGTGCGCTATTGCTACAACAAGGGTAATGGTGCAGGAGTGTATGCTTCGAAGGGAGCAGAGGTGGCTTCCTCACTCATATATAATAATGTCTCGGAAGAGAACGGTGGCGGCATATACGTGGAGGATGACGCCCTTATTATGCGTACGATGGTTGCCAACAACATGGCCAACAACGGCGGCGGAATATACATGCATCACAATCCCACGTCGGCCAGCAAGCCTTACGACATGGAAGTGGTGGCGTCAGTGGTGAGCAACAACACCAACCGCGTGAACGGAGCTGTATATACTGACGGCGGAGGAGTGCTCACCCAGTGCACCATCACCAACAACTACACAGTCTCTGCCACCGACATTGCTGACCAGAAATCGGCGCGTACAGGCGGACTGTACGTTGACGCCTACGCATTGGTGGTGAACTCCGTGCTGTGGAACAACAAGCTCAAGCAGACAGCCACATCCACTGCTTCCACCACCTCGTCATACGCACAGGTGTATGCCGTGAATGCCTCGACAGATAACGTGAGGTTCTATAACTGCGGCATCATATCGTCTAACTACGTGATATGGAACAATATCTTCCAGACATCCACATACGATCTCTCCATCGACCTCGCTAAAGACTACTTCGTTGACCCGACGGGCAAGACCAACTTCCTTAATCTTGACTCGCTCGTCACACAGACCGGACTGCAGAGCACATGGACAGACATCGACTATTTCTGGCGAACACGAGACGCATTGGTGTTCCATGCCAAGGGACTGCCGGTAGGACTGCAGCCGGCTCATGTGACCACTAAGGCCGACCTCGACATTATCGGACAAGCCTTCGAGACAACGCCTCCCATCGGTGCATACGTGTCGAACGCGTCATCCATCGTTCCGGTCATCATCAATCGCAACGACCAGAAGGTGCTGCGTGTCTACGTAGACCCGACGGCGAGCATCGTCGACGGCGACGGTTCGACGTGGAAGAACAATCATTCACAGTTCGGTGAGGTGCTTTCGTTCTTCGGCAATCTGACGGACGGACAGACCATACGCTGCCTTGTGGAAGGCACCGAAGACACCTACGTCAATCACACGGTCAGCATAAGAAACAGCGACAATACGGGAAAGTCCGACTTATTTGAGATGTGCGTGCGTGAGGGCAACATCATTCCTGACTATGCCTACACGGCTTCCGACGAGCGCGACTATTCGGTGCGTATACCACGAACCATCTGTCCGCTTACCATCCTCGGAGGCTATCCGTCATACAGCACTGTAGCCGAACCTTCCGACTCTGACCGCCATCCCAATACATACCGTTCGGTCATGACAGGCGAGTTGGGTGATCTGATGACGCTCGAGGGCAATGTCTATCACGTGATGCGTGTGGAGGACGAGGCTTCGCCCGTCATTGACGGCTTCACCATTCAGAAAGGATATGCCGCCGGCTCTGCCACGATGCCGCGCGGTGGCGGCGTGCTCATCGGTACGGACTGCGACGCCACGTTCATCAACTGCATCTTCGAGAACAACACTGCCATCTACGGCGGTGCCATTGCCACTTCGGCAAACGCGGAAAAAACTAACGTCATCCTTACCAACTGCGTGGTCAACAACAATACGTGTGCGAAGCCTGACGCTTCATACATTCCGGCTGCTTCAGAGCCAGAGTATTCGCGTCATCCTTACATCATCAACATTGTTGATCGTGACAGGAACAACCTGACACTCACCCATGTGTCGATAGTCAACAATATCGGCTTGCCTCCGTCTGCAGAATTCTTGGGCTCTACGTCTTTCGCTGCCGGCAACGAGTATGACGACGAGCAGAATAATGACCAAGTGGTGAACAGCTTCAGCTTGGCCACTGCCGGCGCGGAAGGAGCAAAGAACTTCGCCAATCCGACGAACGTCATCGGTGCACAACCGGTGGGTAATGTCTTTTACGGCGGACAGTCGCTCTTCCGTCCGCTTACGGGAACTGCCGCCACGGACTGTATTGTCAACAAGGCACACGTCGTATCAGACGGCACTGCCATAGGTGACGACGAACTGACCAATCCCATTACTGACCTTAATGGAGAGCCACGCGACTTGGGCGGAGCGCCCGACCTCGGTGCGTTGGAGGCTCTCCTTCCCAAGAAAGGCAGCGTGATATACGTGCGTTCGTACAATACAGAGAAGCCGGAGAACGGTGCAGCCAAGGACGAGACAGACGGTGCGCCTAACTTCAACCTGCTCAAAGAGCGTCCCGGCACCGAAGACGGCGAGTATGTCTTCGACGGTTCGTCATGGGATCATGCCATTATGGGCAACGCCGTCTGCGACACGACACACCTTGAAGAGGCGTCGAACGACATCTATGTGATGGCTTCCGACGGCAAGCTGATGTCCGCATCGTACGACAATGAGGCTTACTCAACGTATAAGCGTCCGGACGACTGGACGTGGAAAGACGGAGAGGAGCTCAAGCCCATATACAACACGCCCTACTACGGACCAGCATCGGGCCACTACTCTTACTTCATTGCCAACGGCGCACTGAGGGAATACTTTGCTGGTGGTGCGGCATCTGTTTATTGGAACGTCTATCAAGGCAACACCAACCACCTTGGCTATTCGTCGTCTAAAGGCAGTAACTTCAACTGCATCAACAATGAGCGTCGCGAGCGTTATGTCAGCGGACTGCAGTTTGCGGTGGAGAAGGCAGCCCGACACAATGCCTTGCACAAGAACGACCCCGACTTCGAGCCAGTGGAGGTATGGGTGGGATCCGGTGTATACACCGACGCCAAGGGATTCGTCATCCGCAACGGTGTGAAGGTGTACGGCGGTTTCCCTGCAGAGGGCAATCCCAGCAAGGACGACCGTCTGCCGCTGCTCTCGCAATACATCCCGGCGCGCGACAAATACAAGAACAAGAAGAAGTCTGACTATGAGACCATCCTGCAGGTACGTAAGGAGAGGCCGGTGTATCGCACGAAGAATAAAGACGAATTGTGGTATTCAGAGGGCAACAACGGCAATGGCTCTACCAACGACATTGCCAGATCGCTTATAAAGTCGACACCGCAGAAGACTTACCGTCACTATGTGCTCTATCAGCCTGACGCCTGTGTTCCTACGTGGGATGTGGCAGGCGACGGAACTGGCAGTCAGGGAGGCAACTCGTACCGTTTCCTGAAAGGCAATGGCGCTCATCCTTATTATGCAGACTATGTAGGCGAAACAGACAATGCGCCTTACAACAAGCCCGTGTACGATCTGTATGATGCGGGCACTGTAAAGTGGGACGGATTTACGGTGCGTCATGGTTATCTTATCAATTATGAGGCAAACCGTGATGGTGGCGCAGGTGTCAGAGTGTTTGAGAATGTTGAGCTGGAGAACCTTATCATCGTAAACAATCTCGTGCATGGTCAGCGTACACGTGGTGGAGGACTGTATATGGACGGACAGCAGTCGAAGATATCCAACAGCTTCCTGCTTAACAATTTCAATACCAGCGATGGTGCCTTGGCAAATAGTGCACGGGTGGCTGCAGATACGTATAAGACCAACAATCGTAACTATGGAGGTTACGACCAGTATGGCGGCGGTGCATACATGATTGTAGGCACTGGCTATAATATGGTTGTTGCGAAAAACCGTGTGAAAGGCGCTGGCGGCGGAGGCGGACTTTTCCTTGAGAACGCCACTTTCTTCAATAACACAGTGGCATATAATGTGTCGAATGGCGGAGCCAGCGGCATACAGCAGTGGAGTACGCCAACGTCTGGCATCCAGTCGATGCTGTCGCTTTACAACTGTATTGTGTATGGCAATAATGGCACGCAGATTTCCTCCTCTTCCGTAAATACTTTCCAGAAGGCTCATAACTGTTATGTGCAGAATTATGACAATGCCCTGAATGATAAGCTCTCTTCTACATACGGCAACATCACGTCAAGCGTCAATCCTTTCGCCGACGGAGATAACGTAGTGAAGACGCTCAACTTCCGTCTTGCGTACGGCAGCCTCTGCCTTAACGCCGGAACGGAGAACCTTATGCAGAACAATGAGACAAAGCAGGCTGACCTGCCGCTTACCGACATGGACTTCACGGACCGCATAAAGGACTGTACCGTCGACATCGGAGCTTACGAGGACGACAACTCTGCCAACGTGGATTACGACGCGTCGCAGAAAGGACTAATCGTATATTATGTTACGGAGACGGGCTACGGCGACCGAAGCGGTTCGTCACCTGCCAACGCTGCCTGTGCTGACAAGCTGCAGAGCGTACTTACGGCGGCAGGACGTGAGGCGGCAAAGGCTGCCAACAAGGACAAGAAGGTGATAGTGAAGGCGGCTGGATATGAGCCTGACAAGAACGGCATGACATTCGTCTATCAAGCCAACACACTTGCTGACCCCACCGACCCCCGCTCTTACACCTTCCTCATTCCTTCGGGAGTGACTCTCAAGGGAGGATTTAATGAGGGCGTGAAGAAGACAGTGTCCGAGGGCACCGTTACGCAAACCGTCTTTGAGGGCAGCAACTGGGACACCGAATATCCTGACTCTTACCATCGCCGCACCATGCTCAGCGCACAGGCGAAGACCACTGCAACCGACACGGAAGTGAGCGGATACCACACCGTAACCTTCGGCTCGTGGCCCTCTGACGACCTCGTGGCATGGAGCGACACGGCTGTGGCTGACTGGGCAATGATTGACGGATGCTACATAACAGGAGGCTATGCCAATGAGAGCGACGGCCACAAAGCGATGGGCGGCGGCGCCTTAGTGCCGAGAAATGCTCACGTGCGCAACTGCGTAGTGGCGTTCAATGAGGCTCAGTACGGCGGCGGCATCTACGCTCTTCCGGGTGCTGTGGTCAGCACGTCGTTCGTCACGGAGAACCAGGCCTACTACGGAGCGGGCATCTATGCCGACAACGGCAATACGGAGGAAGGAACAGACGGCAAGCGATCTTACTTCTTCTCCAACACCATAGCCTCTAACACTGCCAGCGTGGAGGGCGGAGGCATATCCTTCGAGTCGGGTGCTGCCATCATGTTCAACGACGTCATCTGGGGCAATAACGCACCGAGCAAGAAGAACATATGCGGCATTACTGACCGTAAATATAAGGAAACAAAGATGTCGGAGGTGGCAGCGCAAAACGCAATAATGGGATACATTGACGGCTTCTATCCGTTCAACAACTGCTTCGTAGAGACATATCTCCTTGCTGCCAACACCTATAACACGGAGATGTCGGCCGACACGCTGCGCTACTTCTCTGCGTCAGGCTCATTCGTGCCGCGCGAACTCGGTCCGCTCGTACATGCAGGAATGGAAAATTTCTTGTGGTCGGTGCTCGTACAGGGAGGTTTTGCCGCTAACGACATGCTCGGCAACGTGATGATTATGGCGAGCCGAACCAACAAGCTTACGGCGGGATGCTTCGCCGTACACGTGCTCGACCCTGCTGACGACATCATGCCCACAACGCTCTTTACGCGCCTTTTCGTTTCGGACAGAGGCGGTGTGGAGGTAAAGTCGGAAGAAGCGAGGAAGTATATGGGACGTTCGTTCTATACACCGTTCTCCTCGCTCGACGGAGCACTGGAGTATATCCGCAAGGTACGCACCGTGAAGGTGTATGATTCTGACAAGAAGGACAGCGTGTTGCTCGCCGATGACAAAACTCACTTTGACGTCTTCATAATCGGAGGCACGTTCTATCCGACCCTTACAAGAAGTTCGGCGCTGGCACAGAAGGAGAATGTACGCAACAACTCGTTCGTCATTCCATGCAACACCAACCTCTACGGCGGATTCAGCCCCACGGACAAGTATTCGTGTGGCATTGACAAAGTGACGAAGAGGGACGATACGGAGCTGACGCTCGACCCCGTGACCAGCATAGACGAAATCCTGCGCCGGCGCAATGCTGCCACGGATATGGAAGACCTCAACCGTAACGGTCTGTACGAACCTTGGGAACTCTCACGCCAGACAGTACTCTCGGGCAACCTGCCTAACGTGCAGGGCGGCAAGAAGGCGTTCCACGTCATCTTCTGCGTCAACTATGAGGACAAGAAGGTGCCGGGCGTGGTGCTCGACGGCATCACCATCACTGACGGCGAGACGGCTGACCATATCGACTATGACGATAACGGCGTGGAGATGCATGACGAGATAGGACACGGAGGAGGAATATTCTCCTATGGTGTGGACATGACGCTCAACCGCTGTCGTGTGATAAACAACACCGGCATCCACGGAGGAGGCATCTTCAACGGCGGTGCTAACATGACAATACTCAACTCGCTGGTGGCTGGCAACAGCACGCAGTCAAACGTAATCAGGCCTAACGATACCGGCAAGGGAGCCGGAGTGGGCATCTTCTTCGACTCATGGAAACCGGTGAATTCGTGCCGCTTCGTAGCCGTAAACACAATCTTCGCCAACAACTCGTGCGACGAGGGAAGCGGCGGAGCGGTGTATGTGGCAAGCGAAACACGCGACGTACATCATGTGAAGTTTATGAACTGTCTCTTCGCACGCAATAAGGCTAAGGACAACCCGGACATCTTTAACGGCAAGAATGGCAGCATCGTCGCCACCAACTCTATCTTCTGGGGCAGCAAGGTGGGCGAGGGAGGCAAGATGTTTAAGGCGTCGGACGCAGACCATTGCGCTTCCGACATCTTCACTGACATCAAGTCAACGGACGCCAATGCCAATCTCTACCTCAACGCCGACAATGAAGCGGTAACCGGACCACACTTCGCCAAGCCGTCAGAAATAGCTGGCAAGGAAGGATTCACGCTCGCATCGCAGTGGAACCCCACCTGCATCACGGTGCTCACCGATGCCGGAGACGGCATGATAGACTGTGACGAGACTGGCGCTGAAGTCAGTGAGAAGGGAGCGTACAAGGACGTATGGACATCAGCCAATGACGAGGCAAAGGATCTTTATAAGGATAAGGACCGAACCATCGATCCTTACCGTGACCAATATATAAAGAAGAACGCCTCTGCTACGCAGGCCGCCGGTGACGATAAGGGCAACAACCTCTATAACCGATATATGGGTCCGAAACGCAATAACGGTGTTCAGGATGACAAGACCATCGACATCGGACCTTACGAATATCAATATCGCCTTAACTTCGGCGACCTCGACAAGATGTATATAGGCACCGTAGACCGCGGACTTGCCGATGGCACCAACTGGGACAATCAGTCGTCAGACCTGCGTGGCGCTCTGCTTGCCGCTGCCAACCCCAGCTCCACGAGCGTAGCCACACGCACCACGCGCACCGTGTATGTGCGTTCTGGCGAGTATTATGCTGTCCCCATCGACGGAAGCGTATTCTCTGTCAACGTGGACGAGACAAGCGGAAACCGTAATAAGGTGGCGCGTGTAGTGCTCAAGGGAGCATGCACGGGCGTCGGCCTTGGTGATGAGGCAGTGCAAGACTGGAACAAACCCACCGTGCTCAAGCCGCATCCCGTACGCAAGAGCAGCGTCCTGCTTAACATCGAGACTGGTGAGAAGCCGGTGGATATCAGTGGCATCTCGCTGCGCAATACGTATGATGAAGGCAAGGGAGCCGTTCTGACTGTGAGGAAAAATGCCAAGCTTACCATCCGTCAGTCGGAGGCACGCCTTAACAAGAGCACGGCGGTGGACATCAAAGCCAACGGAAACGGCGGTGAGGTGCTTATCTATAACACGCTGTTCGCCGACAACGCTGCAGACGCACTCAAGGCCAACGGAAAGACAATGGTGGTGAACTGCACCTTCGCACAAAATACGGCAGGTGCCGACATCGCCTTTGCCGAGGGAACAGACAGGACGCAGACAAAGGTGTATAACTCTGCATCCTGGGCCAACAAGACCACTGACCCTGCGGTCTTCGTGTCCGACCTCGACAATGAGGATGCCACAAAGCATACATTATATAATAAGGTGTTCGAAGCGGGACAGGCAAACAACGACCTTACGCACGGACCGTGCTTCGTGGACGTCACCAACACGAACCGTGAACTGCGCGACTATCACATCACGCCGGGCATGCGACTCTTCGAGCGTGGATCATTGAGACGCTATGCGGAGAACGTGAAGAACGACATCACGGACCAAACCACGGACAAGGCTGTACGTGACAGCGTGGAGCAAGATCGCGACCTCGGCAACATAAAGCGAGCAGTGGGCAAGACCATTGAGGTGGGAGCATACGAATGTAACGCCGAGCTGCTGCCCATCATCTTCGTGAAGGACTACGGTACGGACGGAACCGGCAAGTCGTGGGACGACCCGAAGACCGACCTGCAGGTGGCTGTCGATCTGGCCGGAATGTATTCAAACCTGAACAACCGAAAGTCGTACGTCTTCGTAGACCATCAGTACGGTCATAACAGCGTGCCGGCTGACCTCAACGTCACGCTTCCTGACGTATCTGTATACGGCAGCATGACCAACAATCCTACGGCGTCAGCCAAGGACTCTACGTCAACGGACGCCATTGCAAAAGCCATACTGGCACAGCGCATGGGCATGGTGGAGGAAGGCAACTGGCGCAGCATCGTCAAGAACCTCAACGTCAGCTCGGCGAGTGTAGTGGACGGAGTGGAGGTGAGCAAGAAGGGAAGCGTCAGCCTCACCAATGGTGCCACGCTCTCCACGTCGGTGGTGCTGGCAAAGCAAGGCGTGACAGGCGACAATACGTCGCTTCTCTACAACACCCTGCTATATGCAGACCCCAATGTCACGGACGACAAGGACGAGGGCAAGACAGTGGGCAGCGTGAAGAACGTCAGAGCGGTGAACGTCACGACGTGCGGCACGATGGAGAACATCGCCCAAGGCAGCGCCAACAACCGTGTGATGACACTTGCGGCAGGCAGGTCTCGTTACATAGTAAGCCGCTATCGCAACTGTCAGCTTAACGAGGACGACGCCGCAAACCTCGATCCTGAAAGCTCGGACAATGCAGCGACAAAGGCATGTATTAGGATTGTCGGTCATGATCGTGACATTCTCGGCAACAACCGTCTACGCAACAAGGTGGACAACGGATGCTTCGAGACATGGAACATCACTGAAGACCGAAGCTTTGTTACAGCCGACGACTATCCGCGTCCGTCATCCGTGGTTTACGTCCGCAAGGGATGCGAGCTCGCCGTTCAGCCCGGACTATATCCGATGGGCAGCCTCTCATGGTTTAGCCCAGGCTTCGTGCTCCTCGAACACCATGCCGGACTGCGTGGCAACGACAATCAGATTGGACTTGTGCGCTACGCCGTGGAACGCGACCTTGAGGCAAATATGCCGCAACTCGTGGCTCTCCCCTTCAGCGTACAGCAGTATGATCCTGTCGTGACGGACAACTACACCATCCGCACATACGACGGCGACACCCGTTCGCGCTATACATATAAATATAGCGATGCCAACGGCGAGGCATGGAAGACGTCAGCGGGAGCTCCCGTCGGTACAGGCATGATGCTGGAAGCAGCCAAGAACATGACCGTACGCTTCTATGGCGGAAGCCTGTTGGGCAAGACCGGATTCTTCAACACCGTCTCGCCGGATGCCACCGACTACGTGGAGAACGGCGGCACTGAGATAGTGCTGACGCAATATAACCATCAGGACTCGTGGACGTCGTCGTCCGCCTCCGGCAATCGCTTTACGCATAAGGAGAACATGGGATGGAATCTCTTCGGATCGCCCCGTCTCTGTGCAACGAATCTCAGCGACATGGAGTATGGCCGCATCGTCTATTCTTATGAGAACGGCGCCTTCAAGGCACGCTCCACAGATTTCACGGCAGACGGCGTAAGCGACGCTTACATACCGTCGATGGACGCTCTCTTCACGCAGACCGCCACGCTGGCGAAGGACAACAAGGAGAAGGTGGCGGTCAGCTATCGTGACCAGAGTCATGCAGACGACTCCTTCTATGGTCAAGCAGCACGCATGGCAGTGGCAATAACAGGCGCAGACACACGTTCGGCTGATGAAGAGGCTGACGAAATGGTGTTCAATGCCGTCAGCCAAGAAGAGTCGCACGACTACTTCGACCTTGGTACGGACGGCGTGAAATGGATGGAGAAGGACAAGGCACAGGTGTATGCCGTACGCGACGGCGCACGTTATTCGCTCCTCTCCGCCGTTAACGAGCAAGGAGCTGTGGCTCTCGGCGTTTCGCTTCCGTCAGCAGGTATGTATGCGTTGGACGTGCCCGAGGGTTGTGACCGCGACGGCTATGAGGCAGTGCTGCTGAAAGATAATGCCACGGGACGCGCTGTGGACCTTCTCGAAGGAGCCTACACGTTCGCCGCAGCAGAGGCAGGCGAGCAGAACACACGCTTCAGCATCTCCTTCCATAAGCTGATGGAGACGAGTGGAGTGGTGGTGAAGAAAGTGGCAGCGCGCCGCGTAAGCATCACAGGCTTACAGGAAGCAGACGATGTGCGCATCTATCTGCCCAACGGAATGATAGCCAATCAGCAGCGTGCCACCTCCGACAGTCTCACCATGTCCACCGGAACAGAAGGCGTAGTGATAGTGGAAGTGACGCGAAAAGGCACACAAGTCTGCGTAAAGCGTGTGGCGTTGTAGCTCACACCGTCCTAAGCGCATGTATGTCAATAGAGACAATGAATGACAGTCAAAGACAGGCTTTCCTGCATGATGACAGTCCTTCATTGTTTCTATTTGCGTTAAATAACTTTAAAACTTCCGGTTCGTGAGTCGCTCTGTTCTTTTATGTAATAAATAATGAGTAATTTTGCGGACCGATTATTCGGGGATACACTTAGAGTCCCCTGCATGAGGGTGTTAATAGCGCTCGTTACAGAAAAGGCCAAACGGCGTGGTTAGTGAATCGCTCGTGCAACAAAAATAAAACGTTTTTTAGTAGTAATTTTTAAATTAAACAATGAACACTTTAAGTTACAAGACTATTTCCGCTAACAAGGAAACAGCTAAGAAGGAGTGGGTGGTAATCGATGCCACAGACCAGGTAGTAGGTCGTCTCTGCTCTAAGGTAGCAAAGCTCATCCGCGGAAAGTACAAGCCGTCATTCACTCCCCACGTGGACTGTGGTGACAACGTTATCATCATCAACGCAGCCAAGGCTGTTTTCACTGGTAAGAAGGAAACAGACAAGGTTTACACTCGTTATACTGGCTATCCTGGTGGACAGCGCTTCAACACTCC
>ERZ1026894.817-NODE-817-length-20938-cov-8.931571_pt1 | contig 20938 bp, 10 predicted proteins | sample MGYA00380177_ERZ1026894 | MGnify/ENA primary metagenome ERZ1026894 (study PRJEB33269, sample SAMEA4719813) | human gut metagenome | biome: human-associated habitat; feature: organic feature; material: feces | place: Cameroon | collected 2013-10 ... | reverse complement strand
GAATAATCCAAGTTCCATCATTATCTTTGCCTTCATGCTTCAGAACACCTTTCTTTTGCAAAGCAGAAAGGTCGCGCTCGATGGTGCGTTGGCTCACCGACAAAGTCTCCGACATTTGTTTGCCGGTGATTGTCGGAGACTCTTTGATGAGATTAAGTATTTTCTGCTGACGCTCAGTGAGTTTCGTCTCCGACACATCTCCGACATTTGTGGTAAAACTTGTCTATGACAACAAATTTTCAATTCATGATGATTTTTTACAACAAAAGAAACGCCCTCCGATTTTCACAAACCAGAGAGCGCATGATGTTACACTAATATTTTTTATAAAACTTACCTTATTGCTACCTTGACGGTGCCTTTCTTGAATTCCACGATATAGATTCCCGGCGACGGCACTTCAACCTGCCGGTTCAATCCTATTCCGACAAGCATTCCGCCCGTCGAATAAACCTTAATCATCTCTGTTTCACCTACGCCGTCAACGCAGATGCGTCCGTCGCACACAGCCACACTCAAACCGTCGCCTGCCACCGCCGACACGCCGCTTGTTGTCAGGTCGCCGATATTCGAGAATTCCTTCCATCCGGTGGCTGCGGCATAGGCTGCCATCGACTCTGCCGGCACACAGAGATGCGCCGAATAGTCGGTGAATGTATTGTCACGTATCGATGGCGGTGTAACAGCCAGACACGTGATTTCCTCAAACACGACGTTCCGGAACGTCTCATGCTTAATTTCCTGGAGCGACGCCGGCAATAGTATGCGTTTCAACGACGTACAGCCGTCGAAGGCATATTCACCGATTGTCTTCACCCCTTCGGCTATACCCACCGACACGAGCGACTCGCAGCCGTCGAAAGCGAATGCGCCTATCATCCCGCCTGCCACACTCACGGCTTTAAGACTCTTGCACCCATCAAATTCCATTCCAAGTTTGCGGATATCGCTGCTCAGCTGCAACGGATTGGCGGAATTAATCGTTTCAAGCGACTCGCAACTATAGAATGCACGGTCGGCTATCGTCAGATTGTCGGCATCGACATTTACCGTCTTCAAAGCCTTGCAGTTGTAGAAGCATCCGCCGCCCACCGAGACGAGGTTTGACGGGAGCGTGATTTCTGTCAGCGACAAGCAATTTTTGAACACTCCGTCGGGCAATTCCGTGACACCCTCCGGTATCTCTATCGCGGCAACGGCTGTCGACATGAATGCCCACTTGCCAATGGTCTGCAACTGGCTGCCTGACGCAAACGTCACCACATTGAGCGACGTGCAGTCTCTGAACATATTCTCGGGAAGCGCTTTGACGGCTGCGGGAACGGTCACCTTCTGCAACTGTGTCTTGCCGCTGAACGCAGCATCGATGCGAGTCACCGGCATCTGAGAGCCGTCAATCGACAGATAGTCCTTGATGTCGGCAATCACAGTGTCGTCGGCAACACCTGTCACCCACGCTTCCGTATCGTTTGCCCTATACTCAACGCCGTCTGCCAATCCGGCAAACGTCAGATACGTGTTGCTTTCGTCCCAGCCTTTGTCGGTTGCCGCCACATACGCTGCGACGCTTCCAACCGGCACGATTACCGTGCATTTTTTGAACTGATAAGAATACATCGTCGACTTTGGCAGCGTCAGCGGAGCCGCGCTGTGGCAAACCACCTTTATGCCGACATTCCAGAAAGCGCTGCTGCCCATGGTTGTAAGCGATGCCGGCAATTCAAGCTCCTTGATTTTGCTACAATTGAAAAATCCCATCTCGCCGATTTCAGTCAAGCCTTCGTTGAGCGTTATCGACAATATGTTCTGACAGTTGTAGAATGCCTTGCGGCCTACGGTCTTCACGTTCTTGCCAAGCGTAATGCCTGTTATTCCGCTCTGGTCGAATGCGCCATCAGGAATTACGGTCACGCCGTCAGGGATGTTGACATCACACGCCATCGCAGAGCATCCGTTGAACGCCGACACGCCGATTTCAGTCAGCGCGGCGGGTAGTTCTATTGACGTCAGAGCCTTGCAGCCGAGGAATCCATATTCGCCGATGCTTCCCAGCGAAGCGGGCAGCACTACCGACGGCAATGCCTTACAACCATTGAAAGCGTAAGCGCCTATCGATGTGACCGTGGCTGGCATCGTCACCGACGTCAACTCCGTGCAGTTGAGGAATGCATCGTTGGGGATTTGCGTGATGCTGGCGGGAATGGTCACCGACTTGACTGCGGCGGAGTTTTTCAGCAACGCCGCGCGCATCTCGTTGACCGTATAACTGTTTCCGTCTTGCTCCACAGTGGCTGGAATCACTACGTCTGAGCCCGTGACATCGGTATCGACATTATATAGCAATGCGTCAGTGTCGCCAAAATAAAACGACAGTCCGCCGGTCTGCATCTCGCCGACAGCTATCACACTTGTCGACTCCACCCACCGGTCTGCCTGGCGATATGCCGTCACACAACCATTGGGCACGAAAAGCGGACAATTCAACTGCCGCGAATTTCTCAACGTTGGCGGTGTCGTTGCCTTTGAAATCAATTTCTTTATTTTACTCCAAATTCCAACCGTATATATGTCTGTGACAGTCGACGGAATGGTCAGTTCTGTAACAACGGCTCCAGTAAAGGCATAACTTTCAATCTTCGACAAGCCTTCGTTGAGCGTTATCGACGCAAGGCTGGAGCATTCGCCGAACGCAGACTCCGGAATTGTTGCCAATGGAGCGCCGGTGAGGTTGAGCGATTTGATTCCCGATTTTTGGAAAGCCCCCTTGCCTAATGTCTTCAAGACAGGCAGCGTCACGTCAATGGCCCAAGCACTGCATTCATAAAATGCATAATCGCCTATCTCCTCGACTTCCGACGGCAGCTGCAGCGATGTCAACGCGGAGCATTTGTAGAACGCATTGCCGCCGATAGTCTTTACCGTTTCTGGAACAATCACTTCCGTAATATTTTTGTAGTAGAAGAGTCCGCGTTGAATCTTTGCGAGCGCACGGGCTGCTCCGCCTATCTGTATTGTCTTTGACAAGGCAACCGAAGTCTGTGTTCCGTCAAAATATATGGCGCAGGCATTGCCGTCTTCCATTGCGGAATAATAAACATTGTCTGCCTCTTTCAATCCGCCATAAACCGACAATTCATAGCCTTTCTCAACGCCCCAATGCCCCGACAGAGTAGTCCGATAAACCGGAATGCTCGCAATGTCGGGAGCCACGACCATCAGCTGTGCACTCTGAAACGAATATTTTCCAACCGCCGGAGGCGTCTGGCTCATAAAGTGGATCAACTTATAGTTGGAGCCCACGGAATTATCGGCGAGCACAGGAGAGCCTTTAAACGTAATCTTTTTCAGAGTCTCTCCACGCAGAAAGTATGTGCCTACATACTCCACACTCGCAGGAATTGTCACTTCCGTCGCCGAAACAACTTCAGAGTAGAGCGAATTCTTTTCCAGTCGTTTCAAGCCTTCTGGAAGCGTTATCGCCGTAATGTTCTTTATAAGCGATTCGCCCTCGCCTTCAAACATTCTCACAGCAAGCACCTCCACGGGATAGGTCTTTCCTCCAATCTGCACCGTCTGCGGAATATTGAGCGGGCCGTTGAGCTCGCTCACCACGTCGTAGCCGATTGCACGGTGGGAATCGTGATAATAACGTATGCCGTCTACATCCGCATGGTCTGTGCCTTCTACAAGCACCTCCGCCTGATTCCACCCGGCAGCGTTATAGGCATCGGAGCATCCTTCTGGCACGTGCACTGTGGTGCGGCCCGAATATGCCTTGTATTGTATGCGGGTGACTTCCGGCAACGTGGGCGGAACGGCCGACGTCAGCGCAATCTCCACATTTTTATAAGACGTGTCATTGTCAATGAAATAAACAATGTTGTTCGTAACAGAGCCTGTGATATAATCACGGCTGCCAGCGGTTATCGTTGGCGAGCCTTCGATTGTCAGCTTCTGTATTCGTCCCGACTCAATCGTGACCATCTCCTTCACCGATGCCGGAAATGTCAGTTCGCTGATGCCCGACATTTGTGCAAATTTCGTTTTTACCGACTTCACCGTGCCGGGGATTACGAGCGACGTCAATTTGCGCTGCCCGGAAAATGCGTTTGCCTTGATTTCAAGCAAACCCTCCGGAAGAACTATCGACGTGTAGTCGAACCAGCCACCCCTCAAGCCATAGACGGTGAACGCTCCATCGCCGAGCGCCGTGACGCGGTAGGTCTGATTGTCGTTGGGGTTTACAACTGTCGGCGGCACCACTACATCCATCTTTGTGGGACGCACCATTTCGCCGTCTACCGCATAGTCATACTTCGCCACTTCGACGGTTTTCGCCTCAGCGTCGGTGATGTTGTAACACAGCTCATCGACAACAAAGTCGGACGCCTGTATGCCTGTCGCAACGGCAAGCATTGCCGCCAACAGACAAATTTTAATTCTGATTTTTCGCATAAGATTTGGTTTGTTTTTTCACTCGCAAAAATCGGCATTCTCAAACCGACTGCAAAAAATCAAAGCCACAAAAATGTTCCTCTCGCGCAATCCGATGTTCCTCTGACGCAATTTGTCAATATAACATTCTGACCTACAATTAATTCACTCCTTTGCTTTTTTTTTGATTTTCATTCCCCTCCACACCATCTTTTCACTGCTTTCCGGAGTGCGGAATCAAACATTTACAGCACACCTGTGCCGTCTGACTCATTGTCTATTTTCTTGACGCCATTGTCAAATTTTTTGACAGTCAGGCATCCCGCCTAAAATCGTTACCAATTATGTCTCAACAATTTAACTCTTTTGGCACTATTATAGCACTATTTTTTTACATGAGAATAAAATTTGTCATATCAATGTTTCTGGCGGCGTTGGCAGCCACGGCTCAGACACGGATGTCGGTCGACAGCTGCATGCGCTATGCCGCAAACCACAATCTCGACGTGCGCGCAGCCCGCATTTCGCTCAGCGACAGCCGTCTTGACCAGCAGTCGGCATTAGCAAGCACACTGCCGTCGGTGGGCGCTCAGATAGGCGCACAATTCAGCTTCGGACGCTCCATCGACCCCGCCACCAACACCTACAACAACCTGCGCACATTCGGCAATTCCTACGGGTTGAGCATAAGCGTGCCGCTGTTTACCGGTGGAAGTCTTGTAAACGACTTCCGCAGCGCGCGTGCAGCCAAACGCCAGGCGGAGTCGGAAGTCGACGCGCAGCGCGACAACGCCTCTATCGCGGCACTCGACGCCTGCGTCAATCTGCTATACTGTCAGGAATTGTACAAAATTATGGACGCCAAACACCGCGAGAGCCTCGACGCTCTGAAGCAGACTCGCCGCATGAAGGAGCTGGGGCTGAAAAGCGCCGTAGACCTAAGCCAAAGCGAAGCCCAGGAAGCCGACGACGACTATTGCCTCACCTCCGCGCTCGCACAATTGCGTTCTGCCGAACTGAAACTGAAATCGGCGATGAATTTTCCGCTCGCCGACAGTCTTTCGGTGGAGATGCCGGCAACAGGGGCGGCTACGGTCAGCAACGGGCTGCTGGCTGCCGACAATCCTCTGTTGCGTCAAGCCGAGGCAAATGTCGAGACTCAACGGCTAAACGCGCTCTCTGCCCGCGGACGGCTGATGCCGTCAATCTTCCTCAACGCCGGCATTTCCGACTACTATTACAGCCATCAGGGTCAGACAAACGAGTCGTTCGGCAGACAGATGGACGTGAACTTCGGACAATACGTCGGTGTGTCGGTAAGCATTCCGCTGTTCGACGGTCTGAGCCGCATCAACGGCTACCGCAAGGCGCGCAACAGATATGTGGCGGCGCAGATTGCCTTGGAACGGCAGCGACTGCAACTTGACACCGACTTCTCGCAAGCCGTCATCGACCGCGACAACTATGCCAAAGAGATTGTGAAGATGGAGCGCAAGGTCGATGCCGACTCGGTGGCATACGCTCTGGCGCGACGCAAATACGACGAGGGACTGATGGACGTGCTCGACCTGCGCAAAAGTGCCGACAACTGGTTTGCATCGCAAGCCGAACTCGTGCGCTGCCGTTTGCTCTTCGACGTGAAACGTCGCCTCGCCAACTATTACATTACAAACAAAATCTTTGACTGACATGGACATACAACTGAAAAAGCGCCGCTTCCCTATAAGCCGCAAAACGATTACAATAATTGCCATTGCCGCCGGAGTGGCTATAGCCGCCGCTATTGTGGTGCTACAAGGCGGAGCGTCGGCAATGAGAGTGGAGAGGGAGTCGCTGCTCATAGGCGACGTGACGCGAGGTCAGTTTGACGACTACGTCCGCATTCTCGGCAAGGTGCAGCCGCTCACATCGATACAGCTGAGCGCCGAGGAGGGAGGCATCGTGGACCGCATTTTCGTGGAAGAGGGCACGAGGGTGGTGAAAGGACAACCAATAGCACAGCTGCGCAACTCTTCGCTCGACCTTGAGATTCTAAACGCCGAGGCAAACCTCGCCGAGAAACAGAATTTCCTGCGCAACACGCAAGTGACAATGGAGCAGGACAAACTAAGCAACCGCACAGAAAAACTGCAGCTCGACATCGATGTGCGACAAAAACGACGCACGTTTGAGCAGTACAAACGTCTGCTCGACGAAGACCTGATTTCCAAAGAAGAATATCTGAAGGCACAGGAGGACTTTCAGCTTGCCTCGGAGAAGCGCAAGCTTGTCTGCGAGCGGCTGCGCCAGGACTCCATCTACCGCAGCATCCAGATAAGCCAACTTGAGAGCGACCTTCAAAACATGCGTCTGAGCCTCGACCTTATCCGCCAGCGGCGCGACAAGCTGACCGTATGCGCTTCTGCCGACGGCGAACTGGGACAGATGTCGCTGGAGCTGGGACAGACCATCGCTTCCGGACAGATGATAGGCCGCATCAACGTGGTGAACGGGCATAAGATGGAAGCCGACATTGACGAGCACTACATCGACCGCATCGCCACCGGGCTGACCGGGACTATGGAGCGTGGCAAATCCACCTATCAAGTGATGGTGGGCAAGGTTTATCCCGACGTGCGCGACTCTAAATTCCGCATCGACATGCAGTTTGTGGGCAACGTTCCTGCCAATATGCGCAACGGGCAGACAAACTATGTCAACCTGCGCCTCGGCGAACCTTCGACGGCGATAATGATTCCTCGCGGATCTTTCTTCACGACAACAGGCGGAAACTGGATTTTCGTGATAGGTAAAGACGGCAAGACTGCCCATCGCCGTTCTGTAAAAATCGGACGGCAGAATCCGAGTTTCTACGAGGTGACCGAGGGGCTGCAGCCAGGCGAGCGTGTTGTGATTGGCGGCTACGACAATTTCGGCGACTGCACAAAACTGATTATTGAATAATACAAAAAAACATCCACAGATATGATTATCAAAACAACAAATCTCACAAAGACATTCCGCACAAGCGACATCGAGACCATTGCGGTCAACAACATCTGCCTTGAAATCGAAAATGGCGAATTCGTGGCAATAATGGGTCCTTCGGGATGTGGCAAAACCACATTGCTGAACATTCTCGGACTTCTTGACTCGCCAACTTCCGGCTCTTTTATGCTCAACGGCACAGACGTCGGAACGCTCGGCGAGCGCGACCGCACACGCCTGCGACGCGGAAAGATTGGATTCGTGTTCCAGAGTTTCAATCTCATTGACGAACTTACCGTGAGGGAAAACATCGAGTTGCCGCTCACTTATATGAAAATCCCATCGGCTGAACGCCGGAAGTTGGTCAACAACATCATGCAACGCATGGAGATAAGCCACCGCGCCAAGCATTTTCCTCACCAACTGTCGGGCGGACAGCAGCAGAGAGTGGCTATTGCACGGGCTGTGGTGAGCCATCCCGACCTGGTGCTTGCCGACGAGCCTACGGGCAACCTTGACTCCAAAAACGGAGCGGAGGTGATGAGAATCCTCAGCGAGCTCAACGCCGCCGGCACCACCATCGTGATGGTAACCCACAACAAGCACGACGCCGAGTATGCCGCGCGTGTGGTGGAGATGCTCGACGGAAAGATTGTGTCGACAATACAAAACAAAAATCTTTAAACTGCGGAGGAATCAGACGATGAAATCACTATTACGCAACCTGATGTTCGTGGCGCGGCGCTACCGCCTGTCGGTGGTGCTCAACCTGCTGGGACTGACAGCGGCATTCATGGTGTTTGTGGCACTGTTGATGCAGATTGACTACGACCGCAGCTACAATGCCGCACTGGCAGATGCCGACCGCATAGCCATGCCTTGCAACATTCCGCCAAAAGACAGCGATTTTGAAAAGTTTTCGTCAATGAGCTTCCCTATAATGGAGCTGATTGGCGGGCAACCGCATGTGGAAAGCTACACCTATATCCTCGGCGACTGCTATGAGGAGACATTCTACATCAACGAGCATTTCTGCTCCGGGACGTTTATGATGTGCGCTCCGAATTTTGCCGACTTCTACAATCTCGACATCGTGGTGGGCGACAAAAAATGCCTCGATGCCAACCAGGTGATGATACCGGAAAGTTTCGCCAAGAAATATTTCGGCGACGCTTCGCCATTGGGCAAAAGCATCAACAAAGCGAAAACATGGATTGTGGGTGCCGTCTACCGCGACATCCACGCCAAAAACACATGGCTGAGGAATCCTGTGCTCAGAGTGATCGACAAATCGTGGTTTGGCGACAATTTGACAAACCCCAACATGAACTCGTTCACAATGTTCATAAAAGCCGACAAAGCGGAGAATTTCCCTGCAATACAGGCGTCGGCCAACAAGCAGTTTGAAGAAATCTGCAAAGGCAACGAGTGGTTTGGCAATACCCGCAAGGAGTTTGTGCTGATTCCGCTGACCGAGACCCACTACAACAGCGATTTCATTCTGGTGGGAGAACAAATAAAAGCGTCAAACGAGAAGATTCTGCTGTCAATAGCCTTGCTGATTCTGCTGATTGCCGCCATCAATTTCGCCAACTTCTCCAACGCGCTGATTCCGATGCGCGTGCGCAGCATAAACACGCAAAAGATTCTCGGAGCCACACAATCGTCGCTGCGCCTGTATCTGACAGCAGAGGCTGCCGGAATCGCTTTTACGGCATTCATAATTGCCGTCGGTGGGTTGTTGCTGCTGTCGCACACGGAGATGAACCAACTGACCGTGGCTGGCATAAATCCTTTCGGCAACCTGCACGTGCTTGGTCTTTCTGCCGCGACGGCGATTGTGGCAGGTGTTCTTGCCGGGCTGGCTCCCGCTTGGCGGATCACGTCGTTTGCCCCTGCCGTGGCGCTTAAAGGCAACTTCGGATTGTCGCCAAGAGGCAAGGCTATGCGCACGGCGATGATAGGGCTGCAGTTCTTCATCTCGGCTTCGCTGATTGTCAGTGCCCTGCTTATGCAACGGCAACGCGACTACCTTGTGAACTCCGCCGACTACGGATTTCTGAAGGATGAGCTGATAGTATGCGACATCACCCGCGCCGACATCTCCGAGCCGCAAACCGCCGTCGAGGCTTTGAAACGTCTGCCGATGGTGGCTGATGCTTCGCTGTCGTGGAGTGTGGCTGGGCGCAAAGACAACTCCCAGGGATGGGTGTTCCACAGCGCCGACGGTGATGAGGTGGCGCCACGCACCCTGTTTTCCACCGCCGGCTATTGCAACACAATGGGCATAAAAATCATCGACGGACGCGACTTCTGCGCCACCGACACAAATGCCATAATCCTCAACAAACTGGCACGCGACAAATACAGCAGCTCTGTCGATGTTGGCAAATGCCTTATGTTCGGCGGCACGCAGTTTCCAATCGTGGGCATCTGCGACAATGCGAAGTTCTCGTCGCTGCACAGCAAGACGGAGCCTGTAATGATTGTGTTGAGTAAGGACTTTAATTGCGACAACCTGACTGTGCGTGTCAAGAAAGGCGCAAACATGTTTGACGCTGCCTCCAAAATTCGCACGGAATTGACGAAGTTCAACGCTGAATACCCTTTCGAGATGCAGTTCTACAACAAGATTCTCGACGACACCTACAAAAACGAGATGCGCCTCACCAATCAGATTTCGGTTTTCTCGCTGCTTGCCATCGCCATCAGCATTATGGGTGTGTTCGGGCTGGTGGTGTTCGACAGCGAGTATCGCCGACGAGAGATTGCCGTGCGCAAAGTGTTCGGCTCGTCGACTGCCGATGTTGTGGCAATGTTCAATCTGAAATACTTAAAGATTCTGGCTGTCAGCTTCTTTCCTGCAGTGCCTCTGTCATATTGGTTCGTGAACCGATGGCTTGAGGAGTTTGCATATAGAATCAGCATCGGCTGGATGGTGTATGCCGCCACGTTCATCGCACTTGCCGCACTGACTGCCGCCACTGTCACCTATCAATGCTGGCGCACAGCCAGGGCTAATCCTGTCGACAGCCTGCATGCTGAATAGCTTCCTGAAAATATAAGTTTCCTCAATCCCGGCAGAAAGGCAATTGACTCTTGCCGTTTTTGCCGGGATTTTTCTTATCTTCGCAACACAATGAAAAAGCAAGGCAAAATACTTGTTGTCGACGACAACCGCAACATTCTGTCATCGTTGCGGCTGCTGCTCGACGATGTCTTTGAGGATGTGACGACGCTGCCGTCGCCAAAAACTATGCTGAATGTCTTGGCGCAAGGCGTCGATGCCGTGCTGCTCGACATGAATTTCGTGGCTGGAATCAACAATGGCAACGAGGGTCTGTACTGGCTTCACAAAATCAACGACAAGTTTCCGGATGTGCCTGTTGTGCTGTTTACGGCTTACGCAGATGTGGAGCTGGCGGTGCAGGCGATGAAGGACGGTGCTTTTGATTTCGTGGAAAAGCCGTGGGACAATACCCGCCTGATCGACACGCTTATGCGCGCGGTTAAATCGCGGCTGGAATCCGCTCCCGCCAATCCAGCACCGACGGAGATGGTCTGGGGACAATCGGAAGCAATGCTGCGACTGAAGACTTTGGTGGAGAAAGTGGCACGCACCGACGCCAATGTGCTGATTACTGGCGAAAACGGTACGGGAAAGGATGTGCTCGCCCATGAGCTTCACCGCCTGTCTGCCCGCGTAGCGAAACCGATGGTGTGTGTCGACATGGGTGCCATTACCGACACGCTGTTTGAAAGCGAGCTGTTTGGCCATGTCAAAGGTGCGTTCACCGACGCCCGGACTGACCGCAAGGGTCTGATTGAGGAGGCCGACGGTGGCACATTGTTTCTCGACGAGATAGGCAACCTGCCGTTGCACCAGCAGGCAAAACTGCTGACCGTGGTGCAACGACGCTATGTGCAGCGCGTTGGCAGCAACACGCCTACGACCGTCGACATTCGCCTTGTGTGCGCCACCAACAAGAACCTTCAAAAGATGGTTGCCGACGGCTCTTTCCGGGAGGATTTGCTCTACCGCATAAACACCATACAGCTTGAACTGCCGCCGCTGCGCAATCGCCGTGACGACATTCCGCTGCTCGCCGACAGCTTTCTTAAATGCTATGCCAAACGCTACGGCAAAGATATATGCCGCTTCTCACAGGAGGCTATGGAGGCATTGAAGAGCAATGCCTGGCCCGGCAACATCAGGCAGCTGCGCCACGCTGTGGAGAAGGCGGTGATAATCACCGACAATGCGGTTATCGGCTCTGCCGACCTGCAACTGCCGGTGGCTGACGCGACTTCAGCCGAACCGGAGATTACGATTGAGGCGATGGAACGGAAAATGATATGCGACGCCATTGCGCGCTGCGGAGGCAACCTGTCGCTTGTGGCGACAAGACTCGGCATCAGCCGCCAAACTCTCTACAACAAGATGAAACGCTACGAAATTGAGCCTTGACAATGACCAGGATTCTAAAACATATTGTCTTCGTAGCCGTAATTGCCGTTGCTCTGCTTTTCTCTGCCGGCGCTTCGCCGACGGTTATGGCTGCCGCAATGGCTGCCGTGGCTGCAGCCGCTGCAATCGGAATAGCGGCTGTCAGGCATGAGCGGCAAAAATACGCTACGCTGCTCGAAGCCATACGCAACAACGATTTCACAATGCGCTTCCAGAAAGGTGACAAGGAAATCAACGCTCTGCTCGACTCTCTGACTGAGATTATAAAGCAGTCTAAGTCGGGCACCGAGCTGCGCGAACGCTACTACAAGGCAATCATCGACCGGGTCAATGCGGGAATCATTGCAATCGACAGCAATGGCAACGTGCGCATATGCAACGACAATGCGCTCAAAATGCTCGGAATGAAATATGCCGCCAACACTACCGCTATAAACCGCTCTTTGCCTGGTTTCGACAATATAATAGCCGACTCTACTGTCGCGGGAACTACAATCGTCGGCTGTGGCAAAGACAAAAACTTGTCGGTAAGCGTGTCGGGATTCGTTCACGACGGCAACACGACGACGGTGTGCGTGCTGACCGACATTCACAATGCGCTGAGCCACAAGGAGGTTGATGCATGGATCAACCTTACAAGGGTGCTCACACACGAGATTATGAACAGCATCGCTCCTATCAACGCCCTGAGCGACAGCCTGCTGCCGACGGCATCCGGCACAATGAAAGAAAAAATCGAGGTAATCCGCGACACTTCGGCATCGCTGATGGCATTCACCGAGACTTTCCGCAAATTCTCTGCCATCCCAAAGCCGCAACGGCAATTGGTCTACGTTGCGGATCTCATATCCGAGGCTACGACTCTGCTCTGCGAGTCAATAGCGAATGCTTCGGTGAAAATACATACGGAAAATGGCTTGATTGTCAATGCCGACCGCACGCTGATGGTTCGCGCGCTTGTAAACCTTCTTCACAATGCGGTTGACGCCGGAGCTACAAAAATCGACATCTGTTCTCGCTCGTGCAGCGACGACTCGGTGGTTATCGACATCTCCGACAATGGCTCTCCGATTCCTGAAGAATGCCGCGACCGCATCTTCGTGCCGTTCTTCACCACGAAGCAAAACGGATCGGGCATCGGACTTGCCGTGGCTCGGCGTGTGCTGTCGCTCCACGACGGCGGCATCTCTCTCATTCAGCCCACCGACGCTCCATACACCAAGACGTTCCGAATGTCGCTCCTGTAATTTCCATTTGTTGGGGAAAAATTACGCTAAAATCTTTCATTTAGCCTCTATTTATTCTTTCCACCAACTCAGTAGGTGTTAGTATTTCCATCTTTGAAAAGCCAAACCATTTTTTGCCCAAGTCCTTGATGGATGCTCCAATATGATATACATCATCGTCTATACAAAGAAAGCGGTCATGTGACTGACGGAATATTTCAACATCAATTTGCGCATATTGAGCGTTATGACGGTCAATGTCAAGGTGGAATTGACGGCTTACCTGCTGAGTATAGATAACTGCTGATACATCATTTCCCCTCTTATCAAGCAAAGTCAATACTGTTTCATCCACATAGTTGTCAATAAGAATGATTCTTTTATTCGCACTCTTAATCAAATCAGACACGAAAGTATAGGCATCATAAATTTGCCCACTATAGAATATACCCTGTTTCGGCTTCACATTGCCCTCGTCCAATCTGCGAAACACCTCATCAATTCGCTTATCTGTTTCTTGCTGATGTTGCTGCATTTCGAGTTGGTGATACTCCATCGTTGAAAGGCGTTGGAAAACATCTGCGTTTGTCGTCATGAAACGTCTCATTGCTACAAATGCATCCATGATACGTATGCTCATACGAATTGCTGTTTCACTTCTGAGAACTGTGGAGAGCATAGCCACTCCTTGCTCGGTGAAAACATATGAACAAGCCGTTGAGTGCTTCAAGCTATTGAACCGGTCACTATTTGCGACCAATTCAGCCATTTCTTCTTTAGTCAATTGGAAACGGAAACGCTCAGGAAATCTCTCCATATTCCGTTTTACAGCTTGATTTAGCGTCTTGGTTTCCACCCCATAAAGTTCAGCCAGATCTCTGTCTATCATTATCTGCTTTCCTCGAATTGTTATGATTCGACTTTCTATAGGAGCGGTGACTATAACCTTATTATTTGGTAACCGGTCACAATTTGTGACCGGTTCGACTTTATCTTGATGCCCTGTTTTCTTTGCCATTGTCACATTCTTATTTATGCCACAAATATAATGCCTTATCGTGACAATCCATCATTAGAAAAAGACTTTTTGAATGAAACGAAAATAAAAGCATCATCCTCCTGTAATTTCCATTTGCTGGGGGAAAAAGCTCTGTATTTCGGGTTGTCATTGAAGTAAGATTGTTTATTGTTGTTTGCCAATGATGATGTAACTTTGCATCGTGGTAAATCAATAAAAACAACTATAACATGTATCTCGAAAACATCAATTCTCCTGCCGATGTGAAGAAGCTGTCTGTCGGCGAACTGTCTTCTCTATGCGCTGAGATGCGCGAGGCGCTGATTCAGAAACTCAGCGTGCATGGCGGACACGTGGGCCCGAACCTCGGCATGGTGGAGGCCACAGTGGCTATGCATTATGTGATGAACTCGCCGGTGGACAAATTCGTGTTCGACGTGTCTCATCAAAGCTACGCTCACAAGATGCTCACCGGACGCAAAGAGGCATTTACAAACCCGGATTGCTACGACGAGGTGTCGGGCTACACCGAGCCTTCTGAAAGCGAGCACGACCATTTTGTTATCGGTCACACATCGACTTCTGTAAGCCTTGCTTCGGGACTGGCGAAGGCGCGCGACCTGCGCGGCGAGCGGTTTAATGTGGTGGCGGTGATCGGCGACGGCTCGCTAAGCGGCGGTGAGGCGTTTGAGGGTCTTGACGTGGCTGCCGAGCTTGGCTCAAATATGATTGTGGTGGTCAACGACAACCAGATGTCGATTGCCGAAAACCACGGCGGACTTTACCGCAACCTGCAGCTGCTGCGCGAAACCAACGGTGAGGCGCCTTGCAACTTCTTCAAGGCTATGGGCTTCGACTATCTCTATGTGGCTGACGGCAACGACGTCGAGGCGATGATCGAGGCTTTCCGTCGTGTGCGCGACATCGACCATCCCATCGTGCTCCACATAAACACACTTAAAGGCAAAGGTTATCGGTTTGCCGAGTGCCAGAAGGAACGTTTTCATTGGAGCATGCCGTTCGACATCCCTACCGGAGAACTGAAAAAGCCGGCTGGCGACAAGGGCTATGACACGCTGACTGCGGAGCATCTGCTGTCGCTGATGAAGGCCGACCGGACGGTGGTGGGCATTACGGCCGGCACTCCGGCGGTGTTCGGTTTCACTAAGGACCGGCGCGAGCGCGCTGGAAAGCAGTTTATCGACATGGGAATCGCTGAGGAGCAGGCTGTGGCTATGGCTTCGGCGCTTGCAAAAGGCGGGGCGAAACCGGTGTTCGGGGTCTACAGCACGTTCACTCAGCGTGCCTACGACCAGTTGTCGCAGGATCTCTGCATCAACAATAATCCTGCCACGATTCTCGTGTTTTGGGGCAGCCTCGGCGCGATGAACGACGTGACACACCTCTGCCTGTTCGACATCCCGCTGATTTCAAACATCCCTAATATGGTCTACCTTGCGCCTACATGCCGCGAGGAATATCTGGCAATGCTCGACTGGAGCATCCAGCAGACTGAGCATCCGGTGGCTATACGTGTGCCTGCCACTGGAGTGGCTGGGTCGCGCAGCGTTGACTTCCCTACCGACTATGAGCCGGAGATGAACCGTTTTGAGATGGCTCATCGCGGCAGCGGTGTGGCAATCATCGGTGTGGGCAATTTCTTTGCTCTTGCCGAGACTGTGGCTGAACAGCTGAAACAAAGCGGCATCGATGCTACTGTTGTCAACCCTCGATTCCTCACCGGTCTCGACACGGAGCGTCTTGAAGGCCTACGCGACAACCACAGTCTGGTGGTGACGCTTGAAGACGGTGTGCTCGACGGTGGATACGGAGAAAAGATTGCCCGCTATTATGGCGAGTCGGAGATGCGCGTGATGTGCCGCGGTGTTCGCAAAGAGTTCATCGACCGATACGACGTCGGCGAGGAATATGTGGCAAACCGTCTGACTCCTGACCAAATCACCGCCGACATCCTTGAAATCCTGAATTGACAAATCATTGCTCTGTCAAAGACAAAAAAACATCCCGATTGCCGCTGCAACCGGGATGTTTCTATTTATGGGGAAATGACTGTTATTTCACAATCACCTTTACACCGTTTACGATGTAGACACCGCGCTGCAAGCCCTCGATGCGGGTCTTGCCTGCCACGTCGGCACGGCGCACGAGTGAGCCGGCGGCGTTGTAGACGCGTACGGTGGCTTCTGTCGCACTTTCAACAACCACTGCACCAACTGTGCCATAGACACGGAGTCCGTCGGCTGTGAGCATTCCTACACCTGAGTTCGGAGTCATCTCAATCGGAGTGTCGGTCATGTCGCCCTCTGTGAGGTCGATAGTGTCGAATGTGAAGTCTTCATAGCCTTCTGCTTTGACAACGAGGCTGAAGACTGCCTGATCCTTAACCTTGATTTCAAAACTGCCGTCTGCACCGGTTGTTGCCTCGGCAACCTTGTCTTCACCCTTGTAGAGAGCCACTGACGCGCCGGCGATTGCTGCATGCGACTCGGCGTCGGTAACTGTTCCGCTGAATGTGCGTACTGTCTGCTGCATTTCAACTGCTGTGCCGACCATGTCGCCCTCAAACTGAGTGCCTTCATAAGAAACCATGTCGTAGCCAGCTGCCTTGAACAGAACGTTGTATGTGCCAAGCTGCTTGAACTTGATGTCGAACGCACCGTTTTCGTCGGTGGTGCCGGTCATCACGTCGGCGCCGCTCTCAGGATCGCTTACATAGATTTCCACTCCTGCGATAGGAGCGTGGGTCTCAGCGTCGGTAACCTCTCCGCTGAACGTGTAGGTCTTGGTCAGCGTGATAGCCAGACCGCTGACGTCGCCGTCGGCGAGTGAGATGGTTTCAGGATGAGTATATGCGTCGTAAGACGGATGGCTTACTGTCAATGTATACTCCTTGTCGTATTTGATGACATTCATCGAGAATGCACCCTCGGCGTCGGTCTCGCTGTAGTATTCCACGCCATCGGCGCTTGCAAGAATGATGTAGGCGCTTGCCACAGCCTCGCCCTTCTCGTTCTTAACCGCACCGCTCAGCGTCTTGTACGGGCTGACAACGAAGTGTGCCACAGGAAGGCTGATATTTGACTTCCGCGACGAATCGGTCAATTCGCTGTCGGAGGCTGCCTGCTGAGCCTGTCCGCTTACGTTCTTGTCAACTTCAAATAAAGTGCTCACCCAATCGGTTGCCGAAGCGTCAAGATACAGACGCACATCGCCGCCATCGTAAACAAAGCCGTCGGGGAATGTGAGTTCAACAATAGGTTCCATTGCTGTATCTTCGATGGTTTTGTTCATATCTATAATCTGGTCGGTTGCAACCTGTGTCAAACCGTCGACACCGAAGCCCTGAAGCGCGGTGCCTTCAGCCACGTTGCCTACCCATGCGTTGAGCGTAATCTTAAAGTCCTTGGCATAATGAGAGCCATAGAAACGGATTGCGTCCAACTTAGTGCCTGCCGGCAAGTTGATGAGCGACTTAGGATAGATGATTTCTGTCCTTGAATTTTTATTAAATGGAGTTATCGCTCCTGCCCTGTCGGTGCTGTTGGCTTCTCCGACAATTACTTCAGCATCCGCCTTCTCTTCTGCAATTGTCACATTGACGGCTTCCGTCTGTACGTAACCGCTGGCGTAAGTGAATTTTGCGTACACGCTCACTGTGCCTGCCTCGCGAGGCATATATGAGAACGTGAATTCCTGTTCGGCGTTTTTGTCAATTGCCACAGCCTCTGCCCCTGCCAAGATTCCATCATTGACAAACAAATGGGCGGTGTATGAGCCTGCCTCTTTGGCAATTCCATTGAGCAGCTTGACAGTGGCGGTATAGGCTGTGTTGACCTCACCGGTTTCCGGGATGTTGAACGATAATATTTTGAAGCCTTCGGCACTTTCAAGTGCCACATCCTTGACAATCGACTCTCCGTTGAAAGCCACAGTCTCTGTCTTTTCAAAGTAGCCGTCCTTGGTGACGGTCATTGTATACTCCAAATTGTCTTGATAAACAGGGAATGTGTATTTTCCATCCGCGTCGGTTGTTCCCGAATATTCAACAATGCCCGAAGCAATCTTCACTTCCGCGTCGGCAACTGGAGCGCCGTTGGCTGTAACCGTTCCGCTAAGGGAGGTTGCTTCCTTGTCGATATGCAGATAGACCACTGGAAGATCTGCCGTTCTGTATTCGTCTTCTTCATCCAACGGGCTGTCGCTGCTGCGGTAGATTGCCATATTCTTCCTGTTTCCGTCCACTTCAAAGTTTGTGGCGATATATGTCGTACTGCGTGACTGCACTATAATGCGCAGGTTGCCGCCGGTGTAGACAAATGGTGTCGATGAGAAATCAAGGTCGAATATCGGCATATGGTTTTTGCTGTCACCGATTGAGCCGAGAACAATGTTAGGATTGCTGTACACCTTTGTCATTCCCTCGGTTGAGTGAGGTGCGGAGGCATCGGGTGCACCGTCGGTGGTGTTCTCCATCCACACTTCAAGCGACAACGGCAATTCTTTTGCCGATTTGTAGCCCTTGAACGTAAGCCCCTTGATGGCTGTGCCATCTGCCAATCCAATCACATCCTGCGTGTAGATAATCTCAGAGTCTGAGTTTTTGTAGTTCAATCGTGCCGGCACATAGGTACCGGTTGTAGTCACTGTGCCCACCTGCTTGCTTCCGCTCGGTATTTCCTGAGCCACGACAAGGCTGGCGGATACCTCTGCGGTCGCTGTGCCTTCAACGGCAATCTTTGTGGCGAATGTGCCTGCCTCGCGAAGCGGTACGTTGAACGATACCGATGTGGATGCGCCTGAAGCCAACGCCGGCAGTGCCTGCGTCTGCATCGCTGTCTCTCCGAAATAAAGTTTGGCTGTGAGCTCGCCTTCGGCTATGTCGGCTGTACCGACATTGGCGATTGTGGCTGATGCGGTGTAGGCGTGGTTGACAACGCCTTCCTCAGGCATCACAACGCTGCTGACAAGCAACTCGTGCTCGGGAATGGCAAGCACAGTGCCGCCGACGATTGAGCCTATACGGGAATAACCCGCCTCGAATGCCACATACCAGTCTCCTGCAGGGATGGCTGGCGTGAACGATTTATACTTGAACACGTCGATATACGAATACGATGAGCCGTATTTGTCTGCCGAGAATTTGTTTGCTTCATCGCTGGCATCTTCGCTGATGGACTGCGCCAACGTCCAATTGACACGGTCGGCAGAATAGTATACGTTCAATTTGGAACTGCTGCCACGCTTAGCCGCAGTGAATGTCAAAGACTCTCCTTCTCCAAGACGAATCTTTGGAAGTACAAACTTGGTCATCGGAGTGACGCTGCTGTTGACGGCGCTGTAGTTGCCGTCTCCGTTGGTGTATTTGTCAACTGTCCACGAATTACCTTCTACGTAAGTGCCTGCCGGGAATTTACCGTCGGCAAACGTAACATAAAGTTTCGACGGGTCGACAATCGTACCGCTGACCGGCAGCGTGATTGCCGTGCCTTGTCCGTCGGCTGGAGTGACCACAATATCACCGCTGCGGCTGCCCAAAACCGAGGCGTCCATCGTTACGGTCAGCAACAATTTTTCGTGAGCCCTCACTACAAACGGTGTAGTAAGCGTCTCTGCCACATCTTCATCCTTGATCGAATAGGTAAAGCCTTCCGGCACGGTGATGCTGTTGATGGTAAGAGGCGCGGCACCTTTGGTGTTGCGGATGTTGTATTCTTTATCCACGCTGGACTGGCTGATGCCGAAATCCTGCAGCGTGCCGTTGCTGATGACGTCGAAACTTGTCGTTGTCACCGAGAAGTCAGGCTTATAGGCATAAATATCCACCCAGCCGCCGTAGCTGCTCGACCCCGTGATGTTTTCCCTTACGTCGAAACGTGAACGTGCGCTTTCTGTCACAGGGATGACGGCGTTGAGCTCGATAAAGTCTGACGTTTCGCCTGGCTGAAGAGCCACCGCTATAGGCTGCGTATATACTTCCGTATCGGCTGCACTGCCGGTATTCTTACGCATGATGCTCAACGAGTAGTTTTCATCACCTGGATTAAACGCCACATCGCCGTTGTTTTTAACCTTTACATTCATCTTCAGCGTAATATTGCCGTCGGCATCGGCATCGGCGGTCGCTCCCGACAACAATTTGACCAAAGACACCTGCAATTCCTTGCGCAACTCGATGACGGCACTCGCTGCCGCAAACTCATCGATACTCACATCGTCGCCACAAATGCCGATACGCGTGTCGGCGGCGACACCAGGAATATCCACCTTGGTCCATTCCGTCTCGCTCAATTCCGGCACCGTAACGTCATACTTTGAGCCCTTGGAATATTTCTTTGTCGACGCATTGTAAGAACAAGTGTAGAACGTTATCGTACCGCTCGGCTTGTTCTTCTTCACATAGATGCTCGCATCGCCGGTAATCGGTGGCGTGACAAGCATATCGGCGACTGTTCCTTGATCCCAGGATCCGTCACCAATGGTTTGTGACCCAATGTACAGATAGGCGCCGTTGTCGCCATATCCGCCTGACTCCTTAAGTTGGTAATCGACATAATAGAAGTCGCCATAACCGTCATAGCCTTCCACTACATGACCCCAACCTGCTGGCGCAAAATCGGTCGACGATGTAGAAAGCCCCTCAAAATTGTAAGTGTAGGGACTCACAACATCCGCCCGTGCCATGGAAAAGCCCATAGACAACGCCAACATTGTGAATAATAATGTAAACTTTCTCATAAAAATATATTTGGTTTATTGTTTTGTCCTTTTATTTCCACTGCAAATATATACACTTTAACAGCAAAA
>ERZ1026894.815-NODE-815-length-20987-cov-4.686461_pt1 | contig 20987 bp, 15 predicted proteins | sample MGYA00380177_ERZ1026894 | MGnify/ENA primary metagenome ERZ1026894 (study PRJEB33269, sample SAMEA4719813) | human gut metagenome | biome: human-associated habitat; feature: organic feature; material: feces | place: Cameroon | collected 2013-10 ... | reverse complement strand
ATTTCATTCCGGGCGTAAGATTCTGGTCCGAAACAAAACCGATCATCAGGCTCCATGCGACCGGATCTTTCGCCACTTTTTTGATGACGAATTCCCCCGCGGGATCCCCTTCCGGGGTCTTCACTTCCGGAGATATGCGGTATGTGATGTTCCCGTACGGATACTGAAGCCCCGGGACTTTCGCCTCCTTGAAATTCCATTCTTTCAGAACATCCGCGGAGAGCAGAACCGCCGCTCCGCACAGCAGTGCAGTCAAAAGTTTCTTCATGATGAATCCCTTTCCTTTTTTTCGGGTTGAATTACCGGTATGTATACCAGAAACGGCAGGATGCGCATCCGCCGTCGATGCTGTTGACATTATGCGAGCACGTGACGGAACCGAATCCGATGCTCCCCGCATGCCCGTCGAAATAGAGCACGTTGTTGCGGAGCTGGTGCCCCCACGCCCCCCCTTGGGAAGCCGTCGGGTTTCCGATCGTCGAATCTTTATTGAACTGTTGGACGCCTTCCGTCCAGAACCCCTTGCTGGAAGGATTCTTCACTTTGGTCAGCCGGTGAACCCAGCAATTCCCGCTTCGCACCGCACCTGCGGAATTGTCAGTAAAGATCATGCCGTAGACATCGAAAAAATTCAGATGCGGCGTCTGCGCGTTGTTCGGACAACTGCAGAGCAGGCTTGTGGCCTGAGCCGCCTGTTTTTTGCCGTAAGCGGAACTGCAGACTTTGGAAACCGGAACCCGCGGGCTCGCCCAGGAGCAGACGGGATTCCCTTTGCCCGGAGGAAGCTTCAGTCCGGTCGCTTCGAAAATATAGGAAATTTCTCCTGTCGTATCATTGCTCCATCCCGCCGTGTAACAATATAAAGTCGCCCAGTTGCCGGCATTCATGATCCGGATGTTGTCGTCGTTGTCGTTCATGTATCCCATGACCGCAAGCGAAAGCTGCTTGAAACCGTTGACGCAGGTAATCGCCCGCGCCTTTTCCCGCGCCGCATTCAAAGCCGGCAGCAGCATTCCGGCCAGGATGGCGATGATCGCAATCGTCACGAGGAGCTCTATAAGCGTAAATCCGCAGGATTTGCGCTTGTTCCGCCGGCGGAACAAGCCGAATTTCCGATTTTTCATTTTCGTTTCTCCTTTTTTACTGTTGTTTTTTGTCTGCAAACTTTGCAAGAAGATTTTGACATCTCCGTTTTTCTTCCCAGAACAGATAGTTGCCCTCTTCGTTCCAATGCGAAGTATTCAGAATCGCGCTTCCCTTTTTCACGAACGGAAGCTGGATGATGTCCGAACGGGAACGACCCGCCCGGGCAATTGAAACGGGCATCAGAGTCAGCGGCTCACGCAGCGGACCGGGAAGAAGCGTCATGGAAACCGTGCTGTGAAAAGGACAGAACATCACCGGTCCGCCCTGCCATCCATCCGGAAGAGAAGGAACGACCGACAGAAGTTCCAGTTCCGCGAAATTCATAAAACCATGAATCTTCAGACGGACGGGCTTTCCCTCTTCAACGACGCAGGAGCCGTCTTCAAATTCAAAATGAAGCGTTCCGTACGGCAAATCATAAATGAGTTCATTGCTCTTTTTGTGTCCGAGCGCATCGCGGGTATTGCGAATGATTTCCCCGTTCAGGAACTCCGGAGAATCCGGAAGAGTCGTCTGATCGGAAAAAGCAAGCAGTTCGGGATCTTCAAATGCGGCGAGCTCCGCACAGCAGACGACACGGTCCGTCAGCTCCGTCAGAGTCGCCGGGACATTCAAAAGACAGGTCCGTCCGACATTCTCGATGGAACAGGTTCTGATGCCGTCCCCGATCGGCGCACACCACTTTTCCGGAATCCCGCTCCGTCCGTTGATGATTCCCAGAATTGCGCCGACCGTTCCCGCTGTGCAGTCGGTATCATCGCCGCAGTTCACCGCCAAAGCAACGGAACGCCCGAAATCGCCTTCGCCATAGAGCAGACCGAGCACTGCGAATCCGAGATTTCCGGGAGCCTGGAACCAGCCGATATCCGAGCTGTCCTCCACAATCCGGTTCCTGGCCTCCGCAAACGGCAGATGTTCCGCATAACACGTGCGGGCGAGTCCGACCGCACGGGCGACCCGGCAGCCGGACGGAATAAACGCGAGCGCGACGTCAAGCAGCTTCTGAATGTCGCGCTCCGCAAACGCTGCGGATTCCAGCGCGGCGGTGAAGAGCTCCGCATAAATGCCTTCCCCCTCATGATCGCAGCAGGCGTCGCAGTACGCAAGCCGGACCGCCCGGTGCGGAGAAGCGGGAAAGAGACACGCCCAGATTTCCGACCGTATCCATGCGCCGTTGCTCCACTTCCAGTCGCCGTTGCCGACGCGTCCCGACATCGGCGGCAGAATCCCCATGCGGATGTTGTTGCGGCAAACTCCGTATTCGTTCCACGGACCCGTAATGTAATTGTCCCAGTATTCGGCAAGACGGCGTTCATTCAGCTTGCGCACGCCCTCGCGCTCCACTGCGGCAAGCCAGACAAGCTGAAGATCAAGATCGTCGTTCGGAAGAGATTCTCCGTTGATCTCGGGCGGATAAAACTCAACATCGTTCATTGCCCGGTTGTTTTCCCATGGAGCGCCAAGCGTTCCGCCGATGGTCTTGCCATACCAGCAGCCCAGGACTTTATCGCGGTACTCCTTCCGGGAGATGGTCCATTCCCCTGTTTTCATCGTCATCATGCACATTCCTTTCTTTTGTTTTATAATTATATCTCAAAAAAACGAATTTGTCAACGCCTTAAAGTCTATACTTTTTACCATATCGTCCATTTCTTGAAAAAAATAAAAATTTGCTTTTTCCATTTTCCGTGATATAGTTTCAGGGAAAGGAGAATTCCGGCATGGATTCAGCTGCGGCAAACAGAGAGGCGAGCATATTCGGGGAAAAGATGTTTTTTGCGTGGGAAAAACGCCGCTGGATGTCTCATGACCTGAACTTCTGGAACCTTGTAATCACAACAAGAGGGAACTGCCTTATCCGCAACCGTTTCGGGGAACTGCAGCTGGCGCCGGGCGACATTCTGCTGTCTCCGCCCTCGCACGAGCGTTTTTTTGCCATGGACGGATGCTGGGGCTGTTTCTGGTTCGCATTCAACCTCCATATTCACATCAACTGGAATCAGCCGATCCGGGAAATGTACGTTGTGCATCCGCACAGCGACACCATGACACGGATTCTGAGCGATGCGGAGGAGGCCTGTTCCCTTCTGGCCGCTCAAACCGGCAATATATTCCCGTTGGTTGAAACGCTCCTGGAGAGCATTCTTCTGCGCGGAAACGCGGATACGTTCATCAAGGCGAACACGCAGCTGGAAGCCGCGAAAAATTTCATCGCATCCACGCTTCAGATTCACAACTTTGACACCGTCGCCAAACAGTTCGGCATGTCGCGCGCAAAATTTTTCCGGGACTTCAGGAAAGCCTACGGAACGACGCCGCAGAAGTATCATGAAAAAATCAAATTTCAGAATGTCTGTTCGATGCTTGCGACGACGGACCGTTCGTTTTCGGAAATAGCGAATCTGTGCGGATTTTCGAGCTTGTTTTATCTTTCAAAGCGTTTCCGGACGGTCTTCAACACTTCCATGCGCAAATACCGGGCGAAAACAGGCGGTCTCTCCTGATTTTCCGGAGAGATTCCGTCCGCTTTCCAATGCGAAACATGCAACGTGCGGTTGCACTCCTCCTGCGCGCGAGCGCTGCGGAAAGGATGGTGGAGCATTTTTTTATTTTCCAGAAAAATTCTCTCCACCTCAAAATGGCGAATTTTTCGAGTCTCAAAAGGAGGAGCATTTTCACTTCTCGAAAAATTCTCCGGGAGAAACTGGAACTTCATTCTGCCTCAAAAAAGAGTTTGAACATCGCGAAAATGGTAGAAAAGAGATTCGAACTTCCGACCTCTACTCATGACCTGTCATACGAAAAAATTAGACTGGCAGACTGTCATAAAATCCCTATTTTTTCTGACAAGAGCGAAAATCCTCACGCGCGCGTAACGGGGGGTGCATAAATTCCTCACGTTCACGCCGCCATCGGTTCCCGTCGATAACCGTGAAGCAAGCCACCAAGAAATGAAACCTCTCTGACCGGGGCATTCATATCCTGCGGATACGGTTTGACCATTTTGCCGCCAAGCCCGGCATGGGGACGATAATGGTTCCTGTATTCAAGGTATTCCTTGACCGCCAGCCGAAGTTGGGCTTGTGTTGTGAAAATCATTTTGTCCAGACATTCCGTCTTTATTGCACGGATGAAGTTTTCCATACGGGCGTTCATCATCGGGCAGAACGGCGGCAGCCGCTTTATGGTTATCCCGATGGATTCGAATATTGAATCGAACCGCCGGTTGAACAGGCTGTCGCGGTCGTGGATCAGATACTTCTTGCCGAGAAGAAAGCCATCCCACATATCGCACATATTTCTGGCTATTTGCGTTGTCCAGTTGCTGTCCGGCGCATGAACGATGCCGCCAAGCCGAACTTCACGGCTGCCAATGTCCATGAAAAACAGTAGACTCTCTCGAACCAGTCCGAATGGAGTCAAACGTTCGACCTGAGCAAAATCCGTTGACGTGGTTACATACTGCTGCGTTTCGATGAATTGAGACCAATCTCCGCGTAATCGCCGTTCAGGATCAGGAACGATACCGTTCACTTCAAGGATATGCCGAATCGTTGTCGCACTGACATTGTATCCCAGATACCGCATTGTTCCGGCAATGTGTTCATATCCCCAATCGGGATTGCTTTTCGCCAGCTGCAGGACTCTTTCTACTATTTCCGGAGAGACGGGCTTCCTGCCCCGCTTCTTCTGTCCCTCATTAACGCTGTTGTATTTCGCTCCCACCAGATCCGAATACCATTTTCGGATTGTTCCGGGAGCTCATGTCGGTTCTATGGCGGCAAGCAGAAAATCATTCAATTCTTTGCCTTTTTGAGCCAATCGGCGTTTGTCGGATTCCGTCAGGATTGGGCGTTCCTTGCCCGTCAGCGAAGCCAGATGCTCCTCGTAGATGCGGAGCTTCTCCGCCATGTAGTCATTCATCTTCTGCATATTCACGAGAATTGTCCGCAGATCCCCGTCTTTCACATCCTGCATGAACGAAACCAGTTTATTGACTGTTTCATTGACCTGTTTACTGTTCATATATGTAATCGCTCCATTAACAATTTAACTGCTGTATTTTTCAGTTAATATACAGCTGAGGTTATCCGGTTGCGAATGCAATATGAGAATCTATGCTCTTCAAAGTCTTTTGCGACACTCGGATCCAGCGACGTGTACTTTCGTAAGGAAGCTCCTTCAGCTCGCTGTATTCTTGAATCGTCAGACCGCTGTCCCAATATTCTGACAGTTGCGCCTCCCAATAATCTCGTCCTTCGCGTCCCATGCCGTTCTCCCATTATTACGGTTTGTGTGCGGTTGGCCCCGAAAACTGGACAACTTGACTTGGTGTAAAATGCCCGTAAATTAACTTGGAAAAGGAGGGCGTTTTATGAAAAAGTCATATGACTCCAAATTCAAAAGCCGTGTGGCATTGGAAGCGCTGCGTGGGGAACTAACCGTGGCAGAGATTGCGGGGAAATACCAGGTTCATCCGAATCAGGTTCAGCAGTGGAAAAAGAAACTCATGGAAGGCGCTTCCGAGATTTTCCAGTCCAAGGCCGAGCGGAAAGAGAACAAGCCGTATACCGAGGACGATCTGATGAAGAAAATCGGACGCCTTGAAATCGAGAATGACTTTTTACGAAGTGTGTCCTTGGCCTGCGGCTTGAATCCCGAAAAGCTCAAATAAGCGATCGGAATCCGGATTTCCGCGAGAATCGTCGGTTGAAGCCGTTTTCGGTTTCTCATTCGAGTTTTTATTCCAGAAGGCAAAGGGAGATTTCCTGGACAGCTTCCGATGAACGGGGCAAGGGCGAAATGCTGGAGGTTCCTCTGGAAATGCCATTTTGCGGAGTTTTCCATCTGACTGCGGAATTGACGCATGTAGCAGAATTTCTTGAATTTGCGGACGGTTTATCCGCGCTCGCGTTTCAATACCGTGATATCTCTGGCTCTGTCGTAAGGTTCTTGCTTGTAACGGAGTAAATAGAATGGACGCTTTTCATTGTTTTGAAACGCTGAAAATGACTTTCGATTCCTACGGAAACTGGAGTTTTTTAATTCGGATCAAGGAAGTCAATTCACCAGCTCGGAGTTCGTAGCGGAACTTCGGAACCATGGCATACAGATCAACATGAACGGACGGGGTCGGGGTTCGGATCATGCAGAGATGGAGCGTTTCTGGCGGGCGTAGGAATAGGAGGACACCAAAATCAAAGAATACGTCAGCTTGTCGCAGATCCGCTTCGGGGTGCAGCATCCTGTGAATTTTTACAACTCCGGGCGGATTCATTCGGCACTCCATATCGGACGCCGGATGAAGTCTGTTTCGGTACTTGCAATCGGCCAACAATGGGATATAGTAAACCAAGACTTTTACACTAAATTTCCCATAAAAATTGTCTAGGCGGCAGGGCGATACGCATTATTCTCTGAATGTCTGAGCTTTATAAAACCAGAAACGAGTATAAAATTATGAAACCATGGGAATTGCAATATTTTTCTCCGTCACCGCAGAGTGAAGTCAGAAAACGTCCGGCGTGGAAACTGCTGGATGACGGAACCTATGAGATTCATACCGGCTGGGGCGGCGAGGAGCCCGGATGGGAGCAGTGGGCTCTTCCGCTCGGATGCGGCTGGTTCGGAACAAAGATCTTCGGGGGAGTCCCGCTTGAACGGATTCAAATTACGGAAAACTCCCTTGCCAATCCTTACCCGGAGGGACTCAACAGTTTTGCGGAACTCTTTCTGGAAACCGGTCATGAGGAATACACCGGCTATCGGCGTGCCCTTTCGCTGGACGATGCGGTCGCTGAGACGGAATATGTCAGCGGCGGGGTCCGATACCATCGTGAATGTTTCAACTCCTATCCCGACCGCGTTGCCGTCCTGCGGATTACCGCCTCGAAACCTGGAGCAGTAAGCGCTCGGATCTTCGCGATCCTTCCCTTTCTCAAGGAGTTCGGGGCACAGCCCGGTGACGGCAAAGGAAAATCCGGAAAAATCTATTACGAAAACAATCGGATTGTCATGTCCGGTCATATGGACTATTATGAAATCGACTACGAAGGCGAGATCCGTGTACAGGCGGAAAACGGAGTCGTAAGTGCCGATTCAAACGGCATTTCGATCAAAGAGGCGGACCGCCTGACTCTCTATTTCTCGTGCGGCACAAACTATTGTCTGGAAAGCAGGGTTTTCGAAGAGGAGGACCCGAAAAAGAAACTTGCGCCGTATCCGCATCCGCAGGAGAAAATCCGGCAGACGCTCGACCGGGCTCTCAAACTCGGATTCGAGGAACTCAAGCTCCGTCATCTGGAGGATTATCACGACCTTTTCCGACGAGCTGAGATCGATCTGGGAGGCGTTCGGGAGCCGGACAAAGGCACCGATCTTCTGCTGGAAGAATATAAAGCGGGAAAAGAATCCTGTCATTTGGAGGAACTCTACTTTCAGTACGGCCGTTATCTGCTGATCTGTTCCTCGCGGAAACAGACTCTTCCATGCAATCTTCAAGGCATCTGGAATGTCTACGATTCCAGCCCTTGGAGCTGCGGCTACTGGCACAACATCAATGTGCAGATGAACTACTGGCCCGTTTTTTCCTGTAATCTGACCGAACTGTTTGAATCCTATGCGGATTATCATAAGGCCTATCTTCCTCAGGCGCGGAAATACGCCGCACAGTATCTGAAGGAGATAAATCCGGATCAGACACATTCCGAATGCGGCTGGACGATCGGAACCGGAGCATGGCCCTATCGGATCTCCGCGCCCTCCGCGAAAGGGCATTCGGGACCCGGAACGGGTGGCTTGACGGCAAAACTTTTCTGGGAATACTACGATTTCACGAGGAATCCGGAGATCCTGCGCAGAATCTATCCGATTCTCCGGGGAATGTCCGTTTTTCTGTTTCACTGTCTCCGGAAACGCGGAGATGTGTTTCTTGCCGTGCCCTCCGCTTCGCCGGAACAGGTGGATGTCTCGCCGGAACAGAAAGGCTATCTCCATACGGAAGGGTGCGCCTTCGATCAGCAGATGATTTATGAGACCTTTCACGATACACTCCGTGCCGCGGAAGCATTGCAGATCGAAGAGCCATTCCTGAATACGATTCGCGAAATTCTGCCTCATCTGGAGCCGGTTCTCATCGGAGACTCCGGACAGATCAAGGAGTTCCGTGAGGAACACGAATACGGGGAATTCGGAGAAAAGCATCATCGCCATATCTCCCAGCTCATCGGACTGATGCCGGGAACCATCATCAGCGAGAAGACGCCGGAGTGGATGGAAGCCGCGCGCGTTTCCCTCACGAAACGCGGCGATCTTTCCACAGGATGGGCGATGGCTCACCGTCTGAATGCCTGGGCAAGACTCGGCGACGGGGAACATGCCTTCCGCCTTCTTCAGACGCTTCTTTCCAAAGGGACTCTTCCCAATCTATGGGATACGCATCCTCCGTTCCAGATCGACGGCAATCTTGGCGGAACCGCAGGGATTGCGGAGATGCTTCTGCAATCGCATTCGGGCCGGATCCGTCTTCTTCCCGCTCTTCCCGCCGTCTGGAAGAACGGATCGTTTTCCGGCCTCCGTGCCCGTGGAGCATTCGAACTTTCCGCCCGGTGGGAAGACGGCATTCTGACGCGGCTCATCATAAAATCAGAGCGTGGCGGCGAATGTCGTCTGGTCGGTCCGGGAATCCCCGGCGGAGAGAACGGACTTCATCTCCGCCTGACCGCGGGAGAAGAGCGGAACATTATTCCGGCAACGTAATTTCAAACTCGTTCTTCCAAGAGGACGACAGAAGAATTTCAGCAGGGAAACAACCGGAATCCGTTTGAATTTCCAGATGATACGGCCCGTAAAATCCACGGAAATATTCCATTCCTTTTTCGGTATCATATTCCAGAATGCCGCTCGTATTCCATTCGTCGCGGATCAGATGCTTCAGAACGGAAAAGACCGGTTTTTCACTCAGTTCCGCATCGTTGTTCAGAAGACCGCCGAACGCTTTGTTTTCGTTGTAGACCGGTTCATCGGGATTTTCCGGCAGCTGGGCTGTATTGTCGACGAGGTTCCAGTAGACAATACCGTTGAGAGCTGGGTGCGAAAACCAGAGCCGATACAGCCGTTCCGCCATTTTCGCCTGAAAATCGAACCGATCCGGACCGATCATCTCGTGCGCCGTCAGCGTAATCTCTGAAATGTTAATGGGAATTCCGAGTCCAGCATACAGGTCCAGCATCCGGAATTGATTGAGTGCGTTGAGCTTGTATTCGCTCCATTTGAGCATGTCCGGAAATGCGGCGCACATCAGGTGGAACTGGAGTCCGAGCCCGTCCACCTTCCGGCCGCTGCGGAGCAGGTGCCGGACAAGCATGAACAGCGGTGTATATTCTTTATTGTATCCTTCCCAGCAGTTGAAATCGTTATAGTGAAGCACGGCGGATTCGGGGAAATAGCGTTTCGCAAGATCAAAACCGAATTCCACCTGGCGGTACGGCAGTTCCCGGATGTCGTTTCTCCAGAGACTGAGTCCCTCGTTGACGACATCCCAGAGCGGAATCCGTTCCCCGTACCGCTCCGCGATCCGGCGAATTCTCCGCTCCCATTTGAGTTTGAGTCCGGCATCGGCCGTGAGCCAGGACGGAAGATTGCACTGCCAGAGCAGCGGATGCCCTTTGGGTGTCAAATGTGCGGATTCAGCCCATTCCAGGAGTTCGTCCACGGCGGGACGGCGGAAAAATTTCGGAGAATCTTTTGCAAACCGCTCCTTTCCCGGTTCCGGTTCCAGACCATCCCAGTAAAACGGCACAACAACTGTGTTGAAAAGCTCCTTGAATTTCCGCTCGTACTCCTCATTTTTTTTTCCGGTGTCAAACTGCCGGTACATAAAACCGTTGCAGCCGAATTTGAATTCGTGTCCGGTCTGACGGAATCGGACAGTCGCTTTCGAAACGGCTGATCCGTCCTGGTGTTTGAGAATCAGATGCGCCTGTCCTTTGCGGTTCAGCTCGGTTCCATGCTCGATTCGGGCTTCCACTTCCGGATTTTCGCGAAGCAGCGAACGGCTGACCGCTTGAATAAATTCATTTTCCATGAAGAATCCTCCTCTTGATTGGACAGGGAACAATATATCTGCTGTCGCGGGGAAAACAAAGAGGTGTTCAACGTGTTAAAGCACTTTCCCCGCTTTTCCCGGCTTCCGCATCTTGTATCTTCCCTGTTTTTCAATATAATTAATAGCAGCAGAAGGAGACGATCATGGGGTACAAAAATACAAATGAGTTCATGCGGATCCGCGGAGTGATTCTTTCCTCCATAGCGAATTCAAACCGGACGGAAATCCGGATACCATCCCTTCGGAAGCTTGCCGAACTTTACCGGGTATCGCCTCCGACTGCAATGCGGGCGATCCACTCTCTGCTTGAAGACGGCTATATTGTCCCGCTGAAAGGCGGCGGTTACCGCTCCCTTTCCCAGATGCGAAGTTCCATGAAAATTTTCGGGATGATCAACAGCTTCGGCAAACAAATTTACGATATTCACTGTTTCTGGCTTCTGAACGCGGCTCTCGGGATCGAACTGACCGGACGGGGACCCGAATTCTGCACAAAGGATCTCTATCTTGAAACCCAAACCGATCTTCGCCGCGCCATCTTTGAACATGGTCTTGCGGGATTGATCTGTTCCGGTGTAACAGCGGAAATCGTGGATGAAATCGTCCGGCTCCAGAAGGAAACGCCGATCCCGGCGGTTGCATTCTACACCTCCACGCGGAAAATCACGGCGGCTGCGCCGCTCGCTGAGGATTTCTATGGACTTTTCCGTCAGCTTCTGCGGGAAAAGCGCACGCGCTTTCTGGTTCTCCTTTCGGAACACCATCCGTTTTATCGGGAAATCGCCGAAGCCATTGAGAAAACGCGTCTCCAGAACGGTGTCAGTCTGACACGCATTTCCTGTGCGGAAGAGGAGGCGCTGTTTCAACTCCGGACTCTCTACAGAACGACTCCCTCCTTTGACGCGATTCTGTTTTTCTCCCTTATGCCGGGAACCTATGAATTTCTGGCAAAACGGGAAAATCCCGATCAGTGCCGTTTTGTTCTGGATCAGTTTTCCCTTTATGAAAGCCTCCGCTTTACAGGTTATGTCTACTCCATTGATCTGAAAAAAACAGCAGGAAAGATCATCGGGAATCTTCTGGAACAGACCAGAGGAAACGAAAACAAACACTTCTTTCGAACGGAATTTTCAATTGTTCAATATGAAAATGGACATGTTCTCAAACCACTCACATGAAAGGATTGCACAACTATGACAATGAGAGTCGCTCTGCTGACAAGCTGTCTATTCGCGCCCGCCCTTCTCTTCGGACAGATTCTGTTTGAAGATTCCTTTCAGGATGCGGATACGCTGAACAACAGAAAACAATGGCCTCCCTACCGGGAAGGCGCGGAAATCCTCCGCATGGAGGATGGAAAATTTGCACTTCATCTCTCACCGAAACCGGTGAAACCGGGATGCAGGGCCATGGTCAGCCGGCAGTTCGATTTGAACAGCGTCCGTGGCAAACGGCTGACTGTTACCGCGGATGTCAAATGGGACATCAAGCTGCCGTTCAGCAAATGGATGGGATCGCGTTTCATGCTCTGCATCACCGGTTCCGACAAGAAAACGTCCTATGTCAGTGCATCCATTCCGCCGGGGAAATCCGACTGGAAACCCGTCGAATTTTCCGCACAGATTCCGGATGATGCCCAGAGAGTCATGCTGTTTCTCGGAATCCAGGATGCTCCCGGCGATCTATATGTGAGAAATTTGAAAGTCCGTTCCGGCGACCTTTTTCTGGACCTCTCCTCCGCGGCAAACATGACCTATCAGGATCAACAGGCCGGCGACGGCAAAGGAGGCTGGTCCGATCAGGGACCCGACAACGATGCCTCCGGATTCAATTTCCGGCAGACGACTTTCGCCAATGTTCCCTTCAAACCGCTTGATCCGGGAGCAAAAAAACGAAACACCGTCCTGACGTTTGCATCCCCGAATTTCCCGAAAGGGCTGGAAAAGGCGGAAATTTCCCTTTCCGGCACCGGAACGAATGCGGAATATCTTTATCTTCTGCACACATGCTCCTGGGGCGGAACCAAAGGACCGGCAGGATTCATCTCAATCTCCGGCGACAGCGGAAAAATGCAGAAAATCACCGTTCAGGACAGCCGGGACGTCAGCAACTGGTGGTTCCCGAAACAGGTGGAAAACGGTGCGATCGGCTGCATCTGGAGCAATGTCTCAGGCGGAAATGTCGGATTGTATGTTACGAAATACAAGCTGGATTCCTCGCTTGGAAAGATTCGAAAGATCACATTGGAAAGCGCTCATGCCGCGCCCATCTGGATCGTAGTCGGCGCCACGCTTTCCTCCCGGGACTATCCATTCCCCAAAACAGAAAGCACTCATATCAAGGCGGACCGGGTCTGGAAGGCGGTTCCTGTCGATACACAGACGCAGGGAATCCGGAAAGGATCGGCGCTGGATCTCTCCCGGATTCTGCCGCTGGAGAAAGTCGGAGTTTACGGACGTGTCGTGGTCGCTCCGGACGGACATTTCACCTTTGAAAAACGTCCGGATAAACGGATCCGCTTCATGGCAGCCACCATTGACTTCTCCCTCCTCTGGGTAAAAAATCCCGATCTGGCCGGTGCGGATGATGCGGAAATCAAACGGAGAATCCGGGAATTCGCCGAAGAGATCCGCAGAAACGGATACAACATGGTCCGTCTTCATTTCTTCAATACCGCGATGATGGGAAGCGCCAGACAGGATCTGGAATTCGATCCCGTCTTCTTCGACCGATTCGATTATATGGTCCACTCCTTCAAGGAGAATGGAATTTATCTCAACTGGGACGTCTGGACCAGCGCTCCCGGTTTTCAGGCGGGCAACCACTGGGCAAACCGTGTCGGGGATAAAAGACATTATTTCTATTATCTCTATGTGGATCCGAAGGTCCGGAACATGTGGAAGGAAGGAGTAAGAAAATTCCTGAATCGGAAGAATCCGTATACGGGAACAACACTTGCCGAAGATCCGGTGCTCGCCATTACCATCGCCGCAAACGAGCAGGACGGAATGCTCCGCGGCTGGCGCGACACCTCCGAACTTCTGCCGGAATGGAAAGCCTTCCTCCGGAAACGCTACAGCTCAATCGACGCCCTGAAGAAAGCATGGGGAAAACGGGCGGCCGCCATCCGGGATTTCGACTCAATCACTCCTTACCGGAGTGCTGATTTTGCCACACCGGATCAGTATGGACGCGATATTACCGAATTTATCATGGAAAAGGAAAACGCTCTTGTCGATTTTTATCGGAAATCGCTTGAGGAAGCCGGATACAAGGGACTCTTCAGCCAGTGGAACATGGGACAGGAACTGTTCCGGAATCTGGAGCGTCAGAAAGTGGATGTCGTGACCATCAACGGCTATCACGCCCACCCGTCTGCATATACCAGTCCGGGATCGACAATCAGCCAGGCAAGTTCGATTTCGCAGATTGCCGCCTGCATCCGGAATCTGAATGCCACAAAGCTCTATCGGAAACCGCTGGTGCTTACGGAATACGGCCATGTCTTCTGGAACAAATACCGCTATGAACAGGGATTTGTCACGGGAGCCTATTCGGCCTTCCAGAATCATGACGGAATCACCGGATTCTGCAATCAGGTCCGTTCAGCACAGAAAATCAAAAATCCCAAGCAGATGTGGATCAGTCCATTTACAGGATTTGCATTCGATCCGGTGGCAAAATCGCAGGAATTCCTGACCGCTCTGATGTATCGGCGCGGGGATGTGACCCCGGCAAAAAATATGGTGCGGATCGCCGTTTCCGGCAAGAAAATCATGAAGGCTGGAGAGTGGATGGATGCGGTTCACAGCGGACAGACGCGTCTCTCTCTGGTTACAGGATTCGCTGTGGACTGCGAATCAAATCTGCCCGTCAGTCCAAACGAGCTGATTCTCCCGCTCAGCGGGAGGACTCAGCTCAATGTTCAGGAGAAGTTCATTGAAACAAAGGAAAGTGAGGTCAACGCCTTCGACTTTGATTCAACCATCCGGATGCTGAAACAGAAAAAACAGCTGCCGGAATCCAACCGCACCTCGGCGGAAAAAGCTCAGTATGAAAGTGCAAGCGGAGAACTGTTCCTGGATCAGCACAAACGCTTCATGTCCGTTGACACGCCGCGCCTTCAGGGAATTTGCGGAGAAGCGGGAACAAAAGCAAAACTTTCCAATCTGGAAATCCGGCAGATGAGTCCGCGCGGCAACCTTTCGCTTGCCAGTGTGGATGGAATGAAGGATTTGCAGCAGGCGAAGCGCCTGGTCGTGGTGTTTGCAACCAATGCGCTCAACAGCGATATGCAGTTCCGTGATCTGGAAATGCGGGTTCTGAATCGGATCGGCACGCTTCCGGTTCTGGTGGAAACCGGTTCCTTCTCGCTGACCTTCCGTAATGTCAATGCGAAGAAGATGAAAGGATATGCTCTTGCCATGGATGGCTCCCGCATCGCGGAAATTCCGCTGAGACATTCCGGGAACACTGTTGAGCTGACCCTGAAATCCACAGCGTTCCCGCAGGGGCCGGCCGTCTATTTTGAAGTGGTCGCTGAATAAATATAAGGAGTCCGGAAAATGAAACCATGGAATCCGCTTCTCCTCTCTGCAGCTCGTTCTTTCGCCGTAGAAAATGCGGAAAAATCGGGAAAACGGATCCATGAAAAAATGGAATGAAATAACACTCCGGAACACAGACAGAAACCACGAAAGGAGAACTGGATACATGCAGAAACGGATTTTCACACTTCTGGAACTGCTCATTGTTGTGGCTGTGATCGCCATCCTTGCCGGACTGCTGCTGCCTGCTCTGAACAAGGCACGGGAAAGCGCAATCGCAATCAAATGCACGGAAAGTATGAAACAGCTTGGACTGGCATATCATCAGTATGCACAAAGCTGTGACGACTGGACTTTGAGTTATGAAAATCCAAGATGGTATATCAACGAGTTCTTTCTGGATATTCTGAATGTCAAAGTCAGAGGACCGAGCGGCTGGAATCTGGAATACTGGGACAAGAGTTTCATCTGCTCCAATGCAACCCGCTGCGGAACCAATGCGGCAATCTACAAATCCCTGTCGCCGCTTTACCGGTCCGTCTGCAATGCCTATGGACTGAATGTTTCCGGAACGGAAGGGCCCTCCTGGACCAATTATAAACTGACCAAAGTCAGAAATTCCTCAGCCAAAGTCGCTTTTTCCGAGACATCCGCAGGAGGTCTGATTCCCTCCTGGAGCCGTGATCCGGCAGAGAAATGGTGGCTGCTTGGAAACGGTCAGCTGACAGATACCGATCAGTACATGGCCTATCGCCATAGAGAAAACACAGCGGCAAATACTCTTTTTTTCGACGGTCATGTTGCAGCAATTCCTTATTCCGTTTTCATGCAGAGTCAATTTTCTTACCACCTGACGCCGTATCAGTAATCCCGTGTCTTGCCCGGGAAATGTGGACTTCCATTTCCGGGGGGATTCAACAAACCGTCAATGCACAAGGATGATGCTATGCTGACATTTCAGAAAAACGAAGACAGCAACTTCGCCGCGGAAGAAAGTTCCGTTCAAGAGGGATACTGCCGCATTGCGTTTACCCCGTCGCCGCACGATGGAATTGCAAAATTGTGGTTTCACTGGGTTGTCCGGAATGAATCTTCCGAGCCGCTCCCTCCGCAGACCCGAATCATTTTGAAGAACCTGCAAGGGGTGCTCGGCGCTGAAGACGGCTCCTTTCAGCCGGTTATCCGGACGGACAAATCCGACTGGGAACGTCTGCACAGCGGCGTTCGAAGTGTTCTGCCGGATGGCCGCACTCAACTGGAATGGATCGTGAAGACGCCGCAACGGAACGGATTTCTGGAGTGTGCGCTCTGTTATCCGTACTGGATGCCGGAGCTGGAACGAATGTGTCAGGAGACGGGCGGATACTGGGTCGCGGACGAGATCGGCGTGACCAGGGAAGAGCGGAGAATTCTCCGGCTCTCCAACTGCTATGGCAATCCGGAGCGCCCGGAACGCGGACTCTATCTTCTTGCGCGGCAGCACGCCGGGGAAACACCGGGGTCCTGGGTGCTGGACGGCCTCCTGAGGCGCCTTGCGGAACGAAAGGCACCTTTCCCGGTCTGGTGCATCCCATTTGCCGATCCGGACGGCATTGCAAACGGTGATTACGGAAAGGATTCCTTTCCGCAGGATATGAACCGTTCCTGGGGGCCTTTTGAATTTATGCGTCATGAGACGAAAGTGATCGGTACCGATCTTCGGGAATGGCGCAGACGCATTCTTCCCGGAGAGTCGCTGGTTCTGGATTTTCATGCTCCTGGAGCGGATGAAACCGGAGTTTATGCTTACGTCTCCGACGAATCGCGGAAACATCCGTTCCGATGGAAAATCCATGATCTTCTCCCGCGGCTCGACAGAGCAATCGCCCCCTGTTCGCAGACGCCATTTCTCAGGACAGGCGGTTACAAGAAATATTCCGCCTGGGGAGAGTTTGCAAATCTTTCGGAGTTCTGTCTCTGGACTCTTCCGCTTCTTTTTGCTTCGATTGAGATCAGTTACTGGAAGGCGGGAGGAAAAGTCCTGACCAGAAAGGAATATCAAAATATCGGAAGCCGGATCACAGATGAAATCATTTCTATTTTTTCGGAATCCTTACAGTCAGGAGTCAACAAAAAATGCGTTTGAAAACCCGTCTCTGCAGTTCTCTGGCAAAGATTTTTCCGCAGGAGGACCCGCAGGGAGTTCCATACCATTCCGCCTCGGCGCTGAAGGGAGAACGATTCTCGTTCCAGTTTGTGTTTCATACCAAAAAGCAGTGGGATCCTTTCCGAGTGGAGGTGGAATCCGCTCTGTGTGAATATATCCGGGTGCGGAAAGTGGAGCTTGTCCCGGTACCAAGCCTATCCCCCTTTCTGCCGGAGGAATGGGCGGAAGAGGATCTTATTTCCCATCAGCCCGGCTTGTATCCGGATCTTCTGGAGGAACTTCCGGATCCCTATTATCCGCTGCCGGATGCCTGGAATGCTCTGTGGATTACCGTGGAACTGCCGGAGACGATTCAGGGCGGCAGATATCCGATCCGGCTTCGTCTCCGGGAATCGGGTGCCACTGCTGGAGAACAGGTTTTGATTCTGGATGTTCTTGATTTTGTTCTGCCGCCGCAGAAACTGATCTGCACCAGCTGGGTTCATGCGGACTGTCTTGCCGTTTATTATGATACTCCGATGTGGAGCGAAAACCACTGGAGCATTCTGAAAAAGTTTATCCGTTCTGCAGTCTGGCATGGCATCAACATGCTCTACACACCGCTGCTGACGCCTCCGCTGGATACCGCTCCCGGAGAGGAACGACCAACGACTCAGCTGATCGGAATCCGGAAAAAGAAAGGGGACTACTTTTTTGATTTTTCCAGACTGGATCGCTGGATCAACATGGCGCAGAACTCCGGAATGAATTACTTTGAGTTTTCGCATCTGTTTTCTCAGTGGGGGGCGAGGTATGCACCGAAGGTTGTGGCGGATGTCAATGGAACCGAACAACGGATTTTCGGGTGGGAGACGTCTGGAACTGATCCGGAATACCGGAAATTCCTTGCGCAGCTTCTCCCGCAACTGACGGATTTTCTGATCCGGAAAAATCTGCGGAAGCAATGTTATTTCCACTGTTCCGACGAACCGAATCGAAAACAAGTGGAATCCTATCGGGAGGCTTTTCTGTTCCTGCATAAATTTTTGAAGGAGTTTCATTTGTTTGATGCGATGTCCGATACCGGAGTTGCCCGACGAATCCCGGAAGTCATTCCGATTCCTGCAGAAGAACATATCAAGACTTTTGCATTGCAGAGGCCTGAACAGCTCTGGACCTATTACTCCTGTACTTCGCAAAAGAAAGTCAGCAATCGTTTTCTGCACATGCCGTCCTCCCGGAACCGGATTCTCGGAGCACTTCTTTACCGGTACGGAATTTCCGGATTTCTGAACTGGGGTTTCAATTTTTATTATTCGGGTCTTTCCCGTTTTCCGCTTGATCCCTTTCGCCGAACAGATGCTGGGGGAGCATTCCCGCCGGGAGATGCTTTCCTGGTTTATCCGGGAAGAAATGGTGCGCCTTTGGATTCCATTCATTATGAAGTTTTTGCAGAGGCTTTGCAGGATTTCCGTGTTCTTTCACTACTGGAGAGATATCTCCATAGAGACAAAATTATGGATATGCTGGACCACCATTCTCCCGGAGGACGAATGACAATGACAGAGTATCCGCGAGGAGAAAATGCCGTATTATCTCTTCGAAAGCGAATAAACAAATGCCTTGCAGGGAGTGTAAAAGAGACCAGCTAAGCCTGCTGGTCTTTTGCTTCGCAGGACGGAGATCTCCGCTTCGCTGCTCTGCGGAGAGAAGGCGCACCGAATACAGCAGATCAGCCAGGACAACTGAGGGATGGAAATGTCCCTCATAAGTCGGGATTCCTTGAGGAATATGGTTTCGATGGAAGTATGCCACCAGTGAAGCCCATCTGTAAATCGTCTAAAAGTTGTAATAAATTGCCTCTGGAACTCAAATCTGGAGGTAAGGTATGGAACGCGAAAGACGGAGTCGTGAATATTGGGAGCAGGAGTTGTCAGAATATTGGGATAGCGGCTTGACAGTTCAGGAATACAGCGAATTGAAAGAATTGCCGTATGAAAGTGTTCGTCGTTGGATTCGGCGGTTGAAACAGGAACGGCCAGGAGTCGCCAAAGTTGACTTTGTGGAGGTAAAAGCCCCGTCCGTTCCAATCTCAACAGGAGCTTCAGGCATTCGTCTGAAGTTTGGTGGATGGGAGATCGAGTTGTCTTCGGATTTTGTTCCGGAAACGTTATCGGAAGTTCTGGATGTATTTGAGGAACGGTGATGTTTTCCCTTGGAGGTAATCAGCGCATCTATTATTGTGCGCATCCTGTGAATCTTCGTAAGTCGTTTGATGGTTTGGCGGGAGCGGTGCAGGAATATATCGGTCGCGATCCTGCGTCCGGACATCTGTTCGTGTTTTTCAGCCGGAACAAAAAGTTGGTGAAAATGCTTTTCTATCAGGATGGAGGCATGTGCATTTTTGCGAAGCGGCTTGAACGCGGTCAGTTCAATCTCCCGGTATCAGCGGAGGGTAAAATCGAGTTGGAATCGCGGGAACTTTATGCGATATTGTCGGGGATCAAGCCGCAGCGGTATTACAAACGGTATTCGAATGAGACACAGTCGTAATAATATGATAATTTTTTGAAAATAAGCCGGATCTGGATTTGAAAAATCCGCTTGAATCGTCTATGCTATTGGCATGGGACGGGAACTATCCTCTTTGGAAGACGCGCTTGCGGTCATCCGGGACTTGAGTGCTTTCATCCACAAGCAAGCAGAAGAGATATTGAATCTCAAAAAAGAACTGGCGGCGACCAGAGCTGAAATCATCACCCTGAAAACTGAAAATGCCGCGTTGAAAAAACAGAACGCCAAACTCGAATATGAAAACGCTTGGTTGAAGCGCCAGATTTTCGGTTCCAAATCAGAGCGTTTTTTGCCGACGGCCGATCAATCGGGGTTGTTGCCAGGATTTGAGGAAACAAGTGAACCGGTGGTTTCTGTCGAGTTGCAAACTGTTGCAGAGCATACGCGAAAAGTCCGCGAAAAAAATGGTTGGGATGAAATTCCGGCCGATCTTCCCCGCGAGGACCGGATTATCGATATTCCGGCGGAAAAACGACAGGGAATGGAGTTGATCGGTTATGAGGATTCCGAACGCTTGGCGGTCCGCAGCGGCTTGTATGTGATCCGCTACCGCCGGGCCAAATACGCGGCTTCTGGAGATCCGCTCCAAGGCGTTCGGACAGCTCCCGCGCCCGGTGATTATTTCAACAGTCCGAGTGGAAAAACAAAATATGATGTCTCCATTCCGGCGAAAGTCATTGCCGATAAAACGGAACACTCGATTCCGCTGGAACGCCAAGTGAAAATGTTTGCAAGCGAGGGGGTCCAGATCGCCCCGTCCACCTTGGCGCATCTTTTCAAAAACGGTGCCCAGAGCCTCAAGGTTCTTTATGATCGGATGGTGGAACTGATTATGGAGTGTGAGGTGCTCCATGTCGATGAAACCTTCCTGAAGCTTGCCGTTCCCGGACACGGCAAGTGCAAGACCGCTTATTTCTGGTGCCGGATGACAGGAATTGGTCCGCCGATGGTGGCCTTTCATTTTTCTCCGTCACGCTCACAGGACGTTGCTCAACTTCTGCTGGGAGATTATTCAGGAACGATTATTCGCGATTCCTATGTCGGCTATGAAAACCTTTCCTGTGAAGCCGCTTGCTGTTGGAGTCATATGAGGCGGCGCGTATTTGATGCCCATAAAGCAGGTTTTGTTAAAAGTGCGCGGATGCTTGACATGATTCGCGATCTCTACCGCCTTGAGCGAATCGCCAAAGACAAAGCCGAAGCAAAAGGTTCCGAAACCGCATTGTTTCAAGCCAGGAAAACGGTCCGTCGCGAGTCTCAAAAAATCGTTGACAATATCTTTGCGCTTTGCCGGGAGTGGCAGCACAATGAGCTGCCGTCCTCGCCATTGGCAAAAGCCGCAACTTATGCGCTGAATATTGAAAACGAGCTCAAAAAATTCCTTGATGATCCAAAATTGAATCTTGACAATAATCCCGCCGAGATTCAGATGAGACGAATTGCAATCGGAAGACGCAACTGGCTTTTCACCGGAAGTGAAACCGGCGGG